>VYLL01000283.1_pt1 | contig 15613 bp, 20 predicted proteins | sample 5114301 | NCBI WGS metagenome assembly VYLL01 (sample SAMN12291809, study PRJNA351875) | freshwater metagenome | isolation source: freshwater lake | place: USA: Michigan, MSU2 Lake | collected 2011-08-16 | reverse complement strand
GGCAGCTTTGTTCTCCCCACACCCTACACCCCACACCCCACACCCCACACCCCACACCCAACCCCTAACACCCAACCCCCAAGACCTGATTGCTATATCATAAGAAAGACAGGGGAAATCTTAAAAAAATCGAGAAAGTTTTCCCCCTCGATTACTTTTTCCCATAAAAAAACTGCACTAGAGGTAACTGTTAATGGTCGTCAGTCGTGATAAGGCTCCCACGGCACAGGAAACGTTTATGCAAATGGCACAGGCGGCCGGTTTACGCGGTCGCTTGTTGGTTACATTGGGTTTACTGATTCTGCTCCGTTTTGGGATGTTTGTACCGATACCCGGTTTGGATCGGGCAAGATTAGCAGAAATTATTCAAGGTAACGCCGCTTTGGGAATCCTTGACCTGTTTACCGGGGGAGGATTATCGACTTTGGGGATTTTTGCCCTCGGCATTCTTCCCTATATCAACGCCTCAATTATCGTGCAACTGCTCACCGCTGCCCTTCCTTCTTTGGAAGATTTACAGAAAAATGAAGGAGAAGCAGGACGGCGAAAAATTGCCCAAATTACCCGTTATATTGCCTTTGGTTGGGCAATTATTCAAAGTATCGGCATTACTCTCGGTTTATTGGTGGCTAACGGCGTTGTGGCTGGAACTTTACCCTCGATCGCCGCTACGGTTCTCGCTTTAGTGGCGGGTTCTATGTTCGTGATGTGGATTTCGGAACTGATTACGGAACGCGGTCTGGGAAATGGAGCATCTTTGTTGATTTTTGTCAACATTGTCGCTGTTTTACCAAAAACCCTCGGTGATACGATTACTTTTGCCCAACAGGGTGGCCGACAAGCGATCGCTCAAGTGGTGATTCTCTTGCTGGTTTTCTTGGTGATGATTATCGGCATTGTTTTTGTTCAGGAAGGAACCCGTCGGATTCCGATTGTTTCTGCCCGTCGTCAGGTGGGTCGTCGTCTCTATCGGGAAAGAACCAGTTATCTACCCCTACGACTCAATCAAGGGGGCGTGATGCCGATTATTTTCGCCTCGGCAGTGTTGGTGTTACCTTTCCAATTGGTGCAAGCTTTACCCACCGATAACCCGGTCGGTCAGGTTTTAGTTCAGTTGGTTAATGCTCTGCGTCCCGATAGTTGGGGTTATGTGGCTTTTTATAGCTTACTAATTCTCGGTTTTAGTTTCTTCTACGCTTCCCTGATCGTTAACCCCAAAGATATGTCCCAAAACCTGAAAAAAATGGGGGCCAGTATTCCGGGGATTCGGCCAGGGACCGCTACTACTAATTATCTGGAAGGGGTGCTGAATCGTCTCACCCTTTTGGGCGCTCTCTTTTTAAGTTTGGTGGCTACTGTGCCGACTGTAGTAGAAAGCGCCACTGGTGTCACCACTTTTCGCGGTTTGGGGGCAACTTCCCTGTTAATTCTGGTGGGGGTGGCGATCGATACTGCGAAACAAATTCAAACCTATGTCATGTCTCAACGCTATGAGGACATGATTAAAAAGTAGTTAGATAGTCAGCCAGTGACCTTTTAGCGGTTACTGGTTATTTTTTACCTTAAAACCCTATATTTAATCCATGAGCAAACGGATCGGTGTGATATTTTTGGGACCGCCCGGATCGGGAAAAGGGACCCAAGCGGCAAAATTAGCGGAATCTCTGACGATTCCCCATATTTCTACCGGTGAAATTTTACGTCAAGCAATTACAGAGAAGACAGAACTTGGTCAGCAAGCACAAGCTTATGTGGAAAAGGGCGAATTAGTCCCCGATGAGTTGTTATTAGGTTTAATTCAGGAACGTTTAAAACAGCCTGACAGTGCTAAGGGTTGGATTCTTGATGGGTTTCCCCGCACGGTGGCACAGGCGAGCTTTTTAGACGCATTACTGGAAGAATTGGCCGATAGTTACACATTTGTGGTTAATTTGGCTGTACCAGATACGGTCTTAATTGAGCGTCTCATGCAACGGGGTCGTCAAGATGATACTAAAGAAACGATCGCCCGTCGCCTACAGGTTTATATCGACCAAACTGCCCCCGTTTTAGATTATTACGGTCAAAAAGGCACTCTTAACCATATCGACGGTAATCAACCGATGGACGCGGTTACTGCCGCTTTAACAGCAGTTGTCACTCCTGTTTAAAGTTTCTCTCAGTGATCAGTAATCAGTGATCAGTAATCAGTGATCAGTTATCAGTAATCAGTGATCAGTAGGTTGGGTTGAAGCATGAAACCCAACGCCCGCATGGGTTACGCTACCGCTAACCCATCCTACAAATAATTGTGCCTCCCTACTTATACTAAATCCAGTTATTAAAAACTGATTATTTATTCCCTCTTTTGCCTCTTGCATGAGTGCCTGTCCTGATATGTAGCCTATACTCAACGGATTTAGTATTATAAGTTTTTTATATCAAACAGCCGTTAATAGTTGAGCATATTAAAATTTACATTTCGCAATATTTATTTTTTCTTAGGAATTTATTGAAAATAATTCTCATTTGTTTACGAGGTTGCAATACTTCCAGCGATTATGGTATAATTTCGCAGTATGAAATGATGGGATGTTCTGTGCTTTTTTGGGTTTTTAGCTGTCTGGTGAGCATGAAAACCCTTGCTAAATCTACACTCACCTATTTAAGAACAGTAACAACTGGCAGTTAAAGAGCCTTTTTTAAGCCAACCCGTTGATCAATTAATTGTGTAGTTTTGTTGCAAAGAGAAAGTTTTTTTGACAAAAAGAACAGAATATGCTGCGAGTCCATCTATTTTAAGTCTGATCGCAGTTATCTTAATGGTGAGGTACAAAGTTTTCACACCCTACACTCTACACCCTACACCAGGCTCTCCCATACCTTTTAAAGAGAATTTAGTATTAGATCTGCGGGCAGTCGATGAGGGATTCCTGGAGACGAACCTAGCTAAAAACACCCCCACAGAATCGGTCAACCCGATTACGTTAAAATCAAAAGCAGGATACTGTGTATGACGGAAAAACTCGATGAACTCAGTGATTAAAGCGGTACAAACTGCCTATTATGGGGATGCAGCCTATCGGACACCACCACCGGACTTAGAATCTCTCCTGCTCAAAGAGAGAATTGTCTATCTGGGGTTGCCCTTATTTTCCTCCGATGATGTCAAGCGCAATGTCGGGGTGGACGTGACGGAATTAATTATCGCTCAACTGCTCTACCTGCAATTTGACGATCCCGAAAAACCGATTTTCTTCTATATCAACTCTACCGGCACATCCTGGTACACTGGCGACGCGATCGGCTACGAAACGGAAGCTTTCGCCATCTGTGACACCCTCAACTACATTAAACCTCCCGTTCATACTATCTGTATCGGGCAGGCCATGGGAACTGCAGCGATGATTCTTTCCGCAGGAACCAAGGGTTTTCGCGCCTCCTTACCCCACGCTACCATTGTTCTCAACCAAAATCGCACTGGGGCGCAAGGACAAGCCACCGATATCCAGATTCGCGCCAAAGAAGTAATCGCCAACAAACAGACGATGTTGGAAATTTTCTCGAAAAATACGGGTCAAACCACCGAAAAACTGGCGAAAGATATGGATCGCACCTTCTATCTCACCCCACAACAGGCGAAAGACTACGGATTAATCGATCGCGTTCTCGAAAGTCGCAAGGAACTACCGAAACCCCTCGCCCAAGTTAGTTAAGATTTATTACAAATTAGCAGGAGTTGTTACCAATTATGCCTATCGGTGTGCCAAAAGTTCCCTACCGTCTGCCTGGTAGCCAATACGAACAGTGGATTAGCATTTACAGCCGTCTTTCGGTGGAACGCATTCTTTTTCTGGGGCAGGAAGTCACCGACGGGTTAGCCAATGCCCTTGTGGCCCAAATGCTTTATCTCGACTCAGAAGACCCCACTAAACCCATCTATCTCTATATCAACTCGCCGGGGGGTTCCGTTACCGCCGGTATGGCCATCTACGACACCATGCAGTACATCAAAGCGGAAGTGGTGACTATCTGTGTGGGATTAGCGGCCTCTATGGGGGCATTTTTACTGGCTTCCGGTAGTCCGGGTAAGCGTCTCGCCCTTCCCCATGCGCGGATTATGATTCACCAACCCATGGGCGGAACCGGGCGCCGGCAAGCGACGGATATCGACATTGAAGCTAAGGAAATCCTGCGTATTCGCCAGCAATTAAACGAAATTATGGCTAATCGCACCGGACAAACCATCGAACGCATCGAAAAAGACACTGACCGCGATTATTTCCTCTCCGCCGAGGAAGCCGTCGCCTACGGTTTAATCGATAAGGTGGTGGAGGGAAGACCGGCTTAAGTCAGCCATAGGTTAGAACAGGCGAGAAACCTGTTCTAACTGCCAAATGAAGGGCGTACGCTATACGCCCCTACCAATCACAGCAGCTGCAATGTAGGGGCGCAAAGCTTGCGCCCCTAATCTGACATTGTGAACATTTTTCAGCCAAGGGCCAAGAGAGGCTCTTTTTTTTTCTGATATTGAGGGAATAAACCTGACTCCTTTACTATAAAAAAACTAAAAAATCTGTATCAAAAGTAGCAGAAATTAGAAAAAAATAAACTCGCTTCTGTTGATTTAAGAGGGTATCTGTTGGGTTTCGTTCCAAGAGACCAACCTACTTAGGGTATGCTAAAAAAGTTTTTCAGCAAGCTCTAGATAGTCAAGAGCTTATTACTTTCGATCGCCCATTGGGTCAATTCCGTGCGATTATGAAGACCAGTTTTATGAAGCATATTCGACACATGACTTTCGATTGTCCGTTGACTAACATTGAGTTTTGCGGCGATTTCCCGATTAGCCAGTCCTTGGGCGACCAATTGTACTACTTTTAACTCCGTTGGGGTTAATTCCACATTACCCGGGACTTGAACAGGGGTGACATCCGGGGAATGGATGCGGGTGCTGCGTTTCAGCAACCGGCCCGCTTGTTTAAGGGAAGACTCCACCCGGGCCACTAATTCTTCCGGTTCAAAGGGTTTGACCATATAGACATCGGCCCCGGTGATTAAACCTGTTATCTTGTCCTGACTTTGACCTTTAGGGGAGAGAAAGATCACGGGAATGCAACTAAAACGACTGTCCTGACGAATTTTTTCGAGGAAAGCATGACCGTCCATTTCTGGCATGATCAGATCACAGATAATCATATCGGGGATTTCTGCTGCTTTGGCAGTATTTGCCCCGCGTTCGAGGATTTCTAGGGCTTCGGGACCGTTTTCTGCGGTTGTCACCCTATAACCACGAAACTCTAGATAATCCTTCACCAAAAGTATTAAATTCGGGTCATCGTCGATTAATAAAAGTTGTTTATTGTCTTTGTTGGTCTCTTTCATCGCTATTTTCTGGGCTACAGGGTTGGGGGAATGGAGACGGACAAAGGATCGATAGGCAAGAGGCAACAGGTAGTTAGGGTTTCCTGAATAAATCTAAAAACCTTATCCAACAAGGTTTTTAGACTTTTTTTCTCTCAAAAAGTGCCGACCATTGGAGTGATTGGGGGGAAAATTCTGAGACTTTTTCCCTAAAAATTAGGTAATTGACTCCCTCAAAATCGGTAAAACCCTACACCCCACACCCCACACCCCACACCCTGCCCCCACGAAAAACTTTTTGCCGCAAACCCTAATTAATTGTGTTTCAGCTAGTTTTAACGCTGTTTTCCTCTATTGTTTCGGGTTCTTCTTCTGGACAGTTCAGGGAAATTGCCGGTAAATCGTGGCGAAGGAAAGCATATTCAGTGACGATTTGATTACCGATTAGGTGTTCTTGGATAATTCTTTCGATCGCTTCCTTGTTGACCCTTCCATACCAGACTCCTTCCGGGTACACTAATAAAATCGGGCCTTGGCTGCAAACCCGCAAACAGTTGGCTTTAGTGCGAAAAATACAGCCCGGACGGTCGGTGCTAGGGCGATCGAGTTCTAATTCACTTAACCGCTTCTTTAAATAATCCCATACTTCTAACCCTTCTTCCTTGTCACAACATTTTGGCTTAGTCTGATCGCAGCAGAGAAATAGATGACGCTGGATCTGGGCCAGTCCCAACTTAGCCACATTTTCCCCCAAGATATCTCTGGTGTCTGCTTCTTCCATAAATTTTTTTTATCAACTAAACTCTTGACATTGAACAGAAAATGTGCATAGCCGACTAAACTTTCGGTTTGAGGATGTAACGATAGATGAGATAAACGATAGCGGCGAGGATTAAAGCGCTTAAAACTGCGCTCACTAGCCGTAAAATCGCCGTTAAAATCGAAAGAGCCACAAAAACCCCCGCCACTGCCACGACTACCTGTGCCGGTGTGGACAGGCTGCCGTACCAAGTTTTCACTTTTTCGAGAGTGGCAGCGAAACTAACCGGGGTAGCAACGGGGGGAAAATCGTCGGTTTCGATTTCCACTTCCACTTCCTCTGGGGTATATTTAGTATCGAACGGTTCGGGAGACTGCATAAACACTCAAGCTACTTAACACTTCATCCCTATTTTATCGGTGATTGGGGTTGACAGGGGTTGGCGCAGAATTAATGTAACAATGAGTTTATCCATAGCTAAACGATCGGAATCTATGAGCCTATCGACTGCCACCGTTACCGCCATCAATTATCCCGATGCTACCATCACTAGGGCCGAACGCGCCCTCTGTTGTTCTCCTTTCCGTGTCACCCTATTCGCCGCTATGCTGGAGCAAAGTGTATCACTTTTAAGCATTCCGGGTGCTGGGGGTTTAGAGAAAGGTTATACTTCCAGACTGCTGACGGAAGCGGCAGCGGAAAGCTATCTTCTCTGGTTGATTAAAGTGGGAATTTTGCGGCGCGAAGTAGATGGACAGGGGATAACCGATAGTTTTCGTCTCACTCCTTTAGGGAGGAAATTAATAGAAAAATGGCAACCCCAAGGGTATCTTTTCCCTAAACCCAATTTCTGGCAAAGATTTTTAAATACTCTGCAACGTTGGTTTTCCTTTTAATGCTGTTGGGTGTCAGTTATCAGTTATCAGTTATCAGTTATCAGTTATCAGCTTCTGAAGGCAAGAGGCAACAGGCAAGAGGCAAGAGAAAGAATCTGGCAATTCTCCTACCCAAAAAAGGTTATAAACTAAGTACATCAAAGCTTTTAGCTTAACAAATTAGGTTGTAGATTCGGTCATTGTTATCAGTTATCAACTGTTTACTGTTAAATTATTACTGTTCACTGAAAATGCTCAATTAAAAAAACTAGATGAAAGCAATTATGGTAGTGGGGACAACCTCCCACGCGGGTAAGTCTTTTTTAACTGCGGCTTTATGTCGTTTATTCAACCGGAAAGGCTGGCAAGTAACACCCTTTAAAGGTCAGAATATGGCTCTTAATGCCTATGTTACCGCCGGAGGGGAAGAAATGGGTCACGCCCAGGCGGTGCAAGCATGGGCTGCGGGGACAGTTCCCCGGGTAGAAATGAACCCAATTTTATTAAAACCCCAGGGAAATATGACCTCTCAGGTGATTATTAAAGGTAAGGCTGTGGGTGTCACCACGGCAGCGGATTATTATCAGAATTATTTTGACCAAGGTTGGCAAGCAATTAAAGAATCTTTAGCCAAATTATCGGCAGAATTTGATCTAGTTGTCTGTGAAGGTGCGGGAAGTCCGGCGGAAATAAATCTCAAACATCGGGATTTAACTAATATGCGGGTGGCTAAATATCTCGATGCCGCTACTATTTTAGTGGTGGATATTGATCGCGGGGGGGCTTTTGCTCACGTCGTCGGTACGTTAGAATTATTAGAACCGGAGGAAAGAGCTTTAATTAAAGGTATTGTGATCAATAAATTTCGCGGACAAAAATCCCTCTTAGATTCGGGGATTACTTGGCTAGAAGATTATACAAAAATTCCCGTGTTGGGAGTTCTTCCCTATAGTGATATCTTTTTAAGTGCCGAGGATTCTCTCAGTTTACTCGATCGCCCCGCCCAAAAACCCAAAGCTGAACTAAATATCATTGTCATTCGTCTGCCTCATATCGCTAATTTTACTGATTTTGACCCTCTCTGTGGCGAAGCAACGGTCAATGTACGTTATCTAGAATTACAGGAATCTTTAGGTTATCCCGATGGGGTAATTATCCCCGGTTCTAAAACCACTGTCACTGATTTAATTGCTCTTAATCAAAGTGGTATGGCTAATCAATTACAAGCCTATCACCAAAGGGGAGGTATTATCTTTGGCATCTGTGGTGGTTGGCAAATGTTAGGGCGATTAATCCTGGATCCTGACCATCGAGAAGGTCCCGATAGTGAGGCAGCTGGCTTAAATTTACTGCCCTTAAAAACGGTAATTACTGCCGAAAAAATTACCCGTCAACGCCAAGTTTTATCTAATTTTCCCCAAGCTGGTTTACCGGTAATGGGATACGAAATTCACCAAGGCGTAAGCGAATGGGAAAGTGAATCAGGTTATCAAAAAATGTTCGAGGAAGATGCTAGTCTGGGAATTGTCAATGATTCTCTCTCAATTTGGGGCTGTTATTTACATGGTATCTTTGATAATGGTTCTTGGCGAAGAACTTGGTTAAATCATCTGCGTCAGCGTCGCGGTTTATTATCTTTGCCTACGGAAATTAATAACTATAGTGAACAAAGAGAAATAACCCTGGATAATATGGCTAATTTACTGGAAGAACATTTAAATCTTACACCTATTTTTGCTCATTTGTAAGGAGAAATTATGACTATTTCAGTGCGTTTTTTACCCGATGATATTATCATAGAAGCGGAAACGGGAGAACTATTATTAGATGTGGCTAAAAAAGCAGGAATTGACATTCCTACCGGCTGTTTAATGGGTTCCTGTCACGCTTGCGAGGTAGAATTAGATGATGGTACTCAAATTTGTAGTTGTATTACTGGTATCCCCGGCGATCGAGATTCTTTAACCGTTCATTTATACTCCGATCCGCTCTGGTAGTTGCTCCCTTAGATCTAGTCAAACTTGGGAACAATCCAAGCTGCTATAATAGCCAGTAAAACAACAATTTCTAAAATTTTATATAAGTTAAGAGATTGTAGCCACTGAAAAATCTTAGCTAGACGCAAACTTAACCCCCATTGACGTAATTGAGATAACCATAATTTCGGGCTATCTTGTTCACGAAAACGCCATTTAAGGATAGATAATAATAGGGGAACCCCTCCCACTTTAGCAGTCATGAGCAGGTGCAGGATCAGACATACTGCCATAATTAGCCAACTGAGCAAATGGGCATAATACCAAAAGTGATTTAATTCCCCTTCCGGTAGCCATTTGGAATCCATCATCCGACCACTATACAAGGCAAAAGTTAGGGCAAAAAGAGTCAAAGTATTGACTAAACGATGGAGACTATACCACCAAATCGGCTTACCAAATTGGGTTAATTTGTTAAGAGAATCACTTTGAATTAATCTTTTGTTGCCCCGACGAAAAGCATAGATAGCAAAAACGGGAAAAATAATCAGAGTATAGAGGCCAAAAGTGCCATGAATACTTTCAATTTCTTGATATTCTGGTAAGGGCAGTTTTAACCAACGACCGTCAAAAGTATCATAGGTCCAATAGGCCGTAACCATGGCGGCAATGAGGGCAATTCCCGTGAATCCGTGCAGAATTCGCAGTAAAAGAGGTTGATAAGGTTGATTAGTTTTCATGAACTCGATCGATACAATGGGGTATGTAAACTTGCCCAGATACTATGTTAACTAATCCTTGGCTCGTCGCTGTTCTTCTCAATACCGTCCTCCTCGGAATCGCCTGGATTGCCCCAAAAAAGCTCTTAACTCGGATGGGTTATCTCCATGCTTGGGTTTTAGGGGTAATTGTCTGGGGAAGCTTGGGATGGCGCGGTTATCTAATTGTTTTATTCTATTTCCTCGTCGGTTCTACTGTCACCCGCATCGGTTTAGCGCACAAGGAAGCGGAGGGAATCGCCGAAAAAAGAGCGGGGGTACGCGGTCCTGAAAATGTCTGGGGTTCCGCTTTAGCGGGGGCAATTTGCGCTATCCTAAGTCTTTTTGCCGCTTCTCCCTGGGATTACCTCTTAATACTCGCTTATGTGGCTAGTTTTAGCACCAAATTAGCCGATACTACTGCCAGTGAGGTGGGCAAAGCTTATGGTAAAACTACTTATCTAATCACTAATTTTAAATCCGTCCCCCGGGGAACAGAAGGGGCTGTTAGTTTAGAGGGAACGCTCGCCGGTTTGCTGGCAGCCACGGCGATTTCCCTGTTAGCATGGGGTATCGGTGCGATCGATCTTCTTGCTGTGTTATGGTGCGTAATTGCGGCATTTATCGCCACCAATATCGAAAGTCTCATCGGTGCTACTCTACAAACTCGCTTTCTGTGGTTAACTAATGAATTGGTCAATGTGATCAATACGGTTATCGGTGCGATCGTAGCTATACTGTTAAGCTTGCTCTGGTCTTTCAGCTAAAGTTAAGTGACTAAAAAAATTTTTCAGAGAATATCTATGCTAAAGTGGCGTTTTTGTGCATTGTCCCTGCTGTTACTGCTAATTACTGCCTGTGGGACGGAAAATCAACCGAATTCTAGTTCTAACACTGCAAATAGTCCCAGTGCTGACCGCTTGCAAACGGTGAAAAATCGCGGTAAGTTAATTTGTGGCATTAACGGAGAAGTGCCGGGGTTTAGCTTTGTTAATGAAAAAGGCGAATATTCGGGCTTAGATGTGCAAATTTGCCGAGCTATTGCGGCTGCTCTCTTTGATGATCCCTCCAAAGTCGAATATCGTAAACTTAGCCCCCAAGAGAGATTTACTGCCGTACAGACGGGAGAAGTGGATATCCTCAGTCGCAACACCACCTGGACGATTAACCGGGATACCGCCCTGGGGATGGAGTTTATCACCCCGGTTTTCTATGATGGTCAAGGAATTATGGCCACGAAAGCCAGTAATGTTAAGAAATTAGAAGATTTGAGCGGAAAGTCCATTTGTGTGCTATCGGGAACCACCACAGAACAAAATCTGGCCGATGCCATGGCAAAAGCGGCAGTGCAAGGTTATAAACCGATCGTTTCCGATGATGTGGAGGCTTTATATACAGCTTATCAGGCGGGGCGTTGTCAGGCTGTCACTTCCGATCGCTCCCAATTGGTGGCCCGGCGCTCGGTTTTTCCCCGACCACAGGATCATCAATTATTAGAAGTGGTAATATCTAAGGAACCCTTGGCCCCAGCCGTGGCCGATGGTGATCCCCCTTGGTCGAATGCCGTCCGCTCGATCGTTTTTAGTTTAATTCAAGGGGAAGAATTTGGGATTAACTCAGAAAATATTGCCACTTTTGCTGACAGCAAAGACCCCAGTATTCGGCGCTTTTTGGGTATCGATGAGAAGTTAGGCGAAGATATGGGTTTGCCCAATGATTTTGCCCAAAGAGTCTTAAAACAGGTGGGTAATTACGGGGAAATTTATGATCGTGAAATCGGTAAACCCCTGCAACTCGATCGAGGTTTAAATAATCTTTGGACAAAGGGGGGTTTATTGTATTCTCCTCCTTTTCGTTAATTTTAAAATTGTGTTTCTTGACGGGGAATATAGACCCCTATGGCTGCTGGAATATACTATGGGGTTTACGAGTCTGAATTTGAATTTCTTTCCTCTTAAGAGTTCTCACCCAAGATAATAAACCCTGTTGTCCTCGCGGTAACGTCCATAAAAGCGGGAAAATTTGCCACCAGTGTTCAATTTCTAGGCTATATAAATCTAACCTTTGATCGTCAATTTGGGCATCGTGAGCGTAGAACCTGGGAACGAGATAATAATTCCCCTTTGAAAGCTTGCTCAAAGATACTGGGAAGGAGTGCGTCACTTCACTTTGTAGTTTTTAAAATTAGGCTTTTTCTGGAAGGGGGATTATTACGGGATCTGATTGTCTTAACTAAAATATTCCAAGACCTCATAGATAATACGGCAGGAAAAGAGATTCTGAGGGCGAAAACAAAATGTTTTTGTTTTAAGGCCACTAATAACCAATGTAGTTTAACATAATTACATATACATGAGAGTGGTGGCAGAACAGACTGATATTTTGGATTAACTAAGTTATATATTTTCTCTTTGATCAAAATGTTAGTGTTGAGTCGCTTTAACAATGAAGACTTTTGATTATAACTACCGGACCAAACTACTCGATACACTAAACAGGAGTTAACAAACACAGCATCCCCAAACTGAGCAATGCGAAGCCAGCAATCAATGTCATTGTAACAGTCATCTAAACTTGAATCCCAACCCCCTGAGTTAAGAAAAGCATCTCTGAGAAAAGCAACTTGGCTAGTTGTTCCGAAGGGAACTTCTTCTAGGAGCATACCATAGTGTATATCTGCTTGAGCGATATAGAAAGCCTGTTCAAGTCCTATTTTTGGAGTTTGACGGATTTCTACTCCTTTAATATCCACCTGTGTAGCCTGACAGGAACAAATGACAGCTTCGGGATACTGAGCAATATTTTTCATTATTTCCTCTATACAATTAGGGGCAAGATAGTCATCATCATCGAGTAGTTTAATCCAATCTCCTTGAGCAGCTTTAACCCCTACATTTACCGAAAAGGATTGCCTCATATTCTTGAGATTACGATAGAAGATAATATCTTCACCCAGGCTTTGAATATATTCTGCTGTACCATCATAGGAACAATCATCAACCACAATCACTTCACAGGGAATAGATTGATTTATGGCCGAAGCGATTGCTCTTTTAAGCAACGATAAACGATTGTGGGTTGTAATAACAATACTAAATTTCATCTTGATTAACTATAATTAAATTTTTCTTCTATAAGCCATCAGAAAATCAGCATAAGCTTTTTGAGTCAGGAAAGGTTTGGCTTTAAGATAAAATTCTTGATGACGATAATCCCGGGTATAAGGTAATTGTTCTAAGTGATCTGCTAAACGAATAGTTATTAAAGCACTAAGCTCTGTTTGAGTTATAATTATTTCCTTTTTATCACGATAATTTATCAGTTTAAATTCATTAACTTGCTCAAAATTAGAGGGAAAATGTTTTCTATCCTCAAGACAATAGTAGTAAACTAATTTTTCAGCATCAGAACCAATAGCAGCCTTAATTATACCTCTTTGTTCTAGATTAACCAAACTTTTTCTATAGCTATAAGTTCCATAGATGCTGTGATAAAGACCAGCTAGACAAATCTCTTCAGATGAGTTCCATTTTTTCAAGATTCTATAAGTTCCTAATAAATGACTATATAGCGGTAAGCGCTTGAGTGAGATACAAACCAAGCTTTGCCTAGCATGGTTTATAGCTCGTGACACTGTACCTCATACGACTGCACACCGCTATATAAAGAGCGTTTATTAAGATGTTCAGTTGAATCAGTTGCTAATTTCTTCAAAATTTCTCTTTGCTCTTTAGGGAGATCATATTGTCTATATCTTAATAAATATAGGAATTCAACTACAATATTTTTTGGGAAGTATTGTAAGTTTCTTAATTGATTTCTAATTATGTTTTCAGTAGCCATATTGTTGATTGAATTAATGATTAGATGTTTTTTTCATAGGAATTTATCAAGGCATAAGCTTATGGCTTATCAAAGGTGCAAACTCTACTAATAAAGCCCATAAACTTAGGTCAAATGGATGTGCTAATAGATGTCTCGGAAGGATTCTGCTTAATGCAATTCGCTCTCTCAATCCTTGGCGGGTTTTGGCTGCCTTATTTGGCCAATGTTTGAGGATGACTTTCAAAGTAAATTCTTGAGGTTCTAAGTAAGGATATAAAAACCATAACAGCAAGTTACACATTGAGCTAATAAAAGCAGTTGACTCATTAGCTAGACTTTCTTCAAAGGAAATAGCACCTTTCACCAGCAGTGATTGATCAGCAGTGATAGTGGCTGTGATAATATCCGAGATATTAGTTAATGATTTCAATCTATTTTCCAGTAATACAGCATCTTGGGGATAGACAGAAACCCGATAACGAAGAGCATCTGCTAAAGTGTTTATGTGATTATCTATTAATTTTTCAATGTTTTGTAATCTTAACTTCGTCCCCTGAGAATTATTATGGCGACGATATCCAACCGTAATACAATGGTTTCTGATCAGAGATTGATTAACACTTAACCTTAACCAAGTATAGTAATCTACAGCAGTTCCCGTAAACTGTGTTGGCCAGCCATTGATGGAATCGAGTGCTTCGCGTCGAATCACAGTGGCTGAGGGAGTGGCGACAGAATTGGTGGGGAAAAAGTCCCAAGGAACAAAAAACTGAGGATTAAGGACTGGAGAGGGAAAATTTAGGCTATCTTCATAAAAATGGGCGCAATTGGCTACACAAGCAGGAGATTGGGGAAATTGTTCTAGAATTGTATTCATAATGCCCAAGTGATCTCGATGCCAGATGTCATCCTGATCGAGAAATGCTACTAGAGGTGCAGTAGTATGTTGCAGTCCAAAATTGCGGGCGCAATGAGAACCCTTGTCAGGATTTCGTAACAAAGTGATACCTGAAAAAGACTTGACAATCTCTAGGGATTCGTCCTCAGAACCATCGTCAACCACGACTATTTCTCTCGGTGGTTGGGACTGGGAAAATACTGACTCGAGTGTTTGTCGAATCCATTGAGAGCCGTTGAATAAAGGGATAATAACAGCTACGTCCATAACCTTAGCGTTTTGATCTATAAGCCGATCATAATTCTAATTTGCTCCCAGTCGCTTTAAAAATGTGAGATGATCTGCTAAAACTGCTTCCCGACTGCGAAGACGCGCCGCTACCCAAGCAGCCCGAATCGCTTGGATTTCCGCCTGAAGATTCCGGCCACTCATTTCGTTTTTAAAAGTACGCCTCAAAACACTTAAACCGCAATTGAGCCGCGCCATCTCATGCAGAAGTTCGAGGAAGGGTATAGGGTTGCCGCCACTAATTCTCGTTACTCCACCGAATCCAACGATACGATTGTTTAAAATTTGAAAAATTTGTTCAACTGTAGCATCTGCCAGTAAATCCCAAATACAGCTTTTTTGACGTGAAATCATTAAATCATTCAGTCCAATGTAAGCATAGTCCCATCCTAGCTCCCGAATTTGCTCACAATTGTCTACTAAGGTTTGAGTCTCAATTTGGACTAGGGTTTTAGCTCTTCCATTGACTAGAGAAATAAATTTATCTACCTCACTGGGAACTTTTGCCATCGGTAGCATAATAATCTTAGCTCCAGAATCTAGGGCAGTTTCTATCTCGTCAGAAGTATTGTTATCTAAGGGATTAATTCTTACTGTAATTGGGATGGAGATAACTTCAGCTAGAGCAACCACATCTTCTGGTGTATCGGCGTTGATTTGGGTTGAATAGCTAATCTGTCGCTCTCGTTTACCAATCCGTTCCCAGTCTACAATGATACTATCAATCCCTACTTGCTCGGCTTGTTTAGCCAATAAAGCATCTGTGGTAAATAGAAATATAGCAATTCTCTGACTTATGAGGTACAGTAGCAACAGTGAGTAAACCAATTGCGAATATCTTTTTGAGTAACTTCTAACATAGCCAATTCAATCCCTTCTATTAAGTCTTT
>VYLL01000281.1_pt1 | contig 15665 bp, 19 predicted proteins | sample 5114301 | NCBI WGS metagenome assembly VYLL01 (sample SAMN12291809, study PRJNA351875) | freshwater metagenome | isolation source: freshwater lake | place: USA: Michigan, MSU2 Lake | collected 2011-08-16 | reverse complement strand
ATGACGTCAATCCCTTCGAGTGGCTCAAGAACACACTCGAAACTATACCTCAACATCCTGTCAACAAATTATACGAGTTGATACCGCGCAAGGTGTAGTTTACCGTGGGCTTACCCTTGGGATTATCGTTGGGATTACTTCAGGATACTCAGAAATGCCATCCCTAAGTTATCGGAGATATTCTTCCTGTATTTTGGACTCTTCCTATACTCGTCCGTCATAAATAGTTTCCAGATTTCATCCCAGTCACTTTGCTTCGACATGATGAAAGCCAGTTGCTCGGGATCGCCAAATTCCAAATTTTGTTTCTTTGTCGGCAGTCGTTTGCGGTTCGCGTCTACAAATTCAGTAAAATCGAGAATGGTAAATATCTTTGGGTTTGTTGCAATCTTTTTGAGTATTTCCTGACCAGACGGGCCGTATGTAATAGTTAATGAAGGCCAATTTTCTTTCTTAATCTTGTTGATGTATTTCAGATGGGTACTGCCTTCAATGATCTCCGCAGTGTAGCCCTCTAACTTTTTAGAGAGCTCGGCAAAACTGGTCACAGCGGGTGCTTCTTTGTGGGTTAATAAAACAACAGGGTTAGAAATAAACGGTGGAGTAAACTTTAGTATCTTTTTGCGTTCGTCTGTAATGGTCACGTTTGTTACCCCTAAAACATAAGTGCTTTTCTGGGTCGTGGAAAGGAAATTGGTAAACACTGGTTCTTTACCAACATATTGAAGAGAAATTTTTTTGTTGTGCTTCGCTTGCACGAAGTCGACAAAATCTTTGAGAATCTCTACACAAAGTCCCTCTGGTTTGCCATTCACGTCTTGAATCAAACCGGCTTGTTCGTAATAGACTATGGCCAGGGATCCACTGCCATTTGCTTTGACAGTAGCCCAGCTATCACCTGTTTTTTGTGCTGAAAGTTGGTAGGCTAGTCCAACCAAAATTGATAGTAATACGTGCTTTTTGTTCATAGCATCATCGTTTGTAGCACAAAAATAATCAACCAGAAGATTTATAAATACGAATTCTTACTAAAGAACTTACACGATCCAAAAAACTTTGTCAGGTTAGCCGCGGGTTAACCCATTTTTTATCTAACCATTGGAGAAATAAAATGAAGGCTAAACCGAACGCAAACAGGCCAGGGTAGCTCGCCCAAAATTTGAAAGCACCAAAGTTGGGCTTGAAGCCACTAAGTACTCCACCTACCACGGCACCCAGGAGCAGCACAAAGATCCCAACAGCCAGCCAACGCAAGTCATATGCAGTAGATTTGGCCTCCCTATTTTCGATCTGCTTAATTACTGTATCCGCAAAATTGAAGGGCAAATTAAAGCTAGGTTCCACCGTAATTGCATCGAAGACCTTTTTATAAGCAAGACCATCCGCACTACCGTCAGTGCCACCAGCTATAATTTTGTTTTGAAGCTCTTCGTCTTTGGTTTTCATAGCTTTATATCCATTCTTCTTTGCCAAGATACTTCTTTACTTTCTCTTTTAATAAATGCCGCGCCCGGAAAAGATAGTTTTTTACAGTGCCATCGGGCATACCTGTCACGTTTTCAATTTCCCTAGTTGTCGTTGGTCAAAATATTTTGTTATTGTTGGTCTCCCGACCAACAATCTTGTTGTTGCTGAAGGACAGGGCATTTCAGGTTTGGAAGCGGAATTCGATGAGCATTGATTTAATACACGATTGGTTCTTCAAGCAAAAGTTTGAGTATCTTCACAACAATCCTTGCCAGCCGCATTGGCAGCTGGCAACACTATCTGAAGATTACAAGTTTAGCTCTGCAAGTTTCTATGACACTGGCGAATACAGATTTGGGTTTCTTACACATCATTCAGAGATTTAAGATTGGGTATCCCGACCAACAATCCTATTCTCGAGTATCTTATTTCTGATTTTCGTAATATTTTCGAGTATGAAAGTGAAAGCCTAGGCTTTGTTTTAATCCACGTAAGTCTCTTGAATGATTGTTTTGACTTTGGAAATTTCTTTGTCTGTCAGGGAATTAAATAATTTTACAATACGTTTTCGGTCAATCGTCCTAATTTGATCAACTACAACCCAACCCTTCTTTTTATTATGCTTAACTTCTACTCTGGTTGGGTAAGACTTTGAACTACTTGTCATTGGAGCTACTACAATTGCTCGCAAGTATTTATTCATTTCGTCAGGAGAGATTACTACGCAAAGGCGAGTCTTCTTCATTTCACCGCCAATAGTAGGGTCAAGATTAACCAAAACAATTTGATACTGTTTCATTTCCATTCTTCGAAGGTTTCTTCAACAAAAACGTCCGGTAGTAACAATTTGTCATCGCCATTTTCGTGCATTTTCTTAAACGCTTTTTCCCAACCCTTCCGCGCAGATGTCTTTGGTTTCAAAACGATGTGATCTTTTTCAAGAATCAATTCCATGGTGTCTTGTATATGATACTTCTCAAGCACCGTTTTTGATAAACGGATCCCTTTAGAATTTCCGATTGATATTAATGAAATATCCATAGCTTTTGTGGTGTAATTACAATGTTACTACATTTTCATACGATCCCCAAATTTTATTTGTCTGTTACTCAACAAATCGGTATTAACCTCTATCTGGTGCAAGTGTCCCACATCGAGGGGTAAAAAAGAAAGGCGCTCGATGAGCGCCTTTCTTTTTTTTTTCTGAGTTGATTGTTTAGAAACCTCCTCTGTATTTATAAGTCTTCGCTACTTTATCAATCGCTACCATGTAGGCAGCAATGCGAAGTGATACTTTGTACTCATTTGCGGTTTTGTAAACATTATCAAAAGCATCTTTCATGATCCGGTCGCTTCTTCTATTCACACGGTCAGCCGTCCACTTGTAGCCCAAGCGGTTCTGCACCCACTCAAAATAAGAAACAGTTACACCGCCTGCATTGGCCAAAATATCCGGTACTACACTGATCCCCTTTTCATAAATGATATTATCTGCCTTTGACGATGTCGGGCCATTCGCGCCTTCTACGATCAACTTAGCCTTTATATTACCGGCATTGCTACCTGTAATAACATCTTCCGTTGCTGCAGGCACCAATACATCAACATCGAGCGTTAAAAGATCTCCGCTTGGTATTTTCTCTGCTTGAGTAAAACCTTCCAAAGTACCCTTATTGGCATCGCGATACTTCACAGCTGCTTCAATATCAATTCCGTTTGCGTTATAGTAAGCACCATTCAGATCACTGATGGCTTGCACTTTTAATCCACGCTCAGACAGCAATCGCGCAGCCCATGAGCCCACGTTTCCAAATCCTTGCACGGCACATGTTGCCTTGTAAGGATTGATTTTTAATTTCTCCATGGCAGCTAACGCTGACACCATCACACCACGACCAGTTGCTTCGGTTCTTCCGAGTGATCCGCCCAATACAATTGGCTTACCAGTAACTACGGCATTCACCGTCATACCTTGTGTTCTGGAGTACTCGTCCATTAACCACGCCATTTCACGCGGACCAGTACCCATATCTGGCGCGGGAATATCTTTATCAGCACCGAAAATATCAATCATCGAAAGAGTGTAGGCGCGCATTAAACGCTCAATTTCACCTGCGGACATTTCCCGAGGATTGCAAGCCACGCCACCTTTTGCACCTCCATATGGAATATCCACCACAGCACACTTCCAGGTCATCCAGGCAGCCAGTGCTTTTACCTCATCCAAATTAACATGTGGATCGAACCGTATACCACCTTTTGACGGACCGAGGATTGTGGAGTGAATAACACGGTAACCCTCAAAAACCTTGATACTGCCATCGTCCATTGTAACAGGTAGTGAAACAATAACCTGCCTTGCAGGCACTTTCAAAACATTGTACACTTCTTCCTCAAGCCCTAAAATTTGTGAGGCCGTGCGGAAGCGAGACATCATTGCCTCAAACGGATTTTCTTTGTCTAATAAGGGCGCTGGTTCGATATAAGCCATAAACTGATTATTGATTTACAATTTTTTGATATACGATTTTCTAAATCATCGGTTTGTTAACGGAATCGTCTTTTTTGATGGAACGAAATCGGTTGCAAAGATAGATAAATTGTTCAGAAGGATTGAATGAAGCCTAATACGGTATAATGTTTTGGGTTTTTTCGAAGATATGAAACAAAAGGTTGAGCTTTCTTGAATAGGCATTAAGTTCTATTGCTTTCCCACTAAAAGTCTTTCACGTTAAGGGATACTAACACGGCTTGTGATTTGGTTAATTTTGTATCTTTAACTTGAATTTTAGAAAGATGGCCACAGCCGAACAAAAGAAACTTTATACCGAAGAAGAGTATCTTTCGCTGGAGCGGAAAGCAGAGGTGAAAAGCGAGTTTTTCAAAGGTGAAATTTTTGCTATGGCGGGTGCTACGCGAAATCATAATGTGATAACGGTAAATCTAATTTCTTCCTTGAAGGTTCAACTGAAAGGCAGGGGTTGTCGCCCCTATGCGAATGACATGAGGTTGCATACACCAGGTACCGCGTTTTATACTTACCCAGATATCGTGGTCGTTTGTGGAAAAGAGGAATTTTTGGATGGCGAGTTTGATACGCTGTTGAATCCTGTTTTTCTGGTAGAGGTTTTGTCGTCTTCCACGGCCGACTACGATATTGGTCGCAAGTTTATGCGTTATCGATCGATTCAAAGCCTAAAAGAGTATTGGACTATTTCCTCCTACGAATATCGACTTCAAAAATTTCTAAAAAGTGAGGTAGACGAAAGTTGGGTACTCAGTGAAACGATTAACCCCAACGATGTAGTGCGAATTTCAAGCCTAGATGTGTTGGTTTCTCTTGCAGAAGTATATGAAGGTGTGAAGTTTTAAAAAATCTCTAAGAAGGCAACAATAAAAGGTGCCGATATAAATAACCCATCGAAGCGATCGAGGAACCCGCCATGCCCTGGCAAGCTGTTCCCCGAGTCTTTGATTTCGATACTTCGTTTCAATAGTGATTCAATCAAATCGCCATACACCCCACCGATTATAATAATCACACAAATGCTAAGCCATTTCCAAAAAGGCAATAGTTCAAAGAAATAAGAAATGCCGTAGGTCATTGTCAGCGCTAGTAATGCTCCACCTATCACGCCCTCCCACGATTTCTTGGGCGAGATACGTTCAAATAATTTTCGTTTACCAAAAAGTGATCCTGCAAAATAGGCACCTGTATCGGTCGCCCATAAAATAAATAAACATCCAAAGATGATTTCAAAACGATACGAACCTTCTTCGAAGGCAGCGATGTTTAGCAATGCCAACGGTACAGCGATATAGAATATTCCAAGGAAGGTATAAGCAATATTGGTAAACGGCTTGCGCTCAAATTTCTTATACAACTTGATCATGTATACGCATGACAGCAATGGAAAAAAGATAAAGTAGTAGCGATAGGAAATGCTTCCGCGCTCGATAAAGAAAGACAAAAAGAAAATGGTTAGCCCGCAAATGGTTCCAAAGGTTTTTTGGGGGATCATTCCATCGAGTCCCGAAAGTTTGTAGAATTCCCGTAAGGAAAGGATACAGATGATAAAGAAAACAAGTAGGTAGGTCCACTCACTGTAAACTATACCGAAAATAATTCCCGCGGCTCCTAGCAAACCAGTGGCAATGCGTTGCGGAAGATTACTGAATTTTTTTGTGGTAGCGCTCAAGTGAGAGATGGATTAGAAGATTGAAATTTTGTCTTGAAGTACCATAACGCAGCCACTACGATTCCTGCTGCAGCAATAACGGCTGGCCAGGGTGCTGCTTCGGGTGATTCTAAATTGGTGTCCACAATTTTTTTCTGATAAAGGTAAATCATGCACACAGCAAATCCGTTGTTGACAAAGTGAGCAAACATCGGCACCCACAAATTTCCCGACCAATAGTAAAGGTATCCGAACAAGGCGCCTAACAACATCCGAGGTACAAACCCAAAAAACTGCACATGTATGGCGCTAAAGAAGAAGGCCGAAATCCAAATGGCAGCATGTATATTCTTAGTGGCTTTCAGTAGCTCCGTTTGAATGATACCTCTAAACAAAAATTCTTCACATATGCCTGCAAAAATGGCTACTACGAGAAAGGCCAATGCAAACTCGCTGAAAGACTGGAATTGAGTAAGCATCTTGGTTAGCTCGGCCAATTGGTCTTCTTTCGCGCGCGCCCACTTTTCAAAAGAGCTGAGGAAGTCGGGGAACTGAATATTTTCGTTCCATTCTATGATCGCAGAATCAGCTACGGCAAAAGCGACCACGATCCCAAACACGAGCAGCAACGCAAAGGGCTGTAGCTTTTTTGTGTTGAAGGAAGTCAGTTTTTTTTTTCGCATGGCAACCCAAACGAAATAGGGAGCGATCAAAAATCCGCATAGCGTTGTTATTCCTTGAACAACCAATAACGGAACACGCAATCTGTCGTCTGTTGGATTGGTCATATGCTCAAGGAAGCTTCCCTCGCCAGAATAGAAAAGTGAAGCAACGCCTGCCCCGATGGCTGTGCCCATCAAAATGCCAACACCGGATGCAATCACTACTAGCAGCAATACCGACCAGGCTGATTTCTCGTGATTGTCTATCATGAGGCGATAAAATGGTTAATTTTGTTGCCGCTTATGCGGAATAGGCGCAAACAACGCTGTTTTAAACGAATAATCAAACGTGGCGAAGATCGGAAACATAGATTTGGGCGAATTTCCACTTCTGCTTGCACCCATGGAGGATGTGAGCGATCCGCCATTTCGTGCCGTATGCAAAGAAGGTGGTGCTGATTTGATGTACACCGAGTTTATCTCGTCCGAAGGGCTAATTCGCGATGCGGCCAAGAGCCGTCAAAAACTGGACATTTTCGAATACGAAAGACCGATCGGCATCCAACTTTTTGGAGGTGATATTGGAAACATGGTCGAGTCTGCAAAAATCGCTACAGAAGTAAACCCTGATTTAATTGATATCAATTACGGTTGTCCCGTGAAAGCGGTGGCTTGCCGAGGAGCAGGAGCAGCCCTTCTGCAAGATATTCCTAAGATGGTGCAGATGACGTCAGATATTGTCAAAGCGACACACTTACCTGTCACGGTAAAAACCCGCTTGGGCTGGGACGACAACACAAAAAATATAGTGGAGGTAGCCGAACGTCTGCAGGACATCGGCATCAAGGCGTTGACGGTTCATGGGCGTACGCGTGTGCAGATGTATAAAGGCAGTGCAGACTGGACGTTGATCGGAAAGATCAAAGAAAACTCGCGCATGCACATTCCTGTTTTTGGTAATGGTGATATTGATTCACCTGAAAAGGCTGTGGAATATAAAAACCGTTATGGCGTAGATGGTGTTATGATTGGTCGCGCAGCTATTGGGGCACCTTGGTTTTTCAACGAGGTCAAACACTTTATCAAAACAGGTGAGCATCTGCCTGCACCCACGATTGCCGATCGCATTGATGTAACACGCAAACATTTAGATTTCTCCATTCGATGGAAGGGAGAAAAACTAGGCATCTTTGAAATGCGCAGACATTACACCAACTATTTTAAGGGAATCCCGGATTTTAAACCATTTCGGATGAGGCTGGTGGAAGCGCCCAACCACGAAGAAGTAAATGCAATTTTGCATGAAGTAGAGAATCATTTCATGGAAATGGTGGTGTAAGATTTTTGTATCTTTACTTTGAAGAATCAGTCTATATGAAATCGCTAACACTTACTCTCCCCGAGGAAACCAACGAACAAGATGTGAAGATGGCAGTGGCTGCTTTGCTTTTTGATAAAGGCATTTTATCGTCTGGCCAGGCTGCGACCTATGCAGGGACTACTAAACGTGAATTTTTGTTGACCGTGGGGAATTATGGAGTTTCGATTTTTGGCGAGACGCCTGCTGATTTAAGTCGGCCGCTCAATGAATAAGGTCATCATTTCAGATGCAAGTTGCCTGATTGCTCTTGACGAAATTGGCCAGATTGAGATTCTAAAAAGTGCATTTCCCCAAATCGTAACCACAAAAGAAGTAAGCGCGGAGTTTGGGAAGGAATTGCCGACTTGGATTTCCGTTAAAACGCTACAAAACTCAGCAAAAAGAAATGAACTTGAACTTGTTTTAGATGCGGGTGAAGCAAGTGCCATTGCATTAGCTCTTGAAAATCCGAAACATTCCATTTTAATCGTACACGAAAAGAAGGGGAGAAAGATTGCAAAACAACACAACCTAGAAATTATAGGCACACTCAGGGTTTTATTATTAGCAAAACAGGATGGAGTAATCCCTTCCGTAAAAAATTTAGTAGCAGAACTTACCAGGAAAAAATTTAGGTTTACTCAGACCGTTGTAAATCAAATTTTAGAAGAGGCAAATGAATCCTAGAATTTCTCATATCAGCAAGAATCCGCATTTGAAATCAACTCTCAAACCTTGTTCTTTACGCGCCAATACCTCACATGTCAGAAAATAATAAAAGTACAGCCGTTTTTCTATTGATTTTGCTGGCGTTGATCTGGGGTACCTCATTTATCCTGATCAAACAAGGGCTCAAAGTTTTTTCTCCGGCTGAGGTTGGCTCGTTGCGAGTGGCAGCTGCTTCTGTTTTCCTTTTGCCGTTTGCTTTGGTGCGGTGGAAAGAACTGAAGAAAGGCGATCACCTTAAATTATTCCTCTCAGGCATGATGGGCATCTTCATTCCGGCATTTTTGTTTGCGTTGGCACAAACTCGCCTACAAAGTTCAGTAACTGGAATTCTGAATACACTTTCGCCAGTATGGGCGGTGGTGATGGGCGCACTCTTCTTTCATCAACGCTTTCGCGGATTTGCTATTTTTGGTTTGTTAGTTTCGTTGGGTGGTGCGATCATACTGGCGCTGGCCCGCGCGGAAGGCGACCTCGGGGGTTTCAATGCATATGCACTGTTAGTGGTTTTGGCTTGTGCACTTTATGGTGCCAATGTAAATTTTTTGAAATTTAAAGTCGAGGGACTTGGCTCCATGACCGTGACCAGTGTTTCACTTTTGCTCATCGGTCCTTTCGCTTTTGTTTATCTTTTTGGGTTTACGGATTTTACTCAGAAGTTAATTTCACAGGAAGGTGCGTGGCAAGCGGCCGGATTCATTGTGATTTTGGCATTGATGAGTACCGCCATTGCCAATTTGATTTTTAACAAAATGCTTCAGATTTCTTCGCCACTCTTTGCGGCTTCAGTCACTTACCTGATTCCCATAGTTTCAGTCATGTGGGGCGTGCTGGATGGTGAAAAACTCTACATTGGCCATTTTATCGGTATGGTCGGTATTTTGGGTGGTGTGTATCTGGCAAATCGAAAGTAGACTTTACACCGTACATCACCGACTGTGTCGATGACATCTCTTTTCTTACTACATTCGTTTTTTAAAATTTAGACATCTATGAAAAAAGTATGCCTTGCCCTTATTGCCATCTTAATTTTGGGCTGTAATGCTCCGAAAGAAGTAACGACTAAACAATATTCGGTCAATCAGTTTATGGACATCGTTCAAATCAACGGTGGGTCGTTCTCTGCCGATGAATCAAAGATTGTTTATAACAGCAAATCTACCGGGATATTCAATGCCTACGAAATCGATTTGAAAACGGGAACAGAAAAGCAACTGACAACCTCCACCGACAATGCTGTTTTCAGTCAGTCTTATTTTCCAAACGATGACCGATTGCTTTACACCAGCGACAAAGGAGGAAATGAAATCAATCATCTGTATGTCCGTAACCAAGATGGTTCGCTTGTTGATTTGATTCAAGACAGCACAGCCAAAGCACAATTTGGTGGTTGGAGCTACAGCAGAAAGTTAATGTACTACACGTCTAATAGTCGAGATAAGAAATTTTTTGATTTGTATAACGTACAAATTGCTGGAGGCGAAACAAAAGTGTATCCCACTACATTGGTGTACAAGAATGAAAAAGGATTGAACCCGGAGGTGATGTCGAACGATGATCGCTACATCGCACTCAGCGAAACCATCACTACCAATAATTCAAACATGTATCTGCTCGATACGCAATCAGGGAAACTAAATCTGGTTACCAAACACGAAGGTGATGCGCAATACAATCCCCAGTATTTCAGTTTGGACGGTAAGACACTTTTTTACCTCACGGATGAGGGTAGCGAATTCATGTACCTGGCCAGCTACGATATTGCCACTGGCGAAAAGAAAAAAGTAGAAGAAGCGCCTTGGGACATCATGTATGCCTACCTATCGAGAAACGGAACGTACAGGGTAGTGGCCATTAATAACGATGCTCGTACAGAAATCAAAATTTACAATGAGAAGGAGAGTGGCAAATTGGTTTCTGTTGAAGGCTTGCCCGAGGGCGATATCACAGGTGTCAATATTTCAGACAGCGAGAAATTAATGTCTTTTTATGTAAGCAGTTCAAAATCGCCCAGTAATTTGTTTGTCTATAATTTCGAGACCAAAGAGGTGAAGCAATTGACCAATACGATGACTAAGGAGATTGACCCGAATGATTTGGTGGCAGGTGAAGTAGTACGCTTCAAATCGTTTGATGGAATGGAGATTCCTTGCCTGCTCTATAAACCAAAAGGAATCAAAGAAGGCCAAAAGGTGCCCGCCTTACTTTGGATACATGGAGGCCCTGGCGGACAAACACGCTTAAATTATTCGGCTGCACTTCAGCACTTAGTCAATCATGGCTATGCGGTGTTGGCAGTTAACAATCGCGGAAGCTCTGGCTACGGAAAAACATTTTTTGCTGCTGATGATCGCAAACATGGCAACGAAGATTTGCGTGACTGTGTCGAATCAAAAAAACTATTGGCTTCGCTGCCCTATATCGATGCGGATAAAATTGGTATTTACGGAGGCAGCTATGGCGGCTACATGGTGATGGCCGCGCTGACTTTTGCTCCTGAAGAATTCAAAGTTGGCGTCAACCTTTTCGGAGTGACGAATTGGATCAGAACCTTGCGGAGCATACCATCATGGTGGGAAGCACAACGAAAAGCATTATATACCGAATTAGGAGATCCTAACTCTGCTGATTCCGTTGCGCTCTATGCAAAGTCACCACTCTTTCACACCGATAAAATCACCAAGCCGTTTATCGTATTGCAGGGCACTAATGATCCAAGGGTACTTCAGATCGAGTCCGATGAGATTGTGGCGAACGCACGTAAAAATGGTGTGAAAGTAGAATATGTTATTTTCCCCGATGAAGGCCACGGGTTTGTGAAAAAGGAAAACAATATTAAAGCCTCAGAAGAAGTATTGAAGTTTTTGGATGCAAATCTCAAGGGAGCAAACCAGTAAAAAATTTAATGTAGGAATTTAGCACTAACCTTTAACTTTGCAGCTTTAAATCAAGGTTACGTGAGCAAACCAGTTAAAATTGGAACGGTGCAGATGAGCTGCACCAAAAGCCCTTCTGAAAACTTACAGAAGGCAAAGGAGAAAATTCGTGAAGCAGCAGCCAAAGGGGCACAGATTGTTTGCCTTCAGGAATTGTTTACTTCTTTGTATTTCTGCGATGCAGAAGATTACGAACACTTTAAATTGGCCGAAGCTATTCCCGGCCCGTCTACTGATTCGCTGGCATCATTGGCAAAAGAATTGGGAGTGGTAATCATTGCCTCCCTATTTGAAAAACGAACGCAGGGAATTTATCATAACACTACTGCGGTGCTAGATGCAGATGGCGCATACTTAGGCAAGTATCGCAAGATGCACATCCCTGATGACCCATCATACTACGAGAAATTTTATTTCACTCCGGGTGATTTGGGATACAAAGTTTTTAAAACCAAGTTTGCCACCATTGGTGTGCTGATTTGCTGGGATCAATGGTACCCTGAAGCTTCTCGCATTACGGCCTTGATGGGTGCGGAAGTTTTATTTTACCCTACCGCTATTGGATGGGCTACTTCGCAAGACGAAGCCACCAATACAGAGCAGTATGGTGCGTGGCAAACCATTCAACGTAGTCATGCTGTAGCCAATGGATTACATGTAGTTAGCGTAAACCGTGTAGGCTTCGAACAAAATGGCGCGATGAAATTTTGGGGCGGCTCATTTATTGCCAATCCCTTAGGAACAATTCTTTATAAGGCATCCCACGAAAATGAAGAGGTGAACGTTACGGAAATTGATTTGAATAAAACCGACAGCGTGCGTGTGCACTGGCCGTTCATGCGCGACAGACGAATCGATTCCTATCAGCCGATTACCAAAAGATTTATTGACGAAGACTAAATTAGTTGCCAGTTACAGGTTGCCGGTTACCGGTAACAGGGAACTGGAAACCGGAAACTTATGACCCCTAAGAAACTAGGCTACCACTTCCCCGCAGAATTTGCTCCACACACCGCTACATGGTTAAGCTGGCCGCACAAAGAAGCTTCGTGGCCCGGAAAAATTGATACTATTTTTCCGGTGTATGCCCAATTTATCAAGTTGGTGGCCGAAGGTGAGAAAGTAAACATCAACGTAGCTGATGAAAAGTTGAAACAGTTTGCTATTTCACATTTAGAAAAGGCGGGCGCTGATTTGAAAAGCATCCAGTTCTTTTTTCACCCCACCAACGATGCGTGGTGCCGCGACCATGGCCCGGCTTTTTTGATCAATCCTACAGAAAATAAAAAGATGATTTTGGATTGGGGTTACAACGCGTGGGGCGGAAAGTATCCTCCCTTTGATTTAGATGATGTGATTCCTACGTTGATTGCAAAGAACTACAACATTCCAGTGGCTCATCCCGGTATTGTGATGGAAGGAGGCTCGGTAGAATTTAACGGGAAGGGAACGCTATTAACTACACGTGCTTGTTTACTCAATCCGAATCGCAATCCCCATCTAAATCAATCGCAAATTGAAGAGTACTTAATAGATTTTTACGGAGTAAATCACATTCTTTGGTTAGGCGATGGCATTATCGGAGACGATACTGATGGTCACATCGATGACCTCACCCGTTTTGTAAATAGCGATACGGTTGTCACCATGGTAGAAGAAAGCAAGGGCGATGAAAATTACGAAATCTTACAAGACAATCTAAAAGAACTAAAAACTCTTCATCTGGAAAACGGAAAGCCATTGAATATTGTTGAATTGCCGATGCCGGCACCAGTTGTCTATGAAGAACAACGACTGCCAGCGTCTTACGCCAATTTTTACATTGCCAACAAGTATGTGGTGGTTCCGACCTTCAGAGATAAAAACGATGATAAAGCATTGACTATTCTTCAATCCTGCTTTCCAGATAGAAAAGTGATTGGCTTGGACTCAACCGATATCATTTGGGGATTGGGGTCTTTTCACTGCTTGAGCCAGCAGGAGCCAGCGATATAATTGGGTGCATTTCAAATTGACTCGGTTAAGCTGCGGCTTTAAATTCAGTTCGTACGAGTTTAACTACTTTGTCCCATTGGCTCTTGTTATTGTTAGCCTTCCGACCAACAATCTTAAATCTCTGAATGATGCGTAAGAAACCCAAATCTGTCTTCACCAGTGTCAGCCTCGGGACTCTGCACCCCGTCTGCCTGTGTTTGCGCAGAGTCCCCGAAACGGGAGACTCTGCGAGGAAAAAATGCCTATCAGGAAGTAGTCAATTTAATTCATCAAATTAAGAAGGAATATAATTTTAATTAGCTATGGAAAATGAAGTTTCTTCGCCTCAGGCCACTGAGCAACCCTTAGTGACTTCCGTAAGACCCGCTAAACAATTTAAGCAATACTTCTTTGAAGGGTTAATGATATTTTTGGCAGTGGTTCTGGGTTCGCTAGCGGAGAACCTGAGGGAATATCTGTCAGATAGGGAAAAGGAAAAAGAGTATATGGAATTGCTGGTTAGCGACCTTAGCTATGATATTGAGCAATACGATAAAGTTCTACAAAAAGTGGAAGATCTGATACCGATGTTAGATTCTTTATACTTTAACATCAAGCACATCGATCAGTTCAAATACCTTATTTTGGATAAGTGGAATGGCCCAGTTAATAATTCAAACGTGATTTATACTCCATTACTTCCTACTATCGTGCAACTTAAAAACGCAAGTAATATTAGTTTGATACAGAAGGTGGTGGTTATGCGTGCATTACTCCAATACGAAAGTACGGTAAGTACAAATTTGCTTTTCAGAGCAAATCTGCTAAATAAAGCACAAGCAGATTTCTATAAAATGGAAGACGTTACATGTGATTACGATGAATTTTCTAAAAGTCTAACGATAGAAATAGCAGGGTACTTAGCTAAGCATGAAGCAACCCATAAAAAATTTACCACACAGATGAAACTATCAGTTACCGATGAAAACTTAAAACTTCAGTTGGGCAACAGCGTAGTAAATTATAAAGGGGTAATATCTGGATATGTGCCGTTAGTATTGACGGCAAAGGCACAGGCCCTTATTCCTCGCAGAGTCTCCGTTTTCGGGACTCTGCGCACTCTCAACTCAAAACTTTCTGCCCTAAACTTTTCGTAGTGCTTTTGCCAAATCAATATCCGCCAGCAAAGCATAGCTTATTACCTCGTAAATGCCCTGCTCTCCTGTGGCGTAGTACTTGGCCGAGCTATGCATATAGCCCTCTGGGTTCTTAGCCAAGTTCCATTCTCCTCGACATGGATTATCATAGATGTAATTTAGCTTTTGTTCCGTGAACTTATTGTCCATACATTCTTTCCAATCAAATGACGGATCAAATACTTCATGTAGTTTGCCCCTGCGCCTATCGGTGGCATTTACAAACGAGGCTAATTGGTTGAGCAATTCTTGATTGCCCTGTTCTTCCAAACGGTTTATTATTTCATAAGCCATAAAACGTTTTCCTGTACCGATTATAGAATTGATGGATTGGCCTTCGGTGTTGCGAAAAGCAATGAGCGCATGCACGTGGTTGGGCATGATCACGTACCCGTTGATAAAATGACCCTTGCTTTTCAGGTGGGCAAACCAGTTGTACACGATGTCATACCCATTTGTGATCTCAAACAGCTTTAGCCAACGGCAGCAGGTGAATGTGATAAAATAAAGCCTATCGTACTCTGCTATTTCTCTTCTTACACTCATCGGTTATCTATTTTGGTTTTACCGCACAGTTTGTGTTTGCGCAGAGTCCCGAAAACGGAGACTCTGCGAAGAATGAGATTATCTAAGGTTGATGTCGATACAGTTAATACTACAATGCTACAGGACGTACAGGTGCTAGGCAAAAGAATCATTCAATATCAAAATGCTTACGCCAAGCCTGACTATTACTTGGGTGGTGAATCCATCGGCATGTTTGCAAGTGCTGGCGATGCAATTGCTGCTAAGATTCCGGGTTATGTTTTCACTTCTAGGGATGGCGTGGTGCGATTAGTAAGAATGAGAGGGGCAGATGGAAATGGCAAAATTCCCGAGCCAGTACTTTTTATTGATAATGTTTTAGTTGCAGGCGGAGAAGGAGGATGGGGAATAGCTGGCGAAATTTTAATGTCACTCAACCCCTCAATGATCGACCATATCGAAGTTAAAGGAATGATAGGGTCAAATATAGGCGCAAATGGTTCAAATGGTTTTATTAGTGTATTTATGGGTGCATTTCAAATTGACGCGGTTAAGCTGCGGCTTTAAATTCAGTTTGTACGAGTTTAACTACTTTGTCCCATTGGCCATTCATGTGCGTTACGCGTAAGTTGAGCATGTTC
>VYLL01000279.1_pt1 | contig 15707 bp, 16 predicted proteins | sample 5114301 | NCBI WGS metagenome assembly VYLL01 (sample SAMN12291809, study PRJNA351875) | freshwater metagenome | isolation source: freshwater lake | place: USA: Michigan, MSU2 Lake | collected 2011-08-16 | reverse complement strand
AGATCGACGTTGCACCCCGTCTGGCCGCGCTCCGCCAGCCGCGCGGGCCGAGCGCTGCGCAGGTCGAGGCCGCCCGCCAGATGACGCCCGCGCAGCAGCAGGCGATGATCGCGCAGATGGTCGAGGGGCTCGCCGCCCGGCTGAAAGAACAGCCGACCGACGTGCAGGGGTGGCAGATGCTGATGCGCAGCCGAATCCAGCTTGGGCAGACGGAACAGGCGCAAGCGGCACTGCGCGACGCGAAGGCCGCCAACCCTTCCGCCGCCGCGACGCTCGATGCGACCGCAAAGGAGCTCGGGCTGTAACTTGCCCCGTACGGGCGGAAGGCGCATAGGCACGCCCGTTATGGCGACGAACTGGACCCCCGCCAGCTGGACCGCGCACGAGGCGCGCCAGCTGCCCGACTATCCCGATGCCGATGCGCTTTCGCGCGCGACCGCGACGTTGTCGTCCTTCCCGCCGCTCGTCTTCGCGGGCGAGGCGCGCGACCTGACAGGTGATCTGGCCAAAGTCGCGGCGGGCAAGGCGTTTCTGCTTCAGGGCGGCGACTGCGCCGAGAGCTTTGCCGAGTTCCACCCGAACAATATCCGCGACACCTTTCGCGTGATCCTTCAGATGGCGGTCGTCCTCACTTTCGCGTCGAAGCTGCCGGTCGTGAAGCTCGGCCGCATGGCCGGCCAGTTCGCGAAGCCGCGAAGCACGGCAATCGAGGAACAGGGCGGCGTCGAACTGCCCAGCTATCGCGGCGATATCGTCAACGACATCGCCTTCGAAGCTACCGGCCGCGCGCCCGACCCGCAGCGGATGGTGCAAGCGTACAACCAGTCCGCCGCGACCCTCAACCTGCTGCGCGCGTTCAGCGCAGGCGGCTATGCAAATCTCCACCAAGTGCATGCGTGGACGCACGACTTCATGGGTCGCTCGCCGTGGACCAAGCAGTACCGCGACGTCGCCGACCGCATCGGCGAAGCGCTCGACTTCATGGCCGCGTGCGGGATCGAGCCCGACACCGTGCCGCAGCTGAAGGCCACGCAGTTCTACACGAGTCACGAAGCGCTGCTGCTCCCTTACGAGCAGGCGCTGACCCGGCAGGATTCGCTGACCGGGCAATGGTATGACACCAGCGCGCATTTCGTGTGGATTGGCGACCGGACGCGGTTCGAAGGCAGTGCGCATGTCGAATTTCTGCGTGGCATCGGCAATCCGATCGGCATCAAGGTGGGACCGAGCCTGACCCCAGACGTCCTGCTGCGTCTGCTCGATACGCTCAATCCGGCGCGCACGCCCGGGCGCATCACGCTCATCACGCGCTACGGCCATGACAAGATCGAGGGTGCGCTCCCTGCACTTGTCCGCGCCGTGACGCGCGAAGGGCATCCCGTCGTGTGGAGCTGCGACCCGATGCACGGCAACGTCGTCAAGGCCGCGAACGGCTACAAGACGCGGCCGTTCGAGCGCATCCTTTCGGAAGTGCGCGGGTTCTTCGCGGTGCACCGCGCTGAGGGGTCCTTCGGCGGCGGCATCCATATCGAGATGACGGGCCAGAACGTCACCGAATGCACCGGCGGCGCGATCGACGTGACCGAAATGTCGCTCGCCGACCGCTACCACACGCACTGCGACCCGCGCCTCAACGCGGCGCAGAGTCTCGAGCTGGCGTTCACGCTTGCCGAAATGCTCAACGCCGAGCTCAAGGACCGGCGAAAGGCTGCGGCCTGATTACGGCCGATGCGGCGGTGTTCGCCGATGCCCTGCCCACGCGCGGCCGGTTGCTCGCGCTCGACGTCGGGACGGTCACGATCGGTCTTGCGTTCTGCGACGCGGACTGGACGGTCGCTTCTCCCGCCAAACCGCTTAAGCGCGCAAAGTTCGCTGCGGATAAGGCCGCGCTCGCGTCGCTCGCCGCGCGCGAGAACATATGCGGTCTCGTCGTTGGCCTGCCGCTCAGCCTCGACGGCACCGACACGCCGCGCACGCAGTCGACACGCGCCTACGCCCGCAACCTCGGCGCATTCGATTTGCCGCTGCTGTTGTGGGACGAACGCTGGTCGACCGCTGCAGTCGAGCGGCAGATGATCGCCGCCGACGTGTCGCGCGCGACCCGGGCAGCGCAGGTCGACAGCGCCGCTGCCGCCTACATCCTGCAAGGGGCGATCGACCGGCTCGCCAGCCTCTAAGGCTCAAAGTCGAAGTTGCGCAAACTGCAATCGCGATAGCAATCGTTGCGCTTGCGATACCCTACTCGTTTACTAGTTATTGTGCGTTGCAGCATTGAAGCCGCGATCGGGACCGGACGCACCGGGACAACAGGAGACCTCACATGCGGATCGTCGAAGCGGTGCTGAGCATCGCCATCGTCGTCATCGCCAACGTGCTGGTCGCGAACGCCGCCATCAGCGCGTTCTGACCGCCGGGCACCCGCCCGCCCCGCCAGCCCGCGCGGGGTGGGCGGATAGCGCGATCAGTGCCGGTGCGGCTTCACGGGCGTTTGCAAGCTCTTGTAGATCGCCTCGACAAAAGCATCGCCCTTGATGAACGCCTGCGGGTTGGTGTCGTAGCGTGCGGCGGGTTTGGTCGCCTTGATCTGGTCGAGTGTACGCCGCGCCTTCATCCCCGCCTCGACCTTGCCGATCACATCCACGAGCATCGCGCGATAGGCCACGAGATCAGCCCTCGTCGCCATCGGGCCGTGACCGGGGATAATCTTCGTGCGGTCGTCCGTGAGCGTAAGCGCCGTATCGATCGCCCCGACCAGCCCTTTTGCGCTGCCGCCCGAATTCAGGTCAATAAAGGGGAGCGTCACGCGGTTGAAAAACAGGTCGCCCATGTGGACGACGTTCGCCGCCTTCCAGATCACGATCGAATCGCCGTCGGTGTGCGCGTCGTGCACGTGCACCGTGCGCACCTCGTCGCCATTGAGGTGCAGCTTGATCCCCTGCTCATAGGTCACGACGGGCAGCGCCACCTTGGGCGCGGGCGGGATCGTCCGCCCGCCAGACGACGCTCCCGCCGCCAGCCGCACCCGGACATTGTCATGCGCCATTATGAGCGCGCCGGCCTTCCCGAAATTCTCGTTCCCGCCGGTATGGTCGCCATGCCAATGCGTGTTGATGAGGAACCTCACCGGCGTCGCGCCAAGTGCCGCGACCGCGGCCTGGATCTTGGGTGTCAGCGGCGCGAACTGGTCGTCGACGAGGACCGTGCCGTCTGGCCCGTAAGACACCCCGATGTTGCCGCCTTGTCCGAAGAGCACCGCGACGCCCGGCGCGAGCGGCTCGGCCTTTATCTCGACGGCGGGCGGGGTCTGCGCGCAGGCGGCGCTCGCCATAGCAGCGGCGATCAGAGTCATCATGCGGCGCACGGGCAATCTCCCTCGATAGGTCAGCCGCCAGCAAACACGATGTCGCCGCTGTCCGCCAGCGCTTTCAGCACAACGGCCGCGCCGCATTGCTGCGATTTCGCGGCGTCGCTCCATTTGCCGTCCTTGACGAACTTGCCGCGTTCGTAATGGGTCGAGAACGCCCAGAGATAGGGTGTGGGCACCGCGCGTCGTCGGTAGCCGAAGCCGTTATAGGCCTCCAGCCGGTAGAGCGTGCGCGCCAGGCTCCAATCCGTCTGGTTCGTGAAACCGAGCAGCGTGAGCGCATCCTTCGCACTCGCGCCCCAATCGGACGGCGGAAGCCAGACCGGCGGGCGGTTCGCCGGCACCTGCCGCGTGCGCTGCGTCAAAGGGTAGTCGCCGTTGTGCAAATGCGCCTTGAAGTTGAAGCTCGCCTCGAGCCCGTGGATCGCGCCGATCATGAACCAGGGGACGCCGAGCCGGTCGCCAACCTCTTGATAGCGCGGACGGAACTGCCGCATCGCGCGCGCCTGCCATTCGACCTCATCGGTGAATTCCGGGCGCACCGCGATCGAGGCGAACATCGACGCATATTCGGTTTTGAGCGTGGCGAAGTCGCGCGCCCGGCTCGTCTCGGGCGGGCCCGCCAGCCCCTCGGGAATTTCACGCTGCGTCGCGTTGATCTCGGCGAGCAGGGCGCCGGCGCGGTCGCTCAACTCCACATCGCTTTCGGCCCGGTCGATGAGCGAGACAAGGCGGGGGATCGCAGCCGTGTAGAGATTGCTGTCCGAGGTGCCGATCGGCAGCCCTGTCTTGAACGCGAGCGGCGACGGCGGCAGGCGGCGGCTCTCCGCGTCACGTTCTGCACGCAGGATCGCACCGACAAGGCGGACGATGTCGAGCTCCCTTGCAGGCAGGATCGCCTGCAGTTCGCGCGGTAGGGCGAGCTTCTCGAGCGCGGAGAGCGGATCGGTCTGTGCGCGGACAGCTGCCGCGCCCAGCGTGGCTCCTGCCATTGCGAGCATTGCCCGCCGCCCGACTGCGCCGTCGCCCATCGCCCCTCCGTGAGGCGGACGTTACGGCAGCGACTCGGAAACCGAAAAGTCAATTCTTGCGCGGCGCTACTCGGTCAGTTCGTCCCAGGCATCGCGGATCCGGTCAAAGAAGCCCTTCGACTTCGGGCACTCGTCGCCGGTCTCGGTCGAGCGGAACTCTTCCAGCAATGCTTTCTGCCGCGCGCTCAGCTTGGTTGGCGTCTCGACCTCGATCTGGACGACGAGGTCGCCATGCCCGCGACCATTGAGCACCGGCATTCCCGCGCCGCGCTGCCGCAGTTGCTTGCCCGACTGGATGCCGGCGGGGATGCGGATTTCGTGGTGCGCCATGTCGAGCCCGGGCACGTCGATCTCACCGCCCAGTGCCGCGGTCGTAAAGCTGATCGGCACCCGGCAGAACAGCGTCGTGCCGTCGCGCTCGAAGATCGGATGCCGCGCGACATGAAGGAAAATGTAGAGATCGCCGGGCGGCGCGCCGCGGGCGCCAGCCTCACCCTCACCCGACAGGCGGATGCGCGTGCCCTCGTCGACGCCGGCCGGGATGTTGACGCTCAGCGTCTTGGCCTTGTCGACGCGCCCCTCGCCGCGGCACGAGGGGCAGGGATCGGCGATGACCTGACCCGCACCGTGGCAGGCGGGGCATGTGCGTTCGACGACGAAGAACCCCTGTTGCGCACGGACCTTGCCGTGCCCGCCACAGGTCGCACACTGTCGCGCCGACGTCCCCGGCTTCGCGCCGGAGCCGCCGCACGGCTCGCACTGCGTCGACACCTCGATGCTCACCTCGGTCGCCTTGCCGTGAAAGGCATCCTCGAGGCTGATCTCGAGGTCATAGCGCAAATCCGCCCCGCGCTGCGGACCGCGCTGACGCCCGCGTCCGCCACCCATGAACTCGCCGAAGATGTTGTCGAAAATGTCGCCGAAGCCTTCAAACCCCTGCGGCCCTGCCCCACCCCCGCCGTTCTGGAACGCAGCCTTGCCGAACCGGTCGTAGGAGGCCCGCTTTTGCGGATCCTTGAGGCAGTCATAGGCTTCGGAAATCGCCTTGAAGCGCGATTCAGCTGTCGCGTCGCCCGGATTGCGGTCGGGGTGGAATTTCATCGCGAGCTTGCGATAGGACGACTTGATTGTACCGTCGTCGGCGGTGCGCTCGACCTCGAGCAACTCGTAGTAATCGTCGGTCATAGGTGCCCCCGCGCGAGAGCGCCGTCACCCCCGCGAAAGCGGGGGCCCAACTCCGTCGCCATCGGCCCCGCCGAAAGTTCGGGAGCTGGATTCCCGCTTTCGCGGGAATGACGGACCATCGCGCCTACCCTTATTTCTTGTCGTCGACTTCCGAGAACTCGGCGTCGACCACGTCGTCGTCCTGTTTCGGCGTTTCCGTACCCGGCGACGCAGCGGCAGCCTGCTCCTTTTCGTAGATCGCCTGCCCCATCTTCATCGCGACCTGCGCGAGCGCGCCCGCCTTTTCGGTCATCGCGGCAACATCGCCGGCCTCGACTGCCGTCTTGGCCTCGGCAACCGCCGCCTCGATCTCGGACTTGAGCGACGCGTCGATCTTGTCGCCGTTGTCGGCCAGCTGGCGCTCGGTCGAATGGATCAGCGACTCGGCGTTGTTCTTCGCCTCGGCGGCCTCGCGGCGCTTCTTGTCTTCTTCCGCGAACTGCTCGGCGTCCTTGACCATCTGGTCGATGTCCGCGTCGCTGAGCCCGCCAGAGGCCTGGATCTTGATCTGCTGCTCCTTGCCGGTCCCCTTGTCCTTTGCACTGACGTTGACGATGCCGTTCGCGTCGATGTCGAACGTGACCTCGATCTGCGGCACGCCGCGCGGGGCCGGCGGAATGCCGATCAGGTCGAACTGGCCGAGCATCTTGTTGTCCGCCGCCATCTCGCGCTCGCCCTGGAACACGCGGATTGTGACCGCATTCTGGTTGTCGTCGGCGGTCGAATAGGTCTGCGACTTCTTCGTCGGGATCGTCGTGTTGCGATCGATCATGCGCGTGAACACGCCGCCCAGCGTCTCGATGCCGAGCGACAGCGGCGTCACGTCGAGCAGCAGCACGTCCTTGACGTCGCCCTGCAGCACGCCCGCCTGGATCGCGGCACCCATCGCCACGACTTCATCGGGGTTGACGCCGGTGTGCGGCTCCTTGCCGAAGAAGTTCTTCACGACTTCGCGGACGCGCGGCATGCGAGTCATGCCGCCCACGAGGACAACCTCGTCGATCTTGTCGGCGCTGAGACCCGCATCGGCGAGCGCCTTCTTGCACGGCTCGAGCGTGCGGTTGACGAGGCTTTCGACCAGCTTTTCGAGGTCGGCCCGCGTCAGCGTCTCGACGAGGTGAAGCGGCGTCGTGCTGCCGCCTTCCATGCGCGCGGTGATGAACGGCAGGTTGATCTCGGTCGTCGCGGCCGACGACAGCTCGATCTTGGCCTTCTCGCCCGCTTCCTTCAGACGTTGCAGCGCGAGCTTGTCGCCGCGAAGGTCCATGTTCTCCTTCGCCTTGAACTTGTCGGCGAGCCAGTCGACGATCTTGTTGTCGAAATCCTCGCCACCCAGGAACGTGTCGCCGTTGGTCGACTTCACCTCGAACACGCCGTCGCCAATCTCGAGGATCGAGATGTCGAACGTGCCGCCGCCAAGGTCATAGACCGCGATCGTCTTGCCGTCCTGCTTCTCGAGACCATAAGCGAGCGCCGCCGCCGTCGGCTCGTTGATGATACGCAGGACGTCGAGACCTGCGATCTTGCCGGCGTCCTTGGTCGCCTGGCGCTGGGCGTCGTTGAAGTACGCGGGCACGGTCACGACCGCCTGCGTCACACCCTCGCCGAGATAACTCTCAGCGGTTTCCTTCATCTTCTGGAGGATGAACGCGCTGATCTGCGCCGGCGAATAATCCTCGCCGCCCGCCTTGACCCAGGCGTCGCCGTTCGGCCCCTTGGCAATGGTGTAGGGGACAAGCTCGGTGTCCTTCTTGGTGATCGGGTCGTCGTAGCGGCGGCCGATCAGGCGCTTCACGGCGAAAATCGTGTTGTCGGGATTGGTCACGGCCTGGCGCTTGGCGGGCTGTCCGATCAGCCGCTCGCCGTCCTTTGCGAACGCGACGATCGACGGCGTTGTGCGCGCGCCTTCGGCGTTCTCGATGACCTTGGGTTTGCCGCCCTCCATGACCGCCACGCACGAGTTCGTCGTGCCGAGGTCGATCCCGATTACTTTTGCCATAATGTCGTCTCTTGCCCTGGTTGATTGAACCGCAGACGCGGCCCGAAATTGAGGTTTGTGAGCGCGATATAGGTGGCGCTTCCCTTGCCGCAAGGCGCGTGCCTCCCTAGGTCGCGTCGCATTGCAGGACAGTGGAGACGAACGATGCGCAGGCTCGGTTTTCTGGCGGTTGTTTCATCGGTGGCGCTGGCCGGATGCGAAAAGCCCGAGGGGCTTCAGGTCGTGGATCCCGTCGTTCGCCTGTCCGCAAATCCGAACGCGCCCTCGGTCGGCTACTTCACGGTCAGGGGCGGCCCGACTTCCGACCGGCTCCTCAACGTGACGTCGCCGCTCGTCATCCAGATCGCGATGCATGATCACAAAATGGACGGCGGGATGATGAAGATGGTCCCGCTCGATGGCGGAGTCGAGGTGCCTGCGAACACCACGGTCGAGTTCAAGGAGGGTGGCAAGCACCTGATGTTGTTCAACGTCAATCCGGGCGTGAAGGCCGGCGAGCGGATACTGATGACCTTCACTTTTGCGAGCGGCAACATTCTTCAGGGCAACGCGCTGGTGCGGCCGGCCGGGAGCTGAGGGCTGACCAGCCGCGCGCTCACCGACGCCGAGGTGCGCCTCGCACGGTCGATCTTCGGCGACGCGGTCGCCTACGACCGCGTCCGCATCCACGCGCGTAAATGGGCGTTCTTCCAGCCGCGCCGCACCGTCATGGCGCCGGACGGCGACATCTGGTTCCATCCCAAGGGCGGCGGGTTTTGTGACGATTTCTGCGCGCGCGACCTCGATGCGCAAGGGCTGTTCCTGCACGAAATGACGCATGTTTGGCAGCGGCAGAAGGGCATCTACCTGCCCCTCGCGCGCCATCCTTTCTGCCGGTACGGCTATGTCCTGAAACCCGGCCAGCGCTTCGAGAGATACGGCATCGAGCAGCAGGCCGAGATCGTCCGCCACGCGTTCCTGCTGCGCGAAGGGCGCGCGGTCCCCGGGGCACCCTCCCTGAGGCAGTATCAAAGCGTTCTGCCCTTTTAGGACCCGTTAACCATCCGCTGGCACTCTGGCCACATGACGACACCCGAGTCCCGCCCCGCCGACATGCCGACACTCGCCGAAATGCGCGCGGCGATCCGCGAGCTGCGCCGGGCGATGGCACAGCGCACGCAGGGCCGCGCTACTCCTTGATGTAGACCTCGACGCGTCGCGCCTCTTCCTTCGATACCGTGGCGTCGGTCGCCGCCTCGGGCTTGATCAGTTCGATGGACCCTTCCGGGATGCCGGCCTCGACCAGCGTCGCCTGCACGGCCTGTGCGCGCCGCTTCGACAGCTCGGCATTCGCCGCGGCGTTACCCGTCGGATCGTTGTAGCCCGAAATGCCGACGATGCTGCCCGGATTGGCTTTAAGATAGGCACGGATCGGGTCGGTCGCGGGCGCGAAATCGGGTGTCACATCGGCCTTGCCGGTATCGAAATAGACCTTCACGACCGGCTTCTCGGCACGCGTTTCGCTGATGATGCCCGCGCCGGCCGGAGCCGCCTGCGGAACAACGGGCGTCGGCGTCGTCACGGGCGGGGCCCCGACCAACTCGACCGCGGGCGCCGCTTTTCGCGGCCACATGCTTGCGCCGAGCCAGAACAGTGCGAGGAGACCCGCGCCGAGCGCTGCGGCCCAGAGCAGTCCGGCGCCGCTGCCGTCGCTGCCGCCGCCAAGATTGAGCTTGCGTCCGAGCGGGCTCGCATCGCGCCAGTCGCCGAGTGCGGACAGGCCGGCACCGGCTGCTGCGGCGCCCCCGACCGCCGCCAATGGGGCGGCTGCGCTGCTCACGAACGCAAGTGGGGCCGCAGCGCCTGAGCCCGTTTCGACCGGAGCCGGGGCAGGATCTGCTGTCACGGCACCCGACGCCGCCTCGCTGCTCGACCCGACCGTCGACAGCACGGCGAGCGAGGCCCCTGCCGCAGCTCCCGCGCCTGCAGCGCTGACCGCCGCGCCCTTCCCGTTCTTGAGGAACAGATGGTGCAGCCCGAACTTGTCGGCGAGCAGGTAGTAGACCGTAACACGATTCTTCGTTCGGTCGGCCTTCATCCGCTCGCCCACCGCCGCGATCGCCGCGTCGAGCGTCTCGTCCGGATCGGTCAGGCCGCACTTCTTCTTGAGGAAATTGTTCCGGACGCGCCCCAGCTCGACCGGGTCGCTGAATGAGACGAGCGACGAATCGACCTTCCGAAGAGCGATTCCGCAGTATCGAACGATCCCCGAGATGACCGCGTCGTCCGCGTTCGCGTCGTATTTCTTGACGTCCGCTGCCCAATCGTTCGCCATGCGACCTCTCCCCGTCCTTATCGGCGAGCATCGTATCGGCATTGGAACGACCGTTGCAAACGATTCCAACCTACCGAGAGCAAAACAATGTCAGGCGGCCCTGGCGACTCCCACCATCGCAGCGCGAAGCAGGCGGTCCTTGATCATATAGCCGGACTGCATCTCCTGAACGATGGTGCCTGGCTCCTGATCGCTCGGGATTTCGATCATCGCCTGATGCCGGTTCGGGTCGAGCTTCTCGCCGACGCTGGCGATGCGGGTAATGCCGTGCCGCTCGAAGATCTTCTCGAGCTCGCGGCCCGTTGCCTCCAGTCCGGTCACGAGCCCCTTGAACTTGTCGTCCTCGCGCAGCTCGGCCGGGATCGTATCGAGCGCGCGCGACAGATTGTCCGACACCGAAAGGATGTCGCGGGCAAAGCTTGTCGCCGCATAGGCACGCGCATCGGCAGCCTCTTTCTCGAAGCGGCGTCGCACGTTCTGCGTCTCGGCCTGCGCATAAAGCGTCGCCGCCTTCGCTTCGGCCAGCTCGGCCTCTAGCTTCGCCAGCGCATCCTCGCCCGGTATGGCATCGGCACCCTCGACGATCACATCGTCCTCGGTCACGGCACTCTCGCTCTTCGCGTCTTCACTCATCACTTGTTTCAGTCTCGCCAGATTTTGGTCAGGGTTTGTGCGGTAAAATCCACCATGGGCACGACCCGTGCGTAGTTCAACCGCGTCGGGCCGATGACGCCGACCACGCCGACGACGCGCCCGTCGCGCCCGTGATAGGGCGCCGCTATCACCGACGAGCCCGACAGCGCAAACAGCTTGTTCTCGGTGCCGATAAACACCTTTGCCGCCTGAGAGGTTGCGGCCGAGCCGAGCAGCGCGGCGATTGCCTCCTTGCCTTCGATCTCGTCGAGCAGCTGCCGAACGCGGTCGAGATCGGCCATCGTGCCCTCGTCGATGAGGTTCGCCGCGCCGCGCACGATAAGCACCGGCCGCGCCGCCCCGTCCTGCGACCAGATGGCAAGACCGCGCTCGACCAGGTCGCGCGACGCGGCATCGAGTGCATCCTGTTCGGCTTCGAGCTCTCGCCCGACCATCGCCTGTGCTTCGCCGAGTGTCAGGCCAGACAGACGCGCCGACATATAATTGCAGGCTTCGGTCAAGGCGCTGCCGCTCAGCCCTTCGGGCACCGCGATCACGCGATTCTCGACCGACCCGTCGTCGCCGACAAGCACGGCAAGCGCCTGTCCGGGCGACAAGGGCACGAACGCGAATTGCCGGACCCGCACCTCGCGCGGCGGCACGAGCACGAGCCCCGCGCACGCCGACAGCCCTGACAGGGCCGAGGTCGCGGCCTCGAGCGCGTCTTCCACCGGGCCGCCGGACACCCGCCGCTCGATCGCCGCCCGCTCTTCCGGACTCGGCTCGGCGGCCTGCATCATGCCATCGACGAAGAGCCTGAGGCCCGTCTCGGTCGGCACGCGCCCCGCGGACGTATGCGGGTGCGTCAGCAGCCCCGCCTCCTCCAGATCCTGCATGACGTTGCGGATCGACGCGGGAGACAGGTTGAGCGGCGAGCGCTTCGAGATCGTCCGCGATCCGACCGGCTGCCCCGAATCGAGATAGGTCTCGACCACGACGCGGAACACGTCGCGCGCGCGGGTCGTCAGTTCGGAAACGGGCGCAGACATGCGCGGCTATCTAGGGATCAGCGCCGTCGCGACAACAGGATCAATCCCGCGCCGACCGTCGCGAGCAGCACGCCCCACATGATCCAGATCGGCTGGTCGATCATCGCGCTCGGGATGAAGCGCACGATGCCCACCCCTTGCCCGATCCAGATCAGCCCCATCAGCACCGCAAGCACACCGATAACGAGCGACACGATTTTCATTGCTTTCCTCCCCTGAAGGTCGCCGCTATCTGGCGCGCTTTCCCAGCAAAGGACAACCCCATGCGCCCATCCGGCCGCGCCCCCGACCAGATGCGATCGATCAATATCGAGCCCGGCTTCACCAAGCACGCCGAAGGGTCGTGCCTGATCTCTTTCGGCGAAACCCGCGTCCTCGTGACGGCAAGTGTCGAAGAGCGCGTGCCCCCCTTCCTGCGCGGCAAGGGCGAAGGCTGGGTCACCGCCGAATATGGCATGCTCCCACGCGCCACGCACACGCGCTCTTCGCGCGAAGCGGCGAAGGGCAAACAGTCGGGCCGTACGCAGGAAATCCAGCGGCTGATCGGACGCAGCCTGCGCGCGGTCGTCGACCTGAAGGCGCTGGGCGAGCGACAGATCAGTATCGACTGCGACGTCATCCAGGCCGACGGCGGCACGCGCACCGCGTCGATCTCGGGCGCTTGGGTCGCGCTCCGCATTGCGATCGACAAGCTGATTGCCGACGGACTGCTGGCGGCCGATCCGATCACGGCGCAGGTGGCGGCGGTGAGCTGCGGGATTTACGAGGGCACGCCGGTGCTCGACCTCGACTATATCGAAGACTCGAACGCCCACGCCGACGCAAATTTCGTCCTGCTGTCGAATGGCAACATCGCCGAGGCGCAGGCGACTGCGGAGGGCGCCACGTACGATGAGGAAGCGCTGCTGCGACTGTTGCGGCTCGCGCGGATCGGGTGCGCGGACATTTTCACGGCACAGCGGAGCGCGGTCGGGCTGTGAAGAAACTTCGGCCGGGCAAGCTTGTCATCGCGTCGCACAATGCGGGCAAGGTGCGCGAAATCCGCGATCTGCTTGCACCGTACGGCATCGAACCCGTCTCGGCCGCGTCGCTCGACCTGCCGGAGCCTGACGAAACGGGCACGACCTTTGCCGCCAACGCACTGCTGAAGGCGGTGTCGGCGTGCGACCTCTCTGGCCTGCCCGCGCTCGCCGACGACAGCGGACTGTGCGTCGAGGCACTGAACGGGGACCCCGGCGTCTACACCGCCAACTGGGCCGAAACCGAGGATGGCAGCCGCGACTGGTACATGGCGATGCGCAAGGTCGAGGACCGGTTGCACGCGCTCGGCCCCGACGTGTCGCGCGCCGCGCATTTCACGTGCACGCTCGCGGTTGCCTGGCCCGACGGGAGCGACGCGCTGTTCGAAGGTCGGGTGGAGGGCCATCTGACCTGGCCCCCGCGCGGAGAGATGGGCTTCGGCTACGACCCGGTCTTCGTACCCGCAGGGCGCGACCTCACCTTTGCCGAACTACCGCCCGGCGAGAAGCACGCGATCAGTCACAGGGCCGACGCGTTCCGCAAGCTGGTTGCCGCGCTGTTCTGACCGCATCGCCACGCCCATGACGTTTCCGGCAGGCAGATAGCGGCAGACGAGGTAATCGTCCTGCGCGCTCGATGCGACCGCACAGCCGACTTCGCGCGTGCCCGGCCAGACGACCTGCGTGTAGTGTCCGACGTCGGTCCAGTCGCCCGAGCGGCTGATCTCGGGGAACTGCCCGTCGCGAAACTGCTTGCGCTCCTCGATCCACGCGCTCGCCATCTCGGCATAGCTGAATGCGCCGCGCGTGCCGGTGAACAGGTTTTCGCCCTGCCGCTCGGCTACGCCACGCTGATCGTCATGCCGCATCTCGCCCTCGCGGGCCAATCGCTCTGCATAGGCGCGCGCGTCGTCAGCCAGACCGGCGTTCCAGCGCAGCGACGGCGTGCCATAGTCCTCGCGCGCCGCATTGTGATGCTCGAGCATCGTTGCCTGCAGCTTCGCCTCGCCTCGCGCCGCGTGACGGCCGTCCCAGGCATCTGTGACCGGCGGCGGCACGGCGGGAGCGGCGATTGGCGCGAGCGCGATCAGCGCGATAAGGGCGGTACGAACCATCATGTCCGCACGCTCTCAAATCGCGATTAAGGCCCGGGAACGGGATGACGTTAACGCCGCGTCAGCCATGACTACGCTCGCGCTGTACGTGCACTGGCCGTTCTGCGTGTCGAAATGCCCCTATTGCGATTTCAACAGCCACGTCCGCGCATCGGTCGATCAGGACGCATGGGCTGCGGCCCTGCTCGCCGACCTCGCGCATGAAGCCCGGCTGACCAGGGGCCGCGCGCTCGGTTCAATCTTTTTCGGCGGTGGCACGCCCTCGCTGATGCCGCCCGCGACCGTCGCGGCAATCGTCGAGAAAGCCCGGGACTTCTGGGCGGTCGCCGGCAGTCTGGAAATCACCCTCGAAGCCAACCCGTCATCGGTCGAGGCGTCGCGCTTTGCCGACCTGGCGGTCGCCGGCGTCAACCGTGTCTCGCTCGGGATCCAGGCGCTCGATGCCGCGACGCTCGGCTTCCTCGGCCGCGCGCATTCGGTGGACGAGGGGGTGCGCGCTCTAGCAACGGCGCAGGCCAACTTCGATCGCGTCAGCTTGGACCTGATCTACGCGCGCCCCGACCAGCCGCTCGACGCCTGGCTCGCCGAACTCGACCGCGCGCTGGCGTTCGGGACAGAACATCTGTCGCTCTACCAATTGACCATCGAGCCGGGCACGCGCTTTGCCACGCTCTTCGAAAAGGGCGAGCTGGTGCCGCTGGATACCGACGCAGCGGCCGACATGTTCGAGGCGACCCGCGCGCGCCTCTCTGCCTCGGGCCTGCCCGCTTACGAGATCTCGAATCACGCGCGCCCTGGCGCCGAGAGCCGCCACAATCTGACGTACTGGCGCTACGGCGACTATGTCGGCATCGGCCCCGGCGCGCACGGGCGGCGTGATGGGGTGGCGACCGTGCGGCATCGCAAGCCCGAGAACTGGCTGTCGGCCGTCGCGCGCAACGGCCACGGCCTGCAGAGCGAGGAGGTGTTGCCGCCACAGGACCGCGCCCGCGAGGCACTGGTGATGGGCCTACGCCTTGCCGAAGGCGTGGAGATCGCGCGCGTGGAAGGCCTCAATCCGGACGCATTCGATTGGCTCGCGACCGACCGGCTTGCGCGGCTGGGCCTCGTCGAACGCACGCCGCGGCGGCTCGCGCTCACCGAAGCCGGCTTCCCCGTCCTTGACGCAATCCTCACCGAAGTTGCACGTTAAAACCCCCGCGGCGCCGGATCGACCACGGTGAACCCGTTCGGCCCCGCCTGCTGGACCTCCAGCGCGCGCTCCGCAATCCCGTCGCGATTGAAGCGGAACGCACCGTCGATGCCGCTGAATCCCCCCGGATCGGTCAGCCGCGCCGCCGGGAACGCGCTGCCGAAGCGCCAATCGTCGCCAATGCGCGTGACGAGCAGCACGGCATCGTACCCGAGGCTGGCGAGCCGGTACGGAGCCTTCGCAAACCGCGCACGGTACTTTGCCGACAGCTGGCGGTAGACGCCGTCCGAGACGCTCGCGAACCACGCCCCGCGCAGCGCCGGGCTGGTCGCAGAACCGCCTTCGGCGTTCCACAGCTCGGTCCCGAGCATCCGCGCCGAACCGCCGCCGCGCATCCGGATCATCGGCGCGAACTGGATCGCGGCCCGTGTCGAGTCCGCGATGAGCACCGCTTCGTAAGGCGATGTGTTCGCCATCCGCGTGACCGCCGCCGCCATCGACGCGTTGCTGCGGTCGAACGTCTGCAACGAGACCACCTGCCCGCCCGCGCTTTCGACGCTGCGCAGGAACGCGGTCGACGCGCGCTGGCCGTAGAGCCCCGCAGGCACCAGCCCGGCGAACTTGCTCACGCCCTTCTCGCGGGCATAGCGCACCACCCGGTCGATCGACTGGGTCGGCGCAAAGCCCATGACGTAGACGCCATTGCCCGCGACGCTGACGTCGTTCGAGAACGTCACGACCGGCACGCGCGCCGCGCGCGCAACCGG
>VYLL01000278.1_pt1 | contig 15714 bp, 13 predicted proteins | sample 5114301 | NCBI WGS metagenome assembly VYLL01 (sample SAMN12291809, study PRJNA351875) | freshwater metagenome | isolation source: freshwater lake | place: USA: Michigan, MSU2 Lake | collected 2011-08-16 | reverse complement strand
CGGCACGCTCGGAGCGCCCGCCTGCAACTGCGTCCACCCTGCCGGGGCACACGGCTGCGCCGCCGCCGGCGCCACCACGCCCGCTGCTCCGCCCACCATCGCCACAGCCAACGCGGCGACGCGTGCCGCCCCGCGTACCCGGGTCCAAGTTCGTCCCAACACAGTGACGCTCAACATGTTCTTGCTCCGAGGTACAACCGCCCGCGGCCTTACCAAATCCCCAGGTCCGCACGACCCGCTTTCAGGCCTCTCAGGCTTGAAGTCAGTCGAGCATCGGATGCCCGTCCGCGTGAACCGTGGCCCCAATCCACGCCATAGTCGCTGATAACGCACAGCGCCCACCCGGGTGTCGTCAAAGCGTACAACCAAGTCGATCTCAGGCAAGATAAATCTTCAAAATCATCTGTAAAGATGATTTGAGAGAGAAGCATCGGGGCAAACTTCGTGTATCATCCAAGTGCATACTCCGGATTCTGCTCGCTCAGAAGGCCTTGCCCCCGGCTCTGGCTTGCAGAATCCCAACTCAATCGACTTCGCCGCACATGTCTACCAAGGTTCCCCAGATCGACGCGCATTCGTCGCAATTCTCAGCGGTCGCGCAGGCTTCGCTCGTTCGTCTCCAACGTGCTCTGGCCGTCTGCCTTCGCGCCGCCGCTCCGAATGTCACCCGCGCTGGTGAGCTTTGCACCACGCTGCGACTCGACAAGAGCCTCGCTTGGAAGGCTCACCGCCTCGCCTATGAGTCTGACCCCACGCGCATCGCCCAGTTCCTTCCCGGGGCGTCGGGTTTTCGCATTCTCGTCCGTGCCGTCACTGACGCCGGGGCCGACGCCCCCAGCATCGCCGAGTTCCAGGCCGCCGTGGACGCCTACGCCGAGCTCGTGCAACGTCACGGCGGGGACCGCGCCTCCGTCCAAATCATGCTCAGCGGCACGCGCAGTGAGGACCGCACGCAGACCAGCCTCCGCCGCGACGCGTTCAAAGCCGCCAGCTTCGTCGCCGGGGTGCAGGCCGACGCGTATGTCCTGACGTTTTTCGTCGCCAAAGCCAAAGAGCCCGGGCGTCTTGACATCGCGCTCGTGCGCGCGTTCTTCGGCGTCCGCCGCCTGCGCGAGCGTGCGGTGTTCTCCGTCACGCGCCCAGTCGTCTCCGGCGATCAGGGCCAGCCCTCGCCGGTCTTTGTACACGAGCCGCTCAGCGACCCCGCCACCCTTGCTCACGCCGGGGGTGACGAAGTCACCCTGCGCTCGGCCCACGAGATCGGCCTGATCCCCGAGTTCTGCTCGCGCCCGATGCCGCGCTTCGCACGGGCATCGGTCTTTCACAATCGTTTGGACTACGAGCTTGCTGATGGCTCCGTCGGCAAGCCCGGCATGGTTGACTGTGTCGTGGGCGAGGTGCTGCGCAGCGTCGTGAGCAACCGATCCACACCGGGCAACGAGATCGCCGAGCACGCAATGCAGATCCGCGTCCCCGTGCGCACCGCCATGCTCAACGTCTACGTCCAGGACGGCGCGCTGCCACCGGGCGAGCCCACTGTTGCGGTCTATAGCGAGTATCGGGGCGAGGAGTTTCGCCGCGGTCCCGATCGCGAGCGCTGCCGCGTACCCGGGCACGAGGCCGTCGAATGCCCCGGCGCCGGCCCGCAAGCGGGCAACTGCACCGAAGCGCCACGCTTCACCGAGCTTGCCCAACTCGTGTTCAACCGCCTGCAATGGCCCGGCGAACAGTTCAAGCTCTATCGCGTGCGCATGCAGCACCCGTTCGTGCCGTGCGCAGCGCTCATGAGCCACCGGCTGTTCGAAGAGTGAGTTGGCAGTGGTCGGCGGCCAGCCGCCAGCTTTCAGCCACAGGTGTTGATGTCATCGCGCGACCAACGAAAAACCCCGACGCATTCGCGCCGGGGCTTGAGTCATCACACCGTTTGCCGGCCCGCCGAGGGCAGGCGGAACGCCTGCCCCACACCGGCCTCGGCCTTGGCCATCATCCCTCGGTCCTGCCCTCTCTCAGAACGCACACCCATCAAAGAAGATCGAGAAGAAGAGGTTGTAATCGCCCTCGGTCACGCCGTTGTTGGTGGCCAGCGGGCCGAACGGCGGCAGCGGGCTGCCGTCGTCGTTGGCGATATCGACCGCGAGGTCCGAGTCAAAGAATCGTGCGAAGAAGAGGTTGTAATCGCCTTCGGTCACACCGTTGTTCGTGCCGCCCGCGGCGCCGATCGGCGGCAGCGGCGCGCCATCGTCATACGCGATATCCGCCGCGTTGCAGCGCGGCGCCGCGCACCCGCTGAACGCCAGCGACACGACGTTGCTGTTCGTCGCGCCGCACGTGTTGGTGATGACCACGCGGAACTCCAGCCCGTTCGCGGCGATGTCGATCAACGCGATCGAAAGTGACGCCGTCGTCGCGCCCGAGACCGTGCCCACGCCGGCGATCGCGCCGTTGCCCAAGGACGCGAACGAGCCCGTGGAGGTCGTGCGGAACTGCCACTGATAGCTCGGGCTCACGAAGCTGCTCGCGGCCACTGTGAAGCTCACGCTGTCGCCAGCGCACCCAGTCGCGTTCACCGGCTGAGTCGTCACCGATGGCAAGGGCGACACGCACGAGTCCGGCACGCCGTCGGCGTTGCAGTCCACGCTCGTCCCACGGCAGATGTCCACCGCGTCGCTCACGCCGTTGGCGTTGCAGTCCACGATCGCCCCAGCCGCGGGCACGATCTTGAAGATCTCGCCGCCGGTCTGATCGCAGATATACAGCTCGCCTAGCGCATCCTCGCCGAACGAAGTGATCGCGGCGATCGACAACCCGCCGCCCGGCGCGAGCTGCGTCGTGCGGTTGGTCACCTCAGTGGGCACGCCATTGACCAGGCGGAACGAGGTGATCTGCGTGGAGCAGAAGTCGGCAAAGAAATAAGTGCCGCGCAGCGCAGGCATGGCGCAACCGCGATAGACGTAGCCGCCGGTGATCGAGCAGTTGCCGCCGGTGTGGCTGTACGTGTACACCGGAAAGGTCAAGCCCGCAGTGCCAACGCCCTGGCAGAAGGCGTCGCTGTTGAACACCGCGTTGCCCTCGTAGCAGCGCCACCCGTAGTTGCGCCCCGCAATGCCGGGTCCGGACGCCGGCTGGTAGTTGATCTCTTCAATGAAGTCCTGGCCGACGTCGGCGATCCAGAGGTCGCCAGTGGCGCGATCAAAGCTGGGACGCCACGGGTTGCGAAGGCCATAGGCCCAGATCTCGCCATCGCCGCCGCCCGCGGCGAACGGATTTGACGGGGGAATCAGATAGTCGCGCACGTTGTCCCCGGGGAAGCCATCCCCGCTGATGTCGACGCGCAGGATCTTGCCGAGGCGTTGCGAGGTGATGTCTTGGCCGTTGCCGCCCGGCTCGGTGTGGCCGGGGCCGACGTCGTTGGCGTTGCCGCCGTCGCCGGAAGCGATGTACAGGAAGCCATCGGGCCCAAAGCCCATCCAGCCGCCGTTGTGATTGGCCTGCGGCTGGTCGAAAGTCATGATGACATCGCCGGTGGTGTTGGCGACGTTCGGATTGGCGCTGACGGTGTACGCCGCGACGATGGTGTCGCCGGCACCGGCGTTGGCGGTGTAATACACGAAGAACCGCGGGTCGGTCGGATAGTTCGGATGAAACGCGAGGCCGAGCAAGCCCTGCTCGCTCTGAGCGTTGGTGCCGCCGGTGATGATCGAGTCGATGTCCAGGAACGGCGTGGACAGCAGTGCGTATGTCCCGGTGGCCTGGTCGATGGTCGCGATGCGGATGCGTCCCTGCTTCTCGATGATGAAGATGCGCGACGGGTCGTTGGGCGCGTGCGTGACGTAGATCGGCCGCACCAGCCCGTTGAGCACGCGGATGCCCGCGGGCGTCTGAGCGTTGGCGCTGGGTGCGTGCAACGCGATCGAACCCAGCAGCCCGGCGCTCACCGCAACCATCGCGGCCGAGCGCTGACAGACACTCACCAACCGGCTCGCAACCCCGAACGTCAAACACTTCGCGTGATTCTTCATCAAGACACTCCTGTGGCCAAAGCAACGTGGTGGACCGATGAGCGCCAACAAACAACGTACACGCTACACCGACAACGCCGCCCGACCGGGCGGAAAACTCTACCACACGCTCGCAGCGCGGCACACGAAACCGCCCAAATCCACCCATCTTCGCTAGGAATCGAGCCGCGCTGCCCACGCACTGCGGTGATCGGGCCATGAACCGGCGCAGAGTCGACGGCAAAAATGCCCCCCGTGAAGCCGCTGAGGGCATGCGCCAGCGATGGTCAGGGTGGCTGAACGGGCGTCCGTTCATGCTCTTCGCCGCGTGCATGGAACGCCCGCTCTGGCTCGCAAGATCGCCGGCGGTGCAGTGCGTCGCCAAGCGCGATATTCGCCAGCACTCAGCCTGCCCGTGCGCCCCGCATAGCGATCCGGCGGATACGCTCCAACTCGCATCCCGCCGCCCGATCTCGGGCAGCCGCTCGTGGAGACCCGACGCATGTTGACCACCCAGCCCGCCTCGTCCGCAAGCCCCAGCCAGCTCGCCCTCGCCCGCGGCGTCCTTCGCGACATCGTCCCCGCCAGCGCCACCAAGCCCGGCTACATCGTCTTTGCCCTCAATAACTCCAACTACGCCATCCACCTGCGCGTTCCCGCGGGCGAGGAATCACTGCGCGATCGCCTCAACAAGCGCCTCGTCGGCACCATCCGCTGCGAGGCCCGTCGCGTTGACGAATGCTCTACCGGCGGGCGCTTCATCGAGCCGGTCATCGGCCGCCCGCGCAAGATCCAGGGGGCCGTGCTGGCGCACCTGCCCAGCGAAAATGCGCTGGTACTCAGCGCCGCCGGAGCGTCGATGGTGGACAGCGTGAGTCTCCCGGTCATCGTCAAGCTCACCGACGCACGCCAGCAGGCCGCGCAGTTTGCGGTGGGCACACTCGTGACGATGGACGTCATGGACGGCGCGACGTTCACGCTCGGAATGTGAACGCGTCGCAAGCGCTCCGGCCATTCGTTCACGGACGCTCGAGCAATCGCGCATCGCGCAGGGCCGGGAACTTCTCGCGCCACGCGCGGATCGCACCGATGTCCAAATGCACACTCAGCACCCGCGCGCCATCCGGCAGCTCGCCCAGCGCTTCGCCCTGTGGGCCGAACGCGCTCGTGCCCCCTTCATACACAAACTGCGGATCGTTGCCGGCGCGGTTCACGCTCAGCACGCACGCCTGATTCTCGATCGCCCGCGCCTGCGCCAGAACGCTCCGGTGCAGCTTGCGCGGGGCCGGCCAGTTGGCGATCACTGCGAACACCTCGGCCCCCAGGCGCATGCCCTGCCGAAACAACTCCGGGAATCGCAGGTCGTAACAGATGATCGGGGCCACCGTCGCGGCACCCTCTTCACTCACCCAGCGATAGACCTTCGCGCCCTCGCCGCCGGAGAAGAACTCGCTCTCGCGCCCGAAGCTGAACGGATGCACCTTGTCGTACTCGCACAGGATCTCGCCGTCGGGCCCGGCGATGGTCGCGCGATTACGCCCGCGCCCGTCAGGACCGATGACGCTCCGCGCGCCTTGGAGCGTGATGCGCCGCTCGCGCGCCGTGGCGCGGATCCAGTCCAGGGTCATACCGTCGCTGTCCGCCGTGCGCGCGAGGTTGAAAGAGAAGCCGGTGTCGAACATCTCCGGCAACACGACCAGATCGCCGGGCTTGACGGCGGTCGTGTCGCGGAGCATCTGGGAGACGCGTGCGATGTTCTCGCGCCGGTCTTCCCACGCGATATCGGTTTGAAAGAGGTGCGCGAGCATAACGTCATCATTCGGGGTGATTTCCCTCATGGCCACCCGCGGCCGCGCTCTGGCCGAAAAGAAGCCCGGTCGCGGGCTCATTCTGCATCGATTTTCCGTGTGAAACGAACTGACTCGCGTCCGGCGGCGTGCATGCGTCCGGGACGGGTTTCGCCGGTATGCACGGGTGTAGAGGAGGTCGGTTCGGTGAGGTTCGCAGATGGGTCAACTCGGTCGGCTGATCCTGCGCCCGCCGAGGGCGTGCCGGATGCCCCGCGCCTGTACCTCGCGAGTCAGTCGCCGCGACGCCAGCAACTCTTGCGAGAGGCGGGCTTCGATTTTGAAGTCGCGTTGCCGCCGATGGACGACGGCCAGCTTTCTTCCGGCAACGCCGACCCGCGCCAGTGGGTCAGCGCACTTGCGTATCTCAAAGCCCACGCGACCGCCTCGGCGCTGCACCGCCCGGGCGACGCGCCCGCGATGGTTTTGGGCGCGGACACGATCGTGCTCAAGGGCAACCAGATTATCGGCAAGCCCGAAGACGAGACCGATGCGCGCCGGATTCTCCGCCTGCTCGCGGAGGGCGAGCACAAGGTCATCACCGGCGTCGCGATCGTCTCGATCAACCAGCCGCGCGATGCGGAGCCCGATCCTGAGCAGCGCGTGCTCATGGTCGACTCAGCGACCGTGCGCGTCGGCCATCTCAGTGACGACCGCATCGACGCCCACATCGCAAGCAACGCCTGGCGCGGCAAGGCCGGCGGCTACAACATTCTCGATCAACTCGCCTATTCCTGGCCCATCACCTTCGACGGCGACATCACCACCGTCATGGGCCTGCCCATGCAGCGCCTCGCGCCGGTGCTCCGCCGTGCGCTGGCCAAGCGCTCGCGCCGTCTGACTCCCCGCGTCTCGAGCGTCGGCTGAGGCGCGCGAGTGCGAATACGCTGGGTGGTCGTGACGCCGCGCCAGTTGCCAGAACCCGCACCCGCCACGCCTGTGCCCGCCGTCAACGGCGGCGCGATGCCATCGCCAACACCCGCGATTCCGACGACCACCCCCGCAGCACCCCTGGCGCCATCACTCTCACAATCCACGCCCCTGGCCCCGCTGGGCCCGACGATGATGGTCGCGGGCATGTTGGTTGTCATGCTGGCGTTGTACGCCATGTGGGTGCAATCGGCACCGATCGAAGCAAGCCGCAAGCGCCTGCGCGTCGCGACCTCGATGGTGATGATCGTGTTGCTTGGCGCGTTGAGCTACGCGCTGACGAGCGTGACGCCGGCGTCGCCGCGGGTGTTTGTGTTGGCGTGGGCCGCCGTGGTGTTGCTGGTGGGGCTGGTGTTGGTGCTGGCAGTGATGGACGGCTTCAACACGTTGAGGTTATATAACAATGAGCGGGCGCTGGTGGCTCGTCAGATTGCCGAGCAGATGGCGCACGATGCGCGTGAGCGACGCGCCGGCGCGCCGGATGATGACGCGGACAAGGGGTCTCACCGATGAAGCGCCCATGGAATCTCGCACGCACGGTCTTGGGCCCGGTGTTGACGCCGCTGTATCGCGTCGGCGTCAATCGGCGCAACAAGGCCTTTGACCAGGGTGTGGGTGTGGTCAGCGTCGCGCGCCCGGTGATCTCGATCGGCAACATCACCACCGGCGGCACGGGCAAGAGCCCGACGACGCAGTGGGTCTGCCGTCGGCTACTGAAGATGGGTACACGCCCCGCGATCGCCATGCGCGGCTACAAGCCCGACGCCACTGGCAAAAGCGACGAAGCCGGCGAACACGAGCGCCTGCTGCCCGGCGTGCCGGTGATCGTCGGGGCCGATCGCGCGAACGAGATCAATGCGTTCCTCGCGACTGAGGCAGGAAAATCAGTGACGCACGTGGTGCTGGACGATGGGTTTCAACACCGTCAACTGGCGCGCCAGCTCGACATCGTGCTCGTGGACGCCTCGCGGGATATTCGCGCCGAGCGGCTGCTCCCGGCCGGGGATTTGCGTGAGCCGCTGCAAGGCCTGATGCGCGCCGGCGTGATGGTCATCACCCGCGGCGAGTCGCTCTCGCCCGCCGACCTGAAAAACTACATCGGCACCATCCGCTCGCTGGCGCCGCGTGCCATCGTCGTACACGCGAGCCACACGTGGACCGGATTCGTGCTTCGCAAGCCCGGAACTTCGGTTGATGAAGAGCTCACGATCGGACAGAACCCGCTGGCGGGCAAGCGCGTGTTGTGCGTCGCGGGGCTCGCGAACCCACGCGGGTTCGTCGGCATGTGCGAACGCGCGGCGGTCGGCGGCAGCGTCCGCACGCTCACGTTTGAAGACCACGATCCGTATCTGCCGCCGGCGATCGAGACAATTCTCGGCGCGGCGCGCGACTGCGAGATCATCGTGACCACGGAAAAAGACTGGACCAAGCTCGCGCGGGTTTCCAGCGAGCGGTGGCCCGCGCCGGTGGTGCGCCCGCGTTTAGAGATGATGCTCACCGCCGGCGAGGCGGACCTGGACGCCAAGCTCGCGGCGCTGATTGACGCGCCGGCGAAGAACTGAGTAGTTTTCCCGCGGCGAGGATGAGCCGGTGTTTAGTTGCGGCGCTCATGCTCTGACCGGATTGGGGCATTCGTCACAATCTGCGCCGATTTGCGATTCTGTTTCGCACGTGACATCAACGGCGCGGTACAACATACACGGGCACCGAGGTGACGGACGGTGCTCGGGATTGGACTGGTTGGGTCTGCGCGACATTCTCGCGCGGGCCCGGGAGGTGTCCCATGGTCGTGCTGTCAAACTCCGGCGAAGCGTTGTTCCGTGTATATCTTCCCGATGCGAGTTGCGTTGAGCTCGTCGGCGATTTCACGGACTGGACTCGGTCACGCGTGAAGCTGCATCGCGAGCCGCCCGGCTGGTGGGAGGCGAAGCTCAGCATGTCGCCCGGCAAGCACATGTTCTATTACATCGTGGACGGCATGCTCCAGCTCGCGGACTACGCGGCCCACGGCGTGAAGCTCGATCGGCACGGCCAGTGGCTCAGCGAGGTCAACGTCAGCGAGTGTTCGTTGGCAGAAACCAAGCCCGGCGCGGCGTCCACCGTCGCGTGAGGATTGCGACGCGCTGAAGATCATCGCGTGGGTCCTAAAACTGACGCGAGCTGCATGTCTCTGCGCCGCTGGTCGATCTGTGTTCAATGGTGAACCGCTGGACAACGCGGGGCTTTACGCTCGTTGAGCTGATTGCGGTGATCGTTATCCTCGCGATTGTGAGTGCGGTGGCCGTGCCGCGGTTTTTCGCATTCAATGATCGCGCAAAACTCACATCGACGGTGGCGTCGTGGAAGGTGCTGTCGCGCGCGGTGAACCAGTACATCATCGATCAGGGCGGAATTCCGCCGAACGTGAACGACGCGCTGATGCCGCCGCAGTTGACGCCGTATCTCGCGCAGGCGGACTTTACGAAGTCGCCGGCGGTGGGGGGCATGTGGGACTACGACGAGTGGGGCAACTACGGCGGTGGCGGCGCGGGCCTGCTGGTGAGCGTCTCGATCACGCAGTCTCCCTCGCCTCAGTCGGTGTTTCTTGAGATGGACCGCATGGTTGACGACGGCAACCTGACCACCGGCAACATCCGCTATCTCACGGCGTATCCGCGATACACGTGGCGCGTGCGCTGAGCCGGGTGAAGCCCACACGCGGCTTCGCGTGCGTTGCGCCCGGGGCTCTGACGACGCGTGCTGGTCAGGAGTTGGCGACGGGCGCTAAGTCCGCCGGGCGATCCGGCAGGAACGTCTGAAGGACCAGACAAGAGCCCAGCACGGGGTACTCGAGGCGGACGCGATGCAGTTCGTACTGCGCCGGGTCCCAGCCCAGGCGTGCGAAGCACTGCTCGATCGCGGGCTCGTAGTCCGGGCAGTCTTTAAGGCGGGCGGCGAGGAGGCCGCGGCCCATGCGCTCGATGCTGGCGGAGGCGGGCAGGACGTGCCACTGGTCGGGCTTCTGCGTCAGTGGGTCCACGCTCACGGCACTGACCAGCAGCGCGCGGTGCTCGATGCCAAACTCCGGCGGGGCCCACAGATCGATGACGCCGACGCCCAGAGGATCGCGCACGGTCATCATGAGCGCGTTGGTCTTGTTGGTCTCGCTGCGATAGCGGGCACCGACCAGCCCGCGCCGGATCTCGCCGGTGAGAATCGTGATCGCGGCCTGCTCGCCGACGGGCTGCTCGCTGAACTGATACTCGACGTTGTCGTTGGGTAGCTTCTTGGCGTGGACCGGCGGGAAGGGCTGCGTGCAGAAGTCTGGCAGCACGGGCACGCCGTTGCGGACGTGCTCGGGCTGAATGGGGATCGCGGCGGCGCGACGGCGGTCGGGCGCGTCGGTGTCGTGCTCGATGGTGCGCGAGAGCCGGAGGATGCCGTCTTTGCGGACGCGGCGCATGCGCACATGGGCGCGGAGCGTGGCGAGGTCGACCTGGTCATCGCCGACGGGGGTGATAATGCCGGCCAGGACACGCGCGGCGGTCTGCACGCCCCAGGTGTAGCTGGTCGAGCGATAGGCGGCGCGGCGCGCGGCCTTGAGTTCGACGGCGGTTTCCACCGGCGTCGCCAAGCTCATGAGCATGACTTCCAGCGAGGCGCGATCGCCGGCCTGTGAGCGTACCAGAGCGCGATAGCGAGCGGCGGCGTCGCGGACGCCGGCGAGCAGACCCGCGGCGACACCCTTGCGTTTGGCGGCGTCAAGAAACTTCTCCAGCCCTTCGTCGCCCGGCACTTGGGCGGCGATGGCCAGGGGTTCGCGGGCATAAGCAACTTTCAGAACACGCCAGCCCAGGGTCTTATGTAAGCCCAGCTCGCGCTCGAGGTCGCGCGGCGCGGCCTCGGCACCGGGGACGATCTGCGTGAGCACGAGGCGGAGGGCATGCCCGAGATCGGTGAGGACCTGCTCGGCCTGGGCTTGGAGCTCCGGCGATGGCCCCGGCTTGGTGGCTGAGGCGGATGGCGTGTCGGCTGCGAGGGGAGCGGGGGTGGAGGCGGGTAACGGGGTCGGCCCGGGGAATTCCGTGCGGTTGGCGTTCATAGCAGTTGAAGTGTACCAAACCCTGAGGGTGCCGCAAACGTTTTTGAGAAACAATCGAAAAAACGCTTGCAGCGTTCAGGACAACGCGTTACCTTCTCGATTATGTGTCACTGTCACCATCATCACGCTTGATCACGAGGAGCCGGAAATGCGGTGTCAATCGATTGCTCAGTCTTCGGGTTGTCTGGTTCACCGCTTCAAACCCTTGATCAAGATCGCGGCCCTGCCGCTGGCGCTGCTCTGCGGCAGTGCCCACGGGCAGCAGTTTGTGGATGACTGCGTGAATGCTTCGACGGTGCAGCTTGGCACGTATGCGTTCAACCTCAGCAGCGCGACACCCGGCGAGCAGGCGTTCACGCCAACGTGCACCGCGGGCGAACTGCCCGCGACGATCGACCAGTGGGTGCGGTTCACGGCTCCGGTCGCCGGGTTCTACGAGATCTCGACGATCGGCCTGAGCGCGGGCGACACGGTGCTCTCGATCCACACGGACCTTCAGTGCGCGTTCCTGCCGTTTGTCGTGGAGAACTGCAACGACAACGCGGCTGGCACGGTGCAGAGCCGGATCGTGCGTTCGTTCGGCGATGCCGAGACGGTGCTCATCCGCATCGCCGGCGCGAATGACTCACGCCCCACGGGCTCGGTGAGCATCTCCGCGTTTACGCCCTTGCAGGGCGACAGCTTCAACAACCCGCTTGTCGCGGTTGACGGCGTCAACACGTACGACACGACGCAGGCGGTGGTCAACGGCTTCGCCGGCGCGTGCAGCGGCTTCCGCGATGTGTACTACACCTACACGCCGACGGTTCGCGGCGGCCTGCGGATCTCCGTCTGCGGCCAGCCGACCGGCGCGAACATCGCGATCATCGATCCGGTCGGCGGAGCGACCATCGTCTGCTCGCCCTTCGGCGAGTGTTCCACGGGGACCGGCGTTGAGGCGAATGTGCCGGTGCTGATCCGCATCGCCAACGAGCAGTCCACGGGTCCGGAGCAGTTCACGCTGGAGGTTGACCCGGGGCTGATCCCCGCCAATGACGGCTGCGGGACGCCGCAGGTTGTGACGATCGGCAACACGGACTTTGACAACACCTACGCGTTCACCGATTCGACACTCCTCTGCCCGGGCGTGGGCGGCGGGTTCTTCGGGCCGGGGCTTGATCTGTGGTACTCGTTCACGCCGGAGGTGAGCGGCCTGTTCGAGTTCTCGACCGCGCTGAGCGAGGGCATCAGCGACACGTACCTGGCGGTGTTCAGCGATTGCGGCGGCGACCCGATCGCGTGCAACGACGACTTCGTCGGGTTCCGCAGTCTTCTGCGCACGCCGTTGACCGGCGGGCAGACGTACTTGGTGCGCGTCTCGGGAACGGGCGCGCCGGCTCAAGGAACGCCGGTGAATCGCGGCGCGGGCGTGCTCAGCGTGCGTCAGTCGATCGCGCCGCCGAACGATGAGTGCTCTACGGCGACGACGATCACGCAGGGGATCACGGCGTACGACCTGTTTGACGCGACGACGGACACGACGCCTGCGGTCTGCCTGCTCGGTCAGTTCACGACGAAGAATGACGCATGGTTCCGGTATGTGCCGACGCAGAGCGGGCCGCTGGAAGCGCGCCTGGCGCTCGGCGGTGCCGCGGGGTATCTGGCGGTGTACAGCTCGTGCTCGGACGCGGCGCCGCTGCCGGCGGGCCTGTTGTCTGACCCGCTGACGGGCAACGTGGAACTGAAGCGTGACTTTGTCGGGCAGGCGGGCGTGCCGGTGCTCGTGCGGATCGCGTTCCTGGTGCCGGAGAATGATCCGTTCCCGACGGTGGGCACGGGTGACTTGTACGTCGGCCCGCCGGCGAGCGCGGTGCCGGTGAACGATGACTGCTCAGCGGCAACGCCGATCGTCAGCGGCGTGCCGGTAGCGATCGATCTGACCAACTCGGTGAAGGACTGCACCTCGGTGCGGCTGTGTGCAGAGGACATCGCGATCGCGGCGTCAATCAATGACATCTACTACCGCTATACCGCGACTGCGACCGAGACGGTCGTGATCTCGGTCACCGACGGTCTGGAGTACCCGGAGTTCGGCGGCCTGGTCGTCTCGGTGTACAGCGGTTGCAGCGGCGAACGCGTGGGAACGAACATCGGCTGTGGCGATGCGCCGCAAGCCGCGGCGGGCTTTGACGCGATCGCGGGTCAGGAGTACATCGTTCGCGTTGCGACCCTCGGATTCAGCACGCCGGTGCTTACCGGCTCGATCGTGATCGGCACGCTGGTGCGCTGCTCACCGGCGGACATCGCGTACGACGACGGCACTCCGCTGCCGCCGATCGGCGTGTTCGGTGGGACGAACAATGGTCTGACGGAGGCGGACTACAACGTCTTCTTCTCCAACTTCTTTGATGCCAACGAGGTGACGAACATCGCCAACGACGATGGCTCGCCGCTGCCGCCGTTCGGCACGCTCACGACCGACAACGGCGTGACCGAGGGTGATTACAACCTGTTCTTCGGCGTGTTCTTTGACGGTTGCCCGTGAGTGACGGCACACGTTTCCGATCGGCGGGCCGCGAGGCCCGCCGATCGATTTGATTGACGGCTACTCGGCGGGTGTCAGTGGCGGTTGGGGTGGGCTGGTGTTCCTGGGGGTGCTTTGCCGCGGCGCAGCTCTGTCGTCGCGGCGTAGGAGTCCGGTCATGAAAGCATGTCGCGCGTTCACGTTGATCGAGTTGCTCGTGGTGATTGCCATCATCGCGCTCCTGGTGAGCATCCTGCTGCCGGCACTGGGCAAGGCGCGAAAGCTCGCGAAGGAGACCAAATGCACCAGCAACATGCGACAGCTTGGCGTGGCGATGGGCGCGTTTGCCAATGACCGCAAGGAGAGCATCGGCAACTTCACATGGATCCGCGGGCGGTCGTACCCGGTGTTCAACGGCACGCCGGTGACCACGGCGACGGACTTCAACGCGGCGCTCGCGGAGTTCACGGACCTCATCCGCAAGTTCTCGCCCGGGCTCGAGAGCTTCCCGCTGTTGAGCGGGACGTCGGTCCCGCATGCGAACTACGGGCATAATGCCCTGACGCCGTACATGGCGCAGCGGTTGCCAGAGCCGGGGACGATCTGTCCGGAGGACTACATCACCAGCGACTTCGCGGCCGACGCGAAGGCGACGTACGAGCGATTCCGCACGACTGACCCGGGCACGCCGTTTCGCTCGTCGTATCGCTTCACGCTGAACGCGTGGGCGTCGGACGTGTTTGACGGAGCCGCGGGCGACGGCGTGCGCCCGTCGTCAGAAGCGATGGTGTACAACTTTTTCACCGGCTCGCAACTCGGGCGACGGAAGATCTCGCAGATCGTGGCGCCGAGTCGCAAGGTGATGGTGTTCGAGGAGTTCGCGTGGCATAACCGGTTCAACGTGGCGTACTACACGCATTTGGGCTCGGCGGTGCCGTCGCTTTTGGGTGATGGCGCGGTGCGGACAATCAAGACGGTGGACATGAACCCGGGCGGGTATCTGTCGAGATCGGGCGGCGGCGTGACGAAGATGGCGTCGCTGGTGACGTACACGCCGAGCACAGTGTTTCGCACGCCGGCGTGGCCGGACGGCTCGACACAGCCACTGCCGATCCGCGCGGGCGCGACGATGGGCGGTTTGCGCGGGTGGGATATTGGCGGGCCGGAAGATTGAGGGGTAGGCACTGGGGACTGGGCACTGGGGGAGGCTTGAGGCTTGAGGCGTGAGGCGTGGGACATTGGACGTGGGACGTGGGATGTGGGACGTGCGAGCCGGCTATGGCGCGGGTGCTCTCACGATTGCCGGTAGCCGATTCCCGATTGCCGGTGATTTCCGCGGCAACAATGCGTCATGGAGCAGCCGACGCGCATGCCGGGTGATGAGTCGATGGGGAGCAGCGTGGAGCTGGCGCCGGGCGTGAGCGTGCCGTCGGGCGTGGTGACGTTTGCGTATTCGCGCTCGGGGGGCCCGGGTGGGCAGAACGTGAACAAGGTCTCGACGCGCTGCGAGCTGCGCGTGGCCTTGGCGGAGATCCCGATTCACGCGGGGGCGCGTGAGCGATTGGCCGCCGCGGCGGGGTCGAGGCTGCTTGAGAACGGCGAGATCCAGATCGTGTCGCAGAGCGAGCGCTCGCAGTCGGGCAATCGCGAGGAGTGCATGGCGCGATTGCGCGAGATGATCGTCGCCGCGGTGGTGATCCCGAAAGTCCGGAAGAAGACCAAGCCGGGGCGCGGCGCGAAGGAGCGGCGGTTGCAGTCCAAGCGTGTGCGCTCAGAGACGAAGCGACGCCGCGGCGGGGCGGAGGAGTGAAGGCAGAGTTCTGAGCGATGAGTGCTGAGGGGGTACGCTCGCTATTCCGCGGCTCGCTTGGGCGCGCGTTTGCGTTTGGGTTTCGCGGCGGGCTCGCTCACCGGGATCAGGCCTTGGGATTGGATGACCAAGCCGAGGACCGCAGCGCTGATCCAGACGACGGACCAGCCGAGGGGTGAGAGGTTGAGCGCGGACTGGCCGGGGAGATCGAGGGCGACCATGAGCCACGCGGCGGAGGGCAACGCGACGGCGGCACCGACGCAGGCGGTGATCGCAGCGGCGGCCCAGCCGGGCATGAGGATGCCCAGGACGATGCCGACGCCGGCACCGAGGACGCCGGCGACCATGATCCAGAGTCGCTCGCCGGCGGGGGTACGTTGCCAGCGATCGTCAGCCGCGGCGCGAAGGGCGGTGACGAGGTTGCGGGCGCGCTCGGCGGTATCCGAGAGATCGGGGGTGCCGGGGCGCTCGGCGGCCAGCGGGTCACGCGGGGTCGCGGGGCGGGCTGGGGCGGCGGCTTTGGCGGGTGACTTCGGCGAGGCGGG
>VYLL01000277.1_pt1 | contig 15772 bp, 13 predicted proteins | sample 5114301 | NCBI WGS metagenome assembly VYLL01 (sample SAMN12291809, study PRJNA351875) | freshwater metagenome | isolation source: freshwater lake | place: USA: Michigan, MSU2 Lake | collected 2011-08-16 | reverse complement strand
CTGGCGGTCGAGGCGGGCGAGGGCAACTGCGGCACGCTGGCGGGCGAGATCGGGCGGCCGTCTCCGCTGCTCTCGCGCTCGCGCGTGAGCTGGGCCTGGTTGGTAGTGGCCAGCGGCGCGTTGTGCTCGTCGTCGCCGGTGGAGCCGAGGAAGTTGGGCGTCGGCGGGGCCTTGGAATCCGGGTCGCCGAGGCGGATCTCTCGCGGGCGCGTCGGAACGGTCGCCAGCGCAGGCTCGGGAATCTGTGGGGCCAGCGGAACCACGGGGCTCACGATCGGGGGTGTTGTGAGTGGAGCTTGGGGCGGCGCGGCCGCGGCGTCCGATGGTGATGAAACCTCGGGCGGCAGGTCTTCTAGAAGCATGACGCGCTCGTCGAAGCGTGCGGACTGAGCCGCGGCGTCACCAGAGGGCGACAGCGGTGTGCGCCACACCATGACGCCCAGCAGCGCGTGAATGACCACGCTGGCACCCAGCGGCACCAGATGGGTCAATCGCGTGTGGTTTTCCGCCCTCCCGGACATAGGGGATGATAGGTGCGCACGGTTTCCGGGGGCGTGATCCCACGCAGCGCCCCGGGTCAACGTCGGTACACTCTTGGCACCGGGCCACCTCTTGCAAGAGGAGACCCCCAGGAGCATGCCCATGGCGACGCGATCAACGAACCGGACCGTGAAGTTCGAGCAAGCCCTGCGCGCGGGCATGTGCGTGTTGCTGCTGGCGGGCGCGATGACGATGAGCGGCTGCCTTGCCGGTGGGTCGTCAAACGTCACCACCACCGGCACGTTCGTCAGCGGCGAGACGCTCGACTCGATTCGCGCCGGCGAGTCCACACGCGATGACGTCATCAGCGCGCTGGGCTCGCCCAGCAGCAAGAGCAAGCTCGAATCCGGCGGCGAGGTCTGGCGCTATACGTACACGCGCGTCAAACAGAGCAGCGGCTACATCCTGTTCGTCTTCGGCGGACGCGATACGGATGTCAAGACCTCCACAGCGTCGGTCCGCTTTCGGCCCGATGGCATCGTTGAGAAAGTCTGGCGCGACAGCGAGCGCTGATCGCTTTGTTCTCGCTTTCGCGTCGATGTTGCGGGCTGTGTCGCGTTAGCGGCTGATGCCGTAGCCGAGGCCGTCTTTGCCGGTGGCTTCGAGTTGAATGCGGAAGGGCAGCGTGGTGTTCAAGCGGTCGAGCTCGGCGCGAAGTTCGTCGCGGGTGCAGACGTGGGCCAGCGCGATGGTCGCGGTGGGCTCGGGGCCGGTGAGGCGCAGCTCGGGCTCGCCGAGGACGCGGATGCCGAGGGTCGGGTTGGTGGTGCCCAAGGCCTTGGAGAGTGCCTGCCAATCGGCGGTTGAGGTGATGCCGCGGAAGACGAGCGAGGTGGTCGCGGGCTCGCGCCATTCGGTGAGCACCTCGCAGAGCAGCCGGCCGAGGGCTTGATCGGCCAGCGCGTCGATGACGCCGGTGCCGAGGTTCTGGGCGATGGTGCCCTGCAGGCCGCTGGCGGTGGCGAGCAAGCGACCGTCAGACTGCACAACGCGGAAGGCCCAGCCGGTCTGGAACATGCCTTCGCCGACGGGCTCGATGCTGCCGCGGCCGATGATGAAGATGTCGGCGACGTTGGCCTCGCGCAGCGAGCGCAGCATGTCTTCGCCGGACACGACGACGCTAGAGGATTGCTTGGAGACGACGGCGCGCACCTCCGCGGCGTCGGCGCGGCGGAAGTTCAGCAGTTGCGTGCCGAGGCGCTCGTACATCCGCGACTCAAGATCGAGGTTCGTGCGATCGAGCTGGCGGATGGAGCTGAACAGCGCGGCTTCGCCCTCGGGCGCGGCGTTCTGGTTGTTCTGCACGACGAAGACATCGCCGGATGTTCCGCCTCCGGCGGGGCGGGCGATGTTGCTGGTCGCAGCAACCTCACGCGTGGTGGCGGGTGAGCGGTTGATGAGGACGGCGATGCGGGGCGAGCCGCGGCGCTCGTAGAGGGCCTTGAGTTCGGTGCGCAGGGCGATGCCCTGGCTGGAGGTCGGGTTTATCAGGGCGCGATCGCAGGAGTCGTCGCGAGCTTGCGTGGTGAGTGGTGCGGCAGGTGCGCCGCCCCCGCTGACGCGGATGTTGAGCGTGCCACCCTCGCCCTTGAAGGGCACGGCGGTCAGGCCGGGGGAGATCGCAGCGAGCGTCTGCTGCACGGCTTCGCGGAAGTCGCCCGGTGAGCCGCGGAAGCCGATTTCAAACTCGGCCATGGAGTCGTCGGTGCCGACGCTGACGTTGGCGTCCTGGAAGTTGTCCACGCTGGGCATGGCTTTCAGCGCACGGCGGGCCAGCGGCAAGAGATCACTCGACAGCCCGAAGACACGCAAGGTGTAATCGCGCCCCTCCGCGGCGACCACGACGTAGCGGTGGTAGTCATCGATGAAGCGTTTGGTGATCTGGTGGACGTTGTCGACGATGGTCTGGTCGTCCACGCCGTAGCCCTTGGCGGCCCAGTCGATGGGCGGGAGCGGGCGGAGGCGCATGCCCTGTGAGTAGTCCAGTGGCTGGAAGACGACGGAGGTGGGTGCGCTGCCGCGCGTGCCTTGGAGCTTGAGCAGGATGACCAACTCGGCGTCGGCGGTGTTGGCCAGCAGATCGATGCCGGCGCGCTCGGAGCGCTGCGCCAGCGCGCCGCTGAGGCGGGCGCGGGCTTCGCTCATGGCCATGGGGTCGATCTCGCGCAGACGGATCTCCGGCTGTGAGAGCGTGCGCGAGAGCGCGGCGCGGAAGCGCTCGCTAATGCCGCTGGAGTCGGGCTCGAGAAACTCGAGCACGCTCTTGTTGGGCGTGAGCGAACTTTCCCAACCCACGAGAATGAGCGTCTTGGGACGCCCGGCCCGCTGATAGGCCTTGGCCCACTTGCTGATGTCGTCCTGGTTCACCATTGGCACGACGGCCGGGGGCATGGGCTCGTTCTCAGGCTTCTGCGCGAGCGACGCGGGCGTGAGCAGGCCCGCAGCGAGCAGGAGCGAAACGGTGAACGTGGTGCGCATGGGTGGGGTCCGGAAGAAGAGTCACTGGGGATCAGGCACTGGGCATTGGGAAGGAACGTTGCTTGAAGGCGCGTGAGCGCGAGCGTGCGGCGTCAGCACCCGAGACTCGCGACTCGGCACTCGCGACTTCGTTTACTGGCCGCGTTGGACGTCGAGACGCCAAGCGACGGCGGCGCTGGTGAGGGCGTTGGCCTTGAGCTGCGCGTTGCGGCGCGCGGGGAGGACTTCCTTGCGCCACTGACTCTCGCCGACCTGACGGCCCTGGGCATCAAACCAGCGGAACTGGTACATCACGATTTGGTCCCAGTCGGCGCGGGAGCGCATCGGCACGTTGACGCTGGCCGGCCGATCTGCGGTGCCGGCGACGAACGTGATCGATGGATAATCCACGGCGGTGGTCTCTTGCAGCGAGCCGTCCACCGTCACGTCGGGATACGTCGCGCGGGTGATCGCGTCGGGCGCGCCGGCATAGGGGGCTTTGGTGGTGTCGCAGCCGGTGAGGGCCGCGAGCGCGAGAGCCGCAGCGGTGAAGCACGTGGCTGGGGCGATGCGGCGAGCGAGCGAGTGGCGGGGGTACTGGAGGGTCATCAGTTGGCCTTTCTGTCTGCGGGTGATTTCGCTACGCCAGCGCTGCCGGATGCGGCGTTGATCAGCGGGGCGTATTGAGCTTTGAGTTGCTGGAGACGGGGTGAACGGGGCACGTACGCCGGATGAAGCTGGTTGTACACGCGGGCGGCGCCGGTGGAGCCGGGCAGGGGCGAGAAGAGCCAGGTGCCGCGTTCGAGGATGTGGGCGCCGATGAAGGTGTCGCGCGGGCCGGTGGCCAGGAGCTTGATGCCTTCGTCGCGATAGAGCTGTTCCAGTGCGCTGACCGACATGATCTCGGTGAGGATGCCGGCGCGGTGATAGGAGTCCAGGACGCTGTCGCTGGGCGTGCGGACGCAGCGCCCGCCGAGGATGTAGGGGGCGTAGATCGCGGCGGGCGAGATGCCCGGGACGTCGGGCGGCGCGACGCCATCGCCCCAGTATTGCGCGGGTTGGGTGGCCCATGCGCCGCCGGCGCTGGGCAGTCGGACGTAGTGCAGGCGTGCGACGCCGCCGACGTCGGTTCGCGGCGTGGGCACGAACGGCAGCACGACGCGGCTCTCAGGGAAGCGCGAGACCTGCAGCTCGACGGGGCCGCCTGGGGATGGCAGATCGAGCAGCGCGATGTAGAGCCGCTGCGGCATGAGATCGACCTGGCGTGTGTCGGCGTAGCTGGTGGCTTTGAGCAGGAGGCCCGCCGCGATCGCCCCGACGCCGGCGAGCTGCGCGGCTTGCGATCGCTCGTTGCTGCCGACGATGATCGCGCCTGCGCCCGCCGCGATCAGCCCCGTGCCGATCAGACTCTTGGCGCGGCGCATGGGCTCAAGGTTGGTCCAGCGGCTTTGGCGTGCGAGTGCGTTGACGTCCAGCAGCACGGGGAACTCGCCACGCGAGGGACCGGCGCGGACGATGAGCGTGTCGCGCGTGCTGGGGGTCTGATCCTGAAAGCGGATGATGGTGCGGTCGTCGCCGGTGGCGATCTTGGCGGGGCCGATGCCGAAATCAACGACGATGACGGTGTTGTAGACGCCGGTCTCGATGAGGTCAGCGAGGCCCGAGAGCTCGGGATCGATCTGCTTGAGCTGAGCACATGTGGTGCGGACCTCATCGGGCTCGTTGAGCTGGCGTGCGGCGATGGCGCGGAGGGCGTAGCCGAGAGCGAAATCGCTGGGCACGGGCGCGCCGATGGGCAGCGTGCTGGTGGAGTTGGCAGTGCCGGGCGCTTGTGGAGCTTCGGGAGCCGTTGCGTTTGCGTCGGTCGCGCCCGAGTCGGGAGCGTTCGGGGCGATCGCGTCAACGCGCGCCTCGCTCGTTGGTGCGTTGCGGAATCGCTCACGCGGGCGACGCCGACGATCCGCTGGCTGATCGTTTACTGGCGACCCGCGCGGCTGCGCGTTGAGGTCAAGCGAGGCGAAGTCGCGCAGCGTGAAGAGCGAGTTGTTGGCGCCCGCACGGAGGTTGCCCCAGTCCGTGCCGCCGGTGCTGAGGGCGTCAAAGAGGCCGATGTAGCAGAAGGACAGGGCCTGCTCGTAGGGCTCGCCCTTGTAGACGCGGGCGGAGTCTTCGGTGGTGAAGAAGGCTTCGAGCGTCTTGCCCTCGTTGATGCCGGCGGTGCGCAGCGTGTCGTAGACGCGACGGGCGGGCGCTTCGCCCGCGGCGGGCACGCCGTCGGCCAGGGCCGCGATCAACGTGTTCATGTCGTGCATGAGCCGATCGCGATCGCCGGACTGAAGCGCAGCGTTGCTGGCGGCGATGCGCGCGTCGGTGAACTCGGCGCGGTTGGAGTCGTTGATGAGCTGCATGTCCCGCGAGCGCGGGCCGCAGGCGGGGATCACGAGCGACGACGCGGCGAGCGTGAGCACGATGGCGCGACGAACGCGGTGCGCCGGGCTCGCGGGGCTGGTTGTGCGCGACGGCTGGTTCATCGTTCGATCAATCCACCTGCGTGCCGACACTCTGGCGGGCGAAGCGGGCGGTATGGCTCCAGAGCTGCGCGCCGGTCGCGTCTTCGATGACGTTGAACGTGAGCAGGAAGTCGTCGGAGCGGCGGTCGGTGAGGGAGCCGGCGAGGGACTGGCCGCGGGTGATGGAGTTGAAGCGGGCGTTGAGGATGTGGGTGGGGCGGTCGGGGCTGGACCAGTCGCGGTAGTTGGTGCCGACGACCTTGGCCATGGCGTCGTCATCGCGCGGTGCGAAGTAGACGCGGACGTTTCGCTGGCGGAGGAGCTCGAGCACGCCGTCGTCGCTCACGACGCGCCACACCGTGGCGAGTTGGTCGGTACGTGTGAGCCGCTCGCTGGAGAAGTTCTCGAGCTTGTCCACGAGCAGGCGGATCTCGGGGCTGGACGCGTCGCGGCCCGCGAGGAAGGTGCTGGAGGCGAAGGCCTCGCGGACGGACTCGGCCGAGGAGAGCAGGGCGGCGGAGTCGTACGTGCTGGTGCGGCTCGGACCGGCGCAGCCGGTGGTGATCAGCGCCAGGGCGCAGAGCACAAGCGGGAGGACACGGGCCACGAGCGGCGCGTTGCCGAGTCGCGGATGCGGGACTGACTCCTGGCGAGTGCAGAGGTCTGCGGGCACCGACCTTGAAGCAAGGTCGGTGGCACGGCGCGTGTCACGCGGCGAGCTCGTGTTGGTGGTCAGCTTCCGCGTCACGGGCATTTCTCCGCACTGCGTGTGATCAGCGGACTTCGCGGGTTTCGTCGGAGCGGAACGACTGCGAGAAGACCTCTTGGGCTGACTGCACGTGCGTAAGCGTGGCGCGGAACATGAAGCTGGAGTAGGAGCCGCCGGCGCGGTTGAGCTCACCGAAGTAGCCGTCAAGGACGTAGACGTCGGCGGGGTCGTAGGTGATGGCGTTTGAGCCGCGGACGCCGGTCTCGTCGGGGATGAGGCCACCGGCGCCGGGGCCGCCGCGGTTGGTGCCGGAGAACTCGGCCTTGAGGCGCTCGAAGCGGCGGAGGTCTTTGACCAGCGTCGCCTGCTTGCGGAAGAAATCGGAGTTCGTGAGCTGGTCCGCCAGATGCTCGCGGATCGTGATGAAGTCGCCCGTCTCGGTGCCCTTGGTGCGGTTCTCAAGCTCGCCCAGCGCGACGATCACCTTGCGCGGCGAGTTCTTGATCCGCGGCTCCTGCGAGATGCGATCCGCGACCGCTTCAGCGACGCGACCGCTGAAGTCATAAAGCGAGTCCACCCGCACCGCGGCTGGCGGCGGCGGGGCCTGATAGCGCTGGCTGGCGCAGCCGATCAGTGTGGACGCAGTCAGAACGAGCAGAGCAAGAACGGCGTGCGTGCGGATCATGGGGGCTCCGTCAGGTGGAGTGAGAAGGTTCAACGTCTACAGGCGGAAACTGGCGCAGACGATACGTCAGCGTGAATCGCTCTCGCGATACCCATCACTTCGCCATCGACCCGAGCATGGATTCGACGCTGGACCAGGGCAGCCCTGCCCGACCCGGGCCTGAGAGTTCGCTTTGCTCGACTGTCCAGGTCATCTCGGGGCCTGAGCAATCGATATGGACGCAGAAGAACGCCGGGCGGCTGGCCTTGCCGGCGTCGAACGCCGCGCCGTGCGTACGGATGAGCGGCCAGATGATGCGACGGTCGGACTCCGGCAATGGCAAGTTATCGATGTCCTCGGGCGCGAACCAATCCAAGCGGCCCTCGCGGGTGTCTTGTGCGACGACATCAACCGCGCCGAGCACGCGGTAGTAGAAGATCAGCCAGTGAGCGCGGCCTTCAAAGGCTTTCTCGGAAATCATGCCGCTGAGCACGATGCGCTCCAGCGGGATCAAGACCCCCGCCTCCTCGTGAATCTCGCGTTGCGCGTTCTCCGTCGGTGATTCGCCGGTGTGCATGTCCAGCTTGCCGCCGATGGGCGAGCACATGTCCAGGTTCGGCGGCTTGACGCGCCGCAAGAGCAGCACGCGCCCGTCGCGGTCACGCAGGTCGCAGAGCGACGCGATTTTGTACGGCAGCACCGGCGCAACTTCAGCCATACCGAAGCGTAAGGCACCTGCCTCGGAGAGGCAGGGCCATCCACAGGACCACACTCACGCGATGGGCCGGACCTTCACGGTCCCGCCGTCGGCAATCGAGACGACGCGGACGCGCTCGCCGGCGCGGATGAGCGTGCTCTCGGCCAGCGCGTCGTACTTCATGTTGTCAATACGCACCGTGCCCACGGGACGCAGGTCCGTCGTCACGACGCCCTCTTGGCCGATCAGCGCGAGCATCGGGTCTGGCGCGGGCGGTGCGCGGTCGGCGCCAGGGTCTTCAGCGCCAAGCACGAGCTTTCGACCCAGCGGCGTGTGCGGCATCAGGTTGAGGCCGACGAAGAAGAGCGTCGGGCCGCCGAAGACGATGAGCGCGGTGCCGATCAGGCCGAACATGGCTGAGTGGTTCCACAGGCACGCCGCGCCGGCGATGCTGATCGCCAAGGCGGTGAGCGAGAGCACGCCCGCGGTGGGAACGAAGATATCGATGACGGTGAGCAACACGCCCAAGCCGATCAAGCCGAAGCCCCAGAACAGCAGATACTCCATGGAAGAAGCGTACGCCGTCGAACGCCGGACTGGTCCGAGCGCCGCGGAGACTCAGGCCCGCTCAACGACAATGCGCATGGCGTCCATTGAGATGACGCGGACCTGCTCGCCCGGCGCGACGAAGCCAGCCTCGCTGACGACATCGACAAGGTCTTCGCCGAAGCGGGCCCGCCCGCTAGGGCGCAGCGGCGTCATGCTCGTTCCAACATCACCGATGGCCACCAGCGGCGCGAAGTCCGCTCCAGAGGTCACGCCGGCACCGGATTCCACCTCGGCGCCGTTGGTGTCTTGCAGCACTAGACGATTCAGCAGCGGCAGGTTGCCGAAGTACTTCGCGACGAAGTACATGCCGACGACCGCCGAGACCGTGCCGATGGCGAGCGTCGCGACGGCGGAGAGCAACTGCGATGAGCCGCCGCCGTCGTCGAACATCGCGCCGCCGGCGGGGATGAGCAGGCCGATCAAGCCGCCGAACAGGCCGATGAGCCCGACGATGCCAAAGACGCCGAAGCCCGGCAGGATGAAGATCTCCATGGCTAGGCACAGCACGCCGCCGACCACCGCGATGAGCGCCCACCAGTTGGCAAACCCCGCGAAGAACGACGGCGCGACGAGCAGGAACAGCGCCACGGCGGCGACAACGCCCGGCAGGATCACGCCCGGGTGCGTGAGTTCGATGAACATCGCTAGGAGGAAGACGACGATCAGGATGCCTTTGACGATGAAGTTGTCTAGGAACGCCGCGGTCAACTCGGCCCAGTTCATGTCCTGGCGGACAAGGATCTTGGCACCCGTGAAGGCGCGAAGCTCATCGTCGGTGTTGATCGTTCCGTTGGGCGTCGCGGCCCGCTGGGCGAAGCCGTAGCGGAAGAGCTGGTCGGACTTCATGGTGAGGATGCCGCGACCGTCGGTGGCGTATTCGACAACCTTCCACTTGCCGCGATCGGCGGTCGAGAGCGTGGGACGGTTGGAGCGGCCTTGCATCTGGCGATCGGTTGACGCGCGGGCGGCGGGGTCCATGCCATCCCCGGCGGGGACAAACGGCGAGGCGTCGGGATCGCGGGGCAGCTCGCCCGAGGGCACCTTGAACCGGCCGGGCCTATCCGGATCGCGATTGGGATCCGGCGCGGCGCTCGTGGGCAAGTCGATCTCGTTCCGCTTGCGGATGTCTTCGGGCACGGGTGAGGCGCCGGTGAGCGTGGCGGACGCCGCGGGGGGCTCGGCGTCGAACAGGAGCTTGTACTCCGCGCGATCGATGAAGAGGAACTTGCCGGGGGTGTCGGTGGACTCGACCATCCAGAGCTCGACGCCGAGCGAGACGATCCCTTGCACGAGTTTTTCGTCATAGCCGCGGAGGCGGGCGGAGTTGACCACCTCGGCCATGAGCGGGGCGGTGACCTTCTGTCGCTCGCCCTCGGGCAAGCGGTTGAGCATGCCGAAGCTCATGGTGATGACCAGCGCATCGCCCATGGTCGCGGCGTCGGAGATCACGATCTCGCGACACGCCAACGCGACCAGCGCGCCGCCGGAGTAGGCCGTGGGCCGCACCCACGCGATGGAGTTCTTGATCTTGGATCGCTTGATGGCGTTGCAGATGCCCAGCACCGCGCCGACCTCGCCACCGGGCGTGTTGAGCTCGACGACAAACCCCGTGGCCCCCTCGTCCTCGGCTTGCTTCAGGCGGCGCTCAAAGCTGGCCTGAAGGTGCGAGTCGATTTCGCGATCGATCGTGATCACCGCAAGCTTCTCGGCGTATCGGCCCGCGGCGACGCCGGTGATCGGCGTCGCGGCGGGCGCGGTGGAGCTCTGTTCGGCGATGACATTCCCGGCCAGCAGAAAGCACGCCGCGAGCAGAAGCGCGAGGCGATTCACAACGCGAGCCATTGGCGAACGAAGGCGATTCGGAGCGGTCAACAGCATGGTCGGGCCTCCGGGGAATGGTAGTGCGGACGCGCGATCGGCAGTGCGGGTGGTCGGTTGGCTAGCCGGGCTTACGACGCGAGCCACCGACTCCCGAGGCAGAGGGATTGCAAAGTCTTTGGTTGCCCAGTTGCCAGACCGAACGCACAGGGGACTACTTGTCGTACACTTGTTGCATGACTTTCAAGGGCGTCATCAAGGGATGCACGATCCAGCTCTCTGGCCCATCCGGCTTGCCGGATGGAACACGGATTGAAATGGTGTGGACGTCAACCAAAGCGCCCCTTGTGTCTCAGAAAGAGGTGAATAAAACGTCCCGCGGCGCGCGTCGAAGCAGATCTTCGGAGATCGGGAAAAAGTCGTCGGCGACTGCGCAAGTCCGCGGCACGGGAGCTCCTGACAATCCTCTTCTGGCGATCATCGAGAATGCCATTTCGGGTGGGCATCTTGACGGAGCCGCGGAGCACGATCACTACATCTACGGCACGCCCAAGCGCGCTTCGCGAACTCGAGCAAAGCCCACGACCAAGCCGACCAAGAAGACGCGAGCACGCGCTTGAAGGCACCTGTATTCGTTGACACATCTGCGCTCATCGCTCAAGCCTTGTCTGACGACCGATGGCATTCAGACGCCAAGTCCGTTGCCATGGAGTTGACCGGACGGCGACTCGTGACGACAGATTGGGTTCTCACTGAGCTGCTCAGCTATTGCGCGTCACCGCCGCAAAGACGCATCGCATTGAAGACCGTTGATCTGCTGCGTGACTCTGCGGTCGTGGAGGTTGTGCCGGCCAGCCGCGAGTCCTTTGACGACGGCGTGTCGCTCTTTCGCAAACGCTCCGACAAAGCTTGGTCCCTCGTCGACTGCATCAGCATCCGCGTCGCCCAGCGGCTCAAGATCCGCGAGGTGTTCACTGCGGATCGCCACTTCACGCAGGCCGGTTTCCGCATCCTCCTCCGCGCCTAAACTCCGCCTCATGACTGTGCCCGCTCGCCCGACCAACACGACGACCACGCGAACCCCGAACTGACCAGCCGGCGCACGCGATCACCCGATCCCCCACAGCCCGGCATCCAAACGCCGGGCTGTTCTGTTTCCAGGCTCCTCGCGAACACTCGGCCTCCCTGCCTTTCTGTCTTTCATTTGGCAATTTGGAAATTTGGCAATTTGAGCTTTTCCCCATGCCCACCATCACCCTTCCCGACGGCAAGACCCTCTCCTTCGACGCCCCGCCTACCGGCCTTGACGTCGCCATGAAGATCGGGCCGCGACTGGCCAAGGACGCCCTGGCGGTCAAGGTTGACGGCGAACTGCGCGATCTTTCCGCCGTCATCGACCGCGACGCCAAGGTGGACATCGTCACATACAAGAAACGCGACGGCTCGATCAACGAAGATGCGCTGCTGCTGCTGCGTCACTCCGCGGCTCACATCATGGCCGAGGCGATCCAGCGCGTGGTGCCCAACGCGCAGCTCGTCTACGGCCCGCCGCTGGCGACGGGGTTCTACTACGACATCAAGTTCCCCGACGACCGCCCGCTCAGCACCACCGACTTCGCGAACATCGACGCGGAGATGAAGCGGATCGTCGCGGAGGACCGGAAGTTCACGCGGTATGACCTGGAGCACGTGCGAGGCCTCGACAAGCTCATGCGGGAGGGCAGCAAGTACAAAGTCGACAACGCCGTTCGAGCCCTTGAACAGCAAGCCGCCCGAGCGGCGAATAGTGGTTTTCTAACTCATACTTCGGTCGGAGCGATCATTCCCGAAGTCCGTTGCGCGGTCGTTGAGGGCGCCGCCCTCTCCTTCTACGCCACCGGCACGCCCGGCCAGAACTGGGAAGACCTCTGCCGCGGCCCTCACGTCCCCTCCACCGGGCGCGTCGGCGCAATCAAGGTCATGTCACTCGCCTCCAGCTTCTGGCACGGCGACGAGAACTCTGACCGCCTCACCCGCGTCTACGGCACCGCCTTCGCCACTCAGGCCGAGCTCGACGAGTTCCTGAAGCAAAAAGAAGAGGCCAGCGCCCGCGACCACCGCGTCATCGGTGCCAAGCTCCGCCTCTTCCACATCGATGAGACCGTTGGTCAGGGGCTGATCCTGTGGACGCCCGCGGGCTCCATCATCCGCAAGGAGCTCCAGAACTTCATCGGTGATGAGCTGCGCAAACAGGGGTATACCGAGGTGTTTACGCCGCACATCGGGCGGCTTGAGCTCTACAAGACCAGCGGCCATTTCCCATACTACAAAGACTCGCAGTTCGCCCCCATCATCGAGCGCGACGCCATCGAGCAACTCAGCGCCCAGGGCTGCTCCTGCGCCGAGATGTTCAACCGTGTCGAGGGCGTCAGCGCCAAGCTCGCCCAGGGCATCAACGAGCGCACCGGCAAAGAGACCATCACCAAGAACCGCATCCGCCCCGACAACGAGCTCATCGCCGGCTTCATGCTCAAGCCGATGAACTGCCCGCATCACGCCAAGATCTTCGACTCCGCCCCCCACTCCTATCGCGACATGCCCGTGCGCCTCGCCGAGTTCGGCACCGTCTATCGCTGGGAGCAATCCGGCGAGCTCAACGGCATGACTCGCGTGCGCGGCTTCACCCAGGACGACGCCCATCTGTTCTGCACCGAGGACCAGATCCCCGCCGAGATCCAGGGCTGCCTCGAACTCGTGAAGGTCATCTTCAACGTGCTGGGCATGAAGGACTATCGCGTGCGCGTCGGCCTGCGCGATCCGAGCGGCGATAAGTACACCGGCACGAAAGAGAACTGGGACAAGGCGGAAGCGGCGTGCCGCGACGCCGCGAAGTCGCTGGGCGTGCCCTTCAGCGAGGAGCCCGGCGAGGCGGCGTTCTACGGGCCGAAGATTGACTTCGTGGTCAAGGACGTCATCGGCCGCGAGTGGCAGCTCGGCACCGTGCAGGTCGATTACAACATGGCCATCCGGTTCGACCTGTCGTACATCGGCCCCGACAACAAGCCCCACCGCCCCGTCGTCATCCACCGCGCGCCCTTCGGCTCCATGGAACGTTTCTGCGGCGTGCTCATCGAGCATTTCGCCGGCGCCTTCCCCACCTGGCTCAGCCCCGAACAAGTCCGCGTGCTGCCCATCAGCGAAAAGACCAACGACTACGCGAACGAAGTCGCAGCGGCACTCCGCGCCGCGGGCGTCCGCGTCACCGTTGACGACGGCAACGACCGCGTCCAAGGCAAGATCAAAGCCGCCATCGACTTCAAAATCCCCTACCTCCTCATCGTCGGCCCCCGCGACGCCGAGCAACACCAAGTCTCCCTCCGAATCCGCGGCACCGACAAAGACGCCGGCGCCATGCCACTGGACACGTTCGTCAACGCGATCAAGTCCGAGATCGCCGAGCGGAAGGCGGAGCTGACGGTGAAGCCGGTGTGAAGACTTGAGACGTGAGACGCACCGCTTGAAGACTCAGAGTTTGAAATTTCAAACTTGAAATTTGACTTGGGCAGAGCGTGCCACGCGCGCGATGACTCCCGGTATACCTCGCGATGTCTTGGAATCTCCTCGTCAACATCCTCGGCCTCCTCGTCTCCGCCGCGGGCGTCTACATCGCCTTCCGCGCCGTCTTCGGCGATCGCGCCCGCGGCCGTCGCCGCTGCCCCAAGTGTTGGTACGACCTGCGCGGCGCAGAGCCGACACCAACGGCCCCCGTCAAGTGCCCCGAATGCGGCCGCGCAACCACGCGCCTTCGCGACCTCCAACGCACGCGACGCCGTCCGCTCACCGCGCTCGCGGGACTCCTCATCATCGCGCTCGGGCACGTCGGCGGCTGCTGGATTTCCATCCAGCAACGAGGCTGGTGGGCCGCGATCCCGCGCCCGGTTCTGCTCGCGCTCGTCCCGTGGACCGACGAACTCCCGCACACCTCACTCCCCGGTGGCGGCAAATACGGGATGATCAACGAACTCTGGATCCGCACCGGCGCGGCCGATGGTCCTCATCTCACCTGGACCTGGCCCGGTGAGCACATCCTGATCCGATTGGTCACGCGACCGCTCACTGGCGAACCTATGTTTCCATCGAGGGCGCCCGCTCGCGCCGTTGCAGGAATGCTGTACGCGCTCGCTGGCGGCACTGTAGAGAACGCCGGAGACAAGTATCAGAAAGCCGTCGCCGCGATTTCTCGCGCGCGGGCGAAGTACGCGACTCTCGATAACTATCAAGATTCTGGGCTGACAATCGGACGGCCCTACTCGGCTGACGACCGGCTAGACACACCGTTCATCACCGCGTTCCAACGTTCGCGTATAAGTCCCAGGACTGATTGCGCGTTTCGATACGAGGCGATCGTGATCGCCAGCCGCGAAATCTCACAGCGATACGTTGTCTGGGGATCGGCGAACACGTTCCAGCGTTGGTGGTCACGCGATCGGCAATCATTCATAAGTGACCTTTATCGGCTGATGGGCGGCGCACACGCCGTCACTGGCGCCCAGACCAGAATCGTCCCAGCCATGCTCACGGAGTGGGAAGCTCTACCTGACGGCCACGACCTTCACTGGGCTAAGGTCGAAGGCAAGACGGTAATCGATGGCGCTGAGTGCTGGGAGGTGAGCGACCTCACAGATCTCTTTCCGATCGTCTACATCGATTGCGAACTTGACGTCATTCGCGCAGTCAAGTTCTACACGAACAGCTCCTACGACACAATTGTCTACCGCCCGATTCTGAATCAACCGATTGACCCGAACCTATTCTCATTTGACCCAAGTAATCCCGACTCGACGCCCCTAGGCGACGGCGAGGCGATCTGCCGCGAGTTGCGCCCTTTGGCACCGCCGGCTCCGCCAAAACCGGACGGGACGCGACCGTAGCAGAGCCTTCGATGCCCTCAAACACGCTTCACGGCATCGCCGATGTCATGATTGGGGTAGTCCACGTTCTTGGCTCGCGGCGAAGCAGACTCACACGCCCACATGCGGGCGCGTCCACTCGTGCTGCGTCACGCTCGCCTGACCACCGCTTGCCTTTGCTTCCAAGATCGACTTGATCATCCGCTCGCCTTCCTCCGGCGTGATCTTCTTGAGCGCGACGCCCACTCGGATCATTCCGATTTCGTTCAGGTGCGCCTGAGCGAGCTTCATCGCTCGCGTCTCGGTGGCGCGCCCGACTCCGGGCACGAAGTACGACGCAACGACTGCGGCGATCCCGCACGACGCGATGCCGAACGCGATGAGGATGCCCATGACGTCGGGCTTGATCTCCGTCGTCATCAGCACACCGGCGATCAATGCGAAGAGTGCGATCACAATGAGGAACGCCCGGCCCCACGCGACGAACACAGACTTCCAGTTCAGCGGCAGCTTGATCGCCATGTCATTGGTCGCGTCAAGCTTGAGGAGGCTCCTTTCGGGGATCAGCGGGATGTAATAGATGTGACCGAACTGGGTCGCGATGTGAAACACGCCCGGCGCTGAATCGACGCGACCGTAATGCCGTGAGCCCCAGACGATGATCATGCAAGTGCGCCTGAAAAATGTGGATGTCAGTTGAAGGCGAGCTCAGGAAGCGTTGATTGACGAATCCGCAGTGTAAGAAAAAAGGCCGACACCTTCCGGTGCCGGCCTTTGATTTGTTCAATCTCTTCACGCCCTTGCGAGCGTGAGGTGTTGATTACCAGCTGCCGCGACGGCCACCGCCGCCACCGCCGCCGCCACCACCACCGAAGCCGC
>VYLL01000276.1_pt1 | contig 15861 bp, 18 predicted proteins | sample 5114301 | NCBI WGS metagenome assembly VYLL01 (sample SAMN12291809, study PRJNA351875) | freshwater metagenome | isolation source: freshwater lake | place: USA: Michigan, MSU2 Lake | collected 2011-08-16 | reverse complement strand
CGGTTCGCGATCTTCGCGCGGCTGGCGTTCCGGCCGCTCGGGTCGCTCCTGGCGCTCGGGTCGCTCATCGCGGCGAGGCCGGTCGTCGCGGTACGGGCGCTCGCCGCGGTCCTGCTGCTGCGGCCGATCGTCGCGATAGGGGCGCTGCTGCTGCGGGCGTGCCTGGCGCGGCTCAAATTCGTCGCCGTCCTCGCCCTCACCGCCGTCGTTCCCTTCGCCGTCGAAATCGTCGCTGTCGGCTTCGTAGCGTTCGCGGCGCGCCTGCGGGTTGGCCTCTTCGTAGCGCGCGCGGCTTTCGGCAAGCACGCGGAAATAATGGTCGGCGAACTGCAGATAATATTCCGCGAGCACGCGGTCGCCGCCCTGCTGCGCGTCGCGCGCGAGTGTCTTGTATTTCTCGAGCAGCTGCGCGGCGTTGCCGCGCGCGCGATTGTCGATGCGATTGCCCATTTCGGGACCGCGGCCGCCGCCGTTCTGGCGCTGGCCGCCCCGGCCGCGACGGCGACCGTTCTGACGCTGGTTGATCAAGCTGTGGTCGTCCTGTGCTTTAGGAAGTTGCGACTGTTCCCCGGCAGTCCCCCTGACGCGCATGTCGCGCTGTCCCTGCCGGTTCGCGCTCACCCGCGCTCATGGCATTTGATCTGGGGGTAAGGTCAGCGTCGGCCCGATGCCGGATCGCCCCTTGACCACGTATCTAGCGACTGTGCCCCGCCGCAACAAGCTAAATATGCGCGAACACGAGGCAACGGTCGCGGCCCGCCAGATCGGCGCGGCAGGTCACCGCGAATCCGGATGCTTCGCCCAGCGCGGAGACGGCGGCGCGCTGCGTCCAGCCGATCTCGACGCTCGCGATGCCGCCGGTTGCGAGCACGCGGGGAAGTTGCGGAATGAGGATGCGATAAGCGTCGAGTCCCTCGGGTCCGGCAAAGAGCGCCTCATGCGGTTCATAGGCGCGGACATCGGGTGCAAGGTCCGCGTCCGCCTCGACATAGGGCGGGTTGCACAGGATGAGGTCGAAAGTCTCGGTCAGTCCTTCCGTCCAGTCGCCGCGCACGAAGTCGACACGGTCGCCCGCCAGTCTTTCGCCGTTTCGTCGGGCGACCGCGAGCGCGGCTTCGGACGCATCGACGCCGACGCCCGTCGCCACTGGCCATTGGTCGAGCGCTGCCAGCAGCAGCGCGCCCGAGCCGGTGCCGAGGTCCAGGACGCGCTTCGGGCCGACCTCACCGAAATGCGCGACTGCGGCGTCGAGCAAGGACTCGCTATCGGGGCGCGGGATGAGAACGTCGGGCGTGACCTCGAGCGTCACCGTCCAGAAGTCGCGCGTCCCGGTGATGTAGGCAACCGGCTCGTGGGCCGCGCGGCGCGCGATGAAGCGTTCGAAGCGCGCATCGTCGTCGCCCGCATGCGCGCGCAGCAGGCGCAGGTCGAGGTCGGGGGTGTCGGAAACGGCGGCAAGAGCGTCGCGCGCCGCCTCAGCCGTCACTCAGCGCCCCCAGCCGCGCCGCTTCGTCCTCGGCGATCAGCGCGCCGACCAGCTCGTCCATCGCGCCCTCGAGGATTTCAGGCAGGCGGTGGAGCGTCAGGTTGATCCGGTGGTCGGTGACGCGCCCCTGCGGGAAGTTGTAGGTGCGGATACGCTCGCTGCGGTCGCCCGAGCCGACCATCGCCTTGCGGTCCCCGGCGCGCTCGTTCGCCAGCCGCTCGCGTTCGCGCTCGTAGAGCCGCGTGCGCAGCACCTTCAGCGCCTTGGCCTTGTTCTTGTGCTGCGATTTCTCGTCCTGCTGGATCACGACGAGGCCGGTCGGCAGGTGCGTGATGCGCACCGCGCTGTCGGTGGTGTTGACCGACTGTCCGCCCGGGCCCGAGCTCCGGTAGACATCGATGCGCAGGTCGTTGTCGGCGATTTGGACGTCGACCTCCTCCGCCTCAGGCAGCACCGCGACCGTGGCAGCGGACGTATGGATTCGCCCGCCCGATTCGGTCACGGGCACCCGCTGCACGCGGTGCACGCCGCTCTCGAACTTCAGGCGCGCGAACACGCCTTGCCCGGTCACGCTGGCAACGACTTCCTTATAGCCCCCGACATCGGCCTCGGACGCGCTGATCGTCTCGACGCGCCAGCCGCGCGTCTCGGCATAGCGCTGGTACATGCGGAACAGGTCGCCCGCGAACAGCGCCGCCTCGTCGCCGCCGGTCCCGGCGCGAATCTCGAGCATCGCCGCGCGTTCGTCGGCGGCGTCCTTGGGCAGCAGCTTCAAGGCAAGCGCGCGTTCGGCGTGCGGCAGCTTCTCCGCGATGACCTGCAACTCCTCGGCCGCCATCTCGCGCAGTTCGAGGTCGGTCTCGGCGCTCATTCCGTCGAGCACCGCGCGCTCGGCGCGCAGCCGCCGCAGCTCGCGCGCGGCTTCCGCTACCGGTTCGACCTCGGCATATTCCTTCGACAGCGCGACGAAGCGCTCGGGCGACAGTTCGCCACTGGAGAGCGCCGTCTGCAACTCGTCCCGCCGCGCTTCGATGGCGGCGATGCGTTCGTCGGAAATGGTGGGGGTCATAGAGCTCTCAGGATTGCGTCGGGCGACATTTCACCGGTCCGCTGCAATCGCGAGCAAGCGAAGGCAATCGACAATGCCTTCCAAACACGCTCGTTGAGAAGCTGATCTTCAGTGTCTTCAGATATCATCGTGCTTAGTCGCACGACGTGCTCGTTATCTTCGTAACCCCGCACGGTGAGCTTCGCTCGCGCGTTGGCTCGGTTGGCCGCTTCAAATCGCTTTTTGACAGACCCGCTGTAAAGCATCTCGGCGCCAACTCCGCCTCGACGCAAAGCCATAAGAATTGTTCGAGCAGCAAGATCGTAAGTTATATCTTCTGGAATGACGGCGACTTCTAACCGTTCGTCCGTCGGCACTTCGGCCAACATCGCCAACCGCTCGATCCCTGCAGCCCAGCCGACGGCAGGCGTGTGCGGCCCGCCAAGTGTCTCGATCAGCCCATCATAGCGACCGCCGCCGAGCACCGTGCCCTGCGCGCCAAGCAGGTCGGTCACGAACTCGAACGCGGTGTGCCGGTAATAGTCCAGCCCACGCACCAGCGTCCCGTCGCGCTCCCACTTCACGCCAGCCACGTCCAACCCCTCGGTCACTTTGCCGAAGAAGGCCCGCGCCTCGTCCGACAGATAGTCGTCGATCACCGGAGCGCCGTCCGCAGCGGGGCGGTCGCGGGGGTCCTTGCTGTCGAGGATGCGCATCGGGTTCTTCGCGAGCCGCGTGAGGCTGTCTTCGGACAGCTCCTCACGGCACCTCTCGAAATGTGCCACTAACGCCGCCCGCCACGCATCGCGCGATGCCGCATCGCCTAGCGTATTAAGCTTCAGCGTAACACCCTCGGTGATGCCGAGCTCCTTCAACAGTTGGTCGGCAAAGCACAGCAGCTCGACATCCGCCGCCGGTTCGGCCGCGCCGATCACTTCGGCGTCGAGCTGGTGGAACTGCCGAAACCGCCCCTTCTGCGGCCGTTCGTAACGGAACAGCGGCCCGTGCGTCGCGACCTTCATCGGCGCGTATTGCTGCCAGCCCTCGGTCAGATACGCCCGCGCAATCCCTGCCGTGAACTCGGGCCGCAGCGTGAGCGAGTCCCCGCCGCGATCCTCGAACGAATACATCTCCTTCGAGACGACATCGGTCGTTTCGCCCAGCGAGCGCGCGAACACCGCCGTCGCCTCGAACACCGGCACTTCGACGCGCCCGAAGCCGTAAAGGCGGCGCACCCAGTCGAACGTCTGCACGACATGGTTGAACCGCTCGGCTTCCTCGCCGCGCAGGCTCTGCGTGCCCCGGATCGGCCTTGGAGTGTCGATTTTCGCCATGACGCCGCGCCTTTGTGTTGAAATGCGCGCAATCGCAAGGGATGGAGGAGCCATGATCCGCACGCTTGCCCGCAAGCCGCGCTCGATGATGCGCTCCTTCCTCCGCTCGGAAGCGGCGGGAGGAATTCTGCTGATGGCGGCGGCGGCTCTCGCGATGATCGTCGCGAACTCGCCGCTGGCCTGGACCTATTTCCACATCCTCGAGCTCGAAACCGGGCCCGAGTTGACGCCCAAGCTCGGCCCGATGACCGTGCATTTGTGGATCAACGACGGGCTGATGGCGGTGTTCTTCCTGCTCGTCGGGCTTGAGATCAAGCGCGAGTTTCTCGACGGGCATCTGTCGAGCTGGGCGGACCGCACCCTGCCTATGATCGCGGCGGCAGGCGGCATGGTCGTGCCCGCGCTGGTCTATATGGCGGTCAGCGGCGGTGCCGAATTGACGCGCGGTTGGGCGATCCCGGCGGCAACCGACATCGCGTTCGCGCTGGGCCTGCTCGCGCTGCTCGGCAAGCGGGCGCCGACGTCGCTCAAGCTGTTTCTGACCACGGTCGCGATCATCGACGACATGGGCGCGGTCACGATCATCGCGCTGTTCTATACCGAAAAGCTCGACATGATCGCGCTCGGCCTGTCGTTTGTGGTGCTCGCGGGCATGTTTGGCATGAACCGCGCGGGCGTCCGGCACCCGGGGTGGTATTTCGCCGCATTCCTCGTGCTCTGGTATTTCGAGCTGCTGTCGGGGGTTCACGCGACCGTCGCAGGCGTGGTCGCAGCGATGGCCGTGCCGCTGACGCCGACGCCCGGCGCGCCGGACGCCCGCGATTCCACTCTGCACCGCATGGAGCATGCGCTGCACCCCTGGGTCGCATTCGGCATCGTGCCGCTGTTCGGGCTGGCGAATGCCGGCGTGTCGCTCGAGGGTGTCGGGCTTGCGGCGGCACTTGCCCCACTCCCGCTCGGAATCGCGCTTGGGCTGTTCGTCGGCAAGCAGGTCGGCGTGTTTGGCAGCGTGTGGCTCGCGATGAAACTCAAACTCGCCGTGCGCCCCGCCCGCGCCTCGTGGATGCAGGTTTATGGCGTGAGCCTGCTGTGCGGCATCGGCTTCACGATGAGCCTGTTCATCGGCGGTCTCGCCTTCCCGAACCAGCCCGAGGCGGACATGGTCAAGATCGGCGTGCTGGCGGGGTCGCTGCTGAGCGCGCTGGTCGGCGTTGCGGTGCTGCGGCTTGCAGGACCGCAACGCACCTGATCACCCGCTCTGCGCCGCCTCAAAGAGGAACCACGCGCGCTGTTCGGCCTCGTCGGTCCAGTCGTCGACGATACCCGAGGTCGCATTGTCGCCCGCCGCTTCAGCGAGGTCCTTCACCTTGCGCGTCAGTTCGACGATCTTCAGATTGTCGTCGCGCAGTTCCGCAAGCATTGCCGCGGGGCTTACCTCCTCCATGTCGTTGTCGCGGATCGACTGGCGGCGCGCGATGTCGCCGATGGAGCGCAGCGCGGTGTTGCCCGTCTTGCGGATACGTTCCGCGATCAGGTCGGTCGAGGCGAGGATCTGCGTCGCCTGATCGTCGAACAGCAGGTGGTAGTCGCGGAAATGCGGGCCCGAGACGTGCCAGTGGAAGTTCTTGGTCTTGAGGTAAAGCGCGTAGCTGTCGGCGAGCAACGCGTTGAGCGCATCCGCGACCGTCGCGACCTCATTGGTCGGCAAGTCGGTCGGGGTCTTCAGCTTCTTCTTGGGCGTCTTTGCCATCATGTCCTCCGGATCGTTGCGCGGGCAGAACGGACGAAGCCGCGAAAGGCTCCCTGTCGTCGGGACGGTCTGGGAAACCGTCAGACCAGCCGCAAGGCTTGCACCGCGACGACAAACGATGCGGTGATGAGCACACCCGCGCAGACCCAGCGGAACGGCGCGACCGGTTGCCGCGCCCCTTCGACCACGCGCGTCAGCACGGCCGCCGCCTTCATGCCCGCGAGCGTCCCCAAGGCCGCTGCAGCGGCGCCGTAGCGGGCAGCGAAGGCGAATGCGATCAGTACCACGCCGCCGCGCCAGAACGCCGCGACGGTGCGGAGAACCCCGGTCGCAGGCTTGACGCGATGCATTTGTCCGAGCGCGGCGAAGGCGAGCGAAATGGCGATGAGAAAGGCATCCGCCCAGCCCGTGAGCATCGGCGCGACGACCTGCCCCGCCGCCGCACTGGCGATCACACAAGCGGCGATCAGCCACAGCGCAGTCTCGAACCGGCGCGCGTTGGCATAGATTGCGGCGCGCGGCCCGAATTCGGCGAGCGCGACCGCAAGCAAGACGGGCACGAACCCGTTCATGGAGGATCAGCCGTGCAGGCGGACGCTGACCGACGCGAGCAGTGCGGCCATCTGCGCGGGAGCGACGCGCGATTCGTCGATCGACACCGCGTCGCTCATCGCTTCGAGGTATGGCATCGCGGCGCGCGTCCCGTCTGCGGTTGCCATCCGGCGTTCAAGGCGGCTGGCGAGCACCGCAAGAACTTCCATCCCCGCGCCAAGCGCCTCGCGCCGGATGTCGTCGACGGCAAAGGCGACGCGCGACGGCGTCAGGTGCGACAGGTCGCGCCCGAGCTGGTCGATCCGGTCGGCAAGGTTCGCGCGCACCATCGCCCGCGCCTCGCTGCACTGATAAGATGGCATTCCCATGCCCAAATCCCCTCGAGAGCGGACGCTGCGCCCATTACGGTGAAGAACGGGTTAACGCGCGTCACGCCTTGACTTTAGCCGAGTCGTTCGCCAGAGGGCCGCGCTTTCCCGCCCCCGCGCGGTACTCACATTCATGCGAAAGAAGGCATTCGGGTCATGGCCAAGCCGACCACCGTCAAGATCAAGCTCGTCAGCTCGGCCGACACCGGCTTTTTCTATGTGACGAAGAAGAACCCGCGCACCAAGACCGAGAAGCTGTCGTTCAAGAAGTACGACCCGGTCGCGCGCAAGCACGTCGAGTTCAAGGAAGCGAAAATCAAGTAGCGCTCGCGCGCGGCAATGCCGGCGCGTTGCGAAGCCAAGAACGACCGGCCAGCGCCCTACAGCCCGACTGACGACACGGCTTCGCCGCGGCGCTCCTTGTCCAGCAACCCTTCCACCGCCTCGACGAAACGCATCAGCGAAATCGGCTTCGACACGTACGCATCCGCCCCGGCGGCGCGGGCGCGTTCCTCGTCGGCCTTCCCGGCGTACGCAGTCACCGCCATCACCGGCACCGAGCGCAACGCAGAATCGCGGCGCATTTCCTCGATCAGCTCGATTCCCGTGACGTGCGGCATCTGGATGTCCATGACGACGAGATCGGGCGCGAACGCGCGCGCAATCTCGAGCGCTTCGCGTCCGTCCCTGACCCCCGCGACCTCGCAGTCGTGCGCACGCAGCAAATCGCTGAACAGCCGCAGGTTGAGTTCGTTGTCCTCGACAACGAGCACTTTCCTTGCCACGCGCGCCGACGCTCCCCATTGACCGGTTCAGATGACGATACGCGAAACAATCCCCGCTGACGACCCCGCCGAGGCCTGGGCGCTGCAGGCGCTTGCCTGGATCCTGTCCGACGACCGCCGCGCCGACCGCTTCGTCGCGCTCACGGGCATCATGCCGGCCGATCTGCGCGCGCGTGCAGGCGACCCCGCAGTGCTCGACGCTACGCTGGCGTTCCTTGAGGGGCACGAGCCCGACCTCATGGAATGCGCCAAGTTCATCGGTGTCGCCCCCATCGAGCTGGTCGCGGCGCGGCAGCGGCTGGCAGCGCGATGAGCCGTCCGCTTCTGATCACCGACTGCGACGAAGTGCTGCTGCACATGGTCAGTCATTTCCGTGAGTGGCTGGCCGAGGTGCATGATTGCGAGTTCTCGATCGAACGCGCGTTCATGGAGCCGCTGAAGCGGGGCGGCGTCGCCCTGCCACGCGAAGACATCTGGCCGCTGCTCGAAGGTTTTTTCGAGACCGAGATGCCGCGCCAGACGCTCGTTCCGGGTGCACGCGAGGCGCTCGACCGGCTCGGCGCGCAGGCGGACATCGTCGTCCTCACCAACCTGGGGCACCGCTTCAACGAGGCGCGTGGCCTGCAGCTGCTCGGCCACGGCATCGCGCACCGCGTCGTCACCAACCAGGGCGGCAAGGGCGATCCGGTGGCAAAGCTCGTCGCCGAATTCACACCTTCGGTTACGGTCTTCGTCGACGACCTGGGGCCGCACCACGCCTCGGTCGCGACCGCCGCGCCCGACACCTTCCGCCTGCACATGATTGCCGAACCCGCACTGGCGGCGGTCACGCCGCCCAGCGATGCCGCGCACGCGCGGATCGACGACTGGGACGTCGCGGCTCCCTGGATCGAGGCGCGGTTCGGAGGCGTGCCGCTCTGACGACGCGCCGTGTCGTTGTTGCCGGAATGGCGGGATTGGCGCTTGACCCGCTCGCCGCAAAGCGGTTTGTCACGACGATGAGCACCGTCGAAGAAGCGCTTGCCGCGCGCAAGCTGAAGCTGCCGAAACCGGCCGCCCCCGTCGCGGACTATGTCCCCACGGTAGAGGCGAACGGCATGATCTACCTGTCGGGGCAGTTGCCCTTCAAGGATGGCGAGGTGATGCGCGGGCGGCTGGGTGAAGACACCGACATTGCGACCGGACGCGAGGCTGCGGAGGCATGCGGACTGATGATCGTCGCGCAGTTGAAGAGCGCGCTCGGCGACCTCAGCCGGGTCGAGCGCATTGTGCGACTGGGCGTCTTCGTCGCGAGCGACCCGCGGTTCACCGAACAGCCCAAGGTCGCCGATGGTGCCTCATCGCTGATGGTCGCGCTGTTTGGCGATCGCGGACGACATGCCCGCAGCGCGGTCGGCGTGCCGGTGCTGCCGCTGGGCGCGATGGTCGAGATCGACGCGGTGGTGGCAGTTCGCGATTGAGGCCCAGGTTCCTGCCACATTGGCGACACAAAGGGAGCGCTTCCTCGTCGTTCCTGGTTGGCGGACTGCCGTCGCGTTAGCTAATCGGGTCGCACGCGCCACGCAGCCCCTTCAGGCAACGAAGGGAGCTTCTTCATGCGTATCTCAGCGTTTCTCATCGCCACGGTTTGCTTCGCGTCGGCTCCGCTCACTCAGGTGGACGCGAAGCCAGGTCAGGACTTTCCGGGCCGCACATGCCGATGCGTCGGGTGCGCGTCGAACGGGGGCGACATCACCGGCAAGTGCGAAACTGTCTGCAAGGGCAAGGAAACACGCCCGGGCGGCCACGAAGGCACCAGTCGCCAGTGCGGAAAGCGGGTCGTTGTCGATCCGACGGCGCGAAGCTCGACGGGCCGCATGTCGACGCCAACGACCAATCCCCGCTAGCCTTGACGGAAACCGCGTGTTCCGCACAACGGCCGCAATCGAGTCGGTGGCCGGCTGTTGGGGGGGGGGGACGGCGGATACGTCCCCTTCTTGGGGGTATGGGAGAAGAAGCGGTTCTAACTGGCCAGTTCCCGCGTTAGGTTGAACCGATGTCCGACCGCGACCCCTCTGACGTCACGCTGCGCATCGCCGCGAGTGTCGGCGAACTCGACGGCGCGCAGTGGGACGCGTGCGGAGGCGTGGAAAATCCGTTCGTCAGCTACGCGTTTCTGTCGGCGCTCGAGGAATCGGGCAGCGTCGGTCCGCGCACCGGCTGGCAGCCCGCCCCCGTCGTGCTCGACGGCGCGGGCGGGGCGCTCGACGGGGTTCTCCCGGCCTATGTCAAGAGCCACAGCCAGGGCGAATACATCTTCGACCACAGCTGGGCCGATGCCTGGGAGAATGCGGGCGGACGCTATTATCCCAAGCTGCTGATCGCAGCACCCTTCTCGCCCGTTCCTGGGCCGCGCCTGCTTGCGCGCTCGCCCGAGGCGGCGCGCACGCTGATCGCGGGGGCGGAAGCACTGTGCAACCGCCACCAGATGTCGAGCGCGCACGCCAATTTCGTCGAGGAGAGCCAACTCGAGACCTTCCGCGACGCGGGCTGGCTGATCCGCGAGGGGATGCAGTTCCACTGGGCGAACCGCGGTTACGGCAGCTTCGACGACTTTCTCGGCGACCTCGCGTCGCGCAAGCGCAAGGCCATCCGCAAGGAACGCGAACGCGCGGTCGAGGGTCTCCAGATCGTGCACCTGACCGGAAGCGACCTGACCGAAACGCTTTGGGACGCGTTCTGGGTTTTCTATCAAGACACCGGTTCGCGCAAATGGGGACGACCCTATCTGACGCGCGCCTTCTTCTCGCTGCTCGGCGAACGGATGGCCGACCGGGTGCTGCTGATCTTCGCGCTGCGCAACGGCGTGCCGGTCGCAGGCGCGCTCAACCTCGTCGGGAGCGACGCCCTATACGGGCGCTACTGGGGCTGTACCGAGGACGTGCCGTTCCTCCATTTCGAGCTCTGCTATTATCAGGCAATCGACGCGGCGATCGCGCGCGGCCTTGCGCGCGTCGAAGCAGGCGCGCAGGGCGAGCACAAGCTCGCGCGCGGCTATGTTCCCGTCCCGACCTGGTCGGCGCATTACATCCCGAACCCGGGCTTTCGCGCAGCGATTGCCGACTTCCTCGCCCGCGAACGGGCGGCGGTCGAACGCAACGCCGCCTTCCTCGACACGCTCGGGCCGTTCCGGCGCAACGCTTCAGCGTAAATTTTTATTTACCCTCTTGCGCTCCGAATCAGATAGGGCACTATATCTGCCGGTTTGCTCGGGGGGCAGCCCCAACAGGTAGTGTCTGCATGACCGTAGCGCTGCTGCGGACCAGCTGACGCGTGCCTGTGGATAGCGGGGACTATTCGCGTTTTGTTCACGCGCTACCCCAGCAAGCTGTTAAGGGTCGGGCGCGTTCCCGATTCGGTGCGTCAGGTGTTACACAAGGGGACGGGTCGTGGATTTCAGGGATACGAGCGTGAACGACGAAGCCGTGCTGACCGCAGATGCGGCCGAGGTCGAGGCCCCGGCACGCGATGATGCGTCCAAACCCCGTCTGTTCGCGGTCGAGGTCGATCATTCGCGCGACGCGCTCCTCACCGATTTCGGCAAGGAGACACTGAAGGACCGCTATCTCCTGCCGGGTGAAAGCTATCAGGACCTTTTCGTCCGTGTGGCCTCTGCCTATGCCGATGACGCGGCGCACGCGCAGCGGCTGTATGATTACATCTCGCGCCTGTGGTTCATGCCATCGACGCCGGTGCTGTCGAACGGCGGCACGGGGCGCGGGCTGCCGATTTCGTGCTACCTTAATTCGGTGCCCGACAGCCTCGACGGCATCGTCGACACCTGGAACGAGAATGTCTGGCTGGCGGCGCGCGGCGGCGGCATCGGCACCTATTGGGGCGCAGTGCGCGGCATCGGCGAACCGGTCGGCCTCAACGGCAAGACCAGCGGCATCATCCCCTTCGTCCGCGTCATGGATTCGCTGACGCTCGCAATTTCGCAAGGCTCGCTGCGCCGCGGGTCGGCGGCGTGCTACCTCGACGTCTCGCATCCCGAGATCGAGGAGTTCCTCGAGATCCGCAAACCCTCGGGCGACTTCAACCGCAAGGCGCTCAACCTCCACCACGGCGTGCTGCTGACCGACGCCTTTATGGAAGCGGTGCGCGACGGGACCGAATGGGTGCTGCGCTCGCCCAAGGATGGGTCGGAGCGCGGCAAGGTCGATGCGCGCAGCCTGTTCCAGAAGCTCGTCGAGACGCGGCTGGCGACCGGCGAGCCGTACATCGTATTCGCCGACACGGTGAACCGTGCGATGCCGCGCCACCACCGCGAACTGGGACTGAAAGTCTCGACCTCGAACCTGTGCAGCGAGATCACCCTGCCGACCGGGCGCGACCACCTCGGCAACGACCGCACGGCCGTGTGCTGCCTGTCGTCGATCAACCTCGAGACCTACGACGAGTGGAAGGACGACAAGGTGTTCGTCGAGGACATCATGCGTTTCCTCGACAATGTCCTGACCGATTACATCGACCGCGCCGAACCCGAGATGGCGCGCGCGAAATACAGCGCCTCGCGCGAGCGCAGCGTGGGCCTCGGCGTCATGGGCTTCCACAGCTTTCTGCAGGCACGCAATCTGCCGTTCGAGGGCGCGATGGCGAAGTCGTGGAATTTGAAGATTTTCAAGCACATCGCGCAGCAGGCCGAGGCGGCGTCGATGGCGCTCGCGGTCGAGCGCGGCCCCTGCCCCGACGCGGCCGAGCGCGGGGTGATGGAACGGTTCAGCTGCAAGATGGCGATCGCGCCGACCGCGTCGATCAGCATCATCGCGGGCGGGACCAGCGCGTGCATCGAGCCGATCCCCGCGAACGTCTACACGCACAAAACGCTAAGTGGTTCTTTTTCCATCCGAAATCCCTATCTCGAGAAGCTGCTCAGCGAAAAGTCGAAGAATTCCGACGCGGTCTGGAACTCGATCCTCGAGCAGGGCGGCAGCGTCCAGCACCTCGACTTCCTGAGCGCGGATGAAAAGGCGGTGTTCAAGACGAGCTTCGAGATCGACCAGCGCTGGCTGCTCGAACTCGCGGCCGACCGCACGCCGTTCATCGACCAGGCGCAGAGCCTCAACCTGTTCATCCCCGCCGACGTCGAGAAATGGGACCTGCTCATGCTCCACTTCCGCGCGTGGGAACTGGGCATCAAGTCGCTCTATTACCTGCGCTCGAAATCGGTGCAGCGCGCCGGGTTCGCGGGCGGCGTCGAGGCGGACAACACCGCCGAACGCCCGGTGATCGAGCTCGAGAGCAAGGATTACGACGAATGTCTGGCATGTCAGTAGACGCGACCGCGCGGCATGGTGCGCCGAGGCCTGCACCCGCCGATGCGGGCGCGCTGGAAGTTGCCGTCAGCCTGTTCGCGGCCTGGCAACGCACGGCTTCCGCACCGCGTGCCAACGACCGAACCCCCTCCGCCGGAGTCCGATAGATGCCCCTTCTCGAAGCCCGCAAGCAGTACAAGCCGTTCGAATATCCCTGGGCCTATGACTTCTGGAAGCGCCAGCAGCAGATCCACTGGATGCCCGAAGAGGTGCCGCTGGGCGAGGATTGCCGCGACTGGGCGCAGAAACTGACCGATCACGAGCGCAATCTGCTGACGCAGATCTTCCGCTTCTTCACCCAGGCCGATGTCGAGGTGCAGGACTGCTACCACGACAAATATGCGCGCGTGTTCAAGCCGACCGAGATCAAGATGATGCTCGCCGCGTTCTCCAACATGGAAACGGTGCACATCGCGGCGTACAGCCACCTGCTCGACACGATCGGCATGCCCGAGAGCGAATATGGCGCCTTCCTCCAGTACAAGGAGATGAAGGACAAGCACGAATACCTCCACAGCTTTGGCGTCGACAGCGACGAGGACATCGCGCGCACGCTCGCGATGTTCGGCGGCTTTACCGAAGGGCTGCAGCTGTTCGCGTCGTTCGCGATGCTGATGAACTTCCCGCGCTTCAACAAGATGAAGGGCATGGGGCAGATCGTCAGCTGGTCGGTGCGCGACGAGAGCCTGCATTGCGAGGGCATCGTCAAGCTGTTCCACGCGTTCGTGAAGGAGCGCGACTGCCTGACCAAGACCGTCCGCGACGACATCGCCGACATCTGCCAGAAGACGGTGCGGATGGAGGACGCGTTCATCGACCTCGCGTTCGAGCTCGGCCCGGTCGAGGGCATGGCGCCCAAGGACATCAAGAAATACGTCCGCTACATCGCCGACTGGCGCATGGGGCAGCTGGGCATGAAGCCCATCTACATGATCGACGACCACCCCCTCCCCTGGCTCGCACCGCTGCTCAACGGCGTCGAGCACGCCAATTTCTTCGAAACCCGCGCGACGGAGTATTCGAAGGCGGCAACGCGCGGCGACTGGAGCGAAGTCTGGGGCAGCTTCGACGCGCGCAAGGCCGCGAAGGTCGCGAGCGAAGTCGCCAACGACGAGGCCGCGAGCGAGGGCGAGGCGGATATGTTCGCGAAGGCGGGGATTGCGGCGGAGTGATCGTCGATGCTTGAGCAATTCCGCATTTCCGATTTTCTCGAATGGAACGAGTCCAAAGGACTCAAGCTTAATCCCGACTTTCAACGCGGCTCAGTTTGGTCGCCCGCAGCGCGCATAATGTTGATCGACACAATATTACGCGATTTACCGGTTCCCAAAATCTTCATAAGATCGCTTGTCGACAGAATTACGAAACGAACAGTTCGCGAGGTTGTCGACGGTCAGCAGCGTTTAAGGGCGATAATAGACTTCGCGGCTGACAGAATAACGCTTTCTAGTAGGGCAAAGGAGTTTGCTGGACTAAAGTTCTCGACTTTGTCGGTAGAGCTGCAGGATAGGTTTTTAGAGTACCCATTGGCAGTCGATCAACTTATAAATGCTTCTGACGAACGTGTATTAGATATATTTGCTCGACTAAACTCGTATAATATTAAACTAAGCGCGCCGGAACTGCGGCATGCAGCATATCAAGGTGAGTTTCGGACTTCAGTTCATGAGAACTCTGTAAGTTATCTAGAGTTTTGGAGCAAAAGCGGAGTATTCTCCTATCGAGACATGGTGCGAATGGAAAGCGATGCACTTGTCGCCGAAATGTACATTACCCTTTTGGAAGGTGTAAGTGACGGTGGCTCCGTCCAGATTGACCGTATGTATAAAAAGTATGATCCAGTTGGTAGGTTTAACAGAGAAGAGGTTGAGCAACGATTTTCGATTACGCTTGGTTACATTTCTAAAATCTTGGCACCTCGTTTAGCTGACCGCAACGTCCTCAAACCGCCCCACTTACTCATGCTGTTTGCGGCAGTCGCACATGCTCAGTATGGGATTCCTCAAGGACGACTTGAAGATTCATTCGCCCGAAAATTCCTACGGCTCGACGCCAACTTGACAGCGCAACGACTATCTGAGCTTTCTATTTTGATTAGTTCGAAAGAGGAACCAGAAAACGAGAAGGAATTCTGGCGCGCATCTAGGTCATCAACGCAGCGAATTGCCTCGCGCCGGCCCCGCTTTGCGACCTATTTCAGGGCTGTTACCGGTTAGCTTGCATGCCCAAGAGCCTTGTTCGTTCAGCACGACAGTTTGCGATTGCAACGGAGCTGCTCCGAATAGATTTTACAGAAGCGATCAGTACGACGTATGCCGACCCTCGTCATCGCGCCCACATCGCGAAATTCGCGATCATATCTTTGCTCGATAAATGGAGTAAATTCTGCCGCAGTCTAATAATTGAGTCCGCTGTGGGAGCGGTGGAAACCGGAAGCGGCACGCGACTGCCTCGAGGGCATTATAGGATTCAACGCGACGCGATGATAGCTGTACGGCAAACAAAGAGAGGCACTATTGGCGACGAGCCGCGGTGGCACGACGCTACTATTGCGATTGCAGCTGCGAGAAAGCTCTCAATACCTAACTTGACAACGGTTAGCCTGACAATCGGGGATGCAAACTCTCCGGCCGATGCCATCCGACTGCTTCGTAATGTGTGCGCGCATGAGAGCAGCGGCGATTGCTTCAAGAAGGCTAAAGCTAATCTGAAGATCGCCGTCCTCGCGGATCGCACGATGGTCGACTGTTTGGGATCAAGGGTACCCGACGGGAGGCGCGTATACGATTACTGGATCGACGATCTTCAGGCGCTCGCTTTCGCGGCTGTTCGATAGCTTCGGTGATTCCACACCTAAGCGTTTCCTATTGTGAGCGGATTTTCGGCAAGTCGCGGTAGCTTTTTTGCTCGACAAGAATGGTGGGAATTTCAACGACGAGACCGTGACCTCGGCAATTACGAATTCACGCTCCTCTATTTGGTTCACCATTCGTTCTTTTTCCCTTTCCTATAGGAAACCCCCTCGTCATCATCATCTCCTCAACCAGCAGGAGGTGATTCGCGATGACCCGTTCCGTGTTCCATGAGCCGCGCGCCGCGCTCGACTTCACGCCCGTGCCCAGGCGGACGCGCAAGGACGGGTGGACGCCCGGGAAGCAGCGCATCTTCATCGAGGCGCTGGCGC
>VYLL01000274.1_pt1 | contig 15892 bp, 19 predicted proteins | sample 5114301 | NCBI WGS metagenome assembly VYLL01 (sample SAMN12291809, study PRJNA351875) | freshwater metagenome | isolation source: freshwater lake | place: USA: Michigan, MSU2 Lake | collected 2011-08-16 | reverse complement strand
TCAACCGTTGACTGAAGCAGAAATTACCCGCTTAAAAACGGAAAATGACCAGGCTGTGGTGGTGATTGATGGACAATCAGTACAGATTGAACAGGCTATTACTTTAGTCGGGAGTTATGATACTCCTGGCTATGCTATGGATGTGCAAGTAGTGGGTAACTATGCTTACGTAGCTGATTATTATTCAGGACTGCAAATCATCGACATCAGCAACCCCGCTACACCTACTCTTAAGGGTAATTATGATACTTCTGGCTATGCTTGGGATGTGCAAATAGCCGGTAACTATGCTTACGTAGCCGATTATTACCCAGGACTGCAAATCATCGACATCAGCAACCCCGCTACACCTACTCTTAAGGGTAATTATCACACTTCTGGCTATGCTGCTGGTGTGCAAATAGTCGGTAACTATGCTTACGTAGCTGATGGGTATTTAGGACTGCAAATCATCGACATCAGCAACCCCGCTACACCTACCCCCAAGGGTAATTATCACACTTCTGGCTATGCCGCTGGTGTGCAAATAGCCGGTAACTATGCTTACGTAGCTGATGGGTATCTAGGACTGCAAATCATCGACATCAGCAACCCCGCTACACCTACTCTTAAGGGTAATTATGACACTTCTGACTATGCTTGGGATGTGCAAATAGTCGGTAACTATGCTTACGTAGCTGATTATTATTCAGGACTGCAAATCATCGACATCAGCAACCCCGCTACACCTACTCTTAAGGGTAATTATCACACTTCTGGCTATGCTGTTGGTGTGCAAATAGTCGGTAACTATGCTTACGTAGCTGATGGGTATTTAGGACTGCAAATCATCGACATCAGCAACCCCGCTACACCTACTCTTAAGGGTAATTATGATACTTCTGGCTGGTCTTATGGTGTGCAAGTAGTCGGTAACTATGCTTACGTAGCTGATGGCGATGGTGTGCAGATTCTTGATGTTAGTGACTTTACTAACCCATCTACTTCGACTGTCACCCTTGCTGTTTCTCCCAGTAGTGTCACTGAAGACGGGACAACTAATCTGGTTTATACCTTCACCCGTTCTGGTGTAACAACAAATGCTTTAACCGTCAATTACACAGTTGGTGGGACAGCTACCAACGGGACAGACTACACATCTATTCCCACCAGCGTCACCTTCGCAGCTAATTCAGAGACTGCGACTGTAATAGTTGACCCCACTGCTGACACAACAGTTGAATCTGATGAAACCGTCGCTTTAACCCTCGCGACCGGGACAGGTTATACAGTAGGTACTCCTAACGCAGCTACGGGGACAATTACCAATGTCACCCTTCCCAGTATTACTCTTGCGATTTCTCCTAGTAGTGTGACAGAAGATGGGACAAGTAGTCTCATCTATATCTTCATTCGTACAGGAGATACAACTAATCCCTTAACGGTTAACTATAGTATTGGTGGGACAGCAACCAACGGAACCGATTACACTTTGCTTCCTACAACCGTTATCTTCGAGGCTAATTCTGCGATTGCTACCGTAACCGTTGACCCCACTGCTGACACAATAGTAGAAAGTGATGAAACTGTCATTTTAACCCTCGCTGCGGGGACAGGTTATACAGTTGGTACTCCCAACGCAGCCACGGGGACAATTACCAATGACGATACGAGTGTCACCTCGCAACTCTCCATCAACGACATCACCGTAGTGGAAGGTAAAGATAATAATGCCATCCTCACCGTCACAGTTGATAATCCCAATCCACAACCAATTACCTTCAATTATACCACTGCACCCATTAACGCTACCGCCAATGTAGATTACACTAGCAAAACCGGAACTATCACCATTGCACCTAATACTTCCACCGCTACTATTAGCATTCCCATCCTCAATGATAACCTTAATGAACCTGATGAAGTCTTCACCGTCACCCTCTCCAATCCGGTTAATGCTACCATCAATCCCGACGAAGCAATTGGACAAGTAATTATTACTGACACCCTACAAAGCGCAATTACTCGCACCTTACCCAACAATGTCGAAAACCTCAGACTAATTGGGACTAATAATATTAATGGTACAGGTAACGCTGGTAACAATAAAATTACCGGAAATAGTGGCATTAATCAAATCAATGGACGTGCGGGAATTGATACCTTAACCGGTGGTTTAGGTGCAGATACTTTCATCTTCCAATTTGGTCAATCTACCATATCAACAAGCGATCGTATCACAGATTTTGCCATCAATAGTGATAAAATCGACCTATTAACTCAAGCTGGAAACGCCATGAATGCGCCTAGTAGTTTCAGTCGCGCTGCTAATAGCACTGTCACCACTTTACAGAATTTAGTCAATCAAGTATTTACTGATGCTAATGGAGCGATTACAGGTAATCAAGGATTAGGGGTTAATAGTGCTGCCTTAGTGCAAGTAACAAGCGGTGCGATAGCTGGAACTTATCTAATTATTAATGATAGCACGGCTGGCTTCCAATCCAGCAATGATTTATTAATAAATATCACCGGATTTACTGGTACTTTACCAGCTTTAGGGAACATTCCGGTGGGTAATTTCTTTGTTTAATTAAGTAGGCGTAGGGTGCGTTAGGCGGCTATCAATTCCGTCAAAAAACCAAAATTAACAAGCCGCCGTAACGCACCAACTCTATTATTAAATCGGTGCGTTACGCTATTGCGCTTCACCCCCTAGGAGTAAGCAGACAACTCAAATGAACCCAACAACCGCCAATTATGATGAACCCTGGAAAGAAGCATTAAGTCACCTAGAAAACGGGTTTCTCGGAGAAACCCGTTTTCTGGACTTTAAGAAAAATAAGTTGGATTTAAAGTTTTAAGGATTAAAGTTTGGTAAGTAGGGAGGCACAATTATTTGTAGGATGGGTTAGCGGTAGCGTAACATAATCGGGCGTTGGGTTTCATGCTTCAACCCAACCTACGTTCATTTTATATTTAATTCCACCCACCCACTTAAGTTTATTGACAAAGAGAAGCTGTCAATCAATATTGACGAATTAATTATAAGTATCAAAAATCATTCTCAGAAACTGTCCTTAGACAAACAGCAAATTAAACAGGATTTATCGGACGCACTCTGTAAGGTTTTAGGTTCATTGACTGCTAATGATGTTAAAAAAGAAGTCTTGGAAAGAGAATTAAGATTAGCTTATGAGTTATCTTATTTTCATCAAACACAAATATATCAACTAATGATTAATTGGCAATCTAATAATCATCCTTATCAAATATTCTGATTTGGCTTATTGCCTTAAGTTTGAGATGATATATTTAACAAATCGGCTCGGCTCGACTTTGTGTTATAATCAAAGCAAGGCTTTAAAGACGATATTCTCAGCAAATTATGCCTATTGTTCTTCCTGGCACTCTAATTTCACTGAAAGATTAATTTAACCTTGATCTGTCGGGATTGATTTCTTAACCTGTTAATAAATTGATTTTTTCCCCAGTCAGGCTAGAATCAGTAGGATTAGCATCCAAGATAATCGGGGTAACTTTGGTTAATCTGGGGCAGTGTAGCCTAAAAAAACGCCAAAAATAGTCAAATTTAGACTTGAGTGGCTTCTTACTAACTGTTTAATCTATTATTTAGGTATTAGACTCTATGGCTAAAGCTTCTACCGTAACTTCCGAAATCGATCTTAAAGATTCGCAATATTACTTTAACCGAGAATTAAGCTGGTTAGAATTTAATCGTCGCGTGCTTTATGAAGCACTTGATCCTCGGACTCCCCTACTGGAAAGATTAAAATTTACCGCCATTTTTTGTGCCAATCTCGACGAATTTTTTATGGTACGGGTGGCAGTTCTTAAACAACAGGTAGAGGCAAATGTAGCCGTTTTAAGTGCCGATGGCCGGACTGCCTCGGAACAGCTAACCGAGATCAGTAAACGTCTGCGTCCCCTTGTACAACAGCAGGATCGTCTTTTTGAACACACCCTAAAAAATCTCTTAGTGGAACAGGGAATTCATCTGATTAACTATGTAGATTTACATCAAGAACAGCGCAATTATCTCCATGATTACTTTGAACAAAATATTTTCCCCGTTTTAACTCCTCTAGCGGTGGATCCTAGTCATCCTTTTCCCTATATTTCTAATCTTAGTCTCAATTTAGCCGTAGTCGTTCGCGATCCCGACACCGATAAAGAACTATTTGCCAGGGTGAAAGTGCCGCAGGTTTTCCCCCGTTTTCTGGCATTATCCAAAGAATTACGCCACCAAGACGGAAAAGCTTCGATTTGGACGGGAGTACCGCTTGAACAGGTGGTAATGCACAATTTAGAGGCACTTTTCCCCGGCATGATCATTCAAGAATGTTATCCTTTTCGGGTGACGCGCAACGCCGATATCTCCGTCGAAGAAGATGAGGCCGATGATTTATTATTAGCGATCGAGGAAGAAGTACGCAAGCGCCGCATCGGTAAATCGGCAGTACGTCTGGAAATTCACAGTTCTACCCCTAGCAATATTAAAAACCGGATCATGCGCGATCTGGGACTTGAGGAGATCGATGTTTACGATGTGGATGGACTGCTGGGACACAAAGATTTATTTTATTTTATGTCTTTACCCTGTCCCGAACTGAAAGATCCGCCTTGGAATCCTGTCACCCCAGCAGTTTTACAGGGATTGCGAGAAATAGTTGACGGTAACGAAGACGGGATCCTAGAACAGGATGGCGAAGATATTTTTACTTTAATTCGCAATAACGATATTCTCGTTCATCACCCTTACCATTCCTTTAGTGCCTCAGTACAACAGTTTATCGCCCAGGCGGCCCATGATGCCCATGTTTTAGCGATTAAAATGACTTTGTATCGTACTTCCGGAGATTCCCCGATTGTCAATTCCCTGATTGCAGCGGCGGAAAATGGGAAACAGGTAGCGGCGTTAGTGGAACTAAAAGCACGCTTTGATGAGGAAAATAACATTACTTGGGCGAAAAAGCTCGAACAAGCCGGAGTTCACGTTGTTTATGGCTTAGTTGGTCTAAAAACCCATACGAAAGTGGTTCTCGTGGTCAGAAAAGAAGGGGATAAAATCCGTCGTTATTTCCATATTGGCACGGGCAATTATAACCCAAAAACTGCCAAATTATACACTGATTTGGGTTTACTTAGCTGTCGCGAGGATTTGGGGGCAGATATCACCGATTTATTTAACTTTCTGACCGGATACTCCCGTCAGCAATCCTATCGCAAACTTTTAATTGCTCCGGTGAGTTTGCGAAAACGGATGTTAGCAATGATCGATCGCGAGGCCAAAAACTGTAAAAATGGCGGTACGGGGCGCATTGTCGCAAAAATGAACTCTATTGTCGATAAACCGATTATAGAAGCTTTATACGCCGCTTCTCGTGCCGGTGTGCAGATTGACTTAATTATTCGCGGCATCTGTTGTTTACGACCCGGATTGCCAGAAATAAGCGAAAATATCCGAGTAATTAGCATTATCGGCCGCTTTTTGGAACATTCCCGCATTTTTTACTTTTACAATGATGGTCAGGAGGAGGTTTATATTGGTAGCGCCGATTGGATGACGCGGAACCTGACTCGTCGCGTGGAAGCAGTGACACCCATCGATGAACCAGCGATCGCCAAGGAACTAGAAGAAATTCTCGGCATTATGTTGTCAGATAACCGGCAAGCATGGGAATTACAATCCGACGGCAGTTATATTCAGCGTCGTGCTGCCAACCAGGGACAGGAAAGCAGTACCCATGTAATTTTAATGGAAAAAGCCCTTAAATCTGCGGGTGTTAGTCAATAGGAACAGTTATCAGTTATCAGTTATCAGTTATCAGTTATCAGTTATCAGTTATCAGTGGGTAAGTAATCAGTGATCAGATGTGATACTAAATCCGGTTATTAAAAACTGATTATTTATTCTCCGTTTTGCATGAGTGCATCTTCTCATAATTAGCCTATACTCAACGGATTTAGTATGAGTTTTCGGTTCACTGATTACTGTTCACTGTTTACTGATCACTGGAAAAAGCTGACTAACTGGTTGAGAGGTTAAACCATCTCAAAAGCTGAGAGCAAGCATCTTGATCTGTATTTTCTCAACCAGTCAAATCAAGCAAGAATCCTAATAATAATTACCGACTTTGCGATGGTGAACAGCCGTTAAACTATCAGGTTGAGAAACGCGACCATCGGCGACTTTATTGTAAACAATCCAGTGGTCAGCACATTCCATACGACTAACTACCTCACATTCTAAATAAGCGAGGGCATCGGCTAAAATTGGGGAACCATTATTAGCGGTGCGAGTATTGACTCCTGCAAAACGATCTTCCCCAGGTCCGAAACGTTTTAAAAAGTGTTTCATCAGGGTTTGATAATTGCCTTCTTCCAGAATATTTAAAATGAATTGATCCCCCACTTGCAGTAAAGACTCGATCGCCCGATCTTTGGCCACAGCAACGGTAAAACCGGGCGGATCAAAACTTGCTTGAGTCACCCAAGAAGCGACCATTGCCCCGCTTCTGTCTCCTTTCTTGGTGGTAATAATATATAGACCACTGCTAATGCGTCCGATGGCTTTATCAAGGTCAGTATCGAGGGATTTTCTTTGTTTAACTTTTACCTCTTGGGTTAATAGTTGTCCCATATCTGTCCCCGCTTCTTCACAGCGTTGATAGAGACTCTCGTTAGGAGTTTCCGCGCTACGAATGGGATCGAAAGCTTTGGTTAAGCCAACTTCACGAAACTTATTAAATAGAGGTAAAATCGGTTCATCATCATCCCCTTGAGATTCAAACATTCCGAGGTATTGTTTGGGGTTAACCGAGGCGAGAATTGTGCCTAGATTCCCCGTAATTTCTTGGGCATGAATACCAGAAACGGGGGGAGTACCGATGACGATTCCCACCGCGGAAGAAGCTAATTCTTTTACCTCTTGGGGATCGGCGGATTTCAGGTCTAGAGTTTCTACGGCCACACCGGTTTTAGTAATACCTTTGGCAATAGATTGACAGAGGCGATCGCTATAACCATAATCGGAAACATAGAAAACTGCGACGGTTTTTTCTGCCTTAGTTTGTGCCTGACTCCAATCACGATAATGGGTCAATAATTCAGTAACATTATGTTTTAATAACGGTCCATGACCATTAGCCACGAGATTAATATTACCTAGGGGTTCCATCCGTTTCATCGCCGCTAGTACGGAACGAGCATTAGGAGCCATTAAACATTCATAATAGAAACGATAATCCGGTTCAATAACACTTAATTGCTCATCGTAAAGATCATCGGAACAGTAGTGCATTCCGAAGGCATCACAGGTAAATAAAATTCCCGAACCGTGATCGTAGGTAAAAATAGTATCGGGCCAGTGTAAATTAGGAGCATTAACAAATTCGAGAATGTGACCGTTGCCTAGGTCTAACTGATCGCCATTTTTGACCAGTTGACGTTGAAAGGGATGATGCACTAAATTCTCTAAAAACTGAATTGCTACTTTCGACCCAACGACGGTAATATTGGGAGCGAGTTGCAATATATCTCTGACTAACCCACTGTGATCGGGTTCGGTATGACTGATAATTAAATAATCGATTTCTTGGGGGTTAATTAATCCGTTGAGATTATCCAAATATAGTTGACGGAATTTTTCGTGAGAGGTATCCACAAGGGCGATTTTTTCCCCACGAATCAGATAGGAGTTATAAGTCGTACCGTTTTGTAATCCGAATTCAATATCGAAGCGATCGCGATCCCAATCGAGGGAACGAATAGCGGTAGTGTCTGCGGTGAGATCGGCCACCTGCACGGTGAGACGTTTTGTTTTGACTGGTGTAGCAACCATCGAACCCCTCCTTATTGTTAAGTTTTTTATACTTTGTCTCTATTGTGCCACGAGAAAATTAAGTATGGAGATTTATTTTCTCATAATTACTGATAACAGTTATCTTAATGGTCAGGTGGGAGTCGATCGTCGATATCGAATTAGCTTATACTTCATATTTATGAGAAACGCTGTATATGGATGTCTGTGGGGAAATGGGTGTTATACATTCCAGTCAAATTAAATTTGACAACTAGAGAGCGCTTTTCTACGGGAACACAGAAACGGGTAGAATCGATCAATGCAGTTGTTTTCTTTCGAGGTGTCGTCATTACTAAGAAAGCTACCCGTTCCTTGGCCGGTATTGCTGGAATTGTCGCCGTTGCCACCTTAATCAGTAAGGTTTTTGGTTTAGTCCGCAGAGTGCGTTAATGAGTAAAGTGCCTTTTAAATCTTGAAATTTTACCCCTTAATCAAAATATTTACTTCAGGAAAAATAACCTCAGCCTTATCCCAAAACTCATCGGTCAAAGGTTGATTATCAGGGTCATTCAGGGCATTTTGTTCGATTTCTTCCTCAGTCATCGCATCAATCTTTGCCCAGTCAGTTTGACCCTTCATTTTCGCCCACTCTTCTAGCGAGACTCTGGTGATATGTTCTTTGTTCACGTTGATTTGCCTTCCTAGCACTAATAATACGACAGAGAGAGCCGCGTAAGGTATAAACAATGGAGAGAACTCGATTATCAATGATTCCCAGTAAGATGATTCTGACTTCACCGTAATCTTGACGGTCATCTACACGCTCAACGATGGGATTGGTAAAGACGGCCTGAATGTTAGCAAAATCTATCCCATGTTTGTCTATATTAGCCTGACATTTATCCTCATCCCACTCAAAAAACTGCGGAATCTTCATAATCCATAAGCTGACTAACGCGATCGCCTTTTAAAAAAGGATTCAATTATCCCACTAATCGAAAAGCAGCATCAATCGGCAATTGTAACGGAAATGGTTGATTCCAGCGTTTCGAGAAAAATAAAATCTCCAAATTCTCAGTCTCCCCAGAAGTCGGATTTAGACGAGCGACAATTTCATCCCCAATCTCCTCCGACTCTTGATCTGCATAAGGAGAACAGACATCTGCATAAAGAATATCTCCCGTCGGGTCATAGCGAAAAGTTAGATTTTTTTCCATACCATTATTCCCCCTGTAATTTTTCGGGCTGTGTATATAGGGTTTGCGGCAAAAAGTTTTTCGGTGGTGGTAGGGTGTGGGGTGTGGGGTGTGGGGTGTGGGGTTTTACCCATTTTCACCTGGTCAATTACCTAATTTTCAGGGAAAAAGTCCCGGAATTTTCCCCTCAATCACTCCAATGGTCGGCACTTTTTGAGGTCAAAAAAGTCTAAAAGCCTTATCCAACAAGGTTTTTAGATTTATTCAGCCAACCCTATATAGTCACGATCCAATGACGACTAAGAGCAGATTGGGAAACCACCACCACAATTAAAAATTGTCCCGTCCGAATCTGCGATCGCTTTTCTGCGGGAACACAGAAACAGGTAGAATCGATCAATGCAGTTGTTTTCTTTCGAGGTGTCGTCCCCCGGTTTTCTGTTAATTCTCCTCGGTGGCATTAACGGCCCCTTTCACAGCGCTTTGGTCAGTGTTTTGGCCAAAAGAGATAAATCCGAGTCCGCGCCGATTGTCGAGACTGTCACCACCCTAGTCAGTGCAATTTTATTAGCTGTCACCGTCTTTTTAACAGTTCATATTTATCCCCCGATGTGAAAATTGGCCGTCTTTGTAGGCAAGGGTAAAACTGGATAAATAATCTTGACCGTCTAAATCGAGATTAAAGGCAGAAAAGCAGACCCACAGACTACGTTTATCAACGGCGACAGAGCGACTAAAAATTTTACTGAGAGTATTGGCAGTCAGTCCAGTGTGTTGGCTAAGAATGTCTAAGGTGCAGCGAGTGTTTTGTTTTATTTCCCAATTCACTTTAGCACGGTGCAGTTTTTGGTAGCCGATAGAGGTTAAGATTACGCCGCGCTGACGAGAGGATTTACCCTTTGACTGTTCCATAAGTTACCTCATCAACATAGAGATTAGCAGAATTTTCCATTATGGTAATCAGTGGGGATACAAAAAATTACTTTTTTTACAATATTTAAAGTTTGCGCTAGGAGTCAGGATTTTAACTAGGTGAGATCACCGATGATTCTCCTTGAACAGTTATTATGTACTTAACCTATGGGAGTCTATCGTTATTTAGCGATTGAATGATGCGATCACCGTTAGGCTTCATCAATTTCCCATAGATTGTGATTAATCCCATACGGCATTTTCATAATGATTTAAAATGTGATAATCTTTGGTTAGCAAAATATGTTTATCTACTGAAGCGTTACTAACAATTAAGCGATCAGAGGGATCACGAGTCCAGTTAATAATGACAGACTGATTAATAATTAAATTAAAATCTTTTTTACATACCTTTAAATCAAGGCAACTTACTAATTCTAGAACAATGTCGTCTGATTTTTCAGTAATTCGCCCAATTTCGTATAAATATTGTAACCCTAGCCTTACTATCGGCGAAATATAGAGTTAATTCTCGTTAATTAGATGTTTGGCGCAATCGCTTAATTTAGCAGTTAGTCCTGCATAAAGCCAGACAACAATATGAGTATCAAGGTAAATCAAGGTTTGTCTCCTGTTCCCAACTGATTTGTACAAGATCATCGGGATCGCCAATAATGGCTTGAGGACGATAAATTAATTTTTGTAATTTATCTACGGTTTCAACGGGACTAATGATTAATCGTTTGCCGTTGCGCTCAATTTCTAGGGGTTTTCCTGTGTTGAGGATTTCATCGAGCAGTTGGTCTAGGTTATTTTGTAATTTACTTGAGGTGACGCTTTTCATTGCTGGTCAAGGGAGTAGGGAGTTTTGGGGACGGGAGATATTCGCTATTATAGCTATTGCCGTTATGCTTCATAAATTTCCTGACGATGCCCGATTTTGTGGAGATCAATAATGAAATACTGCTCTGGGCGATCGGGTTCTAAGTAAGATTATTAAAATTAGAATCTTGAAATAAAATCCGCAAGTTTTCTTGGGTAAAGTGTTTGTCATGGGTTAAGACTTCTATAATGCCTCTTTGTTTCATTACAATCATAGAGATGCAATCTGTGAGGCTATAGCCTTTATCAGGACGTTCATCGAATAGTTGAAATCCAGCTTGTCTTAGTTGAGGCGTGTAAGAAATAATTTCCATATTCGACTCTTGGCAAATTTGAAGGTAGGTAGCAAGAGCTTTTCGACGCATAATAGCACCTTTAGTTGCAAAATAATTCAGTGTTTCATCTATGATGCCATCGGTAGTTATTAGGTAATCATCTGCATATTTTTGGGCATAATCTAAGGCAATAGTGTGCCAGTTATCTCTGGGATTAATCAAGGCAATCCAATAAAAGGTATCAGCAAAAATGACTTTCATTATTATTGTTTTGGTGTGCCATAAAGATAATGATCGTGTTGTTCGGCTCCGTCGGTGGGTAAGGTTTCTAGGACTTCTGGGGGAATATCGGCGGTGAGTTCTTCAATGAATTGCCAAAAGGGTTGTTTCGGTTTGGCGGTTTGGGTTTGATGGAGGAAATCGAGGAGTTGGTGAATGGTTTCATCGGAAGCGGTTTCGATTTCCTGGAGGAGTTGTTCTTTGGCTGTCATGGCTGGTTTGGGATGGGGAGATGTTCCAGATTATAGCGATCTCTATTATAAACAGTTGAAAAAAGTAATTGCCTTGATTTTTTAGGGTTTTTCAGAGAAAAAAGCTTCTAAATCTCGCTCTCCTTTGATAAAAGGCATGATTTCTAGCCCTTGCTCAGTTAAGGGATAGAAAATCATGTAGTTTTTCATCGGTAAGCCACGCAAAGAGGGACGAATCTCTCGATAACTGCGCCCCATTAGAGGAAATTGGGTAAGATAACGACACTTTTTGCTAAACTCTTCTAGGAATTTCTCACCCGTACTAATGTTAGTATTAGCCAAATAATCAAGAATTTGTTCCATATCTCGAATGGCTTCGGTCGAAATGATGTATTGATTCATGAATATTTAAGCTTCACAGTTTTTTTGAAGTCTTGCTTTGAGTTGAGCGATCGCGGTTTCTCCATCAATCCCTTCGCTTCGATCTAATTGTTCGGCAGCAATATCAATTTTTTGGCCAATGTCTTCCACCCATTGTTGATACTGATCGCGTTTACTGAGTAACTGTAAGGCTTCGGCAATGATTTCGTCTGGATTGGCATAATGCCCTGTATTGAGTTTGGCTTCGATCAGTTTTTGGTGTTCAGGTTTTAAGGTTAATTTCATGGTTGTTAACGTTTGGCTTTTTTTCATTATAGGTTTGTCGCTGGGGGATAATCCCAGGTTTGTCAGGCAAGATGCTTCTCTCGTTTCTGCTGTGGGGTAGGGTTTCTAGCCTATCGAATTAGGCATTCCCAATTTTCTTGATCCACAATAGGACTAACAATATCCCCTAAGGTTTTGCCTTTACCGATTAAATGAGCAGGGGTCGTTCGTTTTACCTGGGTTGTGGGAGATGGTTCTTCTTCAATGATAATGATGGCGCGAATATTCTGTGCTTTGGGCTTTTCCCCTAGCCATTGGATATGATCGCTTTCGATGGTCACGTCATAATGTTTGAGCATGGTTAAGGTTCTCTAACAATTCTCTTAACTAAGTCTATGATATTGCAGTGATAGTCTAGTTTAGTCTGAATTTAAGAAGTTCGGCAGAAAAGAGTCTATATTGTTCTTGAAAGTTAGGGTTAGGCGATTGCCGTTATGCTTGATAAATTTCCTGACGATGCCCGATTTTGTGGAGATCAATAATGAAATACTGCTCTAAGCAATCAAATTCTAAGTAAGATTATTAAAATTAGAATCTTGGAACAAAATCCGAAAGTTTTCTTGGGTAAAGTGTTTATCATGGGTGAGTATTTCATAAATTCCCATTTGTTTCATCACAATCATAGAGATGCAATCTGTGAGGCTATAGCCTTTATCTAGACGGTTGGCATAAAGTTCTACACCTGATTGAATTAAATAGGAATCAACGCTAATAATTTGCAGATTTGGAGAGGTTTGGATTTGGCGATAGAAATTGACGACACCTTGTTTCATGGGTTGATCAAATTTGGCAAAAAAGTTGAGATATTCCACCAAGACTAAATCGGTTGTAATTAAAGAATAATCTTGAATTAACGTACTAAAAGCTCGCACTTGTCTATGCCATTGATCTTTAGCATGAATCAAGGCAACCCAATAAAATGTGTCGGCGAAGAGGGTCTGCATTATTCTTGAGGATAATTGCCATAAAGATAGTAATCCAAGTTGGCCGCCGCATCGGTGGGGATCTGGTCAAAGGATTCTTCAGGGATGGTGGCGATTATTTCATCGGCGATTTCCCAAATCGGTTTGTTGTTTAGTGGGGAAGGGGCGGAAGTTTTACATTCCCAATCTTCTTGATCCACGATAGGACTGACAATATCCCCTAAGGTTTTGCCTTTACCGATCAAATGAGTCGGGGTTGTGCGTTTTGTTTGGGTCGAGGGAGATGGTTCTTCTTCAATGATAAGGATGGCGCGGAGGGTCTGTGCTTTGGGCTTTTCCCCTAGCCATTGGATATGATCGCCTTCGATGGTCACGTCATAATGTTTGAGCATGGTTAAGGTTCTCTAACAATTTTCTTAACTAAGTCTATGATATTGCAGTGATAGTCTAGTTTAGTCTGAATTTAAGAGGTTCGGCAGAAAAGAGTCTATATTGTTATTGAAAGTTAGGGTTAGGCGATCGCGGTTATGCTTCTTTAATTTCCCAACGATGCCTAATTCTCATGATCTCGGTTATTCTTCTTTAATTTTCCGACGATGCCCGATTTTGTGGAGATCAATAATGGGATTCTGTCTGAGTTATCAAAAAAGAATAGTTAGACCTTCTTGGGTAAAATGTTTATCATGGGTGAGTATTTCATAAATTCCCATTTGTTTCATCACCATCATTGAAATGCAGTCGGTAAGGCTATAGCCTTTATCTAGACGACTGGCATAAAGTTCTATTCCTAGCTTTCTTAGTTCTTGATGGTAAGAAATTAGTTGAATGCTGGGATCATCAAGAATACTGTGATAAAGTTCTACGGCCTTACCGCGCATAATGTCGCCTTGTTTGGAGAAATGAGCAAAAATTTCATCAACAATACCGTCTGTCATCACTAGCGATACATGAGGGTTAGATTGGCTCCATTCGATGACTCTGTGATGCCAAGTGTCTCTAGGACTAAGCAACGCTATCCAGTAAAAGGTATCGGCAAAAATTATTTTCATTCTTTACGTTTTGGTGTGCCATAAAGATAATGATCGTGTTGTTCGGCTCCGTCGGTGGGGAGTTGAGCGATAATTTCTGGCGGAACATCAGCCATAATTTCCTGAGCGATTTGCCAGATGGGTTTACGAGTTTCAGGATATTTTTCTGAGCGTACCGACAAGAGGAAGTCGAGAACTTCTTGTAGGAGTGGCTCGGAGCTTTTTTCGATTTCCTGTAGGAGTTGTTCTTTGGCTGTCATGGCTGGTTTGGGATGGGGGAATACTCGATATTATAGAATATTATAGAGATTTATCGGGCGATCGCTGATTGTATCGCGGTTTCTCCATCAATTCCTTCGCCTCTTCAAGAAAGTCCCCTTTTTTAAGGCTTCGGCCGTGAGCTCAGCCGAACGGGGGATTTAGGGGGATCAAATTACAAATTCAAGAAAGTCCCCTTTTTTAAGGGGGATTGAGGGGGATCAAACTCGATTGCCCATTGTTGATAGCAATCGCGTTTACTGAGTAATTGCAAAGCTTCGGCAATGATTTCATCTGGATTGGCATAACGCCCCGTATTTAGTTTGGCTTCGATCAGCTTTTGGTGTTCGGGTTTTAAGGTTAATTTCAGGGTCGTTAAGGCTTGGCTTTTTTTCATTATCGGTTTATCGCTATGGAATCATCCCAGGGTTGCCGAGGCAAGAGGTTTCTCTCGTTTCTGCGGTGGGGTGGGTTTCTGGTCTGTGGAGATGGCTAAGGTGGGATGTTGGCATTGCTGTTTTTGGGGTTTTGGGCATGAGTTACAAGTTTGGGGTTGGGAGAGTGGGGAGATTGTCAGGATATTTTGACAAAGCTTGGGCTTAAGTTGGTAAAGTTGGGGATTTTTCCCAAGTTAAGGATTTTTGCGGGAGGGTTGAGGGGCTGGAAGTTAGGTGGGGTAGGGATTTGGGGAATTTTGCGAACTTTTTCCCCAAGTCGGCAAACCCCGGTTGTGCCGAGAGCCAGATGAAAAACAGACTGGATCAGCAGTTGTACATTGTGCGGTTTTTATCAGTGTACATTACTCCCAAGTCTCGTAAATTATTGAGGATAAATTCAATGGCATTAAATCTGAACAAAAAAAAAGTTTGCCTTTTTTTGAAGGGGATAATTTTTTCCGTTTTGGCAATCTTAGTTTTTACCGTTGGCAATTCTGCGTCTGCTCAACCTGTTTTTACTGACAAACTCGATCCAGGCCTAACGAGTTTTTATCCAGATGCGGCTTCCCAACAAACGAAAGCCAATACATTAGAGAAGCTTAATTACAGTATTTCCGTTCCCGTGAACGCGAAAGATCCAGATGACAAACCAGGCGGGAGCATCTCACCCCCGCAACAAGTAGAAATGCTTAATGAACTCAATAAAAAAGTTAAAAAAGGCAACCATTTAGACAGGCAGAGCGATGACGAAGGACTTGCGGTACATTACCAGATTCCCAACTTGCACCAGTAATTTTAAGACGATGAGCAATTTGTTTAATTTTTGATCCAACAGAGCCAGAGCCAATCGAAATGCCCCCTGCCTGCAAATAACCATAATTGACAATCCGATGTTTATGCTTGTTCAAATAAATAATAAAATTCTCCACTTGCGGCTCTGACCATCCCTCAAAACAGGAGATAGCAGCATCCACTTCCCCCTTCCATAGAAAACATTTTACC
>VYLL01000456.1_pt1 | contig 16049 bp, 15 predicted proteins | sample 5114301 | NCBI WGS metagenome assembly VYLL01 (sample SAMN12291809, study PRJNA351875) | freshwater metagenome | isolation source: freshwater lake | place: USA: Michigan, MSU2 Lake | collected 2011-08-16 | reverse complement strand
TAGTGAGCGCATTTTATCCCTGTTTACGGCTCAATTACAACCCAATTGGGGAGAAGGGGTTTATTTTCTCCCGGAGGGTTTCGGTACAGCTATTGTCGTCATTCATCAATTACCCGCAATCCCAGAGACATTATGGCTAAGATTATTGGGTAGAGGAGGAACAAGAGAGAGAGCTATCGATGAATTAGAGAGATTATCACCGAATAATCCCCTAAAATCGGCTTCCTTAAACTTATTGTATAATTTGAGTAGAAATTTAGAAGCGTTATCGAAAAAAACACAGGAGGATAGGGAGTTTATTATGCGTTTAGCTCCACTTTACCAACAGGATAGGGAACAAGCGGTTCAAGAAGGGGTACAGCAGGAAGCATTAAAGTTGGTTATTAGACTTCTTCAACGACGTTTCGGTGAAATACCGCAAAATCTTGAGGAAACCATCCGTAACCTTCCTGTGGAGCGCTTAGAAGACTTAGGACTCGCTTTATTAGACTTTGAAACTTTGACAGATTTAGATAACTGGTTGCATCCGTGAGCAGTGGCGATCTCGCGTAGCGAGCGCGTTGCGAGCGCATTATCCATCCTTGATTATTCTATCGTTAAGGGGTCCACATCGATCGCCATACTTACCTTGGGTAAAACTAAGCTTTTCAGAGGAAGAAAAAGACGACCGATATCAGCCTTTTCTCCCGATAATTTTAACAGAATTTGCCAGCGATAACGGTTAGCCACGCGCATAATTGTTGCGGGTGCAGGTCCCAAAATATCCCAATCGGAACCGAAATTATTAACACATTCCTCCGCGACATTTTCGGCACTTTTCTGCACTGCTTCCCCATCTAAACCACTAAAGCGAATTAAGACTAAACTGCCGTAGGGAGGATAATTTAAACCCTCTCTCTGCATTAATTCCGTCTCGACAAAACCCTCATAATCGTGGGTTTGTACTGCTCTAATCACCGGATGTTCGGGGGTATAGGTTTGGATAATTACCTTTCCTTCTGTTTCTCCCCTTCCTGCTCTCCCTGCTACTTGGGTGAGGGTTTGAAAAGCGCGTTCGGAGGCGCGATAATCGGAGTGATAAAGTAAACCATCGGCTGCCATTACTCCTACTAGGGTAACTCGATCGATATCTAATCCTTTGGTGAGCATTTGGGTTCCCACTAAAACATCGAATTCACCATCAGTAAATTTTTTTAATAGTTCCCGGGGAGCATTTTTGTTGCGGGTGGTATCACTATCAAAACGCAAGCAGCGCAAATCAGGAAATTCTTTGCTTAATTCTTGGGTGACTCGCTGAGTGCCAGTACCGAAAAATTTCAGATAGGGAGAACCACATTCAGGACATTGTTTCGGATGAATGCGACCATAGTTGCAGTAGTGACAGCGTAGTAATTCTTGCGCTCCCGGTTCGGTGTGGTGGTAGGAGAGGGAGACATCACAGTGGGGACACTCCAGCACATAACCGCAACTTCGGCAAGATACAAAGGTACTATGTCCGCGGCGACTGACGAATAAAATTGCCTGTTCTCCCTTGTCGCGCAGGGTTTCCAGAGATGAACGCAGGGATTGACTGAAAAGAGAACGATTGCCTCGTTGCAATTCCCGTCGCATATCGACGATTTCCACCTGCGGTAAGGGGCGATTTTGGATGCGATCGGGCAAAGATAGGTAAAGACTGGGATTAACTTGGGATTCTAGCCATGTTTCTAGGGATGGTGTGGCCGAGCCTAAAATTACGGGACAATGGTTTAATTGAGAGCGCCATTTAGCCACGGTACGCGCGTGATAGGTGGGGAGTAACTGACTTTGTTTAAAGCTGCTATCGTGTTCTTCATCGAGGATAATCATGCCTAGGTGGGGTAAAGGAGCAAAAATTGCTGATCGCGTCCCGATAATAACTTGTGGGGTTCCTGTCAACATCTGTCGCCAGGTATCGTATCTTTCTCCTTCCGAGAGGGCGCTATGATAAACATAGACTCGATCGCCAAAACGGGCCACAAAGCGATCGGTTAGTTGCGGTGTTAATCCAATTTCGGGGACTAAAACCAAGGCAGATTTACCCGCTGCTAGGACAGGTGCGATCGCCTGTAGATAGACTTCTGTTTTACCCGATCCCGTCACTCCGTGTAAGAGGACGCTTTCACCACCTTTCAGGGTTTGAATGGCTTCTAGTGCTTGTTTTTGACTAGAAGTGAGTGTTTTTGGTTGATCCCTGCTCATAATCGCCGAGGATAAGCGCAGAAATTCCCTGTCCTCAATCACCACATAACCCTTGTCAATTAGTGGTTTAAAATGTTTTGTCCCCGCGAGTTGTGCCAATTCTGGCAGCCACATTTCTCCTCCCTGATGACGGAGAATTTCGACAATTTTGCGCTGATTTTCGGTTAAATCAGCAGGAAAGTCGGTTATTAGCAGGGTAATGGCTTTTTTTAGCTTAATATTGGTACTTTTGGGCGCTTCTAGATAACTTTCTACCCAACCGCGCTTAACTAAGTCTCGAATACCGTAATTAGCATTTTTGACTTTTTCTTGCAGGTATTTCGCCGAATAATCGCCTTCTTTTTGATTTTTTAGCAGGGATAAAATCTGACGGGAGAGGGGAGTACAAAAAACTTCCCCACCGGGGGGAATCGCTTCTGGTTTTAATCTGATGCGACGTTGGGAACTTCGCAGTAAACCCTTAGGTAAAGCGACGCGAACAACGGTGATTAAGTCCGTCGCGTAGTATTGGGCGATTTTCGTCAATAACTGCCAATAATTATCGGGGAAAAAGCCCTTAGCAATCACATCTTCCACGGGACGAATTTGCTTTTCTTCTAGTCCTGCGGGCAAATTTTCGAGAAATCTAAGAGCAATTCCCCCTATTACCTGAGAACCGAAAGGAACGCTTAAAATATCGCCAATTTCTACCGTTAAATCCCGGGGGATACTATAGGTTAATATTTGCTGATCCTCTTGACTATCTCTAGGATAAGGGCGATCGACCAAAACCTCTAACCACGATTGTCCAGTTGTGGTTAATTGGTAAGGTGTGCGAGGTTCCGCTACAGTTAGAGTAGCACAGCGATCGAGCATGGTTATCAGTTATCAGTTATCAGTTATCAGTTATCAGTTATCAGTTATCAGTGGGAAGTGGGAAGTGGGAAGTGGGGAGTGGGGAGATCACTCGCGTTGCGGGGGGGGGGAGAATAGGGTATTTAAATTATAGTTTAAAGCTTGAGGGGAATAAAACCAGTTAATTTTCTCTAAAAACAGTTTAAATATTGCTTTTTTGCCCGCAAATTTTGATTTTTAGCCCGTGAAATCTTTCCAAATGATAATTATTGTCTATTAGCTATTAAATCGCAGTATAGTTAGTCAAAAGGTGAGAATGGTTCTCAATAGAAAAAGCGAAGAAGAGTAATAAAAAGCTGACTGCTATCTTGATTGTTAAGAAGCGTGATCTTTACCTAGTCAAATACCAAAAACCTTAGTTAGATTGTATAAGTGGAAAACCTAAAAGTCTCCCCTATTCACCAGAAAATCTTATTGTCTGGTTCGGCGATTTGTAACCATCGACACAGAATCGCGCAATTATATCCCAGAAATGGCCGCCATTAATTAAGAAAACGTTTAAAAAATCTGCTCCCCGAAAATTCAATGTAACAATCAGCCCATTGGGAGAAATTGAGTTTCTCCCTGCTATTATAATCCCACTCCATCCATAACTGCTTATGAAAATCTCTAAACTAGCCTCTGATGATAATTTTAATCAAATCATTGCCCTGGAGACAAATCCTTTAGAACTAGACAGCGTGGATTTTGCTGAAAGAACTGACGAAGAGCTGACTGAACCTTTACCGGAAACCCTAAAAACCACTCGTGGGGGTAGTGGAACTGGATACGATAAAGGCAGCAATGAAGATACTGTTGGGGCATTTTTTAAAGAAATGGCCCGTTATCCCCTGCTTAATGCGGAAGAAGAAATTGAATTAGCCTACTCGGTTAAGTTTCTGATGGAAGCGGAAGAAGTGCGCCAAAAACTACAAGAAAATTTACATCGTCCCCCGACGAAAACGGAATGGGCAAGCGCTTTACAATTAGATAATGAACGTCAACTGGAAAACCGTCTTTATCGCGGACGAACAGCTAAACGGAAAATGATTCGTTCTAATTTGCGCTTGGTGGTTTCTATCGCTAAACGCTATTTAAATCGCGGAGTTCCTTTCTTAGATTTAATTCAAGAAGGTGCGATCGGACTCAACCGTGCGGCCGAAAAATTCGATCCCAATAAAGGTTATAAATTCTCTACCTATGCTTATTGGTGGATTCGACAAGCAATCACCCGCACCATTGCTAACGATGCGCGTACAATTCGTTTACCGATTCACATTGTCGAAAAACTCAATAAACTCAAAAAAGCGCAGCGCATTCTCAAGCAAGATTTACAGCGCAATCCCAATGAAAGGGAACTCGCAGAAGCGTTAGAAATGACTCCCGAACAATTGCGGCAATTATTACAATTGCGTCGTCAATCTCTCTCTTTAAATCATCGTGTAGGGAAAGGAGAAGATACGGAATTAGTGGATCTGTTGGAGGATGATGATCTACAACTTCCCGAAGATAAAATGAATGAGATGATGATGCGTCAGGAAATTTTCGCAGTTTTAAGTGATGTTCTCACGGAACGGGAAAAAGATGTTATCTCCCTCCGTTATGGTTTAGCTACCAGTCAACCCTATACCCTAGAGGAAGTGGGAGGAATGTTCAATTTATCTCGGGAACGAGTACGTCAAATTCAAACTAAAGCGATGCGAAAATTACGTCGTCCTCAAGTCGCGCGTCGTCTGAAAGGATGGTTACATTAATAATTTTTTCTAACTCGTTCTCTCCTCTCTCCTTTTTCCCGGAGAGTTTTTTTTGTCGATATTTAGCTTAAAATTAAGATAAAGTTGATTTTCTCAGTAGATAGTCATAATACCTATGAACGTACATCTTACCCGACAACAAGAGCATCTAATCCAACAGAAAGTGAAAACGGGAAAATATCAATCTCCCCAAGAAGTCATCGACTTTGCTTTGCAGTTACTCGATGAATACGAACAAACTGATGCAGAATGGAGAGAAGATATTCGGCAAAAAATAGATAAAGCTATCGGGAGCATCAGAAAATCATCCTCTCATAGATGGAGAAACTTTTGTCACTGAAATTATCCATCGTTTTCAAACCATGGGAGATTAATCTAAAATGGGTCGTTATGTAGTTAACTGTGGGGTAAGGAGTCGGTCGTCAGGAGTCGGTCGTCGGTCGTCAGTAAGAATTGCGGCAATTTACATTTCTTAAGATAGACAACAGAATTTATGTCCGACTACTTAGCTAGTCAGAAGCTGAATACAATAGGCAATTTTTCAGCTATTTTTTCTAGTTCTGAATAATTTTAAATTAATTCAATATGTCCAAAAACTCTTGGTTAATTCCCGATAATATCTATTTTCTCAACCATGGTTCCTATGGTGCAACCCCTAGAATAGTCTTGGATTATCAGCAACAATTGCGGCAACGAATGGAAAGGCAACCTTTAGCATTTTTGGGGAGAGAATTAGAGGGTTTATTAGATATTGCTAGGCAAAAGTTAGCGGATTTAGTGGGAGTAAATAGCGATGATTTAGTCTTTGTTCCCAATGCAACCACAGCAGTGAATGCGGTATTAAATTCCTTAACTTTTCAGGAAAATGAGGAAATTCTGATCACCGATCAGACCTATAATGCTTGTGCTAATGCAGTTAAACATATAGCTAAAAGATGGGGTTTAAAGGTAATTATCGCTAAAATTCCCTTTCCCGTGCAGTCCCCTTTAGAAATTAGTCAAGCAATTTTAGCATCAGTTTCTCCCCGGACAAAATTAGTAGTTTTAGATCATGTCACCAGTCCCACGGCCTTAATTTGGCCAATCGCAGAAATTGTGCGAGAATTAAATAATCGGGGCATTGATACTCTCATCGATGGCGCTCATGCTTTAGGTTTTTTACCCCTTAATATCGGGGCAATTAATCCCACCTATTATACTGCTAATTGTCATAAGTGGTTATGTAGTCCCAAGGGGGCTGCTTTTCTCTATGTGCGCGGGGATAAACAGGCAATAATTCGACCTTTAACTATTAGCCATGGAGCGAATTCCCCTCGACAAGATCGCTCCCGTTTTCAGTTAGAATTTGCTTGGATGGGAACCGATGATCCCACCGCTTATTTATCAGTGCCAAAAGCGATCGAGTTTTTAAATTCTCTCTCTATTGATGGTTTACTGGGTCTGATGGCGAGGAATCGTAATTTGGTTTTAAAAGCCAGAAATTTGCTTTGTCATGCCTTAGAGGTCAATTATCCCTGTCCAGAATCAATGATCGGATCAATGTCTTCAATTCTGATTCCTAGTTATGCTTGGGCAGCAGAAGATTTATCTAGACAACTGTGGGAAAAATATCAGATTGAAGTGCCGATAATTCCTTGGGGAGAAGCATCATTAATTGTGAGGATTTCTGCTCACTACTATAATTCGATCGAGCAGTATGAATATTTAGCTGGGGTTTTGAATTACTTGCTATTTGGGCAAAGATAAGCTGGGAGTATTTCAGAGCCGCACGGACAGTTCTGGCTAGAGTCGAGGTATGGTATTATCGGCGTTGCGGGGAGCGGGGAGAAACAATCCATAACCGAGTTTTTAAAGTTCGATTGGGAGTTAATGATGCTATTAAAAACGGATTTGGCATGAAAACTCAAATCCGATCCCTGATAGCTGTCTCGGAGTCTCGGAGTCTCGGAGTCTCAACCAGGAAATTAATTTTCCACGACTACTGATGAGAACCGATAATTTTGCTAAAATGCTTCCTGGAGCATGGTTTCCTTGAGCATTTCTAAACCCTTTTTCACCCGACGGGAGACGGTAACAACACTAATGCCTAATTGTTCGGCGGTTTCCCGTTGAGTAAGATCCTTAAGGAAGACAAATTCGAGAATATGACGGGTTTTATCTTCTAATTGAGCCAGTGCCTGTTGTAAACGAATGCGATCCTCTTGACAAAGTTGAAAGCTGCGATAACGGGGATCGGGAACGATGTCTTTTAAACAAGTATTATTATCTTCATCGTTATTAACCGTCGCATCGAGACTAAGAGGTTCACGATTTTGGAAAGCCAGTTTTACCTCTTGCCATTCTTCGCTCGAAATATTTAAAGCGCGGGAGATTTCCGTATCATTGGGTTGACGATTGTAGAGGGACTGGAAATCCCGACGCACATTTGTCGCTTGTCTGCCTAAATCTAACCAACGACGAGGAATACGAACTGTATAACCTTTATCGCGCATATGGTGTTGAATTTCGCCGCGAATATAGGGAATAGCGAAGGAGCTAAAAGCATGACCTTTGCTGCTATCAAAACGATTGATCGCCCGAATTAGTCCCATACAGCCAACCTGCACTAAATCTTCGTAATTTTCATGACATTGATTAACCCAATGATGAGCTTCCCTTCTGACTAATCCTAGGTTTAACTCCATAATTTGATCCCGTAACTTATTATCTCCCGTTTTTTGGTATTTTTGAAACAGGGTAAGAGTTTCCAGTTTAAGATTTTCTTTATTTAGGACAGACATAGGGCGCTAACAGACTTAAAAAATATTGACTATAAAAAATCACTATTGTGCAATTAGCTTTGACCAATCCCAACATAGTCTAGATGAGAAGCGGCAAGCAATGGCAACAATGTAATTTACCCAGATTATGATGATACAGCTTTTATATATGGACTTGTGTGATTTGACGCGGTCGACCAAGTATTTAAAGACACAGATAAGCTGAAACCCAGGTAATTAGGGTTGGCTGAACAGGTTGTTTCTAGAGACAGGGTGTGGGGTGTGGGGTGTGGGGTGTGAATTTTCCCCCGGAAAAAGTCTTAATCCAACAAGGTTTTCAGATTTATTCAGCCAGCCCTATCTAGAAAACTAGAACTCAAACAAAGGTAAACTCCGATCCTTATTTTTCGGCAATTTCGCCAGTAAACCTAAATGTTCGTAGGCGGCTGACGTTACTACGCGACCCCGGGGAGTACGATTAAGATAACCTATTTGTAATAAATAAGGCTCATACACCTCCTCGATCGTCTTGGCATCTTCTCCCGTGGCTGCCGCTACCGCTTCCAATCCCACGGGTTTACCTTGAAACTGTTGGATCATCGTCTTTAATACTAATCGATCGGTCCAATCTAAACCCATAGAATCCACATTTAATTGATTTAATCCCTCAGCGGCTAACTGGGGGCTAATAATAGTTTCTCCCTTCACCTGCACATAGTCGCGCACTCGTTTTAATAAACGATTGGCAATGCGTGGAGTTCCCCGACTGCGACGGGCAATTTCGATCGCACCCGCTTCAGTAATGGGAATATTAAAAATAGTAGCACTTCTGAGAATAATTGCCGTCAATTCCTCAACTGCATAGAAACGCAGACGTTGAATCATGCCAAAACGATCGCGTAAAGGGGAAGTTAAAGAGCCAACTTTGGTAGTAGCACCGATTAAAGTAAAGGGAGGTAAAGAAATACTGCGAATTTTCGCCGCTTGACCCTTGCCAATCGTCACATCCAGGCGATAATCCTCCATCGCTGGGTATAATAACTCCTCCGTCACCCGATTCAGTCGATGAATTTCGTCGATAAAAAGAATATCCCGGGGTTGAAGATTGATCAGGATGCCGGTAATATCCCGGGGACGCTCTAAAGCGGGGGCGGCGGTAATGCGGCAATTTACTCCCATCTCGGCCGCTAAAATTAAAGCCATGGTGGTTTTTCCTAACCCCGGCGGTCCGTAGAAGAGCAAATGATCGATCGCTTCTTGTCTAGCTTTGGCCGCGGCGATGGTGACTTTTAGATTAGCCTTTAAGTCCTGTTGACCGATATAATCCTCTAGGGATTGCGGACGAATCTCCGCTGCTGCTTTTTCCGTTTCTTCTATAGTGGGATTGGGAGTGAGCAGATTTTCCTCGGTAGCCGGGGGGGAATTGTGCGATCGTTTGATGGCCATTGTTACAATCAAGAGTCTAGGATATGTTAGCGAAGCGGATTTTGCCTTGTTTGGATGTCAATAAAGGTCGGGTAGTCAAGGGGGTTAATTTTGTCAATCTTCAGGATGCTGGCGACCCCGTGGAGTTAGCCCGCTTGTATAATCAGGCAGGGGCTGATGAGTTGGTTTTTCTCGATATTACTGCTACCCATGAAGATCGCGACACGATTATTGATGTAGTCTATCGTACGGCGGAACAGGTTTTTATTCCTCTGACAGTGGGTGGCGGTATCCAATCCTTAGAAAATATTAAAAATTTGTTAAGAGCCGGGGCCGATAAAGTCAGCATTAACTCGGCTGCCGTGCGCGAGCCGGAATTGCTCGATCGAGCCAGCGATCGCTTTGGTAAACAGTGCATTGTGGTGGCGATCGATGCTAGACGACGTAAGGATGAGCATAACCCCGGTTGGGAGGTTTATGTTCGGGGTGGACGCGAAAATACGGGTATTGATGCTTTATTATGGGCGCAAGAAGTGGAAAAACGCGGGGCGGGTGAGTTGTTAGTTACCAGTATGGATGCTGACGGCACGCAAGCGGGTTACGATCTGGCCTTGACAAAAGCGATCGCTGAAAGGGTGGAGATTCCTGTGATTGCTTCGGGAGGAGCGGGTAATTGTCAGCATATCTACGAAGCATTGACGGAAGGGCGGGCGGAAGCGGCTTTATTGGCTTCTTTGCTCCATTATGGTCAATTAACCATCGCTGAGGTCAAAAATTATCTGCAAAATCAACAAGTACCCGTGCGTTAGCCAGGGAAAATGAGAGCAAGATTTGCAGAACTTAATCTAGTGATTGAGTCGGTTTTCCTGGAAAAGGATTTCTTCAGGCTGCAACCCAAGAAGAGCAAGGTTTAGACCTAAGCTAAGACACATTTTAACCCCTTACTGTTGCCTCTTGCCTAATCTCCACAAGCAATTTAAATTCCCGGGCAGTTTATTACCTAAAATGTCGGATGAATGCCCCGATCGAGAAACCGGCAAAAATCCCTGTTTTTAACTTCAGTCCGATTATCCCTGGGGAAAATTATGTATTAGAATAGATGAAAGTTAACAAAATTTAAAATATGTTAGTTCCGATTCTCATCTTTGACCTCGGTCTTGTGGCTTGGTCATTGCATCTGATGCAGCAAGCGTTCGACAAGCAAGAGTTTTCCTTGATGCTGGCGGGAACCTTGGTGGCAGCAGCGGCAGCAGCTATGTTAGTAGTTTATTTCCTCATGGGTCACTGTTTAACCTATTTAACCCAAATTCCGGCTCCTGTCTAAATGGGGGCGATTGTTTCACCATTGTCTTATCAGCGATCGCCTTGGCAGTGACAAATTTTTTTCTCGTCACCCCTTGACAAAATAATTCTATTTAAGCTATATTCAAAAATGGTCTTCGCGGGGTTATAGCTCAGTTGGTAGAGCACCTCAATGGCATTGAGGGGGTCAGCGGTTCGAATCCGCTTAGCTCCATACAGTTAGGATAAGAGTTTCAGGGTTGCTTGGACCAGAAAAGTAACGAGGAGATGCTAGATTGAAAGAGGATTTCTGGTTAGAAAAGTCTCTTTTTACCTCGATACTCTCTCAGGACAAAATTAGTTATATGATAGAGCTTTTTAAGCAACTACCTCGTTGGTTGCGGCTAAGTCTAGTTTTTCCGCTCTTATTTCTCAATGGTTGGTTATTATTCCAATTATTTAGCTATCTAGAACCCTTAGTCAGTATTTTTGTCACTGCTAGTTTACTAGCTTTTGTCTTAGATGTTCCCATCAAACTGCTGCAAAGACGCGGGGTTAATCGCAGTGGTTCGATCGCTATTGTCTTTTTAATTGCCCTATTAATTTTGATTGTTTTAGGTTTAATTTTAATTCCCCAGATTGTCGAACAATTAAGCAGTTTAATCAATAGTTTGCCCCAGTGGATCGAGTCGGGAACCGAACAGATACAAAATTTAGAAAAGTGGGATAAAACTCAGAAATATGCGATTTATATCGAGCAATCAATCACCCAGTTATCGGAACGACTAACCAATGTTTTACAAACTCTTAGCACTCAATTACTGAGCTTTGTGCTGGGAACTATCAACAGTATCTTAAACATTCTATTTGTTCTGGTTCTAACTGTCTTTCTTGTTCTCTATGGCGAACAAATTTGGGAGGGAATTTTTAGCTGGATTCCTGCTCCCTGGAATCTCAAATTAAGAACGATTATTCGTCAAACTTTTGAAACCTATTTTGCCGGTCAAACCATTTTAGCGGGAATTCTCAGCCTTGCTCAAATTTTTGTTTTTGTGATTCTCAAGGTTGATTATGCCCTATTATTCGGGGTGGCGATCGGTCTAACTACATTAATTCCTTTTGCTAGTGCCTTTACCATTATTGGCATTAGTACCCTACTGATGTTTCAAGATTTTTGGTTAGGGTTAAAAGTTTTGACCCTGACCATTATTGTGGGTCAAATTAATGATAATGTCATCGCCCCGCGGTTAATGGGAGGTATGATCGGACTTAATCCCGTCTGGATTATTTTATCTCTTTTTATCGGGGGCAAAGTGGCAGGAATTCTCGGTTTATTGATAGCAGTTCCCATCGCTAGTGTCCTGAAAAGTACCATCGATATCATCCGCTCCCAGCAGCGGGAAAAAGAACCGGTAGTTCTCCTAGAAGAAACGGTGAAAAATTCCTCAGAGGAGGGCAAATAATAATAAATCCTGTTTTTTCAGTGAACAGTGAACAGTAATCAGTAATCAGTAATCAGTGAATTGAAAAGTCACATCTGGGTTCTCTTAGGTTTGGTGGGTAAAATGTATTCTAAGATACAGTCTTGCTGGCGAGGGAGTGGAAGGAACCACTCCAGACACAGAGGACACAAAGATTGATCGCTTCTATAGTAAGTTAAACTGATCACACAAAGAATAAGAGAGCCACATCTGATAACTGATAACTGATAACTGATAACTGTTATGAGCGGCTAATTTCTTCGAGAATAGCCATCGCTTCTGTCACCCTATCCCTAGGGATAAATAAATGATCGTGATAATAACCAGAAATGACATTGACGCTAATTGCTGCTTCGGCCAGTTTCTCGCTAATTACCGCTAAAAATCCCACCGCCGCTAAACTAGAATGCACAGAAAGAGTAATTTGTCTATAAATATATTTGTACTGTAAATTCTTGCGATCGGCTTGCTGACGGGGAATAATCACCGTTATGCCTTCCTCTTCCTGAAATTGGCAGATAGGAGTTAATTGTAGCTGTTCTAGTCCTGTTGCTGTTAGGGAAGAAAAAACGAATTCTTCGGGATTTAGGACTGGTTTCAGGGATTGGAGCAGAATATCGAGATTAGTTTCGCCTTCCTTTGGTTTTTCTGGCGATTTTTTCGCCGCATCCATACAATGATTGGCAGCAGCGTCAGCCAAACTATTTTTAGATCGTTCAATCCAGCGCCAGCTAATGCGATCGAATCGGGCAACTAATTGACAAGCACGCTGATAAAAGGGACGTAAACTATCGCTTTTTACCTTCCAGTCTCCCTTAACTTGATTGATGACTAATTGACTGTCTCCGCGAATTTCTAGGCTTTTTAAGCCTAATTCTTGGGCTTTTTCCAATCCAATAATCAATCCCGTGTATTCGGCCTCGTTATTAGTGGCTCTCTCCATATATCTAGTCGTGGTCAAGGAATTACCCTCGGCTAAAACTATTACCGCTGCACCGGCTGCTCTCCCCGGATTGCCGCGAGAACCACCATCAAAATAGAGAATTGCTGAATTATCGGTTTTTTGAGCTTTTTTATGCATAATTTTCGTCAATAAATCTTGTTATCTCCATTTTTATCTCTTTGACAATTCTAGGCGGTAGCGATTCTGGGATCGGCAAAGCGGACAAGGCAACAATAGCAAGATTTTAGCCGATCGCCGCTACCGGGTAACTTTTTTTTCTTCGGGTTATTGATAATAATTTGCAGTTGTCGGTTATACTGAGAACATCAGCCTAGAATTATATTGCTAATAGTTCTCAATTAAAAGCCCCATGATTATAGACAAATTGCCATCGGAAGGTGAGAAAATCTTCCCTCTTAGTGCTTGGGAGCGCTGGCAGCTCTACCACCGGCTGCAGGCCCTGGACATTGAAGATAAATGCTCGCTCCATCAGCTTTTGCCGGTTCGCATTGATGCCTCCGCTCAACTTTTATAGCTGTGGATTGTCCTGCGACAGGTGGAGGCCTCCCGAGGCTGTTTAATCCGTTGACTGGAAACCTGTTGGCAGGCATAATCCTTGAGAAAAATTAGCAATCTGAGAGTAAAAAGTGAGAAAGTATGTCAAAATCTACAACTACCATGGTTCCCTTTCAAGCGGTCGGTCAATTCCTCGGTTTTGTCCTCAAGGACGGATATAAGGTAAAATACCTGAGAATTAGTGTTGATAAACGAGAATATTGGTTTAAGCCCGAAAAAACACTGCGAGACCACATACCTCTCAATATTGCTCTCCACTCATGGCTAAAAGTGACGGGAGAAAGTAGTCTTTGTTCAAAAAAGGGAAAATTAAAACTGAGGGTACTAGGGATCGAGCATTTATCTGGCGAAAAAACCCCAGAAGTCGCCCCGGCAAAAGCTAAAAAAGCCACCGTCTTAATCTGTCAGAAGTCCGATTGTTGGAAAAATGGCGGTGCGAGAGTCTGCCAAAGGTTAGAGAGTGGTTTAGAGGAAAAAGGACTGGGAGAAGCGGTGAATATTAAATTAACCGGCTGTTTAAAACAGTGTAAAAAAGGCCCGAATCTGGTGGTTATGCCCGATAAAAAGCATTATAATCAGGTAGCTCCCCAAGATGTCCCCTCCCTGATCGAGCGGCATTTTGCCACTTCTGAGCAAGAGAATACTGTATCAGTTTAACCGGAAATTTAATCGGCGATCGCTCTTGACAAATGCTCTTTTTTGTGCATCAAAGGGACGAAGTGCCTGAAATTGTAATCAATTAGGGGATAGAAAAGTCAATTCTTGCCACCGATAATTTATGACTGGTACCACTGCAACCTTGTTAATTTCTTGTCCCGACCAGATTGGTCTGGTGGCGAAAATCGCTAATTTTATCTACGCTAATGGCGGCAATATTATCCACGCCGACCAACACACGGATTTTTCGGCGGGATTGTTTCTGATGCGGATAGAATGGCAATTAGAAGGGTTTAATTTACCCCGTGGGATGATCGAACCAGCTTTCGCCGCTATTGCCAAACCTTTGCAGGCTAGTTGGTCCTTACATTTTTCCGATACTGTCCCGCGTCTAGCTATTTGGGTGACAAAACAGGATCATTGTCTCCTCGATTTATTATGGCGACAACACGGGGGAGAAATTAGGGCAGAAATTCCTTTAATTATTAGCAATCATCCAGAATTACACTCAGTTGCCAATCAATTCGGTATTGAGTTTCATCATATTCCCATTACCGCCGAAACCAAGATTGAACAGGAAGCCAGACAATTAGAGTTACTGCGGGAATACCGGATAGATTTAGTGATTTTAGCTAAATATATGCAGGTTCTCACTCCAGATTTTATTAACTTTTTCCCCAATATTATCAATATTCATCATTCTTTTTTACCGGCTTTTGCCGGAGCTAATCCCTATCAACGGGCCTACGATCGAGGGGTAAAAATTATTGGAGCCACCGCCCATTATATCACTGCCGATCTCGATCAGGGGCCAATTATCGAGCAGGATGTGGTCAGAGTTAGCCATCGCGATACCGTAGGAGATTTAATTCGTCAAGGTAAGGATTTAGAAAGGGTGGTGTTAGCGCGAGCGGTACGTTTACACTTGCAAAATCGCGTTTTGGTTTACGCTAATCGCACGGTAGTGTTCGCTTAAAATGGGATAAGATGTACTTGACAAAAAAGAGAGCATTGAAGCTTAAAAATTAGGAAGTATCGGCGCGATTGACTAAAATAGCAATAGACCAGATCAGAAGGAAAAAATTATCTATGGCAACCACATCCGAAGACGTATGGCGACTCTTAGCCGAATTAACTGCCGCTCAAAAAGAAACTGACAAACAACTCAAGGAAGTCAGTCAACAACAGAAGGAGACTGAACTACTATTGAAGGAAGTTAGTCAACAACAGAAGGAAAACGCCCAACAACAGAAGAAAACTGACAAACAACTCAAAGAACTGGGCAAACAAATTGGGGGACTTGGTGCCAAATTCGGCAGCTTTACCGACGCTTTGGTATGGAAGTTATCAGTCCCAGTGTGCGAGTCAGTAAAGAAGGACAACACCTAGAAATTGATGTTCTTGCCTATACCAATGGTGAGCTAAATATTGCCTATATCGTTGAGGTTAAAAGTCATGTTAGACAGGAAGATATTACTCAATTAAAAAGTATTTTGCAACGGTTTCGCCGCTTTTTTCCTGAACACAAAGATAAAAAACTCTATGGCATATTAGCGGCGGTTGATTTATCCCCGGAATTACGGGAAAAAATTTTGCAAGAAGGGCTTTATGTGGCTCGGATTCATGACCAAGTATTTGAATTAGATATTCCCGATAATTTTCAACCTCAAACCTATTAAAAATTTCGATGTGATCGCTATATCTTCCCCAAAGGCAGAAACACTCTCTTCTTCATGAATCGGCAAAATTTAGTAAAATAGTAATAGACCAAATCAGAGAGAAAAAATCATCTATGGCAACTACATCCGAAGACGTATGGCGACTCTTAGCCGAATTAACTGCCGCTCAAAAAGAAACTGACCGACAACTCAAGGAAACTGACCGACAACTTAAGGAAGTTAGTCAACAACAGAAGGAGACTGACCTACTATTGAAGGAAGTTAGTCAGCAACAGAAGGAAAACGCGCAACAACAGAAGAAAACTGACAAACAACTCAAAGAATTAGGACAGCAAATTGGGGGACTCGGTGCCAAATTCGGCAGCTTTACCGAAGGACTTGCCCTTCCCTCAATGGAAACG
>VYLL01000438.1_pt1 | contig 16133 bp, 18 predicted proteins | sample 5114301 | NCBI WGS metagenome assembly VYLL01 (sample SAMN12291809, study PRJNA351875) | freshwater metagenome | isolation source: freshwater lake | place: USA: Michigan, MSU2 Lake | collected 2011-08-16 | reverse complement strand
TTTATGAATGTTTGAATGATGCCCATTTGAAACATAAAAAAGAACTGGATTCCTTGCTGACTCTACGATTTCAGAAGTTTAATAAATCTCAGATTATGAACGTCTAAAGTATAAAAATCCCTTTTTCAAACGACTGGCAATCAGATTAAACGGATCTCTGAGTAAAAGTACATCATACCTATGACTGGTTTTCCCTACATAAAGATCATGTTTTTTTTCATATTTTGGCTCAGTTATTTTGGCAATACTATGATCTTCGTAGCTATACAAAAAACAGTTTTTAGTCTTGAAATTACCCCAAGCTTCCTCTCGAAAACCTTTGTGGGGGAAGTGTAGATGAAAATGCCTAAAAGGACTGGTACTAACATTGACACTATTCAGAAAATAATGGTCTTGTTCTTGCGCTCTAATCCAATTTAACACCGCATGATTACCACTACGTTTCAAACCGATAAAACGAATTTCTCTTTGATTGATGACTTTTTCTAGTTGATCTTTTTGAGTTAGAGTACGCCAGAAATCCCAGGCATCATAGACTAAATCACGCTTGACTTTTCTTAAGTTATATAGTGAATACTTGGCTGGTTTTGAACGCTCATTTATCTGACTCATTAGTTCAATCCTCGGCTAAATCATCAATTTAAAAACTATGCAAACAATCTTTCAGCGCATAGGCTACCTGTTGTTGTTCCTCGCAGCTTAAATCGGGGAACATAGGTAAAGATAACACTTTTTCACTGGCCAATTCAGCCACGGGTAAATCGCCTTTTTTATAGCCTAAATACTGATAAACCGGCTGTAAATGCAGAGGAATCGGATAATAAACCATGGATAGGACATCTTTTTCCTGCAAAGCCGCCCGAATTTGGTCACGATTTTCCGTTAGGATTGTGTACTGATTCCAAACGTGCTTACCTCCGGCTAAAGCGGCAGGTAAAGTGATATTAGGTAAAGGTTGCAGTAATTCCCGATAACGTTGGGCAATCTCGATCCGTTGATTATTCCAAAAATCGAGATATTTCAGCTTAATTTGCAAAATAACCGCTTGAATGGCATCTAAGCGGCTATTGACACCGATTACCTCATGGAGATAACGCTCCTTGCTGCCGTGTTCTTTAATCATGCGAATTTGTGCCGCTAACTCGGGGTTATTGGTGGTAATTGCGCCACCATCGCCACAACCGCCTAAATTTTTGGTGGGAAAGAAGCTAAAACAGCCAATATCGCCGATACTCCCCACTTTCTGCCCATGCCATTCTGCTCCCGTTGCTTGAGCGCAATCCTCAATCACCAATAAATTATGGGAACGAGCGAAATTTACCACCTCAGACATATTGACAGATTGCCCAAAAAGGTGTACTGGGATAATCGCTTTAGTCTGGGGAGTAATCGCTTTTTCCAACAGTGCCACATCGAGGTTAAAAGTATTGATATCGATATCGACAAAAACCGGTGCTGCCCCGACTAAATTAATCGCTTCGGCGGTGGCAATAAACGAAAAAGTAGAAGTAATTACTTCATCCCCCGCTTGAATACCGAGGGAGCGCAGTGCCAGATAAAGGGCATCGGTTCCCGAATTACAGGCGACACAATCGCTAACACCGTGATAGAGGGCAAATTGTCGTTCTAATTCGCTCACAGCTTCGCCACCAATATAGCGCCCAGAACGGAGGATTTCTAAAACGGCATGGTTAGCTTCTTCGCTGATGACTTGGTATTGACGGGATAAATCGACGGGGGGAATTTTACTCACGCGCTTTCACTCAAATTAGAGACTAATCGGGATTTGTTCGGGAAAAAAAGGAATAATTAGTCAAAAATAATTATAAACTTGCTATTTATAGATGAAGTACCCTTGTAATTTGTTTCTTTTATTTTTATGGATGGATTAGTAGAACTAAATCTGGTGGATTTGGGTTGGGCTTTGGGGATGATGGGCATTTGTTTACTCCTCTCCCGTTGGTCAAATTTAGCTCTAGAGGGACAATTATTATTAGCGACCGGTCGATCGATCCTGCAATTATTAGTGGTAGGCTATGTTATCGCCGTTATTTTTTCCCTGGATAATCCTCTAGCTGTGCTGGGGATTTTGGCAGTAATGATGACTATAGCGACTATTGTTGCTAAAAATCGCATCGATAGCCGAGATAAAGGCTTATTACCCCTAGTTTTCGGCTCTTTATTGATTAGTAGCTGTCTAACTTTAGGTTATGCGATCGCTTTAATTATTCAACCAGAACAATGGTACTCACCCCAATACTTAATTCCCTTGACGGGGATGGTGTTAGGGCAAGCGATGAATAGTGCCTCTTTAGCCGGGGAAAGATTAAGCAGTACCATTAAAAGTCACCGTTTAGAAATCGAAACCCATCTTTGTTTGGGGGCAACCCCTCAACAAGCGATCGCATCTTATCAAAAAGAAGCGATTCGAGCTAGTTTAATCCCCACCCTCAATCAGATGATGGTGGTGGGTTTAGTCAGTTTACCTGGAATGTTTACCGGACAGGTATTGGCAGGAAGTGAACCTTTAAACGCCGCTTCCTACCAGATACTGATCCTGTTTATGATTGCCCTAGCTAACCTAATCACCGCTCAATTGGTGACAGAGGGAATCTATCGGCGCTTTTTTAGTGAGAATTTATCACTTATCAGTTAGTCAGTTATCAGTTATCAGTTATCACTAGCCACTAACCACTCCTGACTCCTAATTAACGCCCACTGTTCACTGATTACTGTTTACTGATAACTGATTTAGCTTTTCCACTTGCTGGCGACGACTTCAGCGAGATCAACCACGCGTTGGGAGTAACCCCATTCGTTATCGTACCAAGCGATAACTTTCACCATATCGCCACCCATCACCATCGTTAGACTAGCATCGATGATCGAGGAGGCATCAACACCGCGATAATCAGAGGAAACGAGGGGTAAATCATTATATTCGAGAATTCCTTTCAAAGAATTTTCCGCAGCTTCTTTGAGGACTTCGTTTACCTGTTCCGCGATCGTGCTTTTTTCCACTTGTGCGACTAAATCCACCACAGAAACGTTAGGAGTGGGTACACGCAGGGCGATCCCGTTAAGTTTCCCTTTCATTTCGGGGATAACTAAGGCTACAGCTTTAGCGGCACCGGTGGAGGTGGGAACGATGTTAACGGCAGCGGCGCGAGCGCGACGGAGATCCCGGTGACTAGCATCAAGAATGCGTTGATCACCAGTGTAACTGTGGGTGGTGGTCATCGTCCCTTTGATGATGCCGAAGTTTTCGTGAATCACTTTGACGACAGGAGCAAGACAGTTGGTGGTACAACTGGCATTGCTGATGACATTGTATTTATCGTGTTCGTATTCGTGAGCGTTGACACCGACGACATAGGTTCCCACACCCGAACCTTTACCCGGTGCGGTAATGAGGACTTTTTTAGCTCCTGCGACAATATGCTTAGAAGCGCCCTCTTCATCGACGAAAACACCAGTAGCTTCGATCACTAGATCTACACCCCATTCTGCCCAGGGCAGATTGAGGGGATTGCGATCGGAATAACATTTAATGGTTTTACCGTTAACAATTAAAGAATTATCATCGGCATCGATATTAGCGTTAAGTTTGCCTAACATCGAGTCATATTTGAGCAGGTGAGCGTTACTCCGGGGATCGGATGTATCATTGATCCCCACTACCTCCAAGCCACTATTAGTCCGTCCTAACCAACATCTTAGGAAATTACGTCCAATCCGTCCGAAACCATTGATCGCTACTCTAATCACTGCTGCTTGCCCTCTACGTTTTAGTGCAATACATAAAAAAATAATTAATGTTCCCAATCATACCTTAAAGGTTGAACTTTACGATCCCGATCGAAAATAATTTATTACATCACCATTCAGGAGACTCCGAGACTCCGAGACTCCGAGACTCCGAGACTATTTTTATTTATTCTCCCCACACCCCAAACCCCACACCCACACCCACACCCCACACCCCACACCCACACCCCAAAAAAAAGGAATTGGGAGAAAAAATTTTAATTCTGCGTCAAGGATTTTGCAAGGCAACTGGGCAACATTTGGGAATTCTGCTCAAATGCCCCTATCATGAAGTTGACTTTACTACCGATCGAGTTTAAAACTTATATAATCGTGGCTCTGAGGAGTGAAAACAGTGAAAAAAGTTAATTTTAACGGCCAACCTTTCCATTTTATCGGTATTGGCGGTATTGGGATGTCAGCCCTCGCTTATATCTTAGCCGAGCGCAATTTACCTGTGTCTGGCTCGGATTTACGTCCTACTCATATCACCCAACGGCTACAGGGAGCGGGAGCGCACATTTTCCACCGTCAAGAGGCAAATAATTTAGCTTTATTTCATTCTCCGGGCCCTCAAAACAGTAGCCAAACAGTTCCGCAAGTAATCTGCTCCACGGCGATTAATGACCATAACAAGGAATATCAAGCGGCCAGAGACTTAGGATACCCAATTTTTCACCGTAGCGACGTTTTAGCTGCTTTAATCGCTGATTACGACAGTATCGCCGTCGCCGGCACCCACGGCAAAACCACCACTAGCAGCCTAATCGGTTACGTTTTGTTAGAAGCGGGATTAGACCCCACGATCATTGTCGGTGGTGAGGTGGATGCTTGGGAAGGTAACGCTCGTCTTGGTCAAGGTCGTTTTTTAGTGGCAGAGGCCGATGAGTCCGATGGTTCCCTAACCAAGCACGCCCCGAAAATCGGCGTAATCACTAATATTGAGCTAGATCACCCCGATCATTACCAGAATTTAAGCGAAGTTATCGATACTTTCCATGAATTCGCCCATCAGTGCCAGATTTTAGTCGCTTGTTTAGATTGTGACACGATCGCCGAGCATTTCCGTCCCACGATTAGTTATAGTCTCGATCCCGAAAAAGGTGCGGATTACACCGTCAGCGAGATTATCTATGAACAGGGAATGATGAAAGCTTCCGTCTGGGAAAAAGGCAGTTATTTGGGACAAATGGAAGTGAAAATCCCCGGGCAACATAATATTAGTAATGCTTTGGCAGTGGTGGCCATCGGACGTTATCTCGGTTTAGAATTTGCCGTTATTGCCGATGCGATCGCTACTTTTGCCGGGGCAAAACGCCGTTTTGAACACAAGGGAGAGGCAAACGGCATCACTTTTATCGATGATTATGCCCATCATCCTAGCGAATTGTTGGCCACGTTAGCGGCGGCAAAATTAAAGGTAGAAGGCAAACAGTACCAACGTTCGATCGCCGTTTTCCAACCCCATCGCTACAGTCGCACCACTGCCTTTTTAGAGGAATTCGGATCCGCTTTCAGTTCCGCCGATGTGGTAGTCTTAACCGATATTTATAGTGCCGGGGAAGTGAATATCGATCACATCACCGGGCAGCAAGTGGTCGAACAGGTGAGAAAACACCATAAAAACGCCTACTATCACCCTGAATTGAGTTCTTTAGGTCAATTCCTGCTAGAAATTCTCCAACCAGGGGATCTAGCCCTGTTCCTCGGCGCCGGCAATCTCAATCAAGTTATCCCCGAAATGCTCTCTCTTTACCGCGAACAATTAGCAGTTAGAGTATAGGAGTCAGTTATCAGTTATCAGTTATCAGTTATCAGATTTGAGTTTTTAAGTGAGCAGTATTAAATAGGGTTTGCTGAATAAATGTGAAATGTAGGCAAGGTAGGGGTTTTGTGGCTTTTCTTGCTCTTCATCGGCCCGCGTCCTGTAGGGGCGAAGCATTCGGGCAATAACCTATCGGTGAAACCGCAGATTTTCTATCCGAATGCTTCGCCCGTACTTTTTCAGCAGACCCTAAATAAGTAACATGATCGTTGGGTTTCATGCTTCAACCGTTCGGCAAAAGCTCACGGCCGAAGCCCAACCTACGTTCTGCTCCTCATATCCCCAATTCATAATTTATAATTCATAATTTATAATTCCCAACCCCCTAAAACCCTATGATTAAATCCTCTGTTTCTCTAGCTGATTTCACTTCCTACCGGGTGGGGGGAAGAGCGCAATGGTATGCCGAACCAGTTAATCTAGAGGAATTAAGAGAAGTGTTCGCTTGGTGGCAATCACAAGATTTACCCTTGACTGTTTTGGGGGCTGGTTCAAATTTACTAATCAGCGATCGAGGTTTACCCGGACTTGTCCTCAATACTCGCCATCTGCGATCGAGTTGTTTTGATGCCGAAACTGCTACGATTACAGCAGCGGCGGGGGAACCCCTGCCAAAAATAGCTTGGAGAGCGGCAAAACGGGGCTGGAGGGGCTTAGAATGGGCGGTGGGTATCCCCGGTACGGTGGGGGGGGCTGTGGTGATGAATGCGGGCGCACATACCTCCTGTGTGGCGGATCGATTAGTGCGGGCGCTGGTATTAAATCCCGATGGTCAGTTAGAAACTTTAAGCAAAGAAGATTTAAATTATAGTTATCGCAGTTCTTCTCTGCAAGGGGATCAACGTTTAGTTGTCGAAGCCACATTTCAGTTAGAAGCTACCGATAATCACGAGGAAATAATGGCAATTACTACCCATAATTTACGCCATCGCAAAAATACCCAACCCTATGATCGTCCTAGTTGTGGTAGTGTTTTCCGCAATCCTAAACCGCAATTTGCCGGGGCTTTAATTGAGGGAATGGGATTAAAAGGTTATCAAATTGGTGGGGCGCAAGTATCAGAGTTACACGCTAATTTTATCCTGAATATTGGTTCAGCAAAAGCCTCGGATATTCTGCGTTTAATTCGTCATGTGCAGGAACAAGTGTTCGATCGCTGGTCCCTCTGGTTAGAACCAGAAGTGAAAGTTTTAGGGGAATTTGACGGGATTTAACTATTTTTCTCGATAACGGTTGAACTCAGCCGCGATGGGCTGGAGTGCGACAGCAGATATTTTTATAATCCTCTAGAACTGCAATCTGAATAATTGCCTCACGATTAGCATTGACGTTACCTATAATCATTGAAATAAATTTGCCCCAATCAAACCGACTCGATGAACTGCTCGATGTCCGATTCTTACGAACCAAATTTGAGCATCGGTCAATCGGGCTAAAAGTTGATCGAAAGCTGTGAGGCTGTCTTTTGCCACTTCAAAAACCCCTGTTTCAATGTTGATTGCTACAATCTTCCCATGATTGCCCTCCTCGACTTGGGGGCGCACCTGAGATTGATAAATATCATTAAAATCTATTGGTGGAGCGGTAGGAGCCACATTAGGGAACGCACCCTACAAGATTGCGATCATACTATAGCGTTTCTGATTCACAAGAGGTACATTCCCGATCCTGAACAGCTTAATCAGCAAAGGTTTAAGTGTGCCGCACAGATGCGAGAACCGCTATAACAGTGGGAGCAGTGTAACGGTCTAGTTATGCCGTCTTCGCTTGTGAGGTTAACTTAAGCAGTTCATTAAGCTTATTTTTTAAGTTTTGGGATGCCATAAGCGGATTGTAGACTTCTCCTGCGTAGGGTTGCCAAACATAACTAGAACTAAAGGGGCGCAATACTGACAATATTCCTAGCTCTTGTTCGAGTGGTTTTGCTAAAACCAGTCCTGGGATAGATAAGTTAGATGATTCTTCGAGAAGCTCGCTGTAAGTTCTAAATTCATCGACTTCAACACCAACCAGTGCATAACGGAATGGGGGAGCAAATCGTAGGGACTGATATAGTAAGATACCTAACTCTGTCATTGAATATGCACTTTCAGGGCTGTCTATTCCCACTTCGCTAAGATTACTTGGTGAAACACGACACCACCAATTTTCTTCTATGTCTTGGAATATATCTGTGTGACACTGGCAATGGCGACCAGTTGACAGCAACCATGATACTCCCTCAAAATGCTGAGCAAATTTATGGGCGTTGCTCTCATCCGAACCACATTCTGCCGATAGACTAAATATCCATGCCATTTTGATAGCCTCCCATTGTGTGTATGCCACTAATCAACCTTTTCCCAATATTTTTGGGTGTTTGCCAATGCTGCCTCGTACTTTTCTAGAGCCATTGTAACTCTTGGCATGATGCTAACGTGAGTCGGGCTATCTTGGACAGCCTGTAAATCCCCTGTGATATGGCTATCGTCAATTTGCCATAAAGGGTCTTTGCCAGTTCCACCAAAACTGGCAGGTTTGCGAAATGCTGGTAAACCTTCAATGGATAGGGCAACAGACATTCCCTTTGTGTCCCTAATGGCAACCGTTACAAGATCGCCATGCAACTGACGCTGTGGCTCTGGTAACAAATAGCTTTGTTCATCTAGGCAACCTACTGGCATTTGCTGAATGTTTATATCGATATTAGGTCTAACCCCTAATAATCTGGCACTACGACCAATTTTGGGTCTGTCGTTTTGCTCTGCCATGCCACGATAGTAGAGTTTCGCCATCACCCACTACTTGTATTTTACCTTTAGCTTCATTGTACCTGAAGCACCAACATAAACTCAATTGGGACACCATCAACGTCTGAAGATAGACCAACACCAGCTTTCTGAGACATTGTAATCTCTATTTCATCAACACCATTTTCTTTTCCTGCTCGAATAATGTCGATCGCTACTTTTCTTTGTTCTCCAATCTCTTTTTCGTTAGCACCTGATGTAAGAAGGGAAATACCGTCCAAAACAAGTGCTACTGGAAGCGCCAAAGGCACCATTGCAAGCTAACTATTCTGCGACAAGAAGGTAAGCGCTTTATGCCGTTTTTCTGGCGTTGTGATGTCAAACTCGTTGGATTCACTCATACTCATTGGCTGGGTTCTATATAGCTATCGATTAACGAAGTGTTGGAATACAAACACAGAATATCACGCCCAAAAGCGTGTTATCCAGATTAGCCTACTGCTAGTGGAGCGGTAGGAGCCACATTAGGGAACGCACCCTACGGCTAACTGTGAGTATGAGGCACACGGGATGTGAAGCCGCCTAACGGCTTAATTGAGCAGCAAGAGATTCCGTTCAACTAAGCGTAAACTACTCTAATATTGTCCGCTCCAATGATGTGTTATGCCCCGATCGCTTATCAATTATTTATCTTTGCGATCGCCGACAATCTCTCGGAACTCATCAACGAAACCGATAACTTTTGCTTGCTTAAACTTGTCTAAAAATAGATAACTTTAACGGGCGTATCGTTTCAGCATAACGTTCGAGTTCAGGGGCGCTGCGCAGCTTTATCGCGCAGCGGCCCCTGGAACGAAGTGTTATGTTTCAAGTTTATCGAAGGCACTGATTAACCAATCGATCTTCTGATCTTTTCTATATGGACTGGGATAGCGGTACCAAGGGTAGTCCAACTGTAGCCCCTGCACCCCAGGGATTTCGGATAAGAATGCAATAGCAGCATTTCGAAGTACTTCAGTAGAACCCCATGCTGCAACTATGCGAGAACTTCCCGCACAATCACGTTGAAGCCCGCCGAGCCGCTTGGGATGGATAATGCTATGGGGACTGGAGGGGTCACGCTTCTGAGCATCCTCAAAATCCACTGAAAAGCTGCCGCTGTTTCCGTTTCTGAGATCTGATAGGTTGAGAACCCTGACGTGCTTCCACCTCTTTAGCAACATCAGGCGCATCAGTTGGTACTGCGCGTTATCTGGCCTGGCTGGAATCAGTTCCCTCGACCATCCGCCATCAAGTACATCGCTCACTGAGTAGCATTTTGGAATGTAACTTATATCGAGTGGCCTAGAAGAACCCGGATTCATCATTATCACTACCGCGTCCGGCACCCCTGTGGCTTCAGAATCTCCGGCATTGGCGATAATTTCCAAAACGCTTCGGCACGGAAACACTTTTCCGGCGATTTCTACGTCATAGAAATGCCCTCGCACCGAGAAGGAGCGCTTCAATTCATCTGCGTAAACAAATTCCACTTAGGCTAGCGCTCCGAATGAAACATAACGGCTTAATTGAGCAGCAAGAGATTCCGTTCAACTAAGCGTAAACTACTCTAATATTGTCCGCTCCAATGATGTGTTATGCGCCGATCGCTTATCAATTATTTATCTTTGCGATCGATATGATGTAGCCTGTGTTAGCGTTAGCGTAACGCACGGATTTTGAACATTAGATAAGGTGCGTTACATTTCATTAACGCACCCTACAAGATCGGCGATCGCACTAAATCCGTTGAGTAACGCACAGAAAACGGGTTTCTCCGAGAAACCCGTTTTCTACTCATGCAAAAGCAATTTTGTAGGGTGCGTTAGGCGGTGATAACCTTGGAATGAAAAACCAAAATTAGTAATCCGCCGTAACGCACCAGTTAAGTATTATCAAAGTTCTCATCAACCAGAAGCTTAATCATGCTTGCCGCGCTGCTTTACGCGCAAGAAAGCGATCCCGCAATCCCTGGGGGTCAAATCTCCCTTGATTGATTACCGGAATCTCCTGTGCTTGCTGTTGTCGCTGTTGCAAGTAGGATTCTACTTCCGATTGGTGCTTGAGGTAAAAAGCGATCGTGGCGTAAACGTCAGCTAGATTTAGTGATGGGTAACGATTAACGATTTCCGCTGCCGTCGCACCCTGATGAAATAAGGTCATAAGCATTTTCGTTGCCGTGCCTAGAATTTTATTGTCTAGTACAGCATCGCTACCATAGCACGATCGATTTAACTTGACTGGGAATGGATAAAGGCAAATAATCAATTAATCGATCGAGATCAAGACTCAATGTCTGATAACTTGTTATTGGTGGGGTAGGGAATCACCTAAGTCACCTTGTTGAATTATTGATTGTCATTAAAAATGTTTAAGCGATCGCTTTTCTTGCCCCTGTTAATTTTATCCCTTAGTTGTACGCTGCTTTTTAGTGCTTGTCGTCAACAAACAGCTAATAATCCCCCAGCAACGGAAAATAATAATCCAGAAACTTTAAAACTTTTATATTGGCAAGCGCCGACGATTTTAAATCCCCATCTCTCCACGGGATTCAAAGACTCAGAAGCGAGTCGCATTACCTTAGAACCTTTGGCTAGTTTCGATGAAAAGGGGGAATTAGTTCCTTTTTTAGCGGCAGAAATTCCTACTATTGAAAATAGGGGAGTTGCCCGGGATGGTAAATCGGTGACATGGAAGCTAAAAAAAGATATTAAATGGTCAGATGGTACTCCTTTTACTGCCAAAGATGTCATCGCTACCTATAATTTTATTACCAATCCGAAAACTGGTTCTACTAGCGCTGGCAATTATGAAATAGTTAAAACTGTGGAAGCGATCGATCCCCATACAGTTAAAATAACTTTTAAGCAAGTTAATCCCGCTTGGTCATTAGTTTTTGTGGGAACAGAAGGGATGATTTTACCTGCTCATCTCTATGAAAAGTATAGCAATGAAACGGCACGCCAGGCCCCCGCTAATTTATTACCGGTGGGAACGGGTCCCTATAAAGTGGTAGAATTTAAACCGGGAGATACGGCGGTTTATGAACCAAATTCTTTCTTTCGAGAAGCGGATAAATTGGGTTTTCAAAGAATAGAATTAAAAGGAGGAGGTGATGCAACTTCTGCGGCAAGAGCGGTTTTACAGACACAGGAGGCGGATTATGCCTATAATTTGCAAGTAGAGGCCAAGGTTTTAAGTGATTTAGAAAAAGCGGGTCGGGGTCAGTTAATATCTAGTTTCGGTTCTTTGATTGAACGAGTTTTATTTAATCTGAGTGATCCTAATCAAGCTACTCCCGAAGGTGAGAGGTCTAGTATTAAGTTTCCCCATCCTTTTTTAAGTGATGTGAAAGTAAGAGAAGCTTTATCTTTAGCCGTTGATAGAGATACTATTGCCACGCAACTTTATGGTATTACTGGGAAAACAACTCCTAATTTTATCGTGATGCCATCAGAATATAATTCGCCCAATACTCGCTATGAATTTAATCTAGAAAAGGCTAAGAAATTACTAGATGATGCGGGATGGAAAGATAGTAATGGTGATGGCACTAGGGATAAAAATGGGGTAGAAATGAAATTAGTTTTTCAAACCACTGTCAATCCTCTTCGTCAGAAAACCCAAGAAATTATCAAACAAAGTTTACAAGCGATCGGGATAGGAGTAGAATTAAAAACTGTTGATGCCAGTATTTTCTTTTCTAGCGATCCTGCTAACGATGACACGGTAGAAAAGTTTTATGCTGACCTACAAATGTACACTACTGGTAATAATAGTCCCGATCCGAAAGCCTATTTTAAAACCTTTACCTGTAGTGAAATTCCCCAAAAAGCTGATGGTTGGGCTGGGGATAATTATGCTCGTTATTGTAATCCTGAATACGATAAATTATGGCAAGCTTTTAGTCAAGAATTAAACCCAGAAAAACGGAGAGAAATAGCGATTAAAATGAATGATATGTTAATTAATGATTTTGTGATTATTCCCCTAGTTCATCGTGCCGATGTGGTGGCAATTAGCAATAGTTTGTCGGGGTTTGAATTAACTCCCTGGGATAGAAATACTTGGAAGATCAAAGACTGGAAGCGTAGTAAATAAATGCTGAAATACTTTCTGAAAAGATTATTATTTTCGATTCCCACTCTTTTAGCTATTAGTATGGTGGTTTTTGGCATTTTGGCCCTAGCGCCGGGGGATCCGATGGGGGAATTTGCAGCTAATCCAGCTATCACCGAAGCGGTGCGAGAAAATATTCGCAAAAGTCTCGGATTAGATCAACCGCTTCCCGTGCGTTATGTCAAGTGGTTGTTAGCATTTCTTCAAGGAGATATGGGCTATTCTTTCACCAGTCGCAGTCCAGTTTTTACCCTCATTTGGCAGCGTTTACCCACAACTCTCTGGATTGTCGGTATTGCCTATATTTTCGGGGTTTTAATTGCTTTTCCTTTAGGCATAATTTCAGCAGTCAAGCGCCATTCTTGGTTAGACAAAATTATCTCTACTTTTTCCCTACTTGGCTTTTCTTTACCCACCTTTGTGACGGGATTATTATTAATTATTATCTTTAGTGTGCAGTTAAACTGGCTACCATCTTTTTATAACAGTACCCTAGAAATCAGTGATTTTAATAGTTTGATCGAGCAGGTTAAACAGTCAATTATGCCCGTAACTGTATTAAGCTTATATCAAGGGGCGATGTTGATGCGTTTCGTGCGTTCTTCCGTAACTGAAGAAATTCACCAAGAGTACGTTAAAACTGCCTTAGCCAAGGGACTAACTAATTTTTCTGTCCTCACTAAGCATATAGTTCGCAATGCTTTAATCCCCGTTGTCACCCTGATTGCTCTCGATATTCCCTCAATTTTTACCGGTGCTTTAGTCACAGAACAAGTGTTTCGTGTGCCGGGTATCGGTGCTTTATTAATCGATTCTATTTCCCGCAGTGATACCCCCGTAGTGATGGCGATTACCTTTATCTATGGGATTTTAATTGTTATCTTTAACTTAATTGCCGATTTAACCTATAGTTGGCTCGATCCGCGAGTCAGATATTAACTATGAACATCACAAAATCCTTACACACGGCGATTTTAGTCACGGAGCTAGAAAAAGCCATTAACTTTTACGAAAATGTTCTAGGATTGACTAGAATCGATCGCCCTTTGCAATACGATGGGGTTTGGTATCAAGTGGGAGATTATCAAATTCATTTAATTGTCGATAGCAATTACCAAAACTACCGTCCCAATCCCGAAAAATGGGGACGTAATCCTCATATTGCCTTCGCTATTGATGACGTGACAGCCATGGTTAACTATCTAGAAAGTCAAGGTTATACAATTCAAATGAGTGCCTCGGGTAGAAAGGCATTATTTGTCAGTGATCCCGATGGTAATATCCTAGAAATGAGCCAAATTTAGCCTGAAAAATTCCCCAATATGTTAGACCAATTACAGACTCAACTCTATCACCTTGAACAATACGCTGATCGCTTAGTAACTTCCCAACTAACTCACCTTAGTTTTGTCAGTATTGCCGTGATTTTTCTAGCGGGTTTACTCACCAGTCTTACCCCCTGTATGCTGTCGATGTTGCCGATTACCGTCGCTTATATCGGGGGTTACGAAAATCAAGGTCGTTTAGCGGCTTTTTGGCAGTCCACATGGTTTTCCCTGGGATTAGCTACCACCTTAGCGGGATTGGGACTAATTGCCGCTACTTTAGGAAAAGTCTATGGACAGGTGGGGATCGGTTTACCAATTATCGTCAGTGCGATCGCTATTTTGATGGGGTTAAACCTCTTGGAATTATTACCCCTGCGCTTCCCCTCCCTTGGCGCTACCGATTGGATTACCGGCGATTTTCCCCCGATTTTGCGGTCCTATCTTCTCGGTTTAACATTTGGTTTAATCGCCTCTCCATGTAGTACACCAGTTCTAGCTACTTTATTGGCATGGGTGGCAAATACAGGAGATTTAAGCTTAGGAGGGGGATTATTGTTATCCTACACTGCCGGCTATGTTTTACCGCTGATTATCGTCGGTTCTTTTACTGCCTCGCTGAAAAGCTTTCTTTCCCTGCGTCAATGGTCCGGGTGGATTAATCCTGTCAGTGGGGTTTTATTAATCGGTTTTGGAGTTTTTTCTTTATTATCTCGTCTGCTGTGATGGTGGAGAGTTATGATAGATAATTGGCTAGAATTGCAAAACTTTTAACTATGACTATATCGGAAACTTCCTCAAATTTAAATAATACACCGCTCCGATGGGGACGTAAATTTATCCAGACTATTGCCGATCTGCGATTAGCAATTATCCTCTTACTTTTAATCGCTATTTTTAGCATTTCTGGGACAGTAATCGAACAGGGACAATCCCTATCTTTCTACCAAGCTAATTATCCTGAGAAACCCGCTTTATTTGGGTTTCTGACTTGGAAAGTTTTATTACTAATGGGATTAAATCATGTTTATAGTACTTGGTGGTATCTATCATTATTAATTCTCTTCGGTTCCAGTTTAACCGCTTGCACCTTCCGACGACAATTACCCGCTTTAAAGGCGGCCAGAAACTGGCAATTTTATCAACAATCTCGCCAATTTCAAAAACTAGCTTTAAGTGCTGAATTAGAAACTGGTTCCCTAGAATCCCTAACCCCCTTGTTAGAAAAAAAAGGCTACAAAGTTTTTCTAGAAAATAACAGTCTCTATGCTCGTAAAGGTCTGATTGGTAAAATTGGTCCGATTATCGTTCATGCAGCCATGTTAATTATTTTAGCAGGAGCGATCTGGGGAGCGTTAACCGGTTTTTTCGCTCAAGAAATGGTGGCTAGTGGCGATAGTTTTCAGGTTAAAAATATTATTGAAGCTGGACCCTTATCTAAAAATTCTCTCCCTAAGGATTGGGGGATTAAAGTTAATCGTTTTTGGATTGATTATAGTCCTAAAGGTGACGTAGAACAATTTTATTCTGATTTGTCGGTGATCGATAATCAAGGACAGGAGATCGATCGCAAAACTATTCAAGTTAACCAACCTCTGCACCATAAAGGGGTGACTTTTTATCAAACCAGTTGGGGAATTGCTGGGGTAAAAGTACAGGTGAATAATAGTCCGATTCTACAGCTACCGATGGCTAGTTTAGACACCAAAGGTAATGGACAAATCTGGGGAACTTGGATTCCGACTAAAACCGATCTTAGTGAGGGAGTTTCTCTTTTAACCAGAGATTTACAAGGTACGGTAATTGTCTATGATGCTAAGGGAGATTTAACCTCTGCTGTACGAGAAGGAATGACGATTCCTATCAATGGAGTTAATCTAAAAATAGTCGAATTAGTGGGCAGTACAGGGTTACAAATTAAGGCAGATCCAGGAGTGCCTATTGTCTATTTAGGTTTTGGTTTATTGATGATGGGAGTGGTAATGAGTTACTTTTCCCATTCGCAAATTTGGGCTTTACAATCGGGTGATCGCTTTTATATTGGTGGTAAAACTAATCGCGCTCAAGTCAGTTTTGAACGGGAAATAATTGATACCATTGAAAGGCTAAAGTTAAAGTAGAATTGACGTTAATCTGGTGTCGTTTCCCGATCAAAAGTTCTGTTTATCTATCTATGGTTTGCTGAATAAATCTAAAAACCTTATCCAACAAGGTTTTTAGACTTTTTTTCCCTCAAAAAGTGCCGACCCTTGGAGTGATTGGGGGGAAAATTCAGGGACTTTTTCCCTG
>VYLL01000333.1_pt1 | contig 16193 bp, 9 predicted proteins | sample 5114301 | NCBI WGS metagenome assembly VYLL01 (sample SAMN12291809, study PRJNA351875) | freshwater metagenome | isolation source: freshwater lake | place: USA: Michigan, MSU2 Lake | collected 2011-08-16 | reverse complement strand
TCAGTTTCTCTAGTTGTTATTGGTAAGGTATCTTCAACCTCAACCGCAGTTGGTTCAATCTCAGGGTACATTTCTCCTGTCTGTTGGGCAAGTTGTTCAAAAATGTCAGTTTCTTGTGTGAACATTGATATATTTTCTCCTGTTTCTAAGTTTTTAGAAAATTCATCTACTCTAGAGACTGATCCATCGACTTTTTTGCATCTTCCTCCTCTTTAGATGATGATTCTTCTTTTATCTCCTTAGTTGATGTTAAGGCATCAGAAGAGGTTTCTTTAACTGGTGTATTTATTTGCATATCTTTATCCTTTTCAGTAAAATCTCTCCCTTCTTTAGGCTCTACTATTTTTTGAACAAATTTTCCTCCAAAACCGAAGCTCAAAAAGCTTAAGACAATCCAAAATTCTTCAGAGAAGTCATTTTGTTCTTGCGTTGCTAATGTTGAATTTTGAGAATCTATAATTTTTTCCAGTAAGGCTTTCTTTTCTGCTGACAGTGGGTTAGATTGTTTAATGATGTCTACAGATTCCTTAAAAATTGCTTGCTGCTGGTTGCTTTTAGAAAAAAGGAGTGTACCAAAATAAATCGAAGCCCCTAGTGCTAAAAGACCCATTAGTCTCATTGCAGAATAATTACCATTATCTTCTTGCAACGGTTCCCCAAGAAACCGTAACAATTGATTCCAAATGGCGTTCAACCCTTTTTCTCCTTTTTCTCCATTTGACATTGCTTAAAACCTCATATTTAATCAATCAACAATTAACTTTTTGACGCTTTGGAAGAAGTTGAAAAATACTGGGAATAATGAAGCAGATAAATCCCAGAACTAAAAAAGCTTCTAAAATAATTATTTTCTCCGAAGGCTTTGTAGCTAAATTAAGCAGACAATCTGTGTTTAAATTTTCACATTCAAGCTTAAGTTCCCATGACCCAAAATAAAGACTAGCCAAGAATGAAATAAAACCCATGAATTTTGTGGAAGAATATTTTTTCTTTCTCATTAGTCATTTCAGGCGTATATCGATGCCTGATTTAATTAACACGATAAATTGTTGATTATGACCTAAAAAAAGGTAGATTCTGTAAAGCCTCTTGAGAATCTTGCCGAGTCAGAAATTTATTAAAACCCTTTGTTCCAAAAGCAGCAGCAATCAAACTATAGGTAATGTTTACTCCTGCTTCTTTTGATTTCAAATTAAAGGTTATAAATCCAGTACCAATGGCAGCAAGCAGCAAAGTAAAACTTAACAATCTGCTTGGTGACGGTTTGCCACTATCGTCCTGAAAAAATGTAGCAGTTTTTTTCATGGATTTAACCTCTCTATTTCTCATTTTCAGTTTAGTCTTCAAAGAATAGTTAAAAATTTCTTTGCTAAATTGGCAATTTGAAGCATTTTATCTGTTCCATTAATACAGCGACGAGCATTTAAAAAATCAGTCTGGTGATTATTGATATAGTCAGTAATTTTCCTCCCAGTAAACGCTCCTGTTTTAAATCCATGCACAAGGACAAATAACGCAACGTTTTGATTCATAGCTAGATCGGGCTTATTTACCAAATCAATACCCAAAATGCCACCGTATTTTTGGTAATTTTTTTCCCATGTTAATTGTACATATCCACGTCCGTAATATGGATGGTATCTAAGGTTGCGTCGTCGCCAATCCTCATTTAGCCAAAAAGCTTCCCGCACGGGTTGAAAAGTTTGGGCGGTTTCCCATTGTGTTGTTGCCAGTACATAAGCAATTTGAGTTTTGAGTCCAATACCTTGAGTTTTACATTCCGATTTAATTGCTTCAATTGTTCCTTGCTTAGTGGAAAAGTTATGTACCTTCCCTTTCCCAATTTCGTCCATTTTCTTTTGAAGCGTTGCAATAGAACCTGGTCCGATTAGGTTGGGATTTCCTTGAAAAATATCAGTTTTAAATTCAGCCCACGCTGTGCGAGTTCTGGGACCGATTAATCCATCAATTGTTCGGACTGGATAACCTAAACGAAAGAGAGCATTTTGCAATTCTTTCAGTTGTGCTTCGTCCAATTGATCAATGGGTGTTGGATCTTTAATGGTCGCTAATTGCTCTAATTTCATGGCTAGTAAATTATTATTTATCCATTAGTTTGAACGCCCGTCTGGTAACGTGGGTCAAGTGACAGCCCAACCCCAAAGGCGACTTGTGAACGACAATACACATTTCCCCCCCCCTGCAACTGTATTTTACGCTACAATTTAATAAATCTTTACATTCTTCTCCCCAACCAGCGATTCACAGGGGAAGGAGTCTCAGGTGGTTTCCCCTGTTTTAATCGGATAAACTAGGGATACCAGCTTTCATCAAGGCATCAGCATGACTACCAACGTAGCGAAAACTCAGTGGCAGTATTTAGAGAAACGTCCTCATTCCTGGCGACAACAGCTTTGTTTTCAAGGCAGGAGGCTGAAAGCTTTTGATGTCTGGTCAGATATGATTGTCAATGACATGACTCCTCAAGAAGCAGCCCTTAATTGGGAGTTACCCCTGGCTGCCATCTATGAAGCAATTGACTACTGCGAGACGAATCAGCAGCTACTCAAGCAAGAAGCAGAAGAAGAACGCCACCGTCTGGAAGCAAAGGGGATTAGTGTTGAGCCTAAGATTATTGCTTGATGAGGACTCGCAATCCCAACTTCTGGTTAAGTTACTTACGGCTGCTGGTCATGACGTGCTGACGATCAATGAAATTGGTTTGGCTGGCTGCACAGATAATGTCGTACTTGACTATGCCATACAGGAAAATCGGATTCTGCTAACTCATAACTGCGATGACTTTGAAGAGTTGCACCAAGCCAATCCCAGCCATTCGCGGATATTCGCGGTTTACCGTAACGCTAACCTCTTAAAAAATATGGGCTTCAAGGCAATTGTCAAGGCAATCGCCAATCTCGAAACTGCTAACGTCCCCCTTGCTAATCAGTTCATCTCCCTGAACCACTGGAACTATTAATTCTGGTTTGTCTCGATCTTGTCACAAATCTTAACTTAATCTCTCCCTAACTATTGAAAACAACAATACACTCTACCCCCCGCACAGTATCCTACGCTACAATTTAATAAATCTTTACATTATTCTCCCTGACTAGGGATTCACATCGGATTTACACATCCTCACCCAATATTTCGTCAAAACTTACCGAAAAATTGGGTTTAAAGCCTCGCTCTTTTAGGGCGACTTTATATGATGTATGCTATTAAGAATAGGGGGCCGGGTAAGCAACCGCTTAAAAAACCCAGTCATCGCCGGATGAACGCACCGTTCGGATCTCGGCGTGAGCTTTTCTCGAACGCTGAGCTCAGGGCAGCGCGGTCAAAAACGACATCGGTAAGATTGCCAACCAAATTATGATGGCTGTCACCTTGCGTTGGGAAACCATTTTGATGCCAGAGGAAAGAAAAGAGGGTCATCAGTCATCAGTTATCAGATTTGCGTTTTCAGTCCACTGATTACTGGAAATACTCCTCAACTCCCACTCTGCAATAACTACTGGCAGCCAGAAATACGTTGGTTACATATCATGCTTTGTGCTTTTTGTCAAAAAAACTTTTTTTTTGCAATAAAACTACACAAAAAAAAGATCATCGTTGTGGGTGAAATTGACTGATTTACCCGTCTTAATTAGGATTACCTTGTAGGTGTGGCAAGGGTTTCAACCATTGCTGTTCAAAAAAGCACATAATAACCCACTATGAAATTCTATCAAATCGCTGTAACCATTGTAAAATCGTTGTTAAATAAAAATCTTTCTCAATTAATTCTTAAGAATTTATAAATATTGCGGAATGTTAATTTAAATATTCTCAAGTTTTTGGAGTCAATATATAATGGTTGCTTATCTTTGTTGAAAAATAGAACTCCTGCAAAAATCCAACATCTACCATTGGGTTAGAAGTCAGTTATCAGTTATCAGTTATCAGTTATCAGTTATCAGTTATCAGTTATCAGTTATCAGTTATCAGTTATCAGTTATCAGTTCACTGAGAAAACTCCCCACACCCCACACCCTACACCCCACACCCTACACCCCACACCCTACACCCCAATTCTTATGAGAGATTCCCTATCGAGCCATCTAAGAGTACAACAACATTGCCTCAATCAAGTTAAATTAGCCGTGAGAAAGCAGGGCTTTAGCAGTCAACGATCCTTAGCTAAAGAAGCTGAATTTAGTCTGGCTATTGTCAGTAACTTCCTGACTGGGAAACCAGTAGAACAAGCCACTTTTGCCCAAATTTGTCGTCGATTATGCCTCGACTGGCAAGAAATCGCCGCCCTGAATTTTCAGCTAACAGCACCCCCTCAAGACAAAATTCCGGTTAATTCTCCATCCAAGAGCGAAAAATTGGACATATTACCCCCCTATCCCAATGGGGCAGTTCCCCTTGGTTCCCCATTTTATTTAGAACGTCTTCCCCTGGAAGAACAGATAAGGCAGGAAATCAAGAAACCGGGGGCTTTAGTGCGGATAAAAGCCCCGAAAGAAATGGGCAAAACTTCCCTACTTTTGAGAATGCTCGATTTTGCCAAACAGCAAGGCTACCGCACGGTGAGTTTGAACTTAGAACAGGTAGACCAAGCGATTTTAGGTGATTTAAACCAATTTTTGCGCTGGTTGTGTGCCAATGCTGCCCGTCAACTACAGTTAAAACCACAATTAGATGAGTATTGGGATGAGGATTTAGGCAGCAAGATTAGCTGTACGGTCTACATTCAAGACTATCTGCTTGAATCGATTACCGCCCCCATTGTCCTCGCTCTCGATGAACTTAATCAGATTTTTGAACATCCCCAAGTGGCCAAGGATTTTTTACCGCTGCTGCGTTCTTGGTACGAAGAAGCCAAAACCCTACCTATTTGGCAAAAACTCCGTCTTATCGTCGTCCATTCCACAGAAATTTATGTTCCCCTGCAGCTCAATCAATCCCCCTTTAACGTGGGATTCCCCGCACAGTTAAGTCATTTTAGTCTTGAGGAGGTATTGCAATTAGCCCAACGTTATCAACTCACCTGGGAAAATCAGGAAAAAGTCAAACAATTGATGGAGTTAGTGGGAGGACACCCGGCTTTGGTACAAACTGCCCTCTACTATCTCAGTCGGGAGGAAATAACCATGACGCAAATATTAACCAGTGCCACCTCCGTCACGGGGATTTATGCCCATCACCTGCGACGCCATTGGGCGGTATTAGAACAACAGCCTGAACTAGCAAAAGCCCTCGATCGGGTGATGAGCGCGGTGGAACCCGTACAATTAGACCCAATTCTCGCTTACAAACTCAGCAGTATGGGGCTGCTCAAACAATCAGGAGATAAAGTAGTACCCGGCTATGAATTGTATCGACGCTATTTTTTAGAGGTGAAATCCTCTATCAGTTATCAGTGAACAGTAATCAGTTATCAGTGAGGGTGTGGGGTGTGGTAAGAACAAAGCGGCCTTCTGCATGAGTGCCTTTTGAACCTAGTAAATCAATTTTGTACGACTACTTATGAATATGTCAATCAAAGATACTGTCCAAAATACTGTCAACATTAGTAACTTTAGTCGCTCGCAACTCGGTCAACCGGATGAGAACAATTTATATAAAGCGGTCGCCACAATTACCGAGGGACATTGGCCGGAGAATCTTTCGGGATACGTTTTTATCGTCTGTCCTTTTCATAGAAAAAATGACCGTCATTTGTTCTCTGGCGAAGGTGTAATTATTAGATGGGACTTGCAAGGGAAAAATAATCAAGTTAACGTCCACAGTAAAAAACTGAAAACTTGGGATAGTTTTTGGCGAAAAGTTTTACCGATATTTAATATTATTAAAGCCAATTTTCCCGCCGTGATCAGCATTTTGGGTTCTTCGGAAATAGCGAATACTGCTATGGTTAAACTAGAAAAAGTTTCCGAAGATGAACAACTAGAAGAAACCAGATTAATTCTCACCGCCGATGCGGGACGTTACTGGGAAGTGGACCCCGTTTCCCTTGATACTATCACTCCGATTGGTTATTTTGACCAACATCTTGTTTCCGTGCCTTTGTCTTTTTTCCCCGTCCTAGAAAATACCGCTCATCCCTTCTACGACAAAAAAACCCAAGAATTTATCACCTGTGAATTAAAGCTAAAACTTGTATCGGGAGGTATGTTAAAAGATTTAGATAACTCGGTGTATATTGTTCTTTGGGATCAACAAAAACAACTTAAACCTTGGAAACTACAGGGAACTATCCTTGATGGTAGCCCCCATTCGGTTATCGTCACCGAAGATTATATCATGATTCCCGATATGCCTTTTCAGATGGGAGTAGCCAAACTATTAGGTATCAGAATTAAGCCGGAAGAAACCTATCCGAAAACTCAAATTTATCTGGTTAAACGTCAAGACCTCAAGGAAGAAGAAACCACCGTTCCCTCGCAATTAATTACCTTCAATGGCGACAGTTATCACTTCCTTTGTAATTACCATAATACCAACGGTCAAATTCAACTTGTGGCCATCCAAAATGCCACTATTAGTTTAACCGAAGCGATCGAAAAAGACGATATCCAACATTTTACCGGTCAGGGTTATCCTCCCGAATACCACGGCATTCCCTGGATGTTTTCCTTTGACCCCGGAGTGCTGCGCAAAGTGGTTATCGAAGATGCCAGGGTGATGAGCGAACAAGCTTTCATCCATCCGGGGTGGTTCTCTACCACTCTCTACACCGCTGACCCGCGGGAATTGGAACAGGGATACAGCGCTATTTATCAGGTTTATGCCGGTTATGTGCGCGAATTAATCTGTCGTCGTCAGTATATGGATTTTCGCGACCAAAGTAATCGCATCCTCAGGGATGCCGAACTTCCCTGTCATGACTTGCCCTCGGTATTAGCCAAGGTTCCCCTCAATCAGGATTGGAATCAGTTAACTGAAGAGATTAGACAAGAAAAAAATGCCACTGATACTCATGTATCCCATTTAGGTCGGAAACCACTGGATTTTTATGTTTGTCCCGATGGCTATATTTTAGATAGCATTCAGTTTATTCCCCAAGAACAGGGCTATCTATTGACGACGGTTTTAACCCCGACCAGAGTATTAGAAGCTTGGTTATTTAACCCTGACAATCTCAAGGACGGACCGATGGCTAAACTGAGTTTGCCGGAAGATGTTCACTTTGGTTTTACCTTGCATTCCGAGTATTTCGAGCAAGTGATGCCTTCTCCTCGTCCTTCCGTCTCACAGGTAAATCGAGTTCTTTCAGCCTTGCGGAGTCTGGTCTTGGTTCCCGTAGAATTTTTCCTAGGGAAACCCGCAGCTGTTTACAATCGCCAAGTAAAAAAATGATTGTTCTCAACGGATACGACATTCTTTCCCAAATCTACGAAAGTGTTAACTCGGAAGTCTATCGGGCCATTCGCACCGTCGATAATCAACCGGTTATGCTCAAAATCCTCAAGCAAGAATATCCCACCCCACAAGAACTAACCCACTACAAACAGGAGTATAAAACCATCTGCGGTCTGAACTTCGAGGGGGCGATTAAAGCCTATGGCTTAGAAACCTACCGCAGAACTCCCGTGATTATTTTGGAAGATTTCGGGGGTGTATCCTTAAAAAAATGGCTAGAGGGCAAACCCCTAGCCTTAAGGGACTTTTTAAGCCTTGCACTCCGAATAGTGGCTAATTTAGAGAAAATTCACAACGCTAAGGTTATTCACAAAGATATTAATCCTGCCAATATAGTTCTTAACCCCGAAACCGGACAAATTAAAATCATCGATTTTGGCATTGCCAGCGTCCTGCGGCGGGAAAATCCGGGGCTAAAAAATCCCAACGTCCTTGAGGGGACTTTAGCCTATATTTCTCCGGAACAAACCGGACGGATGAATCGCAGTCTCGATTACCGCACGGATTTTTATTCCTTGGGCGTTAGCTTCTATGAACTTCTCACCGGACAATTACCTTTTCGGGCTAAAGATGCTTTGGAATTAGTTCACTGTCATCTGGCAAAACAACCTCTGGAGATTAATAGTCTCGTCAGGGAGAAAATTCCCCCGGTGGTGGAGGCAATCATCAGGAAACTGATGGCTAAAACCCCCGAGGAACGATACCAAAGTGCCTATGGTATTCGGGCAGATTTAGAAGAATGTTTAAGACAACTAGAAACAACGGGTAAAATTGAGGATTTTGTCATCGCTGGGCAAGATCTAGCCAATCAGTTCCAAATTCCCCAAAAACTCTACGGTAGGGAGGCGGAAATCGCCACTCTCCTCACTGCTTTTCAACGGGTAGCCACCGCAGATAAAAACTCCTCTCACACCGAACTGATGCTAGTTACGGGTTATTCTGGCATGGGTAAAACCACCCTGGTTAGGGAAATTTACCAGCCAATTACTGAAAAACGCGGCTTTTTTATCTCCGGTAAATTTGACCAATTTCAGCGCGATACTCCCTACGCTGCCGTGGTTAGCGCTTTGACTCATCTCGTCAAGCAACTTTTGGGGGAAAGTCAACCACAACTGGAACTATGGCGACAAAAACTCCTAAAGTCTTTGGGGACGAATGCACGGGTTATTATTGATGTGATTCCTGAACTAGAATTAATTATCGGTCCGCAACCAGTGGTGTTACAATTAGGAGCGATCGCTACTCAAAATCGCTTTAATTTAGTCTTTAAAAATTTTATTCGGGTCTTTTGTTCCCCAGAACATCCCTTAGTCATCTTTCTCGATGATTTGCAATGGGCAGACTTAGCTAGTCTTCAGTTGATAGAATTAATTATGCTCGATGACGATATCGACTATTTATTTTTAATTGGCTCCTATCGCAGTAATGAAATTAATTCCACCCATCCCCTAACCGCTACTCTCGATAAATTAGAGCAGGGGGGCATAATTATCAATCAAGTTATTTTAAAACCTCTGGGACTTGAACAGGTCAATCAGTTAATTGCCGAGACATTAAATCATTCACCAGAATATGTGCAATCTTTGGCCGCTTTAGTCTGGCAAAAAACCCACGGTAATCCTTTTTTTGTCAATGAATTTCTCAAAACTATCTACTGGGAAAATTTGCTATTTTTCCAACCAGGGCAGGAAACAACCACTAAAATCGACAATAATAGGGGTTATTGGCAATGGCATCTCGGTCAAATTCAAAGGATTGGTAGTACCGATAATCTGATTCAATTTATGGTCGGTAAAATGCAGAAATTGCCCCCCGAAACCCAGGAAATTTTAAGTTTAGCAGCTTGTCTTGGGCCAGAGTTTAATTTATATAGTCTGGCAGTAATCTCTGAAAAATCACCTCCAGAACTTTTACCAATTTTAACTTCTAGTAGCGAAGCTGGTTTAATTATTCCCCTCTCAGAATTGGATGAACAATTACTGATTCAAGAATATAAATTTGCTCATGATCGCATTCAACAAGGAGCTTACGCTCTCATCGAAGACAGCAAAAAATCTTTAATTCATTTAAAAATTGGTCGCCTCCTTTGGCAGCATACGTCTGTCAACGAATTATCGGAAAAGATTTTTAAAATAGTCGATCATCTCAATCTTGGTTATCGACTAATTAGCGAGGAAAAAGAACGAGAGTCAGTGGCTAACTTGAATTTACTAGCAGCCCAAAAGGCAAAAGCCGCTAATGCCCAAACTGGAGCCTTAAAATATATTAAAATCGCTCAAAAACTTCTCAAAAAATCAAGCTGGAAAAATAACTATCAACTGACTTTAAATATTTATTCTGAAGCCACAGAAATCGCCTATTTAAGTGGGGATTTTGAGCAGATGCAGTGCTGGGCTAATCTCGTGTTAAAACAGGCAAAAACCACCCTAGATAAAATCAAAGTTTATGAAGTAATCATCGAAGCTTATCAAGCCCAAAATCACGAACTAAAAGCGGTAGAAATTGGTTTATCCGTCCTAAAAAGCCTAGATTTCGAGATTCTTGAATCCTTAAAATCATCAGATATTCAGGAAGAACTCAATAAAACTAGGCAAAAATTAGCGGGTCAAAATATCGAAAATTTAAGTAATTTACCGCCGATAAATGAGGAAGAAAAATTAGCAATCATGAAGATAGCGAGTGCCATATTTCCTCCTGTTTATATTGCCGCACCTCATCTCTTACCCATCCTAGTATCAAAACAGGTTAACTTATCAATTGAATACGGCAATAGTTATCTAGCGGCTTTTACTTATGTCAATTATGGCTTAATTCTTTGTGGTCTTTTAGAAGATTGGGAAACGGGTTATCAATTTGGACGATTAGCTTTAAACATTGCTGATAAATTTCATGCCAAAGCCCTGATGCCGAAAATAATTGCCGTCTTTTCCGCCACTATTAGTATCTGGAAAGAACCGATTAAAAATTCCCTGTCCTTGTTAAAATCTTCCTATCAAACCGGTTTAGAAATGGGCGATCTCTACTACGGAACAACCTGCGCCTATCTTTACTGTTTTCATTCCGCCTTTATCGGACAGGAATTAACCGAATTAGCCGGAGAAATAGCTAACTATGATCTGGCTTTTGTTAAGCTCAAACAAGAAAACACCCGCAACTATCTAAAAATCTACGGACAAACAGTTTTAAATCTGCTGGGGCGCTCGGAAAATCCCCGTCATTTAGAAGGACAGTACTATCAAGAAACTCTTATGTTACCGTACCATCTAGAGGCTAATGATCTCTACGGTCTCTGTGCTTTATTTGTTAATAAATTATACCTTTGTTATCTATTTGGACAGTACGAACCAGCCATTAAAAATGCTAACCAAGCCCAAAATTATCTAGGGGGAGCTACCGCTACTTTATTGATTCCTCTGCATAATTTCTATGATTCCCTCGCCCATTTAGCTATTTATAATCATCTGGACAATGACCAAAAACAGCAAGTATTAGAACGAGTGACGAATAATCAGAAAAAGCAACAGGAATGGGCGAATCAAGCCCCCTCTAACTATCTCCATAAATTTTATTTAGTGCAAGCGGAAAAGGAGCGGGTACAGCAATCCTATCTAGAAGCCATAGAAAATTATGATCTAGCCATTGCTAAAGCCAAGGAAAATGAATACATTAATGAAGAAGCACTGGCTAACGAACTAGCGGCGAAATTCTATCTCGATTGGGGTAAAGTAAAAATTGCCAAAACCTACATCAATGAAGCTGCTTATCTCTATTCTCTTTGGGGAGCAACAGCTAAAGTCAAAGATATAGAAAGCCGTTATTCTCAGTTAATGGTCAATAATTATGGTTCCAATTCCCTGACCGAAACTAGGAGAACTACCACCAGAAAAAATTCAGTTAGTCATGCGGGAGAACTGTTAGATTTAGCCACGATTATGAAGGCCTTCCAAGCCATTTCTAGCGAGATAGTTTTAGATAAATTACTCGCCACCCTGATGAAAATTCTCATCGAAAATGCTGGGGCGCAGCTGGGCTATCTTATCCTAGAAAGCGGCGGACAACTATTGATCGAAGCCTCCGGTTCGGTGCAGGAAGATGGGGTGACAGTCTTTAAATCTCATGCCATCGAAGAACATCTTCCCGTCTCAATTATTAACTATGTAGCCCGGAGCGGTCAAACCGTTCTTAATGACGATGCTGCCCATGAGGGTAATTTTAGCAATGATTCCTATATTAAAACCCATCAAACCAAATCCCTGCTCTGTTCGCCCCTCCTCGACCAAGGACAACTGCGGGGAATTGTCTATCTAGAAAATAATCTCACCGTCGGGGCTTTTACCCAAGAAAGATTGGAAGTGCTGCAACTGCTCTCCAGCCAAGCGGCGATCGCAATTACTAACGCCAAACTCTACGCCGAAATCAAAGCCAAACAGAGACAACTAGCGCAATTTTTAGAAGCGATGCCAGTGGGGGTATTCGTCCTCGATGCTGGCAGTCAACCCTATTATGCCAATCAAACCGCCCAAGAGATTTTAGGAAAAGAGATAGTTAATATCACCACGGCTAATCAGTTGGGGGAAACCTATCAGTTATATCAAGCTGGAACCGATCGATTGTATCCCACAGAATACCATCCGATTGTCCGAGCTTTAAGGGGGGAAAAAAACACGATGGATGATCTAGAAATTCACCAAGGAGAGAAGATTATTCCCCTAGAAGTGTATGCCACGCCCGTTTTTGACGAAAAAGGAGAAATTATCTATGCGATCGCCGCTTTTACCGATATTACCGAACGAAAACAGGCAGAAGCGGAACGGATTCGCTTTACCGAAGAATTAGCCGAGTATAGCCGCACCCTAGAACAGAAAGTGCAGGAGCGCACCCTAGAACTCAGCCAAACCCTAGAAATTCTCAAGGCCACCCAAGCAGAATTACTGTTTGAAAACGAACTCCTCAAAACTAACGAACAATCTAGCACCTTTGACTACCAAGTGGGGGGCAGTTTACCCATGGATGCCCCCACCTACGTGGTCCGCGCCGCCGACCGTTATCTCTATAAAGCCCTCAAACGGGGCGATTTTTGCTATGTTCTCAATCCCCGTCAAATGGGTAAGTCTAGTTTAATGGTACGCATGATCGACCACCTCCAACACGAGGGGGTCTGTTGCGCTCCCATTGATTTAACCCGCATCGGCAGCGAAAATGTCACTCCCGACCAATGGTACAAGGGGATAGCCTTCGAGTTAGGGCGACGTTTTGGACTGCTCAAAAGGGTCAATCTCAAAGCTTGGTGGCAAGAACGGGAAGATGTCTCGGCAGTACAGCGCTTGGGCGAATTTATCGAAGAAGTGTTATTGCTGGAAGTGGGGATCGTGGAAGGTTCTCCCCCGAAACCGATCGCGATTTTTATCGATGAAATTGATAGCGTTTTGGGCTTAAATTTCGCGGTTAATGACTTTTTTGCCCTGATTCGTTCCTGCTATAACCAGCGTGGTTTTAACCCGCTCTATCGGCGTTTGACCTTCGCTTTCTTCGGTGTTGTCACCCCCTCCGATTTAATTACCGACCACCAAATCACTCCTTTTAATATCGGTCATTCGATTCAATTGGAGGGTTTTAAGGAACACGAAGCCCAGCCTTTACTGCGCGGATTGGCCGAGAAAGTTAGTAACCCGCAAACTGTCTTAAAAGAAGTCTTTGCTTGGACAAACGGTCAACCTTTTCTGACCCAAAAACTCTGTCAGTTAATTCGCACCGCCGCCTCGCCGATTCCCCCCAATGGTGAGGCCTCCTGGATTGAGGACTTGGTACAGAAGAAGATCATTGACAATTGGGAGGCTCAGGATGAACCGGAACATCTGCGGACTATTCGCGATCGGCTTCTCAACAGTCATCGCTCCCAGTTGCTCCTGAAACTCTATGAACGGATTTTAAGGGAAAAAGAGGTAATTTCCGAGGATAGCCCTCCAGAAAAAGAGTTACTTTTATCGGGGTTAGTGATCAAAGACCAAGGCCGGCTGCTGGTCCATAATCCCATCTATCGGGCCATCTTTAACCTCGATTGGCTGGGTTGCAGCTCAAATTTGTAGAAATATCCACTACAGAGCAATTATTGGGACTTAAACGCTCAATACAGATCAAATCGAGTATATAGCGGTATTCGCTTGAGTGAGATACAGACAAAGTCTTGTCTAGACTGACTTATAGCTTGTTGCAGTGTACCTCATTCGACTGCATACCGCTCATTTTAAGGTTTCATGACATTAAAACCCTTGCACCTAGAGGGGTTAAAATTCTTTAACGAATCTCTAGATCGCTGAAACAACGCAAAATCGTTTCAAAATGAGAATTGCTGCACTTGTTGTTGAGAGATTGGCAATGAAACAGACAACCCCCTCCGCGTCAGAGATAAATGAAGCTTACTTCGCCATGTTATCTTGGTGTTTTGTGCCTAAATTTCCCCGCAAGTCAGCCCCCTGTCCCGGCCAGTGCGAGTCGCTATTCTCGGAGCAACACGAGCAGTCGTGACTAAATTACTCGAATTCGGCTCTTCTCGATTTTGTCTGATAATTTTTGCTTATGGAATCGTGAAATGCTTATCGGGCAAGACTTTCAGCACTATTTTGACGGATATTCTATCAGTATAGACCTCGTTTTCACACAGAAACCAGAAGAGCCCGAATTCCGCTATTTTCCTTTCGTAAGATTAGAGCTATGAACAAAACAAATGTAATGAGTTGGATTTATTTTAGTCATCCCAAAAAAGCTGATATTGTCAATATTTTAATAATTATTGCGATATGGACTGTGATGGTAATTGTCGTCAATCCTTTGGGTAATTTTCCTCTTAATGATGACTGGGTTTATGGACTGGCAGTAAAATCGATTCTGGAGAAAGGTGATTTCCGCCTTCCCAGTCCAGCCCATGCTAACCTATTTTTTCAAGCCTTTTGGGGAGCCTTATTTTGCCTTCCTTTTGGATTTTCATTTACCGCATTACGCTTCTCAACTTTAACCTTAGGATTAATCGGTGTGATTGGTACTTACCTGCTGCTTAGAGAAGTTAATGCCAATCAGAAAATCTCTTTGTTGGGTGCTTTGCTGCTAGTGGTTAATCCTCTATACTTTGGATTGGCTAACAGCTTTATGACCGACGTTCCTTTTCTGGCTTTAAGTATCCTATCTTTCTATTTTCTGATCAGGGGATTGAAGCGGGAATCAACTATGGAAATTATTCTCGGTATTTGCCTCGCTTATATCACGATTTTAATCCGTCAATACGCAATTATTATTCTTTTATCATTTGCCCTAGCATACTCGTTTAAACAAAGATTTAAATTAAAAATTTTATTGGGCAGTTCCCTGATATTTTTATCAGGAATTTTACTACATGAACTGTATCAAAAATGGCTTTATTCTACAGGACGCATGCCTTTAACAGCAGAGAATACCCTGACTATAATAGCAGAGAAGGTATTGATAGCTATAGGAAAATTAGATTTCGGCAACCACATTTTAATGATTTCAATTATATACCTGAGTTGTTTAGTCTTCCTTGCACTAGCGATCTTTTGGACAAAAAAATTAAAATTAAAAATTTTGTTGGGCAGTTCTCTAATGGTTTCCTTGGTAATCTTACTATATAAATTGTATCAACAATGGCTTGAATCTAAAGAGCGGACTCTTTTAATAATGGAGAATGTGTTGATCAATATGCAAAAATTAGATTTTGGCAACCATATTCTAATTATTTCAATTGGTTGTTTTATTTTCCCATTCATAGCGATATTTTTTTCTGGAAAATTTAAGGAAATATCGCGCCAACACCAAAGAATAACGCTCTTAGCTTTATCTAGCTTTTTTGTTGTCGTGATGGGTAAATTGATCCAGCAAGGCAAAACTATGCCCTTCATCGGTAATGTCCTAGTTTATTTTGGCTTAGGCCCTTTAACCCTTCGAGATACTTATATCTTGAAGGTAAATTATCCCCCCTATTCCCTTGGCTTAAAAATATTTTGGTTGATGATGACGGCGATTGGTGTAGTTGGAGCGCTCTTATTGCTTTACTATTTATGCTCAGGGATATTGCAAAACTTTTCTGAATCAGAAAAATGGTTGAATTTACTAATAATTTCTGCGATATTAGTTTATCTTTTTCTTTTGGGAATAAAGTATGCTTTTGATCGTTATTTTTTGCTGCTTGTACCATTATTTATTGTCCTTATAGTAATTTTAAACAAGGACATTTCCGAACGAGATATTGGCAAAAAAATAACTGCTTTTGCCTTGACAATGACCTTTATTTGGGGCGGATTTACTATGGCTGCAACCCATGACTACTTAGCTTGGAACCGAACTCGGTGGCAAGCCTTAAATGATTTGATGGAACAGGGAGTTACTCCTGAATATATCGATGGGGGATACGAATTTAATGGCTGGTATTTAAACGATGTAAAATATAGGCCGCAGCGGGGTAAAAGTTACTGGTGGGTGAATCGTGATGACTACATGATTTCCTCTGGATTGCTCGAAGGTTATAAAGAAGTCAAACGCTATCCTTTTGCAAGATGGCTGCTTTTAAAGCAAGATAATGTTTTTGTTCTCCATAAGATTGCTGAAGATAAAACTAATGGGACTTAAACGCTCAATACAGATCAAATCGAGTATATCCCTCTTCTGTCAAAGTGGGAAAACCCTTGGGATTTGTGAATCCCAGAACCTTTACCTAGACGGCGATCACCCAATTATTTTCTATTAAGAAATCTATTTTGAGGTCAAATCGC
>VYLL01000312.1_pt1 | contig 16336 bp, 14 predicted proteins | sample 5114301 | NCBI WGS metagenome assembly VYLL01 (sample SAMN12291809, study PRJNA351875) | freshwater metagenome | isolation source: freshwater lake | place: USA: Michigan, MSU2 Lake | collected 2011-08-16 | reverse complement strand
CTAAATTATTTGCCGAAGAAAAGAACCTACACAGACAGATTTAGAAAAAAAATAGTGGCCGAAGTCCTGAATAGTGATCTCAAAAATACGGCAGAAAGAAATGGAGTAAGCGAAGGAGAAATAGAAACGATGCTCAAAGACTTAGGAGAAGACTTAATAACCGCAAAACCTCAAGGTCTAAAAAAACTAGGAATAGATGAAATAGCCATGATAAAGGGAAAAGGAAATTATACTAAATCTGGTTATTAAAAACTGATTATTTATTCCCCCTTTTGCCTTTTGCCTCTTGCCTCTTGCCTTTCCTCATAACTAGCCTGTACTCAACGGATTTAGTATTACTATGCTGTGTTAGTAAATATAGACACAGGAAAAATTATAGGCTTAGGGGAAAAAAGAACAGAAGAAGCATTAACAGAATATCTGAAACACTGGGGAGAAGAGGTTTTGAGCCAAATAGAGGAAGTAAGTATAGACCTGTGGATAGGGTATAAAAATGTGGCGGAAAAACTAATGCCTCAAGCTCAAATAGTAGGGGATAGATTCCCTGTAATGAAACAAGTAAATAACGAGCTAGATGAAGCAAGAAAGGAGGTAAAAAGAGAGGCAGCTAAGATAAAAAATAAGAAAAATAAAGAAAATATCTTAGCAGGAATAGCCAAGAGCAAATATGCCTTATTAAAGAATGAAGGAGACTTAGTAGAGAAAGAAAGGAAAAAATTGGAAGAAGTATATAAAGTGTCTCCAAAACTTGGGGAAATGCACAAATTAAAAGAGGAATTTAGAGAAGTATTTGAGAAAAATACGGAGGGGAATGAGGGATTATTTGCCTTGAGTGATTGGCTCAAAAAGGCGATGGCTTACTTTCCTAAAAGCTGCCAGACAATTCGGCGGTGGATTGACGAAATAACTGCCTATTTTGATAACCGAACAACCCAGGGAACAGTTGAAGGAATTAATAATAAACTGAAGGTGATTAAAAGGAGAGGCTATGGATTTAGAAACTTTAAAAACTTTAGTCTTAGATGTTTATTAAATTGGCATTTTGCTAGTTGATTTTACATGGTAAGTTCGGAAGAACCATTATTTTTATTAATAAATATTTTACACAATTCATACCAGGTAAGCAAGAGGGCTACGCCACTACTACCAAATCATTACCGATTGATCCATGGTCGAACAGTGGGGTCTCAAGACCCCCCTAGCGGCCACCGAGAAAACCTTCACCAGCTAAGTATTTTTACTCAAGTCTCTGGAGGGGGACAGCTTATGTGACAGTTGAGGGTGCGGAATGTGGGATACAAGTACTGGCCCTCGAAAATCAGGAAATTTACTGGAAAGTCGAGAGGTATTTTCGGATAGGCCCGCCAAACGTCGGCATTTTTGCCGCAATTGCCGTCATTTTGGTGATAATCCCTATCTTGCCTGTGCAGCTCATGTTACGCTACCCCTAATCCATCGTACCTAAGCAAAATTAATTACACATCTAAGCCACTACTCCGTCAGACTTCTGGTGTGAGGAAACAGTGAACTGAAAACTCAAATCCGATCCCTAATAGCTGTCTCGGAGTCTCCCGTCTCGGAGTCTCCCGTCTCGGAGTCTCCTGTCTCGGAGTCTCCTGTCTCGGAGTCTCCTGTCTCGACTAGGAAATTAATTTTGCACGACTACTTAACTCAGTCACAGCCTGCTTTTGATTTATGCACTAACTAAACAGTTCGATGGCTGGAATGTATATCTATCGTTGCTAATTCAATTTTACTGAAAAAATATGAGGCAATTAAAATAATTTTTATTCGGATAGATTCCTTAACTAGAAAGACTTTTAGTCTTGAGATAATATTAGGTCGAGGTCTATTGGGTTGTCTCGACGGAAGAGGAAGAAGTGAACTTGTTGAACCAAGAATCTAGCGTCAATGTCAAACAAACTGAGAACAGAGGACATCACTTTTCTACAATTCCTGTGAACGGTTGAATAAAACCATCCACACCGACAAAGGAGGTGAGGGGCGACCAGTTTAAAATATCCTCTAAAATTGATTGATAGCCCTGGACATTGGGATGAAGTCCATCTTCCATTAATCTTTCTTGACACCACAGATCACCCCGGTTCATCCAGAGATCAAATAAATCGAGATAGGGAATATTTTGCTCTAGACAAGCTTGTTTAGTGGTTTCTTTAAAACGATACTGATCGCGATGGTTGAAGTAAAAGCAATCTAAAAAGGGCATTTTCCGCTCATCCACGGGAATCATACCTATAAACAAAACCGGGCAAAGAGAACGGGCCCGGCCGAGTAAATGTTCAATTTGAGTTTGAAAAAGATCGTGATCGGTATAAGTACGACCATCGGGCCGGCCTAAACGGGCTGTATCATTAACACCGACGGAGAGAAGAATCAGGTCGGGGAGACGATTGCGAATTTCCCCCCTGAGACGAAATTCCTGTTCTAAACGTTCGGACACTTGTACCACTCGATCGCCGCGAATACCCAAATTATACAGGGCATGACCGGCACTTTCCATCCACAAACGACGTAGGCGCTCGGCCCAACCGCCACCCACGGGGTCGCCATAGCCATACACAAGGCTATCACCTAAAGCGACGATTTTGTAGGTCATGATTTCTTTTTTGTCTTTAGTAGGAGGAGGAAGAGTTTGCATGATCGCTCGATCGAATCGGTTGTCCTTTACACTTGTAAACGAATTTGGTTAAACTGTCCGTGTATTATACTACATTAGAAATTTTTTCCTGCCAGTTAACTTATCTGATATCAGCCAGGTGCTGACACCAGCCAGTATAAAGCAGCCCGATGATCATTGCTTCCCTAAGAGCCATTTCCGGGCTAAATCTGCTATAAAATTTATGGTTAAAACCTAGATAACTCGATGACTACTCGTTTACAACGCGCGGTTCAAGACCAAGAATTTTTGATTACAGCCGAGATTACTCCCCCGAAAGGGGGTAATACCAGTCATATGCTAGAAATGGCCCTCTGGCTAAAAAATCGTGTTCATGCGGCTAATATTACCGATGGCAGTCGCGCCGTAGTGCGAATGTCCTCTCTGGCTGCCTCCGCTATTCTCTATCAACACGACATCGAACCCATCTGTCAAATGGCCTGTCGCGATCGCAATGTGATCGGATTACAAGCAGATCTAATGGGCGCTCATGCCTTGGGATTGAGAAATATACTAGCTTTAACCGGAGATCCCGTCAAAGCAGGAGATCACCCCCAGGCTAGAGCAGTTTTTGACCTAGAATCGGTACGTTTGTTAAAATTAATCGATAAATTAAATAAAGGTTTTGACTTTAACGATAAATCTTTACCCGATGGACCCCTAGAACTTTTTGCCGGGGCTGCCGTCGATGTGCAGTCAAAAAGTTGGTCCGGTCTTCAAAGCCGTTTTGAGCGTAAAATCGAAGCGGGAGCGCAGTTTTTTCAAAGTCAATTAGTTACGGATTTTGATCGCCTTGATAAGTTCATGCAACAGGTGGCCTCGCTGGCCGATAAACCGATTCTAGCCGGGATTTTTCTGTTAAAATCAGCTAAAAATGCCGTATTTTTAAATAAAAATGTGCCGGGGGTACAAATTCCCGACCATATCATTCAAAGACTCGCCGATGCAGCCCATCCCCTCGAAGAAGGCATCAAAATCGCCGCCGAACAAATAAAATTAGCCCAGCAGTTATGTCAAGGTGTCCACATCATGGCGATTAAACGGGAGGATTTAGTCCCAAAAATTCTCGACGTGGCCGGTATCCCGCCAATACATAACTGAGATGAAAAGTCAAGAGTTTTTATAAAAAATTAACTTTCATTTTGACTAGCGGTCTTTTGACAAGAATTCTACCCCTAACCTAGGATGGGAAGGCTCAAAGCATCTTCGGGGTTAAAAGCATGGATTCCAATCTAGGTCAAGAAAAAGAGAATAGTTGTGGTAATTCCGGGCGAAAATGGTTGTCTATCGGTATTGCTCCCACTGGTATAATTTCTATTGGCATTGTTCCCATGGGCGTTATTTCCATCGGTATTGTTCCTATGGGAATAGTTTCCATTGGAACCGTGGCCATGGGGACAATTGCGGCCGGTTTTGTTTCCATGGGACTTTTCAGTATTGGTAGCGTTGGGATGGGATTAAATAACGGCCATTTTTCCAATCTTAATTCTCCCCCTGCTGAATCTCCCCATAAACATCATCAGCATTAAAATCAAGATTTGACTAGCAATCATGAATTATTCCATCCGTGCTGCCGTTGCTACCGATGTCAAGGCTATTTTTGACTTAATTGTTGCCTTAGCAGCCTATCAAGAACTCAGCCATTTAATGACAGGAAATAGTCAAGCTTTAGGGGAGCATTTATTCGGAGAAAAACCCTACATCGAAGCATTGGTCGCGGAAGTAGAGGGTAGAATAGTCGGTTTTGCCCTATTTTTTGCTAACTATTCCACCTTTATAACTAAACCGGGGATTTATCTGGAAGATATCTTCGTTTTACCCGATTATCGTAGTCAAGGTATCGGGAAAGCTTTACTAATGGCTGTGGCTAAAATTGCCGTCGCTAGGGATGCAGGACTTTTAGAATGGACTGTCTTAGAGTGGAATCAACTGGCGATCGATTTTTATGGAAAAATGGGGGCTAAGGTCTTCAAAGAGTGGCAAATTTGTCGTCTCACCGGGACTGCTTTAACCGAATTGGGTAATAGCGATCAATAAGTCAGACCCGATGAAAAAATTTTCACCCCCACAGATGAAAGAGGTTTCTTTCCCTACACCCCACACCCTACACCCCACACCCTACACCCCACACCCCACACCCTCTTTCAAGTCAGACCCTTTGTCGAGCCTGGAACTTTGTGATCGATCGAGACTCCTTGCTATACTATACCTCTGACACTGGCTTTCCTCATTGGTGCAGAATGCAACCCACAGACTCGAATAAATTTACCGAACAAGCTTGGGATTCGATCGTTAAATCGCAAGAAATTGCGCGACGCTTTAAAAATCAGACCTTAGAGGTGGAACACGTTATTATTGCCCTCCTAGAGCAGAATAACGGTCTAGCCACCCGGATTTTACAAAAAGCTAATATAGAAATTCCGCGACTGCAACAACAGCTAGAAGTCTTCACCAACCGACAGCCGAAAGTGGCCATCGTCGATCAATTATATCTAGGTCGTGGTCTCGATCTGCTGCTCGATCGAGCGGAAGCATCCCGGGAAAGTTGGCAAGATAAATTTATCTCCGTCGAACATCTTCTCGTCGGTTTTGCCGAAGATGAAAGGGTGGGCCGGAAATGTTTACGCACTTTCAATCTTGACCCCCAAGATTTAGAATTAGCCATCAAAGCTATTCGCGGTACTCAAAAGGTTACTGAACCCAATCAAGAGGAAAAATACGAAGCTTTAGATAAATATGGCCGGGATTTAACAGCAGCGGCCAAAGAAGGCAAATTAGACCCGGTTATCGGTCGTGATGAAGAAATTCGACGGGTGGTGCAAGTCCTCTCGCGACGGTCGAAAAATAACCCGGTTTTAATCGGTGAACCGGGGGTAGGAAAAACCGCTATAGCTGAAGGATTAGCTCAACGGATTGTTAACGGAGATGTTCCCGAATCTTTGAAAAATCGTCAGTTAATTTCCCTCGATATGGGAAGTTTAATCGCCGGGGCAAAATATCGAGGCGAATTCGAGGAAAGATTGCGGTCAGTTATGAAAGAAGTTACCCAATCAGAAGGGCGAATTATTCTCTTTATTGATGAACTACATACCGTCGTCGGTGCGGGTTCTAGGGAAGGGGGATCCATGGATGCGGGCAACCTATTAAAACCTATGTTAGCTCGGGGAGAATTGCGCTGTATTGGGGCGACAACTTTAGATGAATATCGCAATCATATTGAAAAAGACCCCCCTTTAGAAAGACGTTTTCAACAGGTTTATATTAAGGAACCTTCCGTGGAGGATACTATCTCAATTCTCCGGGGTTTAAAAGAACGTTATGAGCTGCATCATGGGGTGACAATTACCGATTCGGCTCTAGTGGCAGCAGCTACCCTATCCCATCGTTATATTAGTGATCGTTTTTTACCCGATAAAGCGATCGATTTAGTTGATGAAGCGGCGGCCAAATTAGAGGTAGAAAGTACCACTAAACCCGCCGATTTGGAAATGATAGATCGTCGCTTAATGCAGTTACAGATGGAAAAATTCTCCTTAGAAAAAGAGGAGAAAAAAGATCGAGCTTTTCAAGATCGTTTAGAAAGAATTATCGAAGAAATTGAGGAATTAGAAAGTAAACAAAAGCCTCTCGCTGACCAATGGCAAACCGAAAAACATATCGCCGAGGAAATTAAATTATTGCGAGAAGAGGAAGAACAATTGCGCCTACAGGTGGAACAGGCGGAACGGGCTTATGATCTCAATAAAGCGGCCCAATTAAAGTATGGCAAACTAGAAATTTTACAAGGGGAATTAGAAGCAAAAGAAAAAGAACTAGAAACGATTCAAGCAGCAGGTTCGACCCTATTAAGACAACAGGTAACTGATGCTGATATTGCCGAAATAGTTGCCCGGTGGACGGGAATTCCCGTCAATCGTTTAATGGAATCGGAACGACAAAAATTATTAGAATTAGAGTCTCATTTACAGAAAAAAGTGGTCGGACAAAATGAAGCGGTCACGGCAGTAGCAGCGGCGATTCGACGAGCGCGCGCAGGAATGAAAGATCCCTCCCGTCCGATTGGTTCATTCCTATTTATGGGACCCACAGGAGTGGGTAAAACCGAGTTAGCGCGGGCCTTGGCGGGGTTACTGTTCGACTCCGAGGAGGCCATGGTTCGCATCGATATGTCGGAATACATGGAAAAACACGCGGTTTCGCGGTTAATCGGCGCGCCTCCGGGTTATGTGGGTTACGAGGAAGGGGGACAACTATCGGAAGCGGTGCGTCGTCGTCCCTATTCTGTGGTTTTATTGGATGAAGTGGAGAAGGCACATCGGGATGTTTTTAACATTTTATTACAAGTGCTTGACGATGGGCGCATTACTGACTCTCAGGGGCGAGTGGTGGATTTTCGGAATACGATTATCGTCATGACCAGTAATATTGGCAGTGACCATATTTTAAATGTTTCCGAAGATGCCGATTATGAGGAGATGCGGAAACGGGTTTTAACAGCTTTGCGGAGTCATTTTCGTCCCGAATTTTTGAATCGTATCGACGATTTAATTATTTTCCATACCCTGAAAAAAGAAGAATTGCGTTACATTGTTCGTCTGCAATTACAGCGTCTGGAAAGATTATTAGCAGAACAAAAAATCAATCTAGAATTAACTGCGGCAGCAGAAGATCATATCGTTACTGTTGGTTACGATCCTACCTACGGTGCGCGACCTTTAAAACGCGCTATCCAACGGGAGTTAGAGAATCCTTTAGCCACAAAAATTCTCGAACAAGCTTTTATGGAAGGGGATACGGTGGTGATTGATTGTCTGGATGAAGTGTTAAGTTTTAGCAAAAAGGAGCTAGAAAAGGAAGAGCAAACATTAGAATTAGCTGTGGTTAACCTCAGTTCGGATTAAACCCAGACAGGGGATATATTCCCCCTCTGCGGGTCAATTCAGCCAATATAAACAAAATTTTGCCCCAAAAGGCCTGGTGAATCTAGCTAAACAGGTTTTATCGCTGTAACTGATGACCACAGCTACTACAAAAGCGATCGGTTGCCGCTACTTTTGCCCCGCATTGACGACAAAATCGGACTTTGCTGACGGTTTTTGCGTCTCCCATACTCATTTTCATCTCTCCCATCTCCATTTCCATGGGGGCAAAATTCATCGACATATTACCCATTTTCATCGGTTGCATCGGTTGCATCGGTTGCATCGGTTGCATCGGTGAGGAGGAGAAACTGGTAGCAGTGGTCGATTGAGAGGACTGAGAAACTCCAGAGGTATGAGGAGAGGAAAAACCGATACTGCTCCCTTGAATTTGGATTCTGTGGGGTCCGGTTTCGGTGATAATTTCAATAATTGCCCCTTGGGGAATTATCTCTATTTGGGGTTCTTGTGTCCAAACTCCGGTGGCAAAACTACTGCTAGACTGCTGTTGTTGTCCCACTGCACCACTAGCGAGGGTTACAATCGTCTGCAGCCCTTGATTATCGAGATAGAGACGTTGTCCTGTGGGTAATTCACTATAAATAGCCATATTTTTGACAGTGAAAAGTAAAAAGTAAAAACCTAGTTCACACCCCTAGGATCCAGTCTAGCGAGGATAGAAATGTTAGAGGATTTTCTTAAGAATTTTATCGACAAAAAAAGGGCGGTTTCACCCACCCTCACCATGTCTCAAGAAAACAAACTTTTTAACGGACGCTACCAGCCAATTTATCGACCCGAATCGGTTTCATCAGGTACAATTTGAGGAATTGCCAAGCGTTAGAGGCGAAGATAGGCAATTTCTTCAGGAATTTAACCGGTGCGGCACTGTTTTCGCTATCGATCGCCCGTAATCCCTCGTTATTGCGAACACAAATTTCTAGGCGATCATAAAATTCAGGACTATCCACATCGAGAACAATCGGGAAGACGCGGCCGGCGGTTTCATTGGTCTTCTCGATTACATACTTATCGTACTCGCGAGCGTCCAAACCGAGAATGGCGTAGAAACCAGAACGCTGAGTATCATTGAGATACATCGTAGCGAAGACCGAAAGCAGGAAGAAACGACACCAGAGACGAGCGCGCCAATCATTAAGAATATCAGGCTGCGCACGCATGATCGCATCAAAGAAGTCCCCGTGACGGTTTTCGTCTTGACACCAATTCTCGAAGAAGTTAAAAATCGGATAAACCCGATCTTCGGGATGTTGTTCGAGATGACGATAAATGGTGATATAGCGCCAATAACCGATTTTTTCGGAAAGATAGGTGGCGTAGAAGATAAATTTCGGTTTAAAGAAGGTGTAGTTACGGCTTTTGGTTAAAAATCCCAAGTCAAGGGAGAGGTTAAAATCCGATAAAGCCTTATTAAGGAACCCAGCGTGACGCGCTTCGTCCCGGGACATGAGGTTAAAGCATTCTGCGAGGAGGGGATTTCTGTCTTTTAAACGTCTGCCGAGTTCTTTGTAGAGAAGAAAGCCGGAAAATTCAGCCGTGCAGGATCTTTCCAGAAATTCCACGAATAAACGGCGAGTTTCGCCATCAATGTGATCCCAAGAGCGATCGAATTCTTGATTGCGAACGAAGTGATGCCGGTTATAATCGGTACGGAATTCCTCTAAAATCGCTTTCAGTTCTTCCTCGTTAGCGGCGATCGACATTTCCGCCATCGCTTCAAAATCAGTGGTGTAGAAGCGGGGAGTGAGGATCGTTTCTTTAGCGGGAACTTTTATACCCGGACGGATTTCCTCGAATTCTGGTTTTTGGATCGTGCTGACCATAGAGATTATTGATTTTACTCTGGGATGATGATTGAGACGAGTAAAGGCTCTGAGATGATAATGACGAGCCGTGAAAAAACGGCTAGGATTCACTATAGCAAGCTCTCAGCCCTAGACTCTCTTCCTGTTCATTAAAAGTTACAACTCTTAATTAAGCTGTGTGAACAAACGCGGCTTTTTCGCTCCCAGTCTTGACAAATGTTCGGAGAGGTGGGATTTGTTCGGTGATCAGTAAACAGTCATCGGTAATCGGTGAACTGAAAACTCACATCTGATAACAAAGGCCGAATCTAAAACCTAATTGGTTAAGCTAAAAGCTTTGATGTGCTTAGTTTCTACCTTCCTAGAATCCCGGAAAACTCCCGTTATTTTAGCTTATTGTCAGGAATTTAGTTAACAAGGTTTTTGGCAATATGCTAATCTGGCTAACAAGCTTTTGGGGGTGATATACGGAAGACTTCTTGCGATTGCGCCTAAATGGAGTGTTATACAGAAGGTTGACCCATATCGTTACCCCGGAGAGTGTTATAGAGAAAGTTTCCGTATAATATTTAGTTCGGCGAAGGAAGCGACGTTGATGACCATCCACACTTCGGGCGACGCTATCGCCCCCAAGTACTCCATCATCATTCCAGGGGAGACCGTGGCCCGTGCTTCGGACTACCTGGAAAGGTTGCGAGCCAGCCGGACACAACCTGGAGACTGTCTGCGTGAGCGCCTCCAGGACTCGAACCTTCAAGCACTGACAGAACTGGAGCTTCTCGGCAAGTTGCTCGACACCAAGCGACCTCAGATCTTCGCCGAGATGGCCGTGTCCGGAGACGGCTCCGATTGGAACCTGACCGAACTCGGTCTACTGGGCGATATCTCGATCGCTGTACCGGTGACCGTCTTCGACGACGGCAACCATCGTTCCCCGACGCCGCACGCACCTCCCTTTTCGGCGATGTTGGTATTTACTCCAGGCGCTCTCCTGTGTAATGGCTGGGGGAATACCCCGGCCGATTGGAGCGAGGCGACTGCGGCGGATGGGCGGTTGTCTACAGAGGGGTACTACAACCTGTACCGGCGCAGACTCTTGCCAGTCTTCCGGTATATAAACTGCCGAGCAGCTAAGCCGCAATCCGCCTTCGTGACCTTACCGGGCCTCGGCTGCGGGCAGTTCGCCGGTCCGTTCCGGGGTCAACTTGGCGCGCATTTGCAGATGGCTTTGCAGAGACTCTTGACCGAGCACGGCACCTCTCTTCCAAACCTGAAGGCCGTCTACTTCGACCCGTACAGCGAGTGCGAAAACGCCCGCGTCGAGATTGAAGGCATATCGTTCATAGTCCGTCCGCTGCGGCTGCCGGGGAACGAGGAGAAGTCGCAGCTGTGCCACCCGGTCGCCTATGCGGAGCGGGGCGACGATTTTTCTGGATGCGCCCTGTACAGTTTGGTCGCCTGGGACCATGTCTCTTGGCCGGGCAACGACTTCTTCGGGGGCTCTCGCGCCACCGACGATGGTGTCAAGGCCGCCGCGACCAATTCGATGTCGGCGCTTACCGGTGTTGAGGGGCAGTACGACCCAGGGCAGGGGAAGTACCAGCCACCTCAGCCCTACCGCAACTGGGAAGCGGTGGTCGAAGATGGCAAGCGCACGCGACGCCTCCGATTGTGGAACCCGTTGACCGTGTGGCAGCTGTAGGGTGCGTTCCCTAATGTGACTCCCACTGCTCCACCAATCGATTTTTGGGGAACGCACCATGCACATTTATTGAAACTGTGGGTTAAAGTGCGATGCCGCTCTGGTGGGTTGAGTTCTGGATTGGCAACCTGTCACCGAGCAAACCCGACGATGTTGGAATGATTCTGATAGCTGACGGCTAATAGCCAAGGGTCAACAATGCTAGGATAAAGGCTTGAGTAGAGAACGATCGAGCGAAAGCCATGTCATCGATAGAAGTAAAAACCCCGCCTCCAGACAGCCCCACTTCCCACTCCCCTATACCTTTTAAACAGAATTTAGTATAATTAACCCTGAATTGCTTTAGCTAATTGAACGTGAAGTTTATGACTGGCTTTAAAAGCCATGTAATGAGCGGTGGGAATAGTTCCCAGTAAACTCAAATCACCAATTAAGTCCAATAATTTATGTCTTACTGGCTCATTTTCAAACCGTAAAGGAGGATTTAACCATTGATTTTGATCGCAGACTAAAGCATTTTCTAAACTGCCTCCTTTAATTAAACCATCCTTTTGTAAATATTCAATTTGATCGGCAAAACCGAAAGTCCGGGCGGATGCGATCGCTTGACTAAAACTTTCCTGATCAGGACTCCAACTATACCATTGATTACCGATGGGTTTATAGGTAAAATCGATCCCGTAGGTAAAACGTAATTCAGGGGAAGGAATCGCCGCCACAAAAGCATCTCCTTCGTACAACCAAATCGGTTGAGAAATCGTTAAATCTGATGGAGAAAAAGAGTTATTTAAACCGGCATTTTCGATCGCTTCTACCCAGATTTTGGCCGAACCATCAAGGAGAGGAATTTCCGCACCATCCACCTCAATGCGAGCATCCTCTACCCCCAAAGCGGTTAAGGCCGCTAATAAATGCTCAACGGTTCTAACCTTGGCTTCTCCTTGTCCCAATTCCGTTGATAAAGTCGTTTGGTAAACCGAAGAAACTAGAGCGGGAATAATCGGTTGATTGGCTAGATCTCTGCGGACAAAATAACGTCCTTCCCCCGGATTTGCCCCACAGACGCGCACCCGGGTTATCTCCCCCGAATGTAGGCCAATTCCCGATAATTCAAATTGTTTAGCGATAGTAGAAACCATAATTATCAAGTAATAAAGCTTTTATCAGTGAACAACAAAAAGAACTAAATTTATCGATAACTGATAACTGATAAGTGATAACTGATAACTGATAACTGATTAGAATCGTTCCCCGATACCGAAATGGAGACGAGAACTACCATCGACATTAAAACCGTAGTCAACCCGAATTTGGCCGACAGGAGATTGTACCCGAACACCTAAACCGTAACCGAGACCAGTACCGGGTAAATCCCGGACAATACCGGGTTGACCGGGGACATCACCTTGGGAACCAATAGTAGTGCCGAAATCGACAAATAACGCCCCCCCAATAATAGCGACAATGGGAAAACGATATTCGGCCGTCGCTTGGAAATAACTGCGACCGCTACCCACTTCTCCCTCGGCGTAACCCCGTACAGAGTTACTACCCCCAACGATAAAAGCATCGTAGGGGGGTAAATCCCCTAATACTGTCCCTGCTTGCACATTAAAAGCGAGGGATTGCTGACCTTTAAAAATATCGGTTTCAAAGAGATTAAAGGAATTAATAAACCGAACGGGGATAAAGTAACTGTAACTACCCCGAACACGAGTGCCGAAAATACTGCCAGAACCGACCGGAATAGTTTGTTCTAAACCTAGACGCAGGAAAGAACCACTGGTGGGCTGCAGGGGATTATCGCGAAAATCTCGAATAGCGCCAATATTTAGAGAAAGTAGATCATCGATCCCAGAGGAACTAAAAGCCAGTTGTTGACTGCCAAAACCGTTGAGAGGTGCAGACAGGGGGGAGATGTCACCATTGGCATTTTGCACCTGTACCTGTTGATAGTTAAAGCCTAGGGAAACCACCCATTTTGGTTTCGTAAACACATCGGCGGCCAAAGGACGGACAAAAGTAATACCGCCACCCGTCCGGACAATACGGGGACTATCATTATCGTTAAGCGTCCGAATCGAGGAATTTTCCCCATCATAAACCAGAGAAATCGACTGTCGCCGGAAAACGTTCACCGTGTAGGAAGTGCGGAAATTATCCGTGGCAATCCAAGGATCGGAAAAACTCAGATCGAATAAAAATTCCCGTTCCCCTAACTGGACTTCTGCCCCTAAAGTTTGGTTATTACCGCCAAAATTGCGCTGTTGATAGCTAACAGTCCCGAATAAGCCCGCATTCGAGCTAATACCACCCCCAGCGGCTAGGGAACCGGTATTACCTTCCACCACATCGACGTTAACAATCACCTCCCTTGGATCGCTGCCGGGAGAAAAAGACAGACGCACATCCTCGAATAAACCGAGACCGAAAACACGCTGTAAATCCTGTTGGGCCGTATTGCGGTTAAAAATATCCCCCGCTTTTAGGCGCATTTCCCTAGTAATGATAAATTCTCTAGTTTTACCCTTGACCGGTTCCTGTTCAACGTTAAAGTAGCGTACTTGAATTTTTTCGATTAAACCTTCGGAAATGACCAGAATCACCCGACCATCGGGAGTGACTTGCGGCGCACCGATTACCTGGGCCAGATCATAGCCGTTTTTGCTGTACCAGTCATTGATTTTTTTTACCCCCGCCTGTAATTCCCGCAAATTCAGGGTTTTGCCGTATTGACTAGCGAAAATTTCCTCGACCACCCCGGCAGGTAAAATCGATTTGTCCAGGGTTTCCGGGGCAATTTGAATCTGTACGCCCTGAAAAACGGGGTTAGGTTGCACCTCAAAGGTGACTCGCACCCCTAGAGGCGTATCTTGGGGAACTGCCCGCACATCGGCAAAAAAGCCCGTGGCAAAAACGGCGTTAATATCTTCTTGCAGTTGCGATCGAGTCGTGCTTCGTCCTGGTCGGGTGCGAATGGTATTATAAACTAGATTTTCTAATTCTCGATCGGCCCCCTGTACTACCACTTCGGCCACCAAAACTCGCGACTCCTCCGCCGGCACCGGTGGGGCTGTTGTGGGAGTTTCTGCGGGGCTTGGGGTTTCCGTCGGGGTTTCCGTCGGTGCTGCCACGGGTGGCGTAGTTTCTCCCGTCGCAGGAGGAGACTGTACTATCTGCTCGACGCGGGGAAAAACCGTTTCTTGCGGTTCTTCTTCGGCCATTACCGTCCCGTGAAATAATCCGAAAATAGCCAGCAGCAGGGCCAGCGAGGAATATCGCCCCGAAAATTTGAGATTTTTAAGCACTTCCACACACCCATTAACACCATTATGGTTTTGTTTGTTTTCTCTGCCCGAGAAATTTAACGAACGTTAAAACTCTAGCAGATTGCTTACTCTCAGTAAATCCCAGCTTGACCGGTGACTAAAGAGATACTGCATCAGGTCTGATATTGGTCAGCCGTCAGCATTAAGTTTTTATCTTGCCATATCTTAGCTTTTTCCGGTTTGGCTCTATCCCAATTCACCCTCTAGAATTATTGCCACCTCGGTGGGCGCACAATTAATTACATATCTTCCTAACTCACCAAAATTAAAAACATTAAGTTTATTCTCCTGGGAATCCCCCACCTTTTTACACCAGCGCAGATGTCAACGTCTCATTTGTAATAACTGTACCAGTTGCGAGACCTGTTGGCGATTAAACATTTGCAGCAGGGTACTAGCTACTAATTCCGGTTCTAGGGTGATCAGGATTTGTGGTAATTTGGCGGTGGCTAATAACTGCAATTCTTGACTGACGGTGATTTCTTCCCCGCGACCCCATTCCAATAAATCACTAGCTTGTTTTAATTCTTTAATAATAACCGGGGCGAGAGTGCGGTAGGAATGTTTGGGGTTAGCCAGGGCTGATTGGGCATTTTTAACTAAATATTGCCACTTTTGCTGTTCTGAAGCCAATTGAGACAGAGATAAAATTAATTTTTGTAATTGCTGACGGGAAGCACTGGTTTCTTCCTGTTTGAACAGTTGTAACATCTGTTTGAGGATATCTCTGACGCTGATGGAGATAGAAGAGGTTGCCGCAATAGCTGGGGTAGATTTTTTTTGGTCGAGAAGATAGTTAAGATGGGACTGTAATTCGGCAAAAGTCGGTTCACCTTTTTTAACGATAGCGTTAGCTTCCTCGGCTTGCAAACCTAATGGACCGGGCAGCTTATCGATCAATATCTGAAGCAGATCATAACCCTTGAGGAACAAAGATTCTAATTTTTGATCCACTTGTAGGGGATTTTCTTTCAGTATTTTGAAAGCATCCTCAAGACGGTGAGCAGTTTTTTGGATACTGCTATAACCTAACATGGCCGCCCCCCCCTTGATGGAATGGGCGGCACGAAACATCTCGTTCATCTGTTCAGTATTGTTCACGAGATTGCCTAAGTCTAAAATCCCCTGTTCCAAAGTTTCCAGGTGTTCTTTTGCTTCTTCGATGAAATAGCCGAGAATTTTCTGCGCGTTAGCGGAGTCCAAGGTCTTATCCCCCCTTATCACGATGCTGTCTAGGCCTAGATTGCCCAGTTTTTCAGGAAATATATCAGTTATGGGGCAATGGCTAGGAAAACTGTACCAGACGGACACAAGCTAAGTTCAAAAGCCTGCCCACAAAGGTTCTCAGCTTCTCTTGCTCAAAATAGATCTATACAACGGCAGGCAAAAAGCGGCTCTTCGGGACTTGTGATTAGTTCGCTCCAGATCGCCAACAATTGACAAAAATTGCGGCAATGTCTGTCTCTATAAAGGTTTCATTCCTTATAACCCCGTCCATTGCATAAGACAAACCGAAGAACCCAAAAAGCTAAGGAAAGAATCGGGGATGGGAGCAAGCTGACTAGAAATTGTTATTGATAAGTGGTGGCTGAGTTGTTGACTATAGGCAACAGACAAGGCCAGAACATTAGGTGGTCCTCCAGAGATGATGCCAAATCCCCTCATACTCCAGCTTGCTCTTGCTCAAAAACCCCGTCACCTCCATCAAGGGCTAAATTAGAACAAATTTACTAAACAAAAAGACCCGACCAGAAAAAGGGTAAATGGCTGAAAGGCTGATGTAGCAAGGGATAGAAAAAAGATCAAAAAATTTTGCCAAAAGGGGTTGACAAACCTGGGGAAGTTAGATACATTGGTAAATGCGCGGTTGAAGCGAAGCGAAA
>VYLL01000263.1_pt1 | contig 16523 bp, 11 predicted proteins | sample 5114301 | NCBI WGS metagenome assembly VYLL01 (sample SAMN12291809, study PRJNA351875) | freshwater metagenome | isolation source: freshwater lake | place: USA: Michigan, MSU2 Lake | collected 2011-08-16 | reverse complement strand
CGTCGCCTCAGTCGCCGGCGCGGGCGGCTCGCCCGGCGCCGGCTCACGTCGAACATCCCCCGCGCCGCGGCTCGGCGCCTCGACTCGCGTTACAACTTCCAACTGCAACCAGATCACGCCGCGCGCTGGCGCGGCCCAGACTTCCGGGAGCAACGCCGCGAGGTCAATCTCAAGGGTGCGTCCGTCGCCGCCTGCGGTCTGCGTGTTCGCGCCGATTTCCACGCCGTCGCGAACGCCCACGCGTGCGCGCTGCCCCGCGGCGTCAAGCAACACGATGCGCAGCCGTTCGTTGGCTTCCAGCGCCACGGCGTCAATGTTGAACACCATCGCGCGGCCAACACCGAAGTACAGCTTTGAAGGCGCGAGCACCACGCCGCGATCAACCGCTGACGAAGTTCGCACGCCAATGCCAAGTGTCGTCGCGGCGGGCAACTCTTGTGCAGCGCTGACGCTCACACCAAGCAGCGTGATGCCCATCGCCGCGACAAGCCAACCCACCAGCCCTCCCGGCCGCGTCGCCGGTCTCCCTATGCAAACTCGGTTCGCCATGCCGGAGCGTACCACACCGTTCGCCCTGTTCATGTGCCGTCGCCGGCGCAAACAACCCGCGCGAAGAAACTCGCTCTGAGTGATGGAGATCACAAAGCGAACACTTCGGCGATTCGCCAAAGGATGATGGAGCCGACAATGGGTTGACGTTCAGTTCGGCGGCGAAGCCATCGCGGCCTCGGCAGCTTCCGCCGCGCGGCCGTTGCGATCGATTTCGAGCCACGCTGTCCGCACGCGGATCGGCGCCATCGAGTCGTCTTCAGACTTCGCGAGGATCTGCGAGATCTGCCCGCCGAAGTCGGGCACCCAGTTGACGCTCATGTCGCCGCGAAGGGCGTTGTTCCCGTCGCGATGGTTGTAGTCGCCCTGAGTCGCCAGACCGTCAGACAGAATCGCCATCTGCCCGGGCCACAGCCGCATGAGCGTCGTGCCCGCAGGGGTGATGCCGCGATAGTGGTAGTTGCCCACCAGCTCGCCCTCGACTTTTCCCCAGGCGTTGGTGTAGTTGCTAAAGCGGTGCTCGCCCAAGTGCGACGGGCAGTAGTACACGCCCGGTGCGGGGATGTAGTTGCGGCTGAAGAGCAGGCCTGTGCCGTCCCAATCGTTCGTGTACTTATTGCGGGCGACCATCATTCGATCCGGACGCCACTTGGGGTCCAGCTCGCGCACCGAAATGTGTACGCTGTACGGCACCGAATCGCGGTTGTCCTCAGCGTACATCAGCAAGCCCAGGCCAAGCTGGCGCACGTTTGATGAACACACCACGCGACGGCTGGTCTCGCGAATGCCGCTGAGCGAAGGCAGCAGCAGTGAAATCAACACCACCATCACCACCATTGAAACCAACACGTCGATCAGCGAAAACCCGCGCAATGCGACACCGCGACGCTCTTGAGCGCCAGCCGCACCGAGTTGATGCACAGGCCCGTTCCGTCGCATACGCGATGTCCTTCAGTCACGAATCCGCGGCCGTCGACTAACTGAAGTGTACCGGGGAACTTCCATTGACGCAATATTCATCGTCATCTTCCCGGACCTTCCATAACCCGAACTCAAGAGAATGAATCAGTGGGTGAAAATACCTGTCTGGCAGAATGAAGCCGGGTGAATGTCTGGTAAGCTTCTAACCTGGACGGTCTGTGGATCCTTGCCCATCGGGGTTGCGTATCGCTTTCGGATCGGCTGACTCACAGGATTCGGCCTGTCATTCTTCGTTCGTGAAGGGAACTTCGGATGTCTCAAACGCCGCAGGAGCAGCAGGTCGATCTGTCGCTCATGAAAGGCGTGGCGGCCAATGACCCGGCTGCGATCGCGATGCTCTATGACCGGTTCTCGTCTCTTGTGTACCGAATGGCCTATCAGATTCTTCCATCCCGTTCCGACGCCGAAGACGCGGTTCAAGAAGTCTTCATTCGGCTTTGGCGAACCGCCGACAGGTTTGATCCGAATCGTGCCGCGTTGGTGACATGGGTCATGCTCATCACGCGTCGCTTCCTGGTCGATCGTCTCCGCCGGAGTCGCTCGGCCTTGCGTCCCGCGGTCCTGGATGAGAAACAGTCGATGGTCGCCGCCGGCGCGTCGGGCGTCGGCTTCAGCGCTGAGCAGCAGGAGCGGATGGCCGCCCTGATGAAACGTATCGATCAGCTTCCGGAGTTGCAGCGCGTCGTGGTGGTGAGAGCGTACCTCAACGGCCAGACCCTGCGACAGATTGGTGAAGAGTTGAACACCCCGCTGGGGACGATCAAGTCGGCGCTCAGCCGCGCTCTGGTCAGACTCCGGGAGCGTGAACTCGGCGAAGGAGTTCCCACATGAAGCCCCAGCCTCAGAATCACATGCCAAACGCGCGACACGTCAATCAGCAAGCCGGCGCAGCCGGCTTCACCCTCCACGAACTCTTTGAACTCGCGTCGCTGGACGCCATGGGCCTTTTGGAAGAGGGCGAGCGTCGCCAGTTCGAGGACGCGTTCCGCTCCCTGCCCCCAGCGGCCCAGGCGCAGATCCGCGATCAGCAGTCGCGTATCGCCGATCACGACGCGACGCTGCCGGTCGTGCAGTGTCCGCCTTCGCTGCGCCAGCGTGTGCTTGATGCCGTGGCCGCCGAGATCGAACTCGGCGCTCCCGCGCCCGTCGCTCGCATCGCTCCGGTGATCGCCCGCTCGCGCTCGGTCAGCACGATCTGGCGGGCCGCCGCCATCGGCTGCGCCGCGGCCGCGATCGTCTTCGGCGTCACCACCCTCCAGATGATCTCCGAGTATCGTGGGCTGGAGCGAAAGATTGCCTCGAACGCCGTGGGAGACCTCTTCGTCAAGGAGTTCGGCCCCCGCTTCGAGTCTGCCCTGCTCAGCCACGGCACCCAGTTCATCCAGTTCAACCCCGTCAACACCCCCGCCAACGGCTCCGAGCCTATGGCCGTCATTCTGATGGATCCCAAGACGCGCTCCGCACAGCTTTACTGCAAAGACCTGCCGCAGCGCGAGGGTGTGTACAACCTGGTCATCGTTGATCCGTCCGGTCGCGTCAAGAACATCGTGCTCCCGTTCCGTGCGGGCGGGCAGCGCGTTGCGGAGATCATCGGCAATCTCGATGTCGCCGCGGGCTCGAGCCTGGGCATCGCCTTGGAGGCCTCCGAAGACCTGCTGCTGAAAAGCTCGAATCTCTGATTGGGTTTGTAGTCCCCGCGTGGCTGCATCCTCGATGCGACACGAAAAACCCACGGACCGCACACATCCCCGCGCTCATGCGGGGATTTTTTTTGCGTCAACGTCCGCGATGTCGCGGTCAACTCACTTGGTCAGCCCGCGAATCGCCCGGTCCACCGCGCTAGGGACCGGCATTACGCTCAGGCGAGACTGCGTCAGCAGCGCGAAGCCTTCAAAGCGTTTGTCCGCCTTCATCGCCGCCAGCGTCAGCGGCGACTTGAACGTCCGCACCGCCTCAACATCCAGCACGACGAACTTGATATCGCCCTTGGCGGTCAAGCCCGGTCGCTTCGGATCTTCCATTGGCGCTGACGCCGCACTGGCCAGCCCGACGATCGCCTTCTCATCACCGGTGTGATAAATCAACAGCTCGTCGCCAACCGCGATGCTCCGCAAATGCCCGTTCGCCGCGGCGTTGCTCACGCCATCCCAGCGCGAGCGCCCGGCCTTCATCAGGTCCGCAAACGAGAACTCGCCCGGCTCAGTCTTCAGCAGGAATGTCGCCATCTGATTGCTCCGTTACGCCTCGCAGATGAATCGCGTCACCGTCTCAAGCTTCTGCCCGGGCTGAAGCACGACGACGCCCGTGTCGCGCTCGCCGCGGGCCAGCAGATTGAAGCCGTCGTTGACCATGGTCACGGGCTCGACCGCGATGAACGGCTCCTCGCCGCCGCCGGCGCGAGGGGGAACGTACACGACGACATGGCCGAAGTTTGACGTCGCCTCGATTCGTAGGCGAAAGTCCCATTCCAGCATCGCGGTGCTCGCGAAGCCGCCGAACACATCGTCAAGCGCCGCCGAGGCGTGCGTGCCCGCGCTGAGCATCTTTGCCACCGCGTCCCGACGAGCCGGCGCGACCGGGATGTTCTTCACGCTCGGGTAGCGCGTCCGCGCGGGCACGCGCATGCCCACGCGCTTCGTGCCGCCCGCGAAGAACCGCGGGAAGTACGGGTGCAGCCCGCAGCCCGCGGGCATCGGCGTGCGATCCAGATTCTCCACCACGATGCGTGCTTCGAGCGTTGAATCCACGACCTCGTACCGCGCCTCGCAGCCGAACGCCCACGGAAAGTTCACGCCCTCGTGCTCGCGGCTGTCGAACCGCAACCGCGCTGACACGGGCGAGCGATCCACGATCTTGAACGCCCGCGAACGCACGTCGCCGTGAATCGCCGAGCCGTCGGCACTGCTGGCCTTGAGCTTGTACTCACGCTCTTCAAACATGAACGACGCGTTGGCGACGCGGTTTGTCCAAGGCGCCATGATGAAGCACGCAGGCTTGCTCAACGGGTCTTCGCCCGGCACGGCCCGCGAGATCACCTCACGCGTGCGACCATCCGGATGCGCGAACTTGAGCGAGAGAATCGATGCGCCCTTCTCCGGTGAGATCTGAACTTCGAGCGGCCCTTCATTGATTGCGATCAGCGCCATAGACCATCCTTCGAGAGACCGACGTGCCGCGCATGTTATCGGATCCGGCGCGTCGCATCCGCGGGTGACTCCAAAGCCGTGCTGCACCAGGCGCTCACGCACGCGCAACGCGAACCCGAAGAGGCAATCACCTCGCGCCCGCACCTTCTCGGACGCCAATGTCCGGCGTGCGTGACACTCGGCGCGAAATCCGTCAACCCAGCGGTCACCCCTGATGAGGATTCGAGATTCAGAGCCGATAGTGATGGGGGAGCCGGAGTGATGTCTCGTGCCGCGCCATTTTCAGACCGAATGCCATGAGCACCGACGAAAACGCCATCGAGTCCTCAGCGTCGCAGGGTCAGCCGACGGCATCGGTCGACGGTGCGCCGCTTCCCAGCGTTGATCCCGGCGCGATCGCCAGCGGCAGCGCCGGCGATGGCGCGATGGGGTTCATCTCGTCCATACAAGGCCAGCTCTCTGAGCTCGGGCGCATCGCTAGCGAAACCGCGCGCCGCGCGAGCGCCTTGGACCAGCGCGAGGCCGCGCTCCTGCAGCGCACCACCGAGCTTCAAACTGTCCGGCAGAAGATCGAGCAGATGGGCGCCGAGCTCTCGGCCCGCCAGCAGACGCTGGAAGAAGAGCACTCTCGGCGCGCAATCGATCTGGAATCACGCGAGCGGACGCTCAGCGAGCGCCATGCCGAAGTCGAGCGTCAGCTCGCACGCGCTCAGGAAATCGAGAACGACCGGCGCGCCGTGGACGAAGCCCGCCGCGAACTGGACACGCTGAAGACGGAACTCACTTCGCAGCGCGCGGCCGTGCAGGCCGATCGCGCCGCGATGGAATCCACCTTTGCCGATGAGTCCGCCCGTCTCCAGCAGTCGCGGAGCGAAATCGAATCCACCGGCGCACAACTCGCGGCCGCGCGTGCGCAACACAATCAAGCCACCGAGGCCCTTGCTCGCGAGCGTGCCGCGCTGAGCGAGGCGGCGACCTTCACGCAATCGCAGCGCAGCGAGATCGAATCTCGTCAGCAGCAACTTGCGCAAACCGCGAGTGATCTCGAGGCTAAGCGTCAGGAGATTGAGGCCCGTGCTCTGCAGCTCGAAGAGCAGACCCGCGCCGCCCACGCCTGGCAGGAGGAAAGCGACGCTGAGCTCGCCAAGCACGAGCGAGCGGTCAACGAACGCGAGAACGCGCTCGACGCCCGCGAGCGCGAGCTTGCGCAGCGCGATCAGGATCTGTCGCGTCGCGAGAGTGAGCTTGCGCATCGTCAGGCCGAGCTCCTTGCCAGCGAGCAGCGCGTCGCGGCGCTGGGTGAGCAGGCCAGCCAGGCCATCTCGCTCTCGCAGAGCGCCAAGGCTGAGCTCGAAAAAATCGAGAGCGAGCGGATCGATCTGCAGCGCCAGCGGGCCGAGTTGGAATCGACCCGCGCCGCCGAGATCGCCGCGATCGAACAGCGCGAGAAGACCTTCAACCAGCGCCTCGCATCAATCCAGAAGAAGGCAGACGCCCTCGACGAGCAGCAGCGCGACATCGCCCAGGAGCGCGCCGCGGCTGAGAACTCGCTCCGCCAGAGCGAGCAAGTTCGCGCCATGGCCGAGCAGGAGCTCGCCGAGGCCCGCAAGCTCATGAGCGCTGATCGCTCCGCTGCGCAGCGCGTGGCCACGCTGGAGCAGGACCAGGAGCAACTGCGTCGCGCCCTGACCGAAGAGACCGCCCGGCGCACGCAGATCGAGCGAGCGTTCACCGAACTTGAGGAACGCGCCGCCGCGTCCCATCGCGAAGCCCAGCGTTCGCTGGAAGAGGGCCTCAGCGCGGTTGAAAGCCTCGAAACGATCCGCGCACGCTGCACGGAGCTCGAAGCCACGATCGCCTCGCTCGATGCCGCGTCGCGCCAGCGCGAGGCCGCGCTCAACGCCGAGTTGAACAGCGAGCGTCAGAAGGCCCTAGCTCTCGAAGATCGCATCGCGCAGCTTGACGCCGCCACGACTGATGAGCACGCCCGCCTCGCCGCCGCGATCGCCGAGACGCAGCGCCTGAGCACGGAGCTCGCGTCATCACAGGCCCGTGTGAGCGAGCTGGCCGATCGCGCTAGCGCTGCCGAACGCGGCGCGGGTGATGCCGCTCAATCCCTTCGCGCGCAGCTCGAAGCCGTCCGTGTGTCCGGTGAAGCCAAGGTGGTGGAAATGACCGCAAAGCTCGGGGCTCTCGAACGCACGCTCGGCCAGTCACAAGAGTGCCAGACCCTCGCGGAGCAGTCCGCCGCCGCGATCACTGCGGAGCATGAACGCGCCACGCGTGAGCTGAGCGAAGCGAAGGCGACGATCGCCGAGACGGCCGCCGCGATTGCCGAAGCGAAGAACGACGCCGAGCGCGCCCGCGAGAAGCTCGCGTCCGCGGAGCAGGAACTCGCCAAAGCCCGCAGTGACGCCGACGCCGCGCGTGCAGAACTCGCCAGTCATGCCAGCGACGATCGCGTCGGCGAGGCCGGCCAGCGCAAGCTCAAGGAACTCGGCGAGGCCCTGGTCAAGCGCGAAGACGCGATCCGCGTTCTGAGCAAGCGTGTCGAGGACGCCGAGCGTCGCATCGAAGATGCGGAACAGCGAGCCGCGGACGCTGAGGCCGCGCGCGAGCGAGCTCAGGCCGACGCCCCCGGCGCCGCCGGCGAGTTCGTGGAGCGCGTGCAACTCCGTCACGCACGCCTTGTGCGCTACAAGAAACTCCTCAGCACGCACGCGATGAAGATCGTGAAGGCCAAGGCGGCGCTCGAAAAGAAGGGCGAGCAGTACAACGAGTTGCTCAGCCAGCAGAACCGCATCATGGAAGCCGCGACGGCGCTGAAGCAGGAGCGTGCTCGCGTGCAGGCCAAGCTGGCCCGATCGCAGTCGGCCAGCATGCTCTTCTTCGCGGTGGGCACGATCGCGATCGTCGGCATCGGTTCGTGGTTCGCCGCGACCAAGATGGCCCCGGCGACCTTCGCGGCGCGGACAACCCTCGTCGCCGACGGCAAGGGCCGCGTCCCCGGTGAGGAAGACCTTCGCGCCTGGACCGCCAGCCACGAGAAGATGCTCGAAGACCCGCAGTTCTTCCAGCTCGTCGCTGAGCGATTCGCGCAGCGCGGCATGACCTCGCTGGCCACCTCGCCCAGCGTCGCGCAGAAGCTCAAGAACGATCTTTCCTTCCAGACCGACACCGCCGGCAAGCTCACGCTTGAGCTTCGCAGCCAGGGTCAGGAACGCACCGTGCGCGAGCTGGAGACTGTGACCCTCGCCATGGTCGCCGCCGCCAACGCCCAGCGCGAGGCCCGCGGCGACGGTGCCGCCACCGCCATCGATGTGCCACCCGTCGCCGGCTCAGAGCCCATCGCTGACCAACGCATGCTCTACGTCGCCACGTTCGGCGGCGGCGGCCTGCTGCTGAGCGTCATCATCTGGTTCATCCTCTATCGCGCACTGGCCCAGAGCAAACGCAACTTCGAGCAGCAGCTCTCGATCGAGACCTGAGCAAGAACGCCGCGCTCTGAACGCCACTTCACTCCGCCTTACTTCACTTCAATCCACACACCCGAGCGCGCCGGCATGCGTGAGACGGGCGTCCAGCCCCACAAGTTGCCGTCAGCGTCCAGCCGCAGATCTGTCGTCGCCAGCAGCGGCGACTCGGTCGTGGACGCGATGATCGACGCCTTCGCCGACGCCGGGATCTGCAAGCCCTTGCTCGTCACGCTCGGCACAACGACTTCCTTGTCCGTGAGATTGAACACGCCGATGATCGTCGGCCCCGTGAGCTCTAGCCCCTGGGCGTCCTTGGTCTTCACGCCCTTGCGCACGATCGTCAGCACGCCCGGCGCCGTGGATTCGATGACCTGCGTCGCGCCACGCCGCAGCGTCGCGCTTCCGTTCCGCGTGTGGATCAGTCGCCGGTAGAGATTCAGCAGCGAGCCCGCCTCCGCCTCCTGTTTCGTGACGTTCACGCGCCGGAAGTCCTGCTGCGGCGGCTGCCACGACTTGATATCGCTGAACGATCCCCACTTCTCCGCGGTCCATTGCATCGGCGTGCGGATCTTCTCGTCGGGCTTGCCGCCGAGCATGCCGATCTCCTCGCCGTAGTAAATGAACGGAATGCCGGGCAGGGTGAAGTGAATCATGGCAGCAACGCGCGCCATGTCCGCATTACCGCCGAACTGCGTCATCGAACGATCCTGATCGTGATTCGCCAGGAACGTGCTCTGGCTCAGATCCGGGAACGCCCGAAGTGTGCGTTCGATCTGCTTGCCGATGAGATCGGCCTTGCCCTCCTTCACGCCCTTGATGATCGCGTTGGAGAGCTCAAACTCGAAGCATGAATCCAGCTCGCCGCCGACGTACGACGCAATCTCTTCTGAGCCCGCCCAGACCTCGCCGACCGCGAAGGCGTCGCGCTTGATCGCCTTGTACTTGGAGTAGAACTGCTTCAGCCACGCGTGCGTCTCGGGGGTGTTCTCCTGTACCTTGCCGTCTTCGATCAGATGTCGGATCGCATCCAGCCGGAAGCCGTCAACACGCATGTCCTCGAGCCAGAAGCGGACAACCTCGTCCATCTGCTTGGTGACCTCCGGGTTGCGGTAGTTCAGATCGGGCATCCGGTGGCTGAAGATGCCGTAGTAGAAGAGATTGGCCTTTCCGCCCGGCACGCTCACCTTGTGCCAGACCTTTTGCTTCCAGGGGCCGTTCCAACCCGGATCCTTGTCATTCCAGATGTACCAGTCGTGAAACGGGCTCTTGGGGTCGATCGCGCGGGTGAACCACTCGTGCTCGTTGGAGTGATGGTTGAGCACCAGGTCGATCACCACGCGGATGCCGCGCTTGTGACACTCGTCGATGAGGCGCTTGAAATCGTCGTTAGTGCCGTAGTCGCTCTCGACTTTGAAGTAGTCGGTCGTGTCGTAGCCGTGGTACGAGGGCGACTCGCTCATGGGCAGGAGCCAGATCGCCGTGACGCCCAGCGAGGTCGCGGGGTTGTTCTTGCCGTCGTTGAGATAATCGAGCTTGTCGATGAGCCCTTGAATGTCGCCGATGCCATCGTTGGACTTGGGGCCGGTGCGCGAGTCGTAGAACGAGCGCACGAACACCTGATAGACCACGGCGTCGGTCCACCAGCCCGTCTTCGCCGTGCGTGCCTGGGTGATCACCGGCGGCGGTTGCGTGGGCGATGTCGCCGGATCGATCGTCGCCTGCCCACGCGCCGCACCGCAGAGCGCCGCCAGCATTGCGACCGTGACCATCCCCATGCGCACAAAGCGCCCGCCCGCTGATGACATTGAGTTCATCACGAAGCGTATCGCATGCCGCGAGGCGCGGCACGCCGTCAGCACTCAGCCTGTTTCCACTCGAGACCTTCGGCCCTTCCGCCTCACTCGCGGATCAGCTCGGGCAACGCCGCGAACGTGGCGACGGTGTTACGCACGCGTGCGTCGCGATCGCCCTTGCTCATGGCCTTCCATGTGATCGTCTCGCCGGTGGGCAGCGTGTTGGGTCCCGCGGGCACTGCGGTCGTGCCAGCGGGCGTCGCGCCCGGGGTGGCTGCATTCGGAGTGGTCGCGCCAGCGGGGCGTGTGGTCGTGCCGGGCGTTGCGCCCGCCGCGGGGCGTGCGGGGGTCTTGGGCTTGGGTGCCGCCTTGGGCTTGCTGATCGTCGCGGAGTACAGCCCGTCGAGCTTGCCGTCCTTCCATACTTCCTTGAACGTCGGCCGCCCCTCGGCGTTGTACCAGATCCAATCCCCTTCCGGCCGGCTGTTCTTCACCATGCCCTCGACCAGCGGTTTGCCGCTCTCGCGACCCACCTTGAGCATTTGATCCGCGAGCTTGCCGTTGTCAAAGCGAACCACCGAAGTGCTGCGCACGCGGGCACCGTTGCGCACGAACTCGCCGCGGGTCTCGTCCCAGCGCAGCTCTTCGGTGCCGATCTTCTGGTTGTTGACGTAGACGCCGAGCTTGGCGTTCTGGCTCATCGCCTGAAACTTCTGCGCTGGCACGCGCAGCGTGTCAGCCTGCTGCTTGGTGGTGGCAAGCTGTGACTCAAGCTCCGCCGCCTTCTTCTCCGCGGCGTCGGCCCGCGTCTTCTGCGCCTCCATCTCGCTCTTGTAGCAGCCCGGCAGCACGCTCAAAGCCAGCGCAGCAGACAACACCAAAGACGCAATCCGAGAAGTTGAAGCGCGGGTCATCGCAGGGTCTCCAAAGGTGAGCCAAATATACACGCCCCACAGGCCGCTCGCGCGCTGGCGCGAAGGATTGTGCGTGGGTCCGCGGCGTCGAGTTGAAAACTCCGCCGGGTGGGCGGGTCGCGAAGTCACCGCCTCAAGTCTCAAGTCCAAAACGAAGAAGGCCCCTCGCGCCGAGACGCGAGGGGCCGATGGGCTCTGCCCAGGAGATCGAGAAATCCGATCACTTAGCGACGACGACGGACCGCGACGAGGCCGCCGAGGCCAACCAGCGCCAGAGCGCCCGGGGTCGGGATCGCGGCATTGCCGGAGAACGAGGTGTTCGCCGTGAACGAGTTGACCACGCCGTTGGGGCCGAGGATCGAGGTCAGGCCCTGAGCGAGGGTCAGGTCGGTGATCGTGAACACCGCTTCCTGGGGATCAAGCAGCGTGTTGCCGCCGAGCGACGGCGTCAGCGCCGGGCCCGCGGTGTACGCGAAGCCTTCCGGATCGCTGAACAGGATGGCCTGCGTCGAGCCGATCTGGAAGAACGCGCCAGCGCCGCTGGGGAGCGTGGTGCCCGTGAGGATGTCCACGCGGCTCATGCCCGTGCCCTGGTAGATCGTGAACGTGCCGGTCACCGGGATGATGATGTCACCGGAGCCGAGCACGGTGCCGGTGCCGAGGACAAAGTTGATCTCGAGGTGAGCGCCCAGGAACGAGGGGCTCGGCAGACCCTCGCCCGAACCATCGACGAAGAAGTCGATGTTGGCTGAGGTGTCGTACGTCAGGAGCCCGAGGCCCGCGCCGGCGCCGTTGGCGACGTGCGTGACCTGGTTGCCGCCGCTGGGGTCAGCGAACTGGAACGTGACGCTGGCGTTGGCGCCAGCAGCAAGAGCCAGGGCGGTGGTGAGTGCGAGTGCGATGTTGCGAGTCATAATCTTCTTCCTCCTCTTAGGGTACTCGGGCCGCGGGCTGCCCGAATCTGTGATACGCGTGGCGGACGTTGTCCTTCAACCACGACCGTTGAATGACACTGCCGGTCTGACGCGGCGAACAACCGCGCCAACTCCCGCTTGGAGTAATCTTCCCTACAAAGCGCCACCCGGCAAGGGAATCGGGTAAAACTATGCCAAACCACAACAAATATCGGGTGGATGGACCGTGAGAATATCGGCACTTTCACCGTTTTTGTTCGTAAGACGTTTGCTATGAAAGCAACCGGGTTTTCTGCTCGGATTTTGGCAGCCGTGTAAATCCTTCACACGCGAATGCTCGGTCGATCCGGCACGGATACTTCGAGAAGCTTCGTCGGTCGGTCTTCTGAGTCCTTCAGCATCATCTGGTAGAAACCCACGTCGTGCCACTTGCCGAGTTTCCAGCCCACCTGCCTGAACACGCCGATCTCGTCAAAGCCCATCGCCAGGTGGAGCGCGACTGACGCCGGGTTCGGCTGGGCGATCCCGGCGATCAGCGAATGGAACCCCCCGCCACGGCAAGCTTCGATGAGCCGTGCGTACAGCGCTTTGCCAATCCCCTGGCCCTGCATCGCCGGTTCCACGTAGATCCCCACCTCGGCGGTGGGTCGATAGGCATCGCGCTCGCGCCAGCGAGCCGCTTTGGCGTATCCGGCGAATCGGCCCGGCGCGTGAGCGCCATTCGGGGAGCCGTTGGACGGCGCATCGGCCGGGGGCAGCTCAGCGACCAAGAACGGAAACACGTCGCGGGTTTCGAGCCACGCCTTGTGCAGGCCTTCGCTGGTGACGGGCTGATAGGCGAAATGCACCGCCGAGCCGGTGATATACCGGTTGGTGAGGGCCGCGATCGCGGGAAAGTCGGCGTCAACCACCGGGCGGATGAGCATGAAGCGCGAGCGTAGCACGGGGGACATCGCGCGGGATCGGGCGTATGAAGAAGATTTGAACGATTTTGAGCGTCGTTGCGCGGGCGACTGATCGGGGCGGGAGTCAGGTTGACGCCGGCGCGCGTTTCTGGTGCAATGGCTTGGCAGAGCGAGACTTGCGAGCGGCAGGATCGCGCGTGCGAGCGAACGCTTCCGGGAACTGTGGCCCGTGGGCGGTCGTATCAACCTCTTGGACGCCCAAGGCGCTCGGCGAGGTGGCAGCGGTCGTGTCCGGTCTTGCGAAAGACTTGGCGTGATGACCCAGCGTCAGCATTGTGACGCTCGCCAGCCCGGGTCGAAGTTTGTACTTGGCAGGTGAACAATCGCGGCCCGGCACGACCTCTACCGGCGGCGACCGATTTTTCTGGAAGGACAGGCGAAGTATGGCGATCAATGCATGCTGGGGGATTGAAGTCGGAGCCGGCGCAGTCAAGGGCGTGAAGCTCGTGCGCGACGGCGACAACGTCAAAGTCGCGGACTTCGTCATCATCCCGCACAAGCGCGTGCTCTCCACGCCCGAGACGCAGGAACGCGACGCCAAGGTTGTCGCCATCGGGCAGTTGCTCGGGCAGGCCAACCTTGAGAAGGCCGGCCTGGCGATCAGCATCCCCGGCCACTCGGCGTTCGCCAAGTTTGCCAAGCTCCCCCCGGCGGACCCCAAGAGCATTCCCGCGCTGGTGAAGTTCGAAGCCGCGCAGCAGATCCCGTTCCCGATCGAAGAGGTCGAGTGGGACTTCCAGACGTTCGCCAGCAACGACAACCCCGAGGTCGAGGTCGGCATCTTCGCGATCACGCGCGAGAAGGTGGCTGATCACCTGTCGTATTGGACGGACCTTGGCCGCACGCCGCAGACGCTGACGCTGTCGCCGCTCGCGGCGTACAACGCGATCGCGTACGACCAGGTGTTCACGGTGCAAACGCCCGGCACGGTGATCCTGGACATCGGCACCATCAGCACGGATCTCATCGTCGCCGACGCCGGTCGCCTGTGGATCCGCACGTTCCCGATCGGCGGGCACCAGTTCACCGAGGCCCTGGTCACGGCGTTCAACCTCAGCTACGTCAAAGCAGAGAAGCTCAAGCGCGAGGCTGAGTCCAGCCAGCATGCGCGGCACATCCTGCAGGCCATGCGCCCCGTCTTCGCCGACCTGGCGCAGGACGTGCAGCGCAGCATGAACTACTACCAGAGCCTCCACCCGGAGACCAAGCTCACGAAGGTCGTCGGCCTGGGCGCGACGTTCGCACTCCCCGGCCTGCGGAAGTTCTTGAGCCAGCAGCTTGGCATGGAAGTGACGCGCCTGGAGGGGTACACGCGCTGCAAGATGGATGGCGATCGCGACAAGGACTTCCAGGAAAACGCGCCGATGCTCGCGACTGCGACGGGGCTCGCGCTGCAGGGCCTGGACATGCACACCGTGAGCGCGAACCTGATGCCGCTGAGCGTGGTGCGCGAGGGCGTGTGGCAGAGCAAGACGCGCTGGTTCGTCGCGGCGGCAGGTTTGGCCTTGGCGGCGGGCGCGGCGATGTTCATCGGGCCGATTCGGGACTCGGCCGCTGCGGGCTTGGGGAACAAGCCGACGACGATCGCCGAGACCAAGACACTGCTCAAGGGGCAGAAATCGGCATGGACCACGGCGGAAGCCGCGTACAAGCCGGACTATCGCGCCGCGGCGGCATTGGGGCTGCTCTCGAATCGTGAACTGCACGCGATGGTCGTCAAGGACATGGGCGACATGCTCGCCTCAACGCACGCCGCCCTGCGCAAGGACAGGCCGAATCTGCAGATTGAGTTCCGTACGCTGGACACGGATTACTCCGTGGGTGGGCGGGCGTTTGTGTTTGCGGGCGCGGGCAATGCCGGTGGTGTCGGCGGGCCGTTCGGCGGGAACGGTGATGGGCGCCCCACGGCGGTTCCGGTTGGCGGCGCGCCAGCGGATCCGGCCGCGACGGGCGATGCGTTGAACGCCAAGCTCGGCGCGCAGATCGTGTTCGCAGTGGACCAGAAGCGTGACGACTGCGAAGCCGCGGTGCGAAAGCTGATCACGGATTGGGTGAAGGATGCGCGGGCGCGGACGGGATTGCCGTACACGGTCTCGTTGAACCCAAAGTTTGTGACCGGGGCGGAGACGATCACGGCGACGCCCGGCGGCGGGCAGGGCGGCGGGGCTCAGCCGATTCCGGGCGGCGGGCCGTTTGGTCCGGGCGGGCCGGGTCGCTTGCCGATGCCCGGCGGTGGTGGGCCGGAGCGTCCGCCGGCGCCGGGGCCGTCGGGTGATCCGGGGCTGGGTGATCCGGACGCGATGGCGCCGATTCCGGCGCGGCCGGAGTTGGCTCCGCCGGGGTCAGTGGTAACTCGATTTGTGGTGACGTTTGAGCTTCCGATCACACGCGGCGCAGCCGCGCCCGCTTCAACGCCTGGAGGTCCTCAGTGAACAAGGTTCTGGAAGTTCTCAAGGCCCACTGGGTCGCGTTTTCGTTGCTCGCGGCGGTGCTGATCGCGCTGCCCTTGGCGTGGTACTTCTCGACGTCGATGCGGGCGTCGCAGCTTGCGAAGTTGCAGGCGGAGATCGGCGCGGATGCGAAAGAGCTGGGGAACCCGCGGGTGAACTACAGCGTGCCTCCGCTGATCGCCGGCGGGCCGGTGGTGGAAGAGTCGGCGGTGCCCAACGAGACGCTGACGGCGTTCTTCAAGGCCGCGCGCGACAAGCAGCAGGATCAGGCGGCGTCGCTGTTTCAGGAAGCGATGACGATGAACGCGGGCAAGCGGCTGAAGGCCGACGGCACGGTGGAAGTGCTGGTGCCCGGTCTGCTGCCCGATCCATCCGAGACCGAGATCGACGTCAAGCGGTTCCAGATGATCAAGGCCTTCACGCAGGACGCGCCGCGCCGGTTGATCGAGCGTGCGCGGGCGGGCATGCCGCCGGAGCGCGACGTGATCGCGCGAGAGCTGGGCGAGCAGCAGACGGTGATGACGCGGGCGAAGCTCCCGCCGGGCAAAGCAGATCCGGCGTTGCTGGGGGACGCGGATCGCGCGGAGATCCGGGCCAAGCTGATGGAGCTTCGGGTCGAGCGGTATCGGAACGTGGCTTCGGCGTTGAACTTCTATGCCGATCCGTCGGTGTTCGCGGTTCCCGCGGCTCAGGGCGAGGGCGGGGCGCTGCCCTCGATGGCGACGTGCTTTGACTGGCAGATGCAGTACTACTCGTGGGAGGACGTGATCAGCGCGATCCTCACGGCGAACGAAGCGGCCCGGTCGGGCGGTGTGCCGGCGGGCGTGGTGAAGCGTGTCGAGTTCATCGGCGCGTATTCGATGGTTGCCATCGGCTCGGGCCAGGGGCAGCCGGTGGGCAATCCGGGCGAGCCGGTGCCGGAGACGCCGCGGACGGGGCCGGAGACGCCGCCGGAAGGCGGAACGATGCCGGTGAAGTATGACATGAGCGTGACGGGTCGGGTGTCGGGGCCTGGCAGCGGGCAGCATCTATACGACCTACGGACGGTGGACGTGCGTGTGATCGCGTCGGCGAAGAACCTGCCGCGGTTCTTGGATGCGCTGGCGCAGACGAACTTCATCAGCGTGGTGGATGTGGACATCCAGAGCGTGGACTCGAACGACGAGCTGAAGAAGGGCTTCTACTACGGCGAGGAAGCGGTGGTCCGCGCGACGATCAAGCTGGAAACGGTGTGGCTGCGCGATTGGACGATGAAGATCATGCCGCGCGAGGTGCGGGTGCTGCTGGGCGTGCCGGAGCCGGCGGGCGCGACGCCCGCGGATCCGAATGCACCGG
>VYLL01000261.1_pt1 | contig 16660 bp, 15 predicted proteins | sample 5114301 | NCBI WGS metagenome assembly VYLL01 (sample SAMN12291809, study PRJNA351875) | freshwater metagenome | isolation source: freshwater lake | place: USA: Michigan, MSU2 Lake | collected 2011-08-16 | reverse complement strand
CTGTAGCCGCTCGCGTTGTAGCTGTTCTCGAACTTCACGTCGTCGAACATGAAGAACTCGGCTTCGGGCCCGACATAGATGGTGTCGCCGATACCCGTGTTCTTCAGATACGCCTCGGCGCGCTTGGCGCAGCTGCGCGGGTCGCGGGCGTACAGGTCGCCGGTCGACGGTTCGACGATGTCACAGAACAGGATCATCATCGGCGTTGCCGAGAACGGGTCGACGTAGACCGCATCGAGGTCAGGTTTCAGGACCATGTCCGATTCGTTGATCGCCTTCCACCCCGCGATCGACGATCCGTCGAACATCAGGCCGTCGGTCAACTCGTCCTCGCCGATAACGCTCGCGACCATGGTCAGGTGCTGCCACTTGCCCTTGGGATCGGTGAAGCGGAGGTCGATCCACTCGATCTCCTTGTCCTTGACCATCTTCAGGATGTCAGCCGGGGTATTCGCCTTGGTCGCCATGTAGATCTGCCCTTCGCTCGGATTGAAAATCTCAGATTGCGTCGCTGTCGGTCTCGCCGGTGCGGATGCGCAGCGCGCTTTCCACCGGGATCACGAAAATCTTGCCGTCGCCGATGCGACCGGTCTGCGCGGCGGCGGCAATCGCCTCGACCACGCGCTGCGCCTGGTTGTCGTCGACGACCACCTCGAGCTTCACCTTGGGGAGGAAATCGACGACGTACTCGGCACCGCGATAGAGCTCGGTATGCCCCTTCTGTCGTCCAAAGCCCTTCGCTTCGGTGACAGTGATCCCGCTGACGCCGACGTCGTGAAGCGCTTCCTTCACCTCGTCGAGCTTGAATGGTTTGATGATCGCTTCGATCTTCTTCACTGCCGACTCCCCGCTTGGCCGCAATCAATAAGCGTGCCAGTCGTTGCCGTGCAACACGAAGTCGGTAGACGCGCCGAGCGATGGCGCGAAGCTGCCCTTTAAAGCAGCAATGTCGCCACGACTGCCTAAATTACAGGCATGAAAAAGCCCGCCTGTCGCTGGGACAAGCGGGCCGTTCATTGGTCTTCGACGAATCAGCGGCAGACAACCTGTCCATTGCGGTCGTTGGCACCGCGTTCGATCGCGCGCCCACCGACCGCGCCGAGTGCACCGCCGAGCAATGTGCCGAGCACACGGCTACGTCCGCCGTCGATGACGTTGCCGAGCACGCCGCCGGCCAGACCGCCGACGATCAGGCCGGTCGTACCGTCATTGCGCTTGCAATAGTAACGACCGTCGGTCCCACGATAGACACGCTCGTCGTTACGAACGACGCGCTCCTGATAATTGCCATCGCGGTAGTCGCGCGACGGGTCGTAGACCGTGTCGTCGGTCCAAGTGCCGTTATTGTTGTTGTAACCGCTGTTCGATGCATAGCCCGACGCGTTGCGGACGACCTGCTGATACCGGTCGAGTTCGACTCGGTAGTCGCTCAGCGCACGGTCGAGCCGCTCGCGGTTGCGCTCGTAACGGTTCTGGTTGCGCCCCGTGTTTGCATAACGCTGGGTTTGCTGGCGAAAAACCGAGAATTCACTGTTGAACCGGTCTTGCGCCTGTTGAAGCCGGTAATTGTCCTGCGACGTCTGAGCGACAGCAGGTGCGGCGCAGGCAATCGCCAGCGCGCCGGCGAATAGAAATTTGTGCATGAGAAATGGACCCTGTATTGTTGTTCAAGCAGGTCCAAACTCGCGACACTACGAGTTCGTTGCATGAACGAACCGTTCAGGTGAAGCGCGGGCTTTTCGTGAAAATCTCGCAGCCGGTATCGGTGATGCCGATGCTGTGTTCGAATTGCGCCGAAAGCGACTTGTCGCGCGTCACCGCCGTCCAGCCGTCGTCGAGCACCTTCGTATCGGCGCGGCCGATGTTGATCATCGGCTCGATCGTGAAGAACATGCCCGGCTTCAGCTCGGGTCCCTGGCCCGGCATGCCGACATGCACGACCTCCGGCGCGTCGTGGAACAGGCGGCCGATGCCATGGCCGCAGAATTCGTGGACGACGCCGTAGCGATGCTGGCGCGCAAAGCTTGCGATGGCAAAGCCGATGTCGCCGATCGTGTTGCCGGGTTTTGCCGCCTCGATCCCGCGCATCATCGCTTCGTAAGTGACCTCGATCAGGCGTTGCGCCTTCAAGGGGATGCGACCGACCGCATAGGTACGGTTCGTGTCACCGTGCCAACCATCGACGACGCTCGTCACATCGACGTTGACGATATCCCCCTCCTGCAGGCGCTTCGGCCCCGGAATGCCGTGGCACACGACATGGTTGATCGACGTGCAGCAGCTGTGCGTATAACCGCGATAGCCGAGCGTCGCAGGGAGCGCGCCCGCCGCCACCGTCATCCGATAGACATGATCGTCGATGTCCTGCGTCGTAATGCCGGGCCGGATGACGTCGTAGAGCGAATCGAGGATTTCCGCCGACAACCGTCCGGCTTTGCGCATGCCGGCGAACCCTTCGGGTCCGTGCAGCTTGATCGTGCCGTCGCGGGCGGCCTTGTGCGTCGCGGCGGCGACATAGGTGAAGGGTGCGTCCATCACCCCGATATAGGCGATCTAGAGCGTGTCGAACAGCGTGGGCATTTCCTTGCGCGCGGCCGCGATCAACCAGTCGGGGAAATCGGCTGGTCCGGACACCTTTCGCCCGGTCATGTGCACGGTCAACGATCCGTCGTGCCGTGCCGAATCCATCTCCATCCAGTCGCGCCAGTCCTCCATGCCGGTGCCCGCGAAACTCGCCGGGACCGAAGCGCGATCTCTGTCGGTCGCGAGCGCCCAGGGTGCCATGTAGGTGAACAGCTGGAAAGCCGGATGCACCTCGAACTTGGGCGGCGAGATCAGCGTGTCGGTCAGCTGCAACTGATCGCCCATCCGCGACCAGGGGCGCACGACCCCCGGCAGCGCCTGCGTCGCCGCGTCATTGGGTTTTTGCGTGAACTGCCATCCCCTGGTCGTCAGCAAGATTTCGCCTGGCGCGGTCGTGCGCGGCGGAATGCGGTTGACCCGGCCGGTGTAGGGATTGGCGAGCGTGGCCATAGGCTGCCCGGTCGCGAGGTCGGTCGTGAGCGAGAAATACTTGTAGCGGAACAGGAAGCCTTCGCGTGTCGGCAGGAAGCGGCTGACCTGGATGCCGGTGGCCGCGAACAGTGGCTGCGGCAGCTTGTGCTCGATCACGCCGAAGCTGCGCGCCTCGACGCGTTCGATCACGGTCGTGCCGGTCAGGTCCCCGCGAAGCCGAATGTAGGCGCGTAAATTCTCGTCGGCATCGTTCAGGTCGATGGGCGCGCGCCGCTGCGCTGTCGCAGCCGTTGCAGCCAGTGCTGTTGCTGCCGATGCACAGAGCACCGTCCTGCGATCGATCTGCACGTCTTCCTCCTGCTGCCCGAACGGGAACCTAGCCCGGGGCGTCAGCAAGGGCGACGACGCTGGGAGATTCGCCGCCTTGCGGACATTGCACCGCGCGCCCCGCACGTTAAGGGCCGCTGCATGGACGCTTCGCGCATCTGGACCGCCGCCCTCGTCGTCATCGGCGACGAAATCCTGTCCGGCCGCACGCAGGACAAAAATGTCGGTCAGATCGCGGTGTGGCTCAATCTGCAGGGAATCCGTCTCGCCGAAGTGCGTGTCGTTCCCGATGTCGAGGCGGCAATCGTCGAGGCGGTAAACGCCTTGCGCGCGCGCAACGACTACCTTTTCACAACGGGCGGGATTGGTCCGACGCACGACGACATCACGGTCGATGCGGTCGCCAAAGCGCTCGGCGTGCCGGTCGTCCACCACCCCAAAGCCGTCGCCGTCCTCGAGAGCTATTACGCGACGCGCGGCGGCGCGACCGAGGCGCGGCTCCGCATGGCGCGCGTGCCCGAGGGCGCGGACCTTATCGAAAACCGCATGTCCGGCGCGCCCGGCATCCGACACGGCAACATCTTCATCATGGCAGGCGTACCGCACATTACCGCGATGATGCTCGATGCGCTCTCGGGCACGCTCGAGGGCGGCGCGCCCCTCTTGAGCGAAACCGTCGGTGGCTGGGTGGCCGAGAGCGAAGTGGCGGACCTGCTGCGCGCAACCGAAAAGGCGCATGCCGATTGCCAGATCGGCAGCTATCCCTTCTTCCGCGAAGGACGGGTCGGCGCGAACTTCGTTGTCCGGTCGACCGACGCGGCGGCGCTCTCCGCCTGCGTGGCCGCCTTGGTCCAGTCGCTCGAAGAGAGCGGACGCGAGGTTGTTGCGGGCGGGATCTAGCCCGGCTGTGCGCGCGGCAGGCGGCGCAGCAGGATGAGCGCGACCACGCCGACGAGTGCCGAAATGACGAACGCCGCGCCCGGGAACTGGACCGGCGCAGCGGCGCTCGTGAAATAGGCCATCGGCCGCGTCAGGATCAGCGGCGCCACGATGGACCCGACCCCCAGCGCCATCGCGGCGATACCCTGCACCTCGCCTTGGGTGTCCGGAGTGGCGCGCCGGCTCAGCATCGCCATCAGGCTTGGCTGGACGAGGCTCTGCAGCGCGATGCAGACCATGACCGCATAGGCCTGCCACGTGGTTTGTACGAATGCGTAGCCGATGAAGCCGACAATCGCGACGATAAGGCCGACCGTCGCGGCATCGCGCTCGCCGAGGCGCTTGACAGCCGGTCCGGTGATGAAAATCTGACTGAGGGCGATGATGAGCCCTACGGCCGCTAGGCTCGCGCCGATCATCCCGGCCGACCACTGCAATTGAGCAATCGCGAAAAAGCTCCACGTCAGCGGATAGACGAGACTTGCGACCTGCCAAAGGACGAGCACGATGGCCACACCCGCCATGCCGGGCAACGCCCGCAGGCTCGCCAGTGCGCCGAGCGGGTTTGCCCGCCGCCAGCTGAACGATCGCCGATTTTCCGGTGCGAGCGTCTCGGGAAAGACGAACACGCCATAGAGCATGTTCACGGCAGCAAGCGCAGCGGCGGCGTAGAAAGGTGCTCTCGGGCCCAATTCGCCGAGCAGTCCACCGAGCGCTGGACCCAGGACAAAACCAACGCCGAACGCCGCGCTGACATAGCCGAAGTTTTTCGCGCGATTGTCCGGCGTCGAGATGTCGGCCATCGCCGCCATTGCGGGCGCATAGCTTCCGCCGAACGCGCCCGACAGCGTGCGGGCTATGAAAATGAGCACCAGGCTGTTCGCGAGCGCAAGCAAGACATAGTCGACGGCGAGGAACCCGAGCGCGCACAGCAGGACCGGGCGGCGGCCATAGCGGTCGGACAGATTGCCGAGCACGGGCGCCGAGACGAAAGCTGCAATCGCCATCGCGAGGCCCATCCACGCGCCGATCTCGATCGCTTCGCTGAGGCCAATCCGCCCGACGTCCATCAGCAGCTGCGGCAGAACGGGCATGATCAGCCCGAACCCGATCGCATCGATGAAAATCGTCGCAAGAACGAAAAGCGCGCTGTGCGGGCGTGCGGTCATCTTTGGTGCGCGCCCCTGTTAGCGCGCTCACGCGCGTGTCAGCGTTTCCGGTACTTTGCCACGAGATGGTCGAACACTGCAACGTGCAACGCACGGTCGAACTGGCAACCGAAATGGAAGCCGTCAGCCCATGCGACACGCGCTTCGAGCGGCCCGAGACCGGGGATGGTGACGACCACAGTCTGGCCGGCCTGAAGGCGATAACCCGTCGAGCATCGGAACCCGAGCAACGACAGATCCGCGATCTGCACCTCGAACCTGCTCGACGAGCCCAGCTCGCGCAGCGTTGCGGCCACAGTTACATCAAGCCGCGCCGCGTATCGGCTGTCACGCTTCGTCGCTAACTCACGCATGTCCCCACAAAGCCCTTACTCGTCCCCGGATACCGCGATACCCCGAGCGCGTTTCCAACACGTTAAGGGTGGCCACAGAACGCGTCAGCGTTTCACGGCCAAGGCTCGTACCGCCGCGAGCGAACCGGTAATGTGACCGTCGGGTTTCATGTCCTTGAACGCCCAGGTAATCTTGCCGTTGCGCCCGATGACGAAGGACGTCCGGTCTGACCGTCCGGCAAGCATCGGCAGTTTGACATTGTAGTCGGCGATCATCTGCGGCGTCGCAACCGCGACTGCAAACTTGTTCCGGCACGCTTCGACCGAAAACTTCTGGAGCTTGTCGATCTGGTCGGCCGCAACGCCGACGACAGTCGCGCCTGCTTTCGCGAACTCGTCATGGGCATCGGCGAACGCCTTGGTTTCGATCGTGCAGCCCGGCGTGAAGGCGGCGGGGAAGAAGTAAAGCACGACCGGCCCCTTTTTCAGCGCCTGTGCCAGCGAGAACTGAAAAGGCTTGCCTGCAAGCGCGCCCTGCGTGGTGAAGCTCGGCGCCGTCGCCCCCACCGGCAGTGCGGCAAGCGCTGGCACCGAGGACACTAAAGCAACGACGGCGGCGAACGTTCTTGCGATCATGTCAGGGTCTCCGGCGGTTCGGTCGAGCGTAGCGCGTCGGTTGCGCGTCGCCAACCGCTATTGTCCCGCCCATGGACGGTCCCCGCGCGGAACGCCCTGCGTGCTGGCACCGCCTTTCACAGGCGGCGAGAGCGCGGATTGGTGCGGCGGATGATGGTTTCCGTGCTGTTAGGACTTGCCGCTGCTGGCGCACCCGCTCCGATCGCTGCGGTGCGGGCCGAGGCGCGCGTTTCGGCGCGGATCGTTCGGCCCTTCGACACCCGATCAGGCCGAAGTTCGGCGTCGATCGCTGCGACGACGGTCCGACTGCGCCCCTGCAACGGTCGGGCCGCCGACGCCACGCAGTGCCGTATACGCGTCACCGACCTGCCCTGACGCTGGACAGCGGAGCCCCTAACCCCCACATCGCTGGGCCATGCCACCCCTGACCGGGGCTTCCGACGCAAAAGCTTCCCCCGGCTTCGCGACGCTTGCCCGTTTCCTCCCCTACCTCTGGCCGAAGGGCGATGCCGCGCTGCGCCTGCGCGTCGTCGCGTCGATGGCGCTCGTGCTCGCCTCCATCCTCGTCACGACGCTGGTGATGCCCTGGGCCTATGGTGCGGCGATCGACCAGCTTGTCGCCGGGCGTCAGTCGAGCGTCGGCATCGCCGTCGCGCTGATCGCGGCCTATGCCGGCGGGCGCTTCGGCGGCGTGCTGCTCGACAACCTCAGGAACGGCATTTTCGAGCGTGTCGGGCAGGATGCGACACGCCGTCTCGCCGATACCGTCTTTGCGCACCTGCACCGCCTGTCGCTGCGCTTTCATCTCGAGCGGCGCACGGGTGCGGTCACCAAGGTGATCGAGCGCGGCACCAAGAGTATCGACACGATGCTCTATTTTCTCCTCTTCAACATCGTGCCGACGGTGGTGCAGCTCGGCATCGTCCTCGTGCTGTTCGCGGTGCAGTTCGGTGGCGAGCTGGTGCTCGCGACGTCGATCGCGGTCGTCGCCTATGTCGTCTTCACGCAGCGCATGACCGAATGGCGCACCAAGTTGCGCGAACAATGGGCCGAGCATGACACGATGACGACTGCGCGCGCGGTCGACTCGCTGCTCAACTACGAGACCGTCAAATACTTCAACGCGGAGGCGCGGGAGGAGGAGGCATACGCACGCGCGACCGCCGCGCTGATGCGGACGACGGTCAAGGTCGAAACGTCGCTCGCCTGGCTCAACATCGGCCAGTCGCTCATCACCAACCTGCTGATGTTCGGCGCGATGGGTTGGGTCGCATGGGGCTGGTCGCAAGGCCGCTTCACGCCCGGCGAGGTCGTCGTGGTCAACACGCTCCTCATGCAGCTCTTTCGCCCGCTCGACATGCTGGGCATGGTCTATCGCACGATCCGCCAGGGGCTCGTCGACATGGCCGCGATGTTCGACCTCGCCGATACCGCGCCCGACGTGGTCGATGCGCGCGATGCGACGCCGCTGATCGTGTCGCGCGGCGAGGTGCGGTTCGAGGGCGTCCGGTTCGGCTATGGACCCGAGCGCGAGATCCTGCACGGCATAGACTTCACCGTGCCCGCTGGCGGCACGCTTGCGGTCGTCGGGCCGTCGGGCGCGGGAAAATCGACGATCGCGCGGCTGCTCTTCCGCTTCTACGATGTCACCGGCGGGCGCGTCCTGATCGACGGGCAGGATATCGCACAGGTGACCCAGGCGTCGCTGCGGGCCGCGATCGGCATCGTCCCGCAGGACACCGTATTGTTCAACGACACCATCGGCTACAACATCGGCTACGGCCGCGAGGGCGCGTCGCAGAGCGAGATCGAAGCCGCGGCGCGCGGCGCGGCTATCCATGGCTTCATCGCCGCGACGCCCGATCAATATGCGACCATGGTCGGCGAGCGCGGACTGAAGCTGTCGGGAGGCGAGAAACAGCGCGTCGCCATTGCACGCACCTTGCTCAAGAACCCGCCGGTCCTGATTCTCGATGAGGCAACGAGCGCGCTCGACAGCCGCACCGAGGCGGAAATCCAGAGCACGCTGCGCGCCATCGCCGAGACGCGGACGACCATCGTGATCGCCCACCGCCTGTCGACGATTGCCGATGCCGACGAGATCGTCGTGCTCGATTCAGGCCGCATTGCCGAACGCGGCACGCACGCCGCGCTGCTCGCGAAGAACGGGCTCTACGCCGAAATGTGGACACGTCAGGCGGCCGAAGCCGAGGAGGCGGTCGCCGCCTGAACGGTGCTATGCGGCCAGAAGCGTGCGCCGACGCATGCGGATGCTGCCGCCGATGAAGCCGAAGCCGACGATCATCATCGCCCAAGTCGCGGGTTCGGGCACGACCATCGAGTTCTTGATGAAGCCGCGATGGATCGAGACCGGCACATATCCCGAAAACTCGCCCCACCCGGCGTTGAACACGCCGTCGAAATCACCAAAATTCGATCCGAAGGTCAGACCGTACGAATTGATGCTGGCAAGTCGGCCGTTGATGTAGCCCGGTCCGCCGGAGTCGCCGCCGGCAATTCCGACTTCGCGCGCGCCCACACCCTGATTGTTGAAGAACGTGTTTCCGAGCGGGCCCAGACCGAGCGCGTTCGCGATACGGCGCGACTGGTCTTGCGCGAGGGTGCCATTGTCGAAGTCGGAGATAAAGCTGAACTGGACCTCGGCCTTGCCGAAGAAATTGTCGCCGTTGCCATCCCGGTCGGTGAAGAAGCCCTGAAAACGGCTGTCGCCCCAAGCGTAGTCGTAAATGTTGTCGCCTTCGCGAAGGTAACCGGTGCGTGCGCCGAATGGCGCGGTGTTGCCCTGGGCGCCGCCGACCGTCGAGCGCGTGCCGTATCCGGCGACGTTGAACTGCTGCCCGGTCAGGTCGTCGCCTTCGAAAAGGTTGTAACGGATGAAGTTGGAGGGTGCGGCCGACGAGAGGCGCAGGACCGCGATGTCATTCTGGTCGATGACTTCACCCGTGTACGCCGCATTGATGAAGTAGTCGCTGATGTCGATCGCCGTCCCACCCGTCTGGAAGGGCGTCCGCTCGTCGGGATCGCCCTTGTAGAAGAAGGCCGTCGTCTTAACGAGCCCCGCCGCAGTGTTCGATCCGCCGTCGCTGACGCAGTGCGCCGCCGTCGCAATCGAACGCCCGTCGCCGAGCAGGCTGCCCGAGCAGATGAACCGGTTTCCGTTCGCATATTCCATGATCAGCGAAACGACGCCCGACTTGTTCGCGGACGGCTTGTAAATGGGGTCGCCACCGCCGATCGTGTTGCTGGGCGGCGGGCCGACGTCCGACGTCGGAGTCTGGCCGATAACGGTCTTGCGCGCCTGCCACGCCAGCCCGTTCTTGACGCCGCTCGCGAACGCACTCGCGGCGGGAGTCGCTGTCGTCGGCGCCAGGAGCTCCGCTGCCATCGCTGGCATCGGCGCGAACATCGCGGCAGCGAACGAAACGATTGCGGCTGTGGCGGTCGTAGCCTTCAACATCGGTAAATCCCCCTGAAGCAAACACAGTCAACGAATTCTTCACTCATTCCGACACAGAAACACTCCGGCTTGCAAGTGAAAACTTGTCCAAATCCCGAAACGGGACGTCGTCGATATCAGAATCCGTTTGTCGGCGCGGCGCTGCGGTCGCTGCGGCCGGCCAAGGCGCTTTGGGGGCTTAAGCCGCCAGCTTCCTGAGGACGTAAGGCAGAATGCCGCCGTTCAGGAAGTAATCGAGCTCGTTGACCGTGTCGATCCGGCAGCGGGTCGCGAATGTTTCGGTCGAGCCATCAGCACGCGTCAGCCTGACCTCGACGTCCTGCCGCGGGCGGAGGCCGGCGACATTATCGATGCTGAAGCGCTCGGTCCCGTCGAGGCCGAGCGTCTGGCGCGTCACGCCGTCGGCAAACTGGAGCGGGAGCACGCCCATGCCGACAAGGTTCGAGCGGTGGATGCGCTCGAAGCTCTCGGCGATGACCGCGCGCACGCCCAGAAGGTTCGTTCCCTTCGCGGCCCAGTCGCGCGACGATCCCGTGCCGTATTCCTTACCCGCGACGACGATCAGCGGCGTGCAATCGGCCTTGTGCCGCATCGCCGCGTCGTAAATCGGCATGATCTCGCCGCCGTATGATGTCATGCCGCCTTCGACGCCCGGGATCATCTCGTTGCGGATGCGAATATTGGCAAAGGTGCCGCGCATCATCACCTCGTGATGTCCGCGCCGCGCGCCGTAGCTGTTGAAATCGGCGCGGCTGACCTGCCGCTCCATCAGCCAGCTGCCCGCGGGCGAATCGGCTTTGATCGACCCCGCAGGTGAAATGTGATCGGTGGTGATCGAGTCGCCGAACACCGCGAGCAGCTTTGCGTCCACGATGTCGGTCGTCGGCTTGGGCGTCATCGTCATGCCCTCGAAATAGGGAGGGTTGGCGACATAGGTGGACCCGGCGCGCCACGAATAGGTCGCGCTGCCGGTGACGTCGATCGCCTGCCAGCGCGCGTCGCCCTCGAACACCTTGGCGTAGCGGCTGACGAACATGCTCCGGTCGATATTTGCCTCGACAAAGCTGCGCACCTCGGCGTTGGTCGGCCAGATATCCCTGAGATACACCGGTCCGTCCGTCCCCTGACCGATCGGCGTCGTCGTGAAGTCCTCGACCACCGTGCCCTTCAGCGCATAGGCGACGACGAGCGGCGGCGACGCAAGGAAGTTCGCGCGCACGTCGGGCGAGACGCGCCCCTCGAAGTTGCGGTTGCCCGAGAGGACCGAGGCGGCGACGATGTCGTTCCCGTTGATCGCGCTCGAAATCGGTTCGGCGAGCGGCCCCGAATTGCCGATGCAGGTCGTGCAGCCATAGCCGACGAGGTTAAAACCGATCGCGTTCAGATCGTCCTGCAGCCCCGACTTGACCAGATAGTCGGTCACCACCTGCGATCCGGGCGCGAGGCTGGTCTTGACCCAGGGCTTGGGGCTCAGGCCCTGCGCGCGGGCCTTGCGCGCGACGAGGCCCGCGGCGACGAGCACGTCGGGGTTCGATGTATTGGTGCAGCTGGTGATCGCGGCGATGACGACGTCGCCATCGCCGATGTCGTGGTCGCGGCCCTCGACTGCCACGCGCTTGGCCGAGGGGTGCTGATAGACTTTGGCGAGGTCGGCGTTGAACACATCGTCGACCTCGGTCAGGATCACCTTGTCCTGCGGCCGCTTCGGCCCCGCGAGCGAGGGCACGACATTGCCCATGTCGAGCTCGAGCGTGTCGGTGAATACGGGGTCGGCGGCGCCGTCCTCGCGCCACAGCCCCTGCGCTTTGCAATAGGCCTCGACCAGCGCGAGCGTCGACTCGTCGCGGCCGGTGAGGCGCATGTAATCGATCGTCTTGCCGTCGACTGGGAAAAAGCCGCAGGTCGCGCCATATTCGGGGGCCATGTTCGCGATTGTGGCGCGGTCAGCGAGGCTCATCGAGGCCAGGCCCGGGCCATAGAATTCGACGAAGCGCCCGACGACGCCCTTGGCGCGCAGCATTTGCGTCACGGTCAACACCAGGTCGGTCGCGGTGATGCCTTCACCCAATGCGCCGGTCAGCTTGAAGCCGATGACTTCGGGAATGAGCATCGACACCGGCTGGCCGAGCATCGCCGCCTCGGCCTCGATCCCACCGACGCCCCAACCGAGGACGCCAAGGCCGTTGATCATCGTCGTGTGGCTGTCGGTGCCGACGCAGGTATCGGGATAGGCAATGGTCGCGCCCGTGCTGTCGGCAGACGTCCACACGGCCTGCGCGATATGCTCGAGATTGACCTGATGGCAGATGCCCGTCCCCGGCGGCACAACCTTGAAGTTGTCGAGGCTTTTCGATCCCCATTTGAGGAAATCGTAGCGCTCGCCGTTCCGCTGGTATTCGAGCTCGACGTTCTCCTCGAACGCCTTGGGCGTGCCGAACTCGTCGACCATGACCGAATGGTCGATGACGAGGTGCACCGGCACCTGCGGGTTGATCTTGGCGGGGTCCGCGCCGAGCGCGGTCATTGCGTCGCGCATCGCGGCCAGATCGACGACGCAGGGCACGCCGGTAAAGTCCTGCATCAGCACGCGCGCCGGGCGATACTGGATTTCACGGGTCGCGCGCGGATCGTTTACCCAATCGACGATGGCCTTCACATCCTCGACCGTCACGGTGACGCCATCCTCAAAGCGCAGGAGGTTTTCGAGCAACACCTTCATGCTGAACGGCAGCCGCGACACGTCGCCGAGGAGATCGGCGGCTTTCGACAGGCTGTAATAGGCGACGGTCTGCCCCCCGGCGTTCAGTGTGGTGCGGGTGTTCAGCGTGTCGTGGCCGACGGCAGTCATGGGCGGTGTCCCTGCTCGGTTCGTGGAGTCGGGCCGCCCTTAGCAAGTGAAGCACTGGGCGCAAACAAAAGGGGCCGCCGCAGCGACCCCTTCGTTTTGCAGGAAGGATCGATGCGCTACATCGAACCGCCGGCCGAGGACGCATTCGCGCCGTCGACGTCGTCGTCCATCATATCTTCGTCGTCGGACATCTGCGGATCGCTGTTCGACTGCTGACCGCCCATGCCGCCGCCGATCGCGCTGGTGCCGGTATCGTTGCCATAGCCAGCGCCACCGGGCTCGCCCGCCTGCTGGCCGCCCATCGCCGACGATCCCATGCCGGTGTCCGAGCCATCCTGAGCACTGCCCATGCCGGACTGGCCGGTCGAGCCATAGCCAGGTTGCTGCTGTTCGGTCTGGTTCGCGTCGTACGCCGCGTCCTGTCCCTGCGATGCACCGTTTTCGCTGTTGCCCGTCTTGCCCGGCTGCGCAAAATCATCGCTGCCGCTGCCATAGCCGGTCTGGCCCTGCTGCTGTTGCTTGATCTGGTCGCGCTCGTCCTGCGCGCTCATCGGGTCTGCCATCGTCACTCTCCATGCTGTTCCCGCCGCTTGCCTAAAGAACGGATTGCCGGGCGAAGCCGTTCCGGCGGCTGCAAAAACAAATGGGAGGTGTCCTTCGCCTTCAAAATTGCCCGTCTCGTCGCGCTTCCCCGCCGCATCCGCGTTACGTGAACGATCTTACGCATTGATAAGGCGTCATTTCCCAGCATGCGCGCGGCAGTCTTTCACATTGCTGACTGCCGTGTTCACCTAAGGGTCGGACACCAAGTGCGACCTTTCGTTTCGGGGGTGACCTCGAAGGAAAAGGACACTTGCGATGACCTACAAACTCAGTATCGTGACCGCCGGAGCCATCGCCGCCAGCGCCATGCTCGCCCTGCCAGCAGCCGCCACTGCGGCCGTGGCGGCAGATGCGTCGATGTCCGACCAGTCGTCGAACTCGAACAGCAACAGCTCGTCGAACTCGAGCGACAACAGCTCGTCAAACTCGTCGGGGAACAGCTCCTCGAACTCGAGCGACAACAGCTCCTCCAATTCATCGAGCAACAGCTCCTCGAACTCGAGCGACAACAGCTCCTCCAATTCATCGAGCAACAGCTCCTCGAACTCGAGCGACAACAGCTCGGCGAATTCGAGCAGCAACAGCTCGTCGAACTCGGGCGACCGTCGCAAGCGTCGTCCGCGCTGACCTCCGGTCGGCCCGGCGGGCGACCGCCGGGCCGGTCGTTCCTATCGATCAAGGAGAAGCACCATGCGCTGGCTGAACGCCCTGGCCGCGAAGCCGGAGGGTGACGCGATGACCACCGTAGGGCAGGCGACGCCCACGATCCGCTTTCGGTGCGCGCCGGAGGACCGCGGCGTCATCGCCGAGCCGGTTGCGGCAAAAGCTGCGATCCCCGACTGGTTCAAGCGCCTCGCACCCGTCGAGCGCGACGCGATCTCGCCGAACAACAGTGCGCTGACGGTCAAGCGCTGCATGCCCTTTCTCGACGCGCTGACCGCAGGCTGGATTATCCCGCTTGCGGCCACCGTCCGCTTCGAAGTGAGCGAGAACGGCAGCAAGATCGACTGCGGCTGGGATTTCGACAGGACCATGGTCAGCCCGCACGCGACCGCGCAGGTGACGGGGCATCCGCGCCTGCCGATGCCGCCGATGAAGTTCCACAACCACTGGTCGATCGCGACGCCGCCGGGGTGGAGCTGCCTGTTCGTGCCGCCGCTGAACCGTCCACACCCGATGTTCGAGATCGCAAGCGGCATCGTCGATACCGACGAATACCGTGCCAACATCCACTTCCCGTTCTTCGCGACGCCTGCGGACGGAACCTATGTCGTCGAAAAGGGCACGCCGGTCGCGCAGGTCATCCCGTTCCTGCGGGATGCGTGGGCGCTGGCGCTGACCGCAGACATCGGTGCGGAGACGGAAGCGGAAACCGAGGACCGCGAACGCATACGCCGCGCCACTTCGACCGGCGCGGGTTGGTATCGAACCGAGGCGCGCGCGCCGCGCTAGTCGTCCTCATCCTCGTACCCCACGAGATCGAGCGCGCGGGCCTTGATCTGGACACTCTGGCACCAGTGGACGAGCGCGTCCTCGCGTCCGTGGGTGACCCAGACCTCTTTCGGCGCGATCTCGCGGATCGTCGCTGTCAGCTCGTCCCAGTCGGCGTGGTCGCTGATGACGAGGGGGAGTTCGACGTTGCGCTGCACCGCGCGCTGGCGGACGCGCATCCATCCCGAGGCCATCGCCGTGATCGGGTCGGGGAGCCGCCTCGACCAGCGGTCGTTGAGCGCCGAGGGCGGCGCGACGACGATCGCACCGCGCATCGCCTCTTTCGATGCGTCGAGCGCGGAGCGCAGGTCGCCCAGGTCGACGCCGTGCTCGCGGTACAGGTCGCACAGCCGCTGCATCGCACCGTGGATATAGATCGGCGCGTCATGCCCCATCAGCCGCAGCTCGGCGATCACGCGCTGCGCCTTACCCAGCGCATAGGCTCCGACAAGCACGCACCGCTCTGGCTGCGCGGCGAGCGCGGCGAGCAGCTTCGCCAGTTCGTCGCGCGTCGCGGGGTGGCGGAACACCGGAAGCCCGAACGTCGCCTCGGTAATGAAGATGTCGCAGGGAACCGGCGCGAATGCCGGACAGGTCGGGTCGGCGCGCCGCTTGTAGTCCCCCGATACGATGACACGCTGTGTCCCAGAGCCAGGATCGTGTTCGAGCAGGATCTGCGCCGACCCGAGCACATGCCCGGCCGGCAGGAAAGTCGCGGCGACATCGCCCAGTTCGACGCGCGTGCCATACTCCACGGGATGCGCATTCTGCTGACCGTAGCGGACGCCCATGATGTCGAGCGTTCCCGGCGTCGCCCAGACCTGCCCGTGCCCGCCGCGCGCATGATCGGCGTGACCGTGGGTGACCAGCGCGCGCGGAACGGGACGCGACGGATCAATCCAGACATCGGCAGCGGGGACGTAAATGCCGTGCGGTTGCGCGTCGATCCAGCTGCCCAGCCTTGCCATCTTCGACAGATGGTAACGATTGCTGCCTAGCGCCACCCCGCACCACGCGCTAATCTGGGCGAAATCAGGGGGAAATCATGGGTCGCACCATCCTTGCGAGCGTCGCCGCCTGCGCGCTTTTTACAGTCACCACGCCTGCCCGCGCGGCATCCGATTACGTCATGTGCGACGGTCAGGCGAAGGGCATGGACTTTGCCGAAGGGCTTGCCCGTTTCACGATGGTGCTCGGATCGCTGGGGCTGTTCGGGTCGGGCGAGCAGGACAATGTTCGCGAACGCCGCTTCGGCGCCGAGGGCGTCGACGCGTGCACCCGCGCGATGGACGACGGACGCGGCAAGGCGAACGACCTGCGCCGCTCGCGCCTGCTGCTGGCACGCGCGATCCACCACATCGAGGCCAAGAACCTCAATCTCGCGCTTGCAGACGTTCGCGCGTTCCCCGCGGCGGGCGGCCCCAAGGCGAGCGAGCCGGGCTTCGAGCGCAGCTTCGCGCTTTCGGCGCTCGAACTCGAAGCCGTGATCCTGCTCCGTCAGGGCCGCGTCGCCGAGGCCGAGGCGGTCGCGCTCAAGATGGCGTCAGCGTCGCCCTATGATCTGAGCAATCTGACCCGCGCGGCGCTGTACCTGGACAAGAGCGGACCGATGACCGCGGCCAAGCGCGCCTATTTCGCCAATCTGGTCCGGCTGATGCCCGAGCTGCGCTTCACGCTCGCCGAGCACCTGCGCTGGCAGGGCGATCACGGTGCCGCGGCAGACGAAGCCGGAACCGTGCTTGCAATGACGAGCTCGACCGCGACGTTCCCGGGCGTTGTCGCCGCGCAGGTCGTCGACCTCTACATGGCTGGGCGCACGGCG
>VYLL01000258.1_pt1 | contig 16965 bp, 14 predicted proteins | sample 5114301 | NCBI WGS metagenome assembly VYLL01 (sample SAMN12291809, study PRJNA351875) | freshwater metagenome | isolation source: freshwater lake | place: USA: Michigan, MSU2 Lake | collected 2011-08-16 | reverse complement strand
CGAATAGGCTTTTTCCATACCTCACATTTTAGCATATATTTCGTAAATGTGCTAATATTTAACAGTAAAGCCGTCGTAGAACGACGGGGTTTCAGACCCAAAATTTTCGATGAATGGTCAGTTCTTCTAAATAGGGATCGGTGCCGTAATGGGTAATGTGATTGAGACGCACAAACCAAGCGTTTTCTGCATCCATTAAAGCCAGTTTGTCTTGATTTTTCGGCTGGCGCAGACTGGGGTGGCAGAGAGCCATGTCATCGGTAACAGGACGCAAATCGCAAGTTTTGGGTAAGATTAGGTGGCGTTCATCCCCCGTGACCAGATTTTTTCCCAATAAGAGACTCCCATCGGGGCGGCGATGAGCCGGTTCTAGCATTTCACTTTTCCCCCCACCACTTGCCCCCTCATGCATAAAGGTGACTTTGTTATCGTAGGGGGTGATCACTTGAACGGTAGAAGCATGGGCTGTCACCCAGTTTTCCTGCTCTCCCATGGCTAACAGCACGCCATAGATTCCTTTTTTGGCAGAAGGACCGGGATAAAGATTGTAGCTGAATAGCTCGTGCAACCCTGGACGGCGGTTATGGACAACCACCTGCTTGCCTTGAAACACCTGATGGCGAAACGGCGGCGCCACATAGAGAACCGCCCCGGGTAAAAAGTCAGAACCGATTTCACTAGGATCGTCGATGCCTTGGAGTAGAGAAAGCCCTAATGCGAAGAAACCGGCGTTAGCGGGGGCGACAACCACAACATCCGGGCCTTTTCCCTTGACTCCGGCTACAAAGGTAAAAAGTGCTAATTCTTGAGTTTTTAACCACGCGAAGGTCTGTTGTCTTAGTTCTTCAAACTCAAAACCAAAACGAGACTTAAAAGTCGGTTTATTAGTTGGCAAATCGTCGCCAATGACCATACAATCGGGATCGCGCCGCCGCATATACGGTTCCGTATAATTAGCACTAATGCCATTGCGAACCCGACACACTAAGGCTTCCACCACTTTACCTCGGTTGGGGATGTCATAGGCGACTTCATGATAGCCGTTTTTGGCATCTTTAACGGCTAATTCAATTAGTTGTTCGACATCTGCAGCCAGGGTGAAATTCGGGCATGATTGCAGAATATCTGTTAATTCTGACGGTAACGAGAAATCGGGAAGGGGATTAACTACCATGTTCCCTCCTCAGGATGAGGCTGTAAGTATTATTACTTAATATAGCTTTCCGTCGAGCAACTTAGATTAATCGTTGATAAAAATCAATATTAGACCCGCCGCAAAAGACCTGTCATAAGCTAAACGGCGCTTAACCTGCATGATCCAACAGCTATAACCCTTTTGGAGTCTATATCGGTGATCCGAAGTAAAAGCCGTTTAGCTTACTAAATCCGTTGAGTATAGGCTACTGATGAAGACAGGCAATAGGCAATAGGCAAGGGGTAGGGTTGATTCATGAATCAACCCTACTAGGGGGTAGGGGGGATCAAAGGCAAAATCTATCCCTACAAGCTCAAGGGTTGCGGATCTAACTTCAAATCGGCAAGACTGACATCACCGTGACCATTTACCGCCACCTCTAGGGGCAAATTGCCGTGATAAGCTTGGATTAACAGGGTTTTTAAGTCCTCGATCAGGGGATAACGGGGATTGGCTCCAGTACACTGATCATCGAAAGCTTGTTCGGCTAAATGGTCTAATTTGGCCATAAATTCGGCTTCACTTTCGGGAATTACCTCTTTGATACTGGCCGGAATACCGATTTCCCGTTTTAAACATTCGATCGCTAATACCAATCTTTCCACACTTTCGGTCTCGCTTTCTCCTCCCAATCCCAGAGAATGGGCGATCCTGGCATAGCGCCACTTCACGTTAGGATATTTGTACTGAGAGAAGGTCGCCTGTTTAAAGGGGGCATCGGTGGCATTATAGAGGATGACGTGGGAAATCATCAAGGCATTGGCCAGACCGTGGGGAATGTGGAAAATTGCCCCCAATTGGTGAGCCATGGAGTGACAGATGCCTAAAAAGCCATTAGCGAAGGCCATTCCTGCCATTGTCGCCGCATAATGGACTTTTTCCCGCGCTTTCGGGTCTTTAGCTCCGTTATGATAGGAACTGGGCAAGTATTTAAACAGCAGTCGGATGGCATCTTGAGCAAGAGCATTGGTGTACTCTGAGGCTAAAACCGAGACGTAGGCCTCAAGAGCGTGAGTTAAAGCGTCAATTCCGCCGTAGGCTGTTAATTTTTTCGGCATATTCAGCACTAATTCCGGATCGACAATTGCCATGCTGGGAGTTAGAGCATAATCTGCCAAAGGATACTTAATATTATTACGGCGATCGGTAACAACAGCGAAGGGAGTCACTTCCGATCCTGTTCCCGAAGTGGTGGGAATACAGACCATCAGAGCTTTTTGACCTAAAGGGGGCAATTCATAGACTCGTTTGCGAATATCCATAAAGCGCATGGCCAAGCTCTCGAATTCTATCTCTGGATGCTCGTAGAGTAGCCAGATGATTTTGGCCGCATCCATCGGGGAACCGCCACCGATAGCGATAATCACATCGGGATTGAAGGTATTAATCACATTTAACCCCCGTTCGACGGTTTCTAGGGAAGGATCGGGTTCCACATCATAAAAGATATTAACCGTGATGCCGATTTCTTCTAAAACTTCCTCTAAAGCTGCGGTAACTCCTAGGTCAAAAAGAGGTTTATCGGTGACAATAAAGGCCCGTTTTTTGCCGGCTAATTCCCGAATAGCGATCGGTAATGACCCGTATTTAAAATATACTTTTGGTGGTACTCGGAACCAAAGCATATTTTCCCGGCGCTCGGCCACGGTTTTAATATTTAACAGGTGGCTAGGTTCGACGTTTTCGCTGATGGAATTACCGCCCCAAGTGCCACAACCGAGGGTTAAACTAGGATCGAGACGGAAGTTATAGATATCACCGATCGCACCTTGGGAGGAAGGGGTATTAATTAATACCCGGGCCGTTTCTACGTTGTCTTCAAAGCGCTTAATATGTTCCCGATTTGAGGGAGATGTATAAAGCACGGCCGTATGACCTCGACCCGCAAATAAGACCAGTTTTTCGGCTTTTTTCACCCCATCTTCAAAGTCTTTCGCTCGGTACATAGCTAAAATTGGCGAGAGTTTTTCGTAGGAAAATGGTTCTTCTAAGCCAATATTTTCTACTTCTCCGATTAGTAATCGGGTATCTTCGGGAACAGAAATTCCCGCTATGGCGGCTAATTTTTCCACTGGTTGCCCGACGATATCGGGGTTGATATGACCATCTTTTAGGAGAATCTCGGCGACTTTTTCCCTTTCTTCGGGGGAAAGAAGATAGGCCCCGCGATCAATAAATTCCTGTCGAACTTCTTCATAGATGCTATCGACAACGATTACCGATTGTTCCGAGGCGCAAATCATGCCGTTATCGAAGGTTTTACTGAGAATAATCGAGGAAACGGCCATTTTTATGTGAGCGGTTTCGTCAATTAAAGCGGGGGTATTGCCGGCACCGACTCCTAAGGAAGGTCTTCCCGAAGAATAGGCCGCTTTTACCATACCGGGACCGCCGGTAGCAAGGATTAAATTAATGCAGGGATGTTGCATTAATGCTTGGGAAAGTTCCACCGATGGCTGATCGATCCAACCAATAATACCGGCCGGCGCACCCGCTTTGACGGCCGCTTCCAAGACAATTTTGGCCGCCGCGATGGTGCAGTCTTTCGCTCGCGGATGGGGGGAAAAAATGATGCCGTTGCGGGTTTTCAGGGCAATTAGGGCTTTAAAAATGGCTGTAGAGGTGGGATTTGTGGTGGGTACGATCCCCGCTAAAATGCCCACGGGTTCGGCGATTTTTTGCAATCCAAAGGATTTATCTTCTTCGATAATGCCGCAGGTTTTGCTGTGTTTATACTTGTTGTAGATGATTTCTGAGGCAAAATGGTTTTTAATCACTTTATCCTCTATTACCCCCATCCCTGTCTCTTGTACGGCCATTTTAGCCAGGGGAATGCGAGCGTTGTTGGCTGCTAAGGCCGCTTTTTTGAAGATAAGATCTACTTGTTCTTGGCTATAGTTGGCAAATTGTTGTTGAGCTTTTTTTACCTGTTGAATCAGTTCTTCTAGCTCTTGTCTATTGGTAACTGTCATAACAATTTTGTCGAAAAAATTAGGCATTTTATTCTACTCTAGCGTTTTTCGGCAGGGGATTCGCTTAATCTTGGGATTTTCTTTATAGTTTCCTAAGCATTGGTATTATAGGATACTAATCCTAAATCCATTGAGCATAGGTAACATATCAGGACAGGCACTCATGCAAGAGGCACTCATGCAAAGGGGAGAATAAATAATCAGTTTTTAATAACTGGATTTAGTATAAATTAGGATTGACCAGTACCTAGAAAAAGTTTGAGGACAGAGACTCAATGATCAAGTTACCAGAAATTCAAGCTGGTGTTCGAGAAGCTGGTTCTATTCCGCACTCCTTGAGTGAAAAGTTTAAAGTTGATCACAGCTTGGCAACGGATTCAGGGTGAGATTCAACATCAAACTAGGATATCTCTAAACTCTAGAAAATCAATATCTTCAGAGCCACCGAATCAAAGAGAATTGAATCAGTCAATTTTGATGATACTTTGAATGATTAATCTAAACCCAGTTTCCTGGCGAAATTTTTCCATCCTCTCCGTTTGTGAAGTCTGAAAGTTAGGCTTTTTGTTATTAGCAATGTAGGCTTTTCTAGATGAATAATCCTCTATACCATGATTTTCAATAAATACCCGAATTGTGTTTCTTAGTTGCTCTTCTCCTTCTCCTACCCACACCGAATTTTTCCCCTTTCGTTCTTTTAATTCTACAAAAATCAAACAATTAGCATAGGTCAGCATTCCCTCACAGCGTGTATCCATGCCACCACTACCATCGACTTTTCTAATTTCAATACATTTATCAATAGCGGTAAATGTCACTTCAATTTCTTGAGAGTTTTCCACAATAGCAATCCAATCACTGGGATTTTCTGTATCTAAATAAGCGGGATTTTCTGAGGGAGATGGCGGATCACAAATTCCAAATTTATGCCGATGGGTTTGACTCTGACATTTTTTATCAAAGAAATTAATATTCATAACTGTTCTTCGATTTCTAGTAAATCATCAAAAAGCTGATTTGTCTCTCCTAGGGAAAGATTGAGATAATTTTCATCAGAAGGTAAACCATTATATGTAGCAAGTTCTCGGATTTCTCCTTGCTCTGTTAATTCATATACAATAGCATCTTCTGCCGCTATACAAGAGGCTTTCGGGACAATTTGGTTGAGCTTTTCTTGGAGATAATCGGCGTTAGAAATCGCCGATGATAGGATTTTTTTAATAACTTTATCCGCTTTGATAGCTAGGGTTAGATCGTTGATAATATAAGGACTATGAGTAGTTAAAATTAGTTTATTTCCTTGGGTTAAATTGGCAAATTCAAATAATTTATATAAAATCTTTTTCTGAGATTGAGGAAATAGATTCTGCTCGATTTCTTCCACAATATTTACAAAACACTCATTGCGGTATTTAGAAGATAACACTTCTAGTGCTGCCTTTTTTAGGTCATCGGAAAGATTATCATTAGAGAGAATTTTCTCGATTTCCATTTTTAATCTTTTTTGCTCCTCTCCACTGAGTTCATTGCCGGAAGTTTCTTGAGTTCGATTAATCGATAAAGCAATATTTCGAGAAACGAGAAATAAAGGAACAAAAGACTGAAAACCACTGGAAGCTTCTGATAGATTTAGTTTATAATCACTACCCACAATCTTGGCCAGTCTATTGAGTTTATCAAATTCCAATTTAACCTCACCTACTGGCAAAGTCAAACTGCCAGATAATTCCTGTTGTGAGCGATCCAATTCTTCCCAGAAAGTATATAATGATTCTGGCAGTCCTTTGAGTTTTTCTGGCCATCTTACTGCACTCAAAAAGTTTCGCTCTGCTGGTACATACATAATTTTTGGTACTCGATACTTTGAATTATCAGTACGCTCGATCGATAATTTAGCATTTTTAAAACTAATTCGATAAACATCTCCATTGTATTCAATTTGGGTTTCGGGTAAAAAGTAATTGGTTAAATTTTGGTACTGACAAAATTTAACAAAACGATTATATTTAGTCACATATTTTTCCTCTAAATCTCCACGATATAGAGCTTTTTCCAACCAGCTTAATGTTGATATTAATTTAGCAATGCTACTTTTTCCAGTTCCTTGATTACCGATAAAAATCGTTACTTTCCGAACGTCGATAAAACCATCATTTTCTACTAAACCCGCCTTAATTGGACCGAAGTCTTTAACTTTAATTTGGCTCATTGTTATCCCCTTGATTGACGATGATAAATTTTGGCCAGTAATTTGTCCCGAAAAAAGCTCGTGTTGAACACGAGCTAAATTAACTAACTTCAAGGACTAATTAGCCACCGACCTTAACTACTGGTTTAAAACTGGGAACAACCAGTTCACTGTCCTGTTTAGTCAGCTTATTGTATAACCGTTCCGTATTGGGGAAATTAGCGGCTGGTAGAGTCGGGAAACGACGATAGGGAACCGTATCTTCACCAAATAATTGTAGGTATTCCATGCTATTAACCATGGCACCGATAAAGGCCTTTAATCCCTTAGTTGCCAGAATTTGGTTATATTTCTGGATTTCTTTTTGATTCAAGGGAGCGCGACCTAAGAAGTGCTTGGTTCCCAATTCAATTACTTTCGTATTCGGATAGGGAGCATAGAATTCTTTCAGGTAAAGATCCGAACAACCTAAACCCTCAATAAACTCTTTCACCGTGATCTCAGCATTGCTTAATTTACTCTCTAAAGCGGTAAATTCGGCATTGATGATATAGGGTTCGAGATCCCGTTCAAAAATCTGACGATAGGCGGCGCGAACAGTATTTTGTACGGCAACTTTATCCAGATTAGTTAACAGTTTAAAGATCTTAGTTTGTTCCCGTTGAACCGTGACACCTTGACCGACACGAGATTGAATATCGGGTTCAGTGCGAATCGAGACCGAAGGTGTACCCAATTCAATAAAGCGCGGGGTTTCCTCTTTATCAACTCTTTGGCCGATATCTTCGCGGAGATTACCCAAACGCACCATCCGTAACTGCATCCCTTGGGGAGTTAGATAGCGCTCGTAGGGAACCGTATCTTCACCAAAAGCTTCCGTATATTCAGGACTGTCGATAAGGGCATCGATTAAAGCATAGAAGCCTTTTTTCGAGCAAAGATCGAAGTATTGATTCATTTCCTGACGACCGTAGGTGGGACGACCGAGCAGACGACGGTGAATATATTCGATCGCTTTCACCACATAGAGAGGAGTCCAGTAGATTTTCCGGAAAGCCTCGGATTTAGCTAGGGTTTTGATAAACTCGCGCAGAGTAATATCGCCATTTTCTAACTTAATCTCGGCCACGGATAAACGCTGACCTTCGTAGGGCATTCGACCGAAAACCTGACGATAAGCCGCTAAAATCACTCTTTGGGTGGAACTTTCGCCAAATTTAACGCTTACCCCATTGCTAGAACCGGGTAACTCGTTATTGAGACGGAAAACTTTCGGTCCCAAAGTACCGGGGAATTCACCTCGGGCGCTGGGGTTACTATTTTGGTTATTAGTGGCAGGTCCGCGGTGGATGAGGATACGTTTGGTATCTTTACCGAAGGGAGCGGGACTAGAACTAGGTTCGCGGGTTTCTTTCGGGAAAATTGCCCCAAATTGGATTTCTAGGGGATCATTTCCGGAACCGTAAACGTGCTGATCCGGTAAGGGGCGATCGTATTTAGCAAAGGTGGTGATAAATTGGGGAACTTTGCGGAAAGGTGCGCTGTAGTTAAACAGGTCGATCTGCATCCCCCAGTTACGACATTCCTGCGCTTCTGCACCCAAACCCCGGAGATAGGGAACGGTTTCTTCGCCGAAATAGTCGGAATACTCCTGAGAATCGACTAAAGCATCGATTAACGCCGCTAAACCGCCGCTAGAGACGATCGAGAAGTATTTCTGCACTTCTTCCCGGGAGGAAGGACCGCGACCGAGGAAATGACGGAAAGCCAATTCTAGGGCGCGACTATTGATAAAAGGTTCAAAGAACTGTTTACGGTAGAGAGGCGATTTACCGAGACGACGGACGAATTCTTTCATCGAGATGTCGCCGTTTTTCACCTTCGATTCTAGGTCAGAAATGGACTGACTGTAGGCGCGAGTGATGTCCCGTTCAAAAATTTGTCTGTAGGCGGCCTTGATAATCGAAGATTTTTCCGACTCCGATAAACCGGTTTTCATGACAAACTTTTGCCGTTTTTCGGCGGCGTTGTAGTAGCTTTGGGGAAGACTTAAACCCTGTTGGTCACTACTGGGACGCTGACGCAGTTTATTAGAGGGGGTGGGGGCTTTTAATTCCCCTAGTAGGATATTGAAATAGTCACTGATTAAAGTGGCCGCATCCTTGTCTCTTTGGAAATACTCGATCGAAGCGGCCCGCATTTCCTGTAGGGCCACGATGGTGGCATCAATGGAACAGGCATTTTCGAGAACTTCCCTTAAACCGCGGGTATTAACGATCAGGATACTGGTATCACCAGCCACGATCGCATAGGTAACGTAACGCAGGAACCAGGATAAATCCCGGAGGGACTTCTGCATATTGCTCGGACCGTAACGAGAGACGTTGATCGGTCGGAATCCGGGGGGAATCGGGCCGCTAGAGGCGAAAATCCCTTTTAAGCCACCGAGAAGGCCACTGCCGCCACCGGCCCCGCTTTCAGCGTAGGTAACGGTTCCTAATTTCATCCCTTCCTGGACGTTGATCACTTTACCCGCACCCACCAGGGCCAATTCTTCCACGGGGGGTTTTTCTAGGTAAGCCATGGGTGAACCACCGGTAAAAATCCGGTTAGCTGCCCGCGAGACGATCAGATCGGAGTTCCGGGTGAGCGTTTGGGCAATATCTAAGCGCTTGCTCCCCGATTGGAAGTAGGCGATCAGTTCATTGAGTTCGGGTTTATCGAGAAAGCGGTCTTGTTGTTCTGCTTGGGTAATGGCAGATACTGGGACGGTTTGATAGAGTTGGGGACGCGCTAAGGAGCTGCCACCGCTTGCCTTAAGACTCATTGGATTTTAACTATCTCCCTTGACGATGTGCTGAGTTCTCCAATCGTGGAGGCGATCGGTCTTAAAACCAGATGTTTAAAAATTTAATCAGCATCTAGATTAAAACTTTTTGCGCTTCCTGAGATAGTTTATTAAGAATTATATAGATTTTTTTCGCTAAACTTACCGTTCGGTCTATTCTGACACCCCACCGGTATGGGAGGCTAACCAGTCTAAATAGGTCTGAGAACCCGCCACAATCGGTAAAGCGATGATTTCTGGGACTGCATAGGTATGAAGTTCCTGTATCTTCGCCGATAACTGCTCAAACTGCTTTAAATCGCTTTTAATCGCTAATTGCCATTCGCGCTCGTTTTCAATCTGTCCCTGCCAACGATAAATGGAACGAATCGGGTACATACTGACACAAGCTGCCAAGCGCTCGTTAAGTAAGGCGATCGCTAAGTTTTCCGCTTCCGTTTCGCTGGTTGTTGTCACCAGCACCACTCCAAAACCGGTTAATCTTTCAGTCATAAGTAGTCGTGCAAAATAAATTTCCTAGTGAAGATAGGCACTCATGCAAAAGGCAACAGGCAACAGGCAACAGGCAAAAGGGGGGATAAATAATCAGTCTTTAATAACTGGATTTAGTATGATAACTGATAACTGATAACTGATAACTGATCACTGATCACTGAATTTAGGTGATCACTTTTTCTAAAGCGACCAGATCGGGAATAAAGAGGGATTCCTGCTGTCTTTGAATCAGTCCTTTTTTGTGCAATTTGGTCAAGGATCGGGTCACGGTTTCCCGGGCCAGGCCACTAATACTACTCAATTCCCGGTGAGGTAAATTGGGAATTACTGTACCCTGGCAGCTTTTTTCTCCTTGACCTTCGGCTAAAAAGAGTAAAGTATCGGCGACTCTGGAGAGACTATCGGCCTCCCGTAAACGTAAACGCCGGTTAAGTTGACGCAAACGCTTGGCCATTAACTGAGAAAGACGAATTCCCGCTAAAGGTTCCGATTGGAGCAGATTAACAAAATCTTGAGCGGGAATACTGCTAATTGTGGCCGTGGTTAAGGTGATAGCATCAGTGGAGCGGGGAGATTCTTCTAAAGCGGCCATTTCTCCGACTATTTCCCCTTTACCGAGGATATTTAAGGTGACTTCTTTGCCATCCATATTGTAAGTACGAATTTTCACCCAACCATCCAGAATAAAGTAAACCGAACCCCCCCAATCATTTTCTAATAAAATCGCCCGATTAGCAGGATGAGTGCGGGTGACAGCATGAGAAGTAACTTGATCGAGGGTTTCAGGGGCCAAACCGACCAATAAAGTGGCTGTATCTAATAATTTTTGAATCTCTGCTGATTTTTCCGCAGGATATCGTTTTTCTTCCATGGTTTAATATTTAAATTTTGTTGGTTTTAGGCAGGTGATTCTACAATGGAAAGTTGTGGGTATTTTTAATTATCCAGTGACCGATAAACAGGATTTTTCCTCCCTACTGACCGAGATCGATCGGATTCTTGCTAAGGTGATTTCCTCTCTAGTTAACCCGCAAGAAGTTACTTCCGAGACAATTATCGCCACTCGTCAACAATTAGAATCGGCCAGAGCGCTGCTTTCTCCCTTATTGTTGCCCGATCCAACCCCTGAAGTTGCCCGTTGGTCCCTGGGAATGGCGGTGCAACCAGAGGGGGTGAAAGTTGTCTTTTTTCGGGAAAGCCAGGGACTGATCGATTTTTATCCTCTTTCTTGGAGTCTGGCAACGGGAACAAGCGATCTCTTACCCTGCTCTCAGGTGGAAGAATATCTAATTAGTTGGCTATCTAATCGGGATTTTAGCACCGATTCTTGGCTCTGGGAAGCCCTAGATCGATTAGAAGCTATTATTATCACCGATGACGGGGAAACCCCCACGGATGACCTGAAAAAAGCCCTTCTCACAGCGCAACTAATACCCCCCGATCGCCTATCTAGTCTAGAAACAGCGATCGCTACTGCTCTGGCCCATATTCCCACTAGCGACCAACCCCAACCCCAAACCCTACTGGTTATCGAAGGGAAGCGGGAGACTACCACTTTAGCAATAGTGGAAGTCCCGCCGCAAACTCGCTCTTTATCCCGTCAAGCGATCGCTCTGAGCCATTTTAACTACGGGGAAAACACCTATGAACGGGCCATACTCTCTCACTTAATTTATCCTCTCTGGCGTTCTTTTTTGCCTCTTTCCCGCTCCGCTCTCACCGATACTAATCCCTTAAAAAAATCTTTACTGGCAGCCGCTAGATTAACTAAATTAATCCTTCAAGAAGAAAGCGAATTTACCTCCTCTCTAGCCGGTCATACTTGGACGGTCAGTCGCACCGATTTAAATAAGAAGGTCATTATACCATATATAGATAATTTAAGACAAAAAGTTAATGATTTGTTAGAAAAACAGCAAAAAAGTCTTGAAGATATCGATCGAATAATTTTTAGCGGTAATTTTTTCTTAACCATTTGGCCCTATTTTCTAACAGAAATACAGCAAGAATTTGCTGGTTGCAATCTAGAATCCCCCAGTCAGGAAACCTTCTCACCAGCAATCTTAGGTTTAGGTCGTCTCTGTTTATTTTCGGCTCTTAGAGGTGAGAAGGTCAATAATGCTTAAAAAAATCAACCTTAGTGGTAAAACTTAGGGTGCGTTAGACGGCCAAAATTGCTGCTTTGACTTGAAGGTAACAATCCGTCGTAACGCACCACCTATCATCAACTAAGTAGCCGGTTACAATTAAAGATAAAATACAAAGAACCAGAACCCTGTCCCACTATCTCACAATTAATTGAGATTACTTACTTAACCGGTGCGTGGGGCGCGGATTGCTAATTTTTTTTTTTATTCAAGGTTATTGCCGCAAACACGCCCCCGACATTATTGCTAAATGTTAAATTTTATTACAGGATGCAACATTTGTAGTCCAGATGGATTTAGATTATCCACATAAATGGTCAATTAAATACCCTCTTTATCTGATTTGCCCTGCCATCACCTCAGTTATTAGTTATCGGTGGAGATTGTTAAGTAAACAGTAATATTTCCCCATGACGGATTTAATTCTACAAAATCGTTACAAAGTCTTGCGATTAATTGCCGATGGTGGTTTCGGAGAGACTTTTTTGGCAGAAGATAGCCAAATGCCTTCAAAACGTCTCTGTCTGATTAAACAGCTAAAACCGATTAATGACAATCCCCAGGTTCACAATCTCGTCAAAGAAAGGTTTGAGCGAGAAGCGGCTATCCTGGAAAAATTGAGCGAAAATAGTCCCCAAATTCCCAAACTATACGCTTATTTTGAGGAAAATAATCAATTTTATTTAGTCGAGGAATTTATCGAGGGAGAAACTCTCAGCCAAAGAATACAGAGTAAAGGAGTTTTTACCGATGATCAAGTCAAAGAGATTTTAGTTAGTATTCTACAGGTTTTAATTTATGTTCACGGACAAAAAATTATCCATCGAGATATAAAACCCGATAATATCATTCTACGGATTTATGATAATTTACCGTTCCTAATTGATTTCGGTGCAGTTAAAGAAACTATGGGAACGGTGGTTTCTAATTCCGGGCATTCTCTTAATTCTATTGTTATCGGTACTCCCGGTTTTATGCCATCAGAACAAGCGATCGGTCGTCCAGTTTATAGTAGTGATATCTACGCTTTAGGATTGACGGCTATTTATCTACTAACTGGCAAAACTCCTGAAATGCTAGAGAGCGATCCGATGACAGGAAAAATTTATTGGCGGCAGTTCGCTTTAAATACTAATATCAGTTTAGCAGCCGTCCTAGATAAAACTATTTCACCGCGCTCTAACGAACGTTATTTAACCGCAAAAGAGATGTTAGAAGCGCTACAAAATACCCCATCAATTGTAGCAACAAATATCGTTGTTCCTGCTCCTACTCCCGCTCCTACTCAGGTAATTTCTCCTGTAACGTCAAAACCTGTTTCTAATCCCCGCACCTTACCTGAATGGGTGAAAGCGATAATTATAGGGAGTATGATCGGTACTGGCATTTTAGGTGGTTTTGTCTTAAGTTATTATCTCTCAAATTCTTCTGGAGATGAGTCAATTTCTCCGTCACCTTCCCCAGAGAATCAAGACTCAGATATTACCATTAATAATGAGTTTCCTAAAAACGTCTGTGGAGATGAGAATATCACCGATACTTACTATAAAGTTGTAGTAACTGACGAGGATAGTTTAGAGAGAGTTAAAAATAACTTTTGTCGGGATGCTTTTGTTAATGATGGTAATATTCAGGTAGCAACTTTTAGTAACTTAAATCGCGCTCAAGAGTGACAAAAGCACCTAATTAAATACTTTAATCAAGTTAAAATTACCCAAGGTGTCATCGATGCCTTACCCAGTCCTGAACCTGTCTATTCACCTGTTCCTCAACAGATAGTTAACTCGGTGGATTTAATCGAGCGCTGGTTAAAGGCAAAAAGAGATATTTATGGTTCCTCCTATCAAACCTATTTAGGAGAAGAATTACTTACAGGTAAAGCTTATAATGACAAAATAAAGCGCTCTGATGGTCAAGAAAGTTCTTCCGAATGGTTAGCTAATAATGGTGCTTATTATATCTATGGAGTTCAGAGAATAGATTCAGTTAATAATTTTACAGCCTCTGGTGATCAAGCTACAGTGGATGTGGTGGTTACTGAAGAAAGAACACTCTATAACAATCAGGGTAAAATTGATCGAAAAAATAGTGCTTTTAGCACCTCATTGGTTCGCTATAATCTTGAAAATGACGAGGGAACATGGAAAATAGCTAACTCTAGAACTATTAAAAATTTAGCTCGTAGATAAGTTGAATTAGTTCCAAAAGTGCGAGAATAAAAGTAAAAAATAGTTCAGATAAAAACCCATAGATACAATCATTGCTGTTAAATTTTCATCTTTAGACAGTATTTATAAATTAACCCTAAAGATAAAGGCAACCTAACCGATTCTATTCAGAATCATCATTATAAATATCTTGGAGAGTTTTATTTTCGTAGCGTTCCTGATCTTGATTTTTGCCGCGACGGGAAGGACGACGATATTTTTTATTGGCTAATTTGGGTTCGTAGGTTTCTTGACCTGCTTCTTTAATTTTTAACTTTAAACTTGACTCTTTTGTGCTAGTTTTCTGTAATGACTGTTCTCGTGCGATCGCTTCTTCTAAAAACTCTAAATAATGTTGGTAACGTTCCCAATCTCCCCTCACCACACAGTTAGGTTCCCGACGGTGAGTACAATCATTAAATTGACAATTTCCCAAAGCTAAACGCGCTCTCACTTCCGGAAAATAAAAAGTTAATTGTTCCGGTAAACAATTAATATCCGGTTGGTTAAAACCCGGACTATCGGCCAATAAACCCCGATTTGGTAAAGCAAATAACTGCACATGACGGGTGGTGTGACGACCTTTTTGCAGTTTTCCCGACACATCCCCCACCCGTTGATTAATCTCAGGAATTAAGCAATTAATTAAACTCGATTTTCCCACCCCCGATGGACCGGCCAAGAGAGTAATTTTATGGTTTAATTGTGCCAATAAAGCCTCAAATCCCCTATTTTTCTCCACACTGACAAAAAAAGGCCGGTATCCCCAACTAGCTAGGCGATCGCCCCAGACCTCTATTTGTTCCGGTTCCCCCAGATCGATTTTATTGACACAGACGGCAATTTCTAAACCTGTGGACTCGGCTTTCACCAAAAAACGACTGATCAGCCAAGGATCGAGGACGGGTTCAGCAAGGGCAAAAACTAGCAAAATCTGCTCGATATTGGCAACGGCCGGCCGATCGATCTCGGTACTGCGGGGGAGGACTTCTGCGATCGCACCCTGCTGATCGCCAAAATTGGCTTCCTCCACGCGCACCCGATCACCAACCATCACCGACTGACCGATTTTTTGCAAGCGAGCGCGACGGGTACAGAGAAGATTCTCGCCCATAACGGCAGAATCCAAGCGTACCTGATAGAAATTCGCCTGTACAGCCACCACTGTGCCGTATAAATCGGTTAATTGTGCATCTACCATTTAGGAATCGGGGCGATAGACTTTGAGAACAAAAAAGCTATCTCGGTCCTCGATCGATTCTATCTGATAACCCTCCACTGTCAGGCTAGTGGGAACCTGTTCGATCGGTTCCCCGGCATCTAACCAGACTTCCAACCGTTCCCCGGCGGTCATTTTCTCTAATTGCAATTTTGTTCGGACAAAATTAATTGGGCAGGGAGTGCCGCGCAGGTCTAAAGTCATAGTTATTTAGGGTTTGCTGAAAAAGTTTCTCCTGGGGGCAGGGTGTGGGGTGTGGGGAGAATAAATAAAATAATCTCCTATCTCCTGACTCCTGACTCCTGAATACTGCCGACCGCCGACCGCCCCCTGCCTCCGTTATCCGACAAGATTTTTAGATTTATTCAGCCTGCCCTATTTATGGAAGATATTACCTAAAAATCCCTCGATGCCGCCTTTCCCCACGGTTTCCCCGCGAACTTTTGCTAATTTTTCCAGCAATTCCCGTTCTTCTCCCGTGACACGGGTAGGAATCGAGATTTTAACGGTAATGCGATGATCACCGCGGCTGACGGGATTGCCTAATTTGGGAACCCCTTTATTTTCTAAAATCAGTACGGTGTTCGGTTGAGTACCGGCAGGGATAGTCAGGTCTTCTTGGCCATCTACCGTATTAACTTTGATAGTACATCCTAAAATCGCTTGGATATAGCTAATGGTGATATCCGATTTAATATCATTACCTTCCCGTTGAAATTCTGCATCTGTTTCCACGGTTAGATAAACGAATAAATCCCCCGGCGGCCCGCCTTTAAGTCCGGCGTCTCCTTCCCGGGCAACGCGCAATTTCATGCCGTTGTCAACCCCCGCGGGGATGGTAATTTTCAGTTTTTTGGTTTCCTGTCTGCGTCCGGAACCGCCGCAAACATCGCATTTTTCCTCGATCACCTCTCCAGCACCGTCACAGGTGGGACAGACCGAAACTTGAGCAAAAGTACCGAAGGGAGTACGGGTGGCGCGACGCACCTGACCAGTACCACTGCAAGTAGTACAAGTGCGGGAACTGGTTCCTGGTCTGGCCCCACTGCCTTTACAGGTTTGACAGGTTTCCAGATGACGGATACGGATTTCCTTTTCGCCGCCAAAGACAGCCTCGCGGAATTTTAGTCTAAAATCGAGACGTAAATCCTCGCCCCGGGTAGGGCCTGTGCGTCGGCGGGCGGTTGCTTGGCCGCCCATGCCCCCGAAACCACTAAAGATTGTCTCAAAGATATCGGCGAAACCGCCCATATTGTCGGGATCAAAACCGGCAGCGCCCCCAGAAACCCCAGCTTCACCAAAGCGGTCATAACGATTGCGGGTTTCTGGTTCCGAGAGAATTTCGTAGGCGCGGTTAATTTCTTTGAAGTGTTCCTCGGCTCCTGGTTCTTTGTTAACATCGGGATGGTATTTTCGGGCGAGACGACGATAGGCGCGTTTGATGTCTTCTTTGCCGGCATCTCGCGAGACACCTAGAATTTCGTAGTAATCAGTGGGCATAGGGGACTATGGTTCTGCTGGCAATTTATAAATAAAGTTTAAGTCTAGTTGTTACTTTAACAAACTATACATAATAGTTTAGTTGGGTTATCCCTACTATTTTTTTGGTAAGGAAGTGGGGTGATAGGGAAGTGGGGTGATAGGGAAGTGGGGGAGTGGGAAGTGGGGAAGTGGGGTGTGGGGTGTGGGGTGTG
>VYLL01000253.1_pt1 | contig 17060 bp, 9 predicted proteins | sample 5114301 | NCBI WGS metagenome assembly VYLL01 (sample SAMN12291809, study PRJNA351875) | freshwater metagenome | isolation source: freshwater lake | place: USA: Michigan, MSU2 Lake | collected 2011-08-16 | reverse complement strand
GGTGCCGGCGACCCGCGCCGCGACGAGCAGCGCCGGCACGCGCGTCGCGATCAACTCCTGCCCCGACAGACACAGCGTCGTGAACTCCACGGCGCACCGATCCCCGGCACCTCGCGCGAGGAAAAACCGCAGAGCGTGCCAATCTCGCCGCTGTACGAGGCGATTCATCGCGCCATGCTCACCGGCCTGGTCGCCAGCATCGGCAAGCGCGGCAAGGACTCCGGCGGCTTTGAATACGACGGCCCGCGCGGCGTGAAGTTCGCGATCTTTCCCGGCTCCGGACTCTTCAAAGTCAACCCCGACTGGCTCGTCGCCGGCGAACTGGTTCGCACGACGAAGCTCTACGCCCGCAGCGTCGCCCGCGTGAAGCCGGAGTGGATCGAGCAGGCGGGCGAGCACCTGCTGAAACGCACGCACTTTGAGCCGCATTACGACGAGCGCGGCGCCCGCGTCATGGCCTACGAGCGCGTGTCGCTGCTCGGGCTCGTGCTGGTGGAAAAGCGCCGCGTTCACTTTGGCGCGATCGACCCGAAGCTGAGCCGCGAGATCTTCATCCAACACGCGCTGGTCGAGGGTTTATTGCCGACGCGCGCGGAGTTCATGGCGTACAACCAGGCGCTGGTGCAAGAGGCCCGCCAGCTTCAGCACAAGCTGCGCCGACTGGACATTCTGGCGGACACCAGCCGTCGCTTCGCATTCTTTGACGATCGCGTGCCGCCGGACATTCACAGCGGCGCGGCGTTCGAGAAGTGGCGCTTTGATGCGGAGGCGAAGGACGCCCGCTTGCTGTTCATGCGGCGTAGTGATGTCGTCGCGCTGCCGGAAGAACTGGACCTCGAGACGCTGTATCCCGAGATGATCGAGCTCGGGCCGCACACCTGCGCCCTGCGATACACCTACAACCCCGGCGCCGATGACGACGGCGTCACCAGCGTGCTCCCGATCGACGATCTGCCGAGCCTCGACGATCGCCCCGGCCAATGGCTCGTGCCCGGCCTCCTCGTTGAGAAGGTCGAACTGCTGATCCGCTCGCTGCCCAAGCGACTGCGGGCCGCGTTCAGCCCGGTTGAACCCGTCGCCCGTGAGCTCACTTTTGGACCGAATCGAATGTGGCAGCCGACGCGCCCGCTGCTGGACGCGCTGTCGCAGCGCCTCAGCGAGATGGCCCGCATCGAGGTGTATCCGCAGGATTTCAGCGCCTCGGTCATCGAGCCGCACCTGCGCATGAACTACCTCGTGCAGGATCGCGCCGGGCGCCCGCTCGCGCAAGGACGCGACGTCGGCGAGCTGCGCACGCACCTGCACCGCAAGCTCGCCCGCGCGATCGAAGACACGCCGGTGCCCGCGTATCAGATCGACGGCCTCACCGATTGGACCTTCGCCGACCTCCCCGAACGCGTGGAGATCACACTCGACAGCGGCGTGCGCGTCTCGGCGTTTCCCGCGCTCTGGCCCGATGCCGGCGGCGGCGCATCGCTCCGTCTGCTCGCGAGTCAGGCCGAGGCGTTGGAATCCCATCGACTCGGCCAGGTCCGCCTGTTCCGCCTGGCGATCGCGCAAGAGCTTCGCAAGTATCTCTCGTCCATCAAGGGCTTCGGCCAACTCTCGCTGCTGCACTCGCCGTTGGGCACGCCCGAGCAACTGCGCGACGCAATCGCGGAGCGCGCCTGCGAGCTGACGTTCGTCCGCGACGGCGCGATGGTGCGCACACAAGCGGAGTTCAAGCGCCGCTTGAAGCCGGCCGAACCGTGGATTGACGATCAGATCAAGGTCACCGCCGAACTCTTCAGCGAAGTGCTCACCGAACGGCAGCGCGTCGCAATGACACTCAGCACGATGGACGAGCCGTTTCTCGCGCCCGTGCGCGACGACGCGATGGGGCAGTTGCTCGCGTTGATTCGCCAGGGCTTCCTGGTGAACACGCCGCTGCGCTGGTTCAGCCAGTACCCGCGCTATTTGAGAGCGCTGGACCGGCGCCTCGCCCGCGCCCGCCTCGGCGGCAACCCGCAAGTCGAGAAAGACCGACGCCTCGCCGCGGACGTCCGCTCGCGCGAGTCGCTCGCCGCGGCTCTGGCGGACTCCATGAGCGCTGATGACCCGCGCTGGCCCGACCTGCGCGAGTACCGCTGGCTGCTGCACGAGTATCGCGTCTCACTCTTCGCCCAAGAGCTCGCGATGCCCGTCGCCTCACTGCTCCACGCCACGCCCCGCGGCCTCGACGATCGCTGGGCAAAGCTCACCGGCGTGTGAGCCCCGACGCGGGCTCTACCCTTGCGGCATGAGCCGCGACCCGCAGCACACCGTCCGCACGTTCGCCCGCCACGTGATCGCTCGACTTGCGCTGTGCGTCGGCATCGCGCTGATGTCGATGATGCCCGCGCGTGTCGCTCACGCGCAGGCGCGTTCCGTGGACCCGCTGACCAACACACAAGCCCGCGCCGAGACGACCGTCAAGTCGCTGGGCGATCGCGTGCGCGCGATCACACACGCGCGCCCGGTCCTGCCCGTCGTCGTGATTGTGCCCGACGCACATTCATACTGCGCCGCGATCGAAGCATGGCGCGTCGAGTTCATCTTCCCCGTGTTGATCGACGACTCCACGTCGCTGGCCACCGACGCCATCGGCCGGTTCGTGCGCGCGTTCGAGCCGGTCTCGGTGATTCGCTTCGCGGCTGACACCAAGCCAAGCGCGCTGGACGCCAAAGCGATCGAATCTCGCGTGCGCGAGGTCGCGGCCCGTGCAATCTCAAGCGACGCACCGAAACCCACCACGACCGACGCCCCCATCGCGGGACCGCCCGCGATTCCCGCCGGCGCGCTGGGCGTGGTCGTGTACGACCCGACGGATGTCACTTGGCCCGGTGCGCTCGCGCTCGCCGCGGCTCACGGGCAGACTCTAATCGCCGCGTCGATTCCCATGCGACCCGACGGCGCGCTCACCGTTGACGAGGTGCGCACGCTTCAGACGGCGATCCTCGCCAGCGCCAAAGCCGCTGGCAACACGGCTCTCTCGCCCGATCGGCAACTACCGGACATCGCGCTGACGCTCTGCTCCAACACCACCACCAGCGTGTCGCTCACCGAGCCCGACATCGTCGCGTTGCACATCCCGCAGCAACTCAAAGCCAAAGCGGGCGAAGCGCTCGCGCTCACCGATGTCCTCGGCCGCGAGCTCCGCGGCCCGCGCACCGGGCGCACTTTCGCGTGCGTCGGTCAACTCACCGGCACACTCGCGCAGAGCGCCGAACGCGCCATGTGCGCGATCTTCCTGCCCACACGCGCCAAGTCCGCGTGGCTCTTTGAGTCCTACGCGGGCGGCCCGCCATGGAGCACGTACTCCGCCGCGGACGCGGGCAGGGCGCTGCGCGCCATTGGCTGGAACACAACGCTCGCCGGCGGCAGCAAGCGCACGCTCGACGCGTGGCGCTCCGCGGCTCAGACGCCGCTGGACGCCGACGTCGTCCTCATGAACTCCAGCGGGCTGCTCTACTCGTTTGACCTTGACGGCGCGCTCGGCGGACCGAGCGATATCCCCTTCGCGCAGCGCCCGTTTGTCGTTCACATGATCCACTCGTGGTCGGCGCAGCGCCCGCGCAACCGCTGGACGATCGCCGGCCGCTGGCTTGAGCGCGGCGGCTACGCGTACGTCGGCTCCGTCCACGAGCCGTTCCTCAGCGCGTTCGTCCCCACGCCCGAGATTGCCAAACGCCTCTCCACCGGCGTGCCGCTGGGGCTCGCGGCTCGTCACTTCGACGCGCACGCGTGGCGCGTCACTGTCCTTGGTGATCCGCTGATCACCTTCGCACGCCCCGGTGCGCCACGCCCCGCGCCATCAACCGCCGCGCTCCCGCTCCAAGGCCAGAACGTCCAGGAACTCGTCGCGGCGGATCTCAAAGCAGCTCGCTTCGCACAAGCGCTCAACAGCCTCGTAATGCTCGGGCGCGACGACGGCGTGTGCAAGCTGGCGCACGCCGTGCTCCGCGAGCAGCCCGACGCGCTAATGCCGAGCGTCTCCACCACCGTTCTGCTCGCCGCGAATCGCATGGGGGACATCGAGCTCATCGCGTCGCTTTTTCCGCGCACGATCGACCCGAAGAACCCGCGCAGCGACGACGATCGCGCGTTCGATGTGCTCTGGCAGTCGCTGTTGCCGCTGCGCACGAAGCTGACCGAAACGCAGCTCGACACGCTCGCGGCCCACCCGCGCCCCAACATGCTTATCAGCGACATCAAAGCCGCGGCGGAGCTCGTCGCGATGCGCCGCGGGCGTCCCGCGGCCGGAACGTACATCACGACGTTGGTCCCCACCACCGCCGATGCCAACATCCGCAAAGAGCTCGAAGCGCTGGCGCGCGAATACGCCGGGCGTTGAGCTCATCGCTGGCGCGCGGGTGCCGTCCGCCATACCTCTTTCTCGTTGACGGTCACGCGCACGCCGATCTCGCCCGAGCTCGCCTCGACACACACCGCTCGCAGATCATCGAGCGCGAGCGTGTCGCCCGGGTTCATCACGCTGATGCTCGCGCCCGCGGCTTCAAGCTCGCGCAGCAGGCGTGCTGGCGCGGCGGACGGCCGGGCCTCAGCGACATCAAGAAAATCCTGACCCACCAGCACATGTCGAACTCCCAGGCGGCTCGTGAGCCGCGCCGCGGCGCTAGCGCGATCGCTGCTTGCGCGAGTGAGAATCAGCACCGCGCCCTCACGCCCGCCGAGCGATCGCGTCGCGTTCCACGCCAGCGTGGGGATCGCGCCCGAGGTCGAAGGCGACGTGCTCCCGGCGTCAACGATGATCACGCCCGGGCCGTCGCCCCGGATCACCACGCAGCGCCCGCGCCCCGCGTCGATCTCAATGACACGCCGCGCGTGCTCGTCACGTGTCAGCCCCGGCCACCACACCACCAGCGCGATGTACGCAACGCTCAGCGCCAGCCCGATCGCCGGAAGCAGCGGCCGGCTCCGCCCCCATCGAAGCACGCCGCACACGCTCGCGGTTGCCAGGATCGTCCACCACGTCGGCACCGCCGGCCAGTTCAGCGACCCGCCGGGCACGCGATCAAGCAGCGACGCCACACCCAAGCTCGCGCCCGCGAGCCACTCGGTCAGTGCCCACAGCAACGCCGCGGGCGTGGCGACAATCGGTGAAATCCACGCGGGCAGCAACGCCGTCGCGAGCGCTGCGAGCACGCCGACACCCAGCGCGAGGTACGAGCACGCCAGCGTCAACGTCAGCAGCGGCAGCGCCACCAAGCTGGACACGAATCCCATCGGCCCAGTCATGCCCGTGTGATCGATCACCGTCGGTGCGCTGACCAGCCACGCGACCAGAGCGGTGCTGATCGCGGTCGTTGTCGCGTTCTTCAGCCAAAGCCCCAAACGCTGCAACGGCGTACGCCGCACGCCGAGGATCTCCGGCTCCGCGATCATGCGCTGGGCCCACGGCGACAGCCAGATCAGCGCGAGCGTGACGCCGACGCTGAGCTGAAACCCGGGCGAGAACACGTCCGCCGGGCGCGCGAGCACCAGCCCGCAGGCGATCCACGCGAGCGTGTTCACGCGATCGTGCGTTCGCCCGAACGCCGACGCGATCAGAAACGCCCCGATCATCGCGGCGCTGCGCACCACCGGCGCATCGGCCGGGACGATCAGCACATACGCGCCGACGACTGCGCCCACGATCAGGTACTCGGAGCGACCGAAGTCCGCGATGAGCCGGAGCGTCAGCAACGTCAAGCCCGCCAAGAGCGCCATGTGAAAGCCGCTGATCGACAGCGCGTGGATCAGCCCGAGGCGAGCAAAGGACTCATTGATCGGCGCCAGCTCAGCGCTCTGATCACCCAAGAGCATCGCTGCGATCAGCGCCCGCGCCGCGGCTCGATTGTCCGACGCGCCAAGCTTCTCCTCGCTCAGCATCATGCCCGCGTGCGCCGCACGGCGCATGGTGCCGAGCGCCCCGAGCCACGCGCGCTCGGCGCGCTGCGACATGCTTTCGTCTTCAACGACTTGGTGGCCCGCGCTTACGCGCTCACACGCCTCGCCCAGCAACACGCCCAGTTCGTCCGCCTGCGCATGGCGCGGGCGAAAGTCTGTGTCGCCGTCAAACCGCGGGCCCGGGTGCGGGCGCAGCTCGCCGGTGACGCGCACGAGGTCTCCGGCGCGCGCATCACTCCAGCGTCCCTGCAACACCACACTCACTCGCCCGCCGGAGCTGACGGGCTCCGGTCTCGCGCCCGGGTCGCTCGCGCTGCGAACGCGCAGCTCCAAGCGCGTAAACACTCCCGGCGTCCACGCGTCGTCGGACCATGTCACCGGGCTCGCGTACACGCGCGGGTCGGCCCGCAGCACGCCAAGGAGCGTGATGGGAATCGAGTCGGCGCTGGTGGTGCCTCCGCCGCTTCGCGAACGAGTCGCGAGGTCGCTCTGTGTGGCCAGCAGTTCGCGCACGGGATCGATCGGCGCGTGGTCGATCCGCAATGACCACGCGCCGGCGCCCACGAAGAACGCCGCGCCCCACAGCAGCACAAGGGCCGCTCGCCATTTCAGCAATCCCGCGATCGCGCTCAGCAGGCACACCGCGCCAAAGCACGCGGCGGGCGACACCGGCGCACCGTCAGCGCCCGCGTCGTTCATCCAACGTGCCGCGAGCACGCCCAGCACAATGGCCAGAAACGCCCACACGCCGCGACGCGCGGGCGTCACGCCCGTGTTCGCGGCCAGCAGCAAGCTCGGAGAATCAACGGACAGCACGCAGGCTGACGATGACAGGGCGCGCCCCGCCTGTCAAGTCTCGCGACATTGCCGAGCACTCACGCTCAGTTGAGCGCGCTGTTGATGAGATCATCAAACAGTGATAGGGCATCGATGTTGGCGGTGTAGTTCAAGGTTGAGCTGCCGGCGCCGCTCGGACCCGATGCGGCGCGGCCGCCGCGATCCTCTGAACCCAAGAACCAGCCGTCTTGCCCGGCGGAGTGGAACACCAGCGCGCCGCGCGACTGGGCCGGGAAGTCCGGATCGCCGGGGTTCGTCTTGGGCAACGGGAACGCCTGGTTCCCCAAGACCGCCGCCATAGCACCCGACCGACCCGCGCCGCCAACGACCGACGGCGCGCTTGAAGTCGCCGCCCCGCCACCGATCATGCTGTACAGCGAGCTGGACGCGGTGGAATGATCGCGCCCGCCGCGACCGAGGGTCTGCGCCCGAAGGATGCCGCCGTTGGACGCCCAGTAGAACTTCGCCGGGGCCGTGCTATCGATCGCCGCAAACGTGCTGGTCGCCCGCTCATCACGCGACCACGCGAGGACAGGATTGCCCCAGGAGTCCACCAACTCGGGCATCGCCAAGTGTTCGTTCGGCGCGCCGTTGTTTCGCTGGCTAGGCGTGCATTGACGGACCAGCGCATTGCGATCCGGGTTGTAATACGCGTTGACGACGGTGCCCTTGGCAAGGTCCTTCGTCGGTGCGCCGATCGCGCCGAGGTTCACGCGCACGTTCAGCGTCGCGTCCGTGTTCGGACCGACCTCGATCACTGCGGGGCCGCCGACGACATCGCAAGCGGAGCCGTTGCCCGCGTCCAGCGCCTGGTTCTGCGCCACGCCGCCGGCCAGATCGAGCAGGACGTTCTGCATGCCGGAGAAGCCGCGGGTGTTGCCGTTATCCGCCGAGCCCATCATCGCCGGCGGGAAGTACCCGGGCGTCTGGCCCTTGCGGTCGGTCGCGAACATATTCGCGCCCGTCGCGAGGTCCTTCATCATCGCATTCGTGCTCGCACGCTTGGCGGTCTGGCGCACGCCGCCGATGGCGGGCACCAGAATCGACAGGACCAGCCCGATGATGAAGATCACCACCAGCAGCTCAACGATCGAGAATCCGCGTCCGGCGTTCGTCTTTTTCTTCGTCTGCTGCATTCGACAGGCTCCCTCAAACGTCGGCACTCGCCGCGGACACCACAACCCCCGAGCGGCCCGACCGGGCCGACGGCACATCACTGTTCGCAATCGGATGCTCAGATGATCCACCAAGCAGGCGATTGCGGGCTCAAGTCTAATCTCGCTCCGTGCGCGAAGTTCCGAAATCACCCCGCTTTGACGCAAACACAATGCGAACTCTCGCGAATTCTCGCCGAAGTCGCTTTGGCAAGCGGGTTTCAGTTGAACTTCTCACCCGACAAATGGATACTGGCAGAGCGATGTGTGCCGACGGCGTGAACCTCGTGAATTCTGACCCGCGTTCCGACCTGGGAAAGCGCCCGGTCCCCGGAACAGGGGTAGACGAGATCGTCAATGCTGCCGCGAACGCCTTGGTCGCCATCGGTACTGACACCATTTACGCCCTGACAACGCGCGCGTCGACAGATGGCCTCGCGCGGATCATGGACGCCCGGCGCGCCATGCAATCCACCTCGTACACCGGACCCTCAACCTGGCACGCGCCCAACGCCGAGCGAGTCCTCCGCGCGCTGCCGAGCCTGAACGCCCGCCATCGCTGGGTGATCTCCAAACTCTGGCCCGGGCCCTTCACGCTCATGCTGCCCATGGCCGACGACGATCGCGCCGCCCTGTCCGCGGCGGGCATTGACCCAGGCGTCGTTGATGACGCCCGCTCGGTCTTCGCTCGCGTTCCTGAAACGGGGATCTTCAGCGACTTTGTCCATCACGCACCCTGGCCGGTGCTCGCAGAACGCATCCGCTTCGGGCAGGCTGACGACCGCGGTGCCGCGGACGTGGGCGAGGCCCGTGCGAGCCTGCAGCGCGCCGGGATTCAACCCGCGCGATTTGTCGAGGCCAACACCGCCGCGCTCGGGCGGCCCTCGGCCCTGATCAAGCTCGACCGCTCCGGATCATGGGAGCTGGTGCGCCCAAGCGTCTTTGATCGCGCGTACTTGCTGCGCCGCCTCACGCGGCGCGTGCTCTTTGTTTGCACCGGCAACACCTGCCGCAGCCCGATGGCACAGGCCTTGGCCACCGGGCTGTGGGCTGCGGGCGGTGAAGCCTCGAACGCCGAGTTCCCGCTCATCGCGACTTCTGCGGGCCTGCACGCTGAGGTGAACAGCCCGCCGACGCCCGAGGGCGTCGCGGCCGTGCGGTCGCTGGGCTTCCGCCCGCCCAGCGGCGGAGCCCGCGCGATCACGACCGAGATGCTGCGTGAGGCCGACGCGATCTACACGATGACTCGAGCGCACCTTGACGCCGTGATCAAGCTCGACCCGCGCTCCGCGGCCAAAGCCTCCGTGCTGGACACCGAGGGTCACGACATCCCCGACCCCTTGGGCGGCCCGGCACGTCTCTACGCTTCGCTGGCTACCGCCATGCGCGACATGATCGCACGCCGTCTGCAGGAGCTCACAGCATGAACATCGGCCTGGGCGCAGATCATCGCGGTGCCAGCAGTGCCCGCCTCCTCGTTGATCGCCTGAAATCCATGGGGCATGAGGTCGCGGTCCACTCGGCCCTCACCGGCGACACATGCGATTACCCGATCCCCGCGTACGCCGTGGGAAACTCCGTCGCCAAGGGTGAGGTCGATCGCGGGATTCTGATCTGCGGCACCGGCATCGGCATGTGCATCGCCGCGAACAAGGTCCACGGCGTGCGCGCCGCACTCGCCCACGACGAGCTCAGCGCCGAAGTCTCACGCACGCATAACAACAGCAACATCCTCTGCCTCTCGGCGGACCTGCTGGGCCAGCGCCTCATCGAGAAGATCGTCGAGACCTGGCTGATGACGCCGTTCCAAGGCGGCCGACACGAGCGCCGCTTGGCCGAGATCACCGCGATCGAGCAAGGGAAGGACCCGGCAAAGGGGGCGTAAGGGGTGCCGACAGCCTCCAGACTTCAGTAAGGAGTCTGTGACGACGCGGGCGTGATGAGGTCTCATCAGCGGCGATCGCGGTGCGATACTGCGCACTAAATCGGCCGTCGCTGTTCCGGACGCGTCGCGGTGGTCTGGCTCGGGTCGATCAGTGCGGACGATTCCACCGGGATCGTCATCGTGAACACCGCGCCGCGCCCGCCGCTGGGCGCGTTCTCGAGTGTCACAGTCCCGGCGTGTTGCTGCACGATGCGCTTGGTGACCGCGAGGCCGAGGCCGGTGCCGCGCAAGCCCTTGGTGGTGAAAAACGGTTCGAAGATGCGTTGGCGCACGTCCGGCGGCACACCCGGGCCGTTATCAATCACGCGGATGAACATCTCACCACTGGGCCCGCCGCCGAGGCGTCCGGGCTCGGCGCGTGTGCCCGCCCCGCGGAAGCCGGCCTGCACCGTGACCACGCCGGACTTGGCCTCGACCGCCTCCACGGCGTTGGTCGCTAGATTCATCACCGCCTGATGGAGCTGGCCGGAGTCCACCGGCACCGGGGGCATGTCGGGGTCCGCGTCCACCAGCAGCGCGACGCCGCGGGCCTCGCACAGGTCGTGCAGCAACTGCGCACAGTCTTCTAGGAGCGGGCCGATCTTGGTAAGTTCGAGCTCGAGTGGGCGCGGGCGTGAGTACGCGAGCATGTTCATCGTGAGCGAGATGATGCGGTCGAGATTGCGCTTGAGAATGCCCCAGCCGCCGCGCGCGATCTTGAGGTCTTCTTTGCGAAGCCCCATCTCCACGACATCCGCGCCGCCGCGCAGGCCTTGCAGGATGTTCTTGATCGAGTGGCTCAGGCTCGCGACCGTCTCGCCCATTGCGGCCAGTCGCTCACTGCGGAGCTTCTCCTGGTAGAGGTCGGCGTTGCTCATCGCCAGGCCGGTGTGCTGACCGATCGCGTTCATCAGCGATAACTGCTCGGCGGTGAATGTGTAGTTCGTGATCGTCGAGTCGATGTACAGCACGCCAAACGTGCGATCGCGCGAGCGGATCGGCGAGCAGATCGCCGAGCGCACGTTGAGCGTGGCGATCGAGTCATTCGGCGAGCCGGCGCGCCCGGCAAAGCGCGGGTCCGCCATCGCGTTGCTGCTCAGCACGCCCTCATTCTTCTTCAGCACATGGGCCAGGATCGTGCGCGAGACCGTGATCTGCTCCGTCCCCGGCGTGATCCCCGGCAGGGCACCGACGCCCGCGACGCTCTCACTGGCAAACCGCACCACTGCCGGTGTCGGCGGCACTGTTCCGCTCTGTTGCTCGGGCGTGTCGGTGAGCATGATGACGCCGCGCTCGGGGCGGAACTCGTCGAAGATGAGATTCATCACGCCCTCGAGCAGTTGCTCGCGATCGTGGATCTGACTGGTGAGCTGCGTGAGCGCGTAGATGATGCGCAAGTGCTCGATCGCGCTGTGACTCGGCTCAGGCTCTGAGAGGATCACCGAGTCCTCGTTGCTCACGATCGATGCCCGCACCGCCGAGTCCATCTGCTTGACGAACCGCACCGCGGCCGCCCCCGGCCGGTCTTCCGCGCGCCCGAACACCAAGAGCGTCGAGCCCGTGCGGATCTGATCACCCGGCCGCAGCTTCAGGCGATCGTGAATCCGCTGCGCGTTGACGAACGTGCCGTTCTGCGAGCCCAGGTCCCGAATGAACCACTCGCCCGCGTCCGGCGTCAGCTCGGCATGACGCCGCGAGATCGTCGTGTCCGTGAGTTGGAGCGCCTCGCTGGAGCGCCCGACAAGCTGCGGCTCATTGCCCGGCAGCTCGAACGTGCGACCTTTGTCCGGCCCTTGAATGACGGTGAGGATCAGCACTCGCAAGCGTAGTGCCGGATCGGTGCCACTTCGTGCCACCGAACTTGCTTCAAGGTCGGTGCGGCGGGGCAATGATCGTCCACGAGCGCCGCCCTTTACACGAGGTCCGCGGCACGTCGAGCCTCACGTCCTCCATCCCATCACTTCCCGAGCGCACCCCATGACTTCAACGCCGATCGCCACACTCATCGAGCAATACGCCGCGGGCGCGGAGCGCTTGGCCTCGCTCAGCCGCGGGCTCACGCCGGCGCAACTGGATACCCGCATCGCGCCGGGCACCTGGAGCGTGCGCGAGGTGATCGTCCATCTCTTGGACAGCGATCTCGCGGCGACGCACCGCATGCGCCGCATCGCCAGCGAAGAGCTGCCGCTGATCATCGCGTACGACGAGAGCGCGTTCGTGCGCTCGCTCGATTCGCAACGCGCAGACCTGTCGCTCGTCGCGGAGCTGTTCAGCGCGAACCGCCGCTTCTGCGCCGCGTGGCTGCGCACGCTGCCGCCAGAGGCGTTCGAGCGCGCCGGCATCCACAACCAGCGCGGGCGCGTGACGCTGGAGCAGATGGTGCAGGGGTACGTCGATCATCTGGCGCACCACGAGAAGTTCATCGCGGGCAAGCGTGCGGCGCTGGGCGTGTGAGCAACGAGTGCGCGGCGATTGAACGACGACTCGGAGCGCCGACCCGAGGCATCGCGAACGCGGCGGGCGGCGCGCGGCGGAGTCGATCGACGCGCAAGGACCGTCGCGGCGCGCAATGACCTTGCGCAAAGGTTCGATCATCCCGCAAAGCGGGCGGAACACCTTGACGTGCGCCTCCGAATAGCCCCGCACTCCGGCAGCCGCGGCGTACTCGTCGCCGCCTGCCAGAGCCCACGGAGCCCTGTTGTGAAGTTACGTTCATCGACGGTCGGACAAGCTTCCCAAACTCACATATCAACCTTCAACCCCGTATTACCCCTTGGCCCGGCGTCTCGCGCGGGCCTCGGCACGCGGCCTCGCTGGCGCTCCGCCGCGGCCGGGGTGTCGGTCGCTGCGGCGCTGGCCCTGACCTCGGGCACGCTCGCGCAGAACTCCCTCTTCGCGCCGTGCGCTCAGTGGAAGACCTTGGAGGAGGCGGGGCTGGGGGAGACGCTGCGGGGAGCGGGGAGTCTGATCTCGCTCGTCACCTTCGACCTCGATGGCGCGGGGCCCGGCGGCGAAACCGTCCTGGCAACGACGAGTGCCACGTTCCTCAATGGTCAGCCCGCGACCAGCGTCATCCGCTGGAATGGAGCCACATGGGTTCCGGTTCCCACGCCGCCCGAGTTCGGCGGCGAAACCAAGCTTTGGGTCGCCGAAGCGCCCGACGGAACTGGCAAGGCTCTGTACGCGACGTCGCGGGCGTTTATCACGAGCACGTCGCCAAGTCTGTATCGGTGGAACGGCACCGAGTTCACCCTGGAAACGAATCTTGGTCTGCCGGCGGGCGCACGTGTCTTCGGGCTCACGACCTTCGACGCTGACGGGGCTTTAGGCCCGGCACCACGCGAGTTCTACGGGCTCTCCATCGACTTGGACTTCACGCGCCGAGTGTTCCGCTCTCGGTCTGGCGTCGCCGAGGTCATCGCGACGTTGCCATCCGTGCTCACGTTGTCCGCGGCTGAGTACCGACTCATCGAGTACGCGCCGAGTGATGGTGGCCAGCGACGTCTTGTGCTGGCCGGACCGTCGTCGTCTATCGCGGGGCAGCTCGCTTTGCGCGGGATCGCCTTGTACGACGGCACAAGCTGGGGGACGATTGGTGACCCGCTGTTTGGGCTCGCTTCGCCAGACTCGCCGACCGTCACAAGCCTCGTGATTGCTGACCCAGACGGGGCCGGGCCCGTTGGCGAAACGCTCGTGATCGGCGGGCAGTTCCGGGTCGGAACCGAGACCGGCCCCGCGGGCCTCGCGTACCTCCAAGGTAATCAGTGGGTCGCCATCGGGGCCGGACTGACGATCCCGACGAACTTCAGCACGGACACCGTTCAGGTCGTCGCGATCCCGCAGAACAATCTTTCCACAACGTTGCCGCGGCTCGCGATCGTCGGCAACTTCACGTCGGTTGATAACGTAAGCACTCCGCGCGCCGCTGTCCTCATCGGACAAACGTGGCAGCCGGTGTCCACGTTGGAATACAGCTATTCGTGGTCGTTCCCGCCCCCAACGACGGTCGACTTCGACGGGCCCGACGGAAATCCTCCCGAGTTCGTCTTTGGAAACGCGCGCCGCGTCGATACGCCGAGCGCTGAACGCGTTCCCGCCGTCGCGTTCAACGGCGCTGCGTTCCGACCGCTGGCGTCACGACTGGTCGGCGCCCCCGCACGCGTCTCTGAGCTCCGACTGCTGCCCGACGAGACCGGCGTGCTCCGACTTCACGCCGCGGGCGATTTCAACTATGCGGGCAACCGATTCATCGGATCGGTGGCGAAGCTTGTGAACGGGTCGTGGCAGCCGGTCGGCACTCCGCTTGCCGATACGAGCGGCTCGATCGTCGTCCACGACTTCGACGGCCCCGGCCCGCAGCCGCCGACGTACGTGCGGCTTGCGACCCGAAGTGGCGAGTTCCAGAAGTTGTACGTGCTCAACGATCTGGCTTGGACCGAGCTTCCCACGACGATTGCCGCTGGCGCCGCCACGATCCGCAATACCCTCGAGAGCTTCGATGCGGACGCCGACGGACCTGGCGTGCCGGCGCTCTTGAGCACGTACTCCGCATCGGATCAAGGCGCGTTCAATCAGGGGCCATCCGTGCTTGTGGGTTCGAATTGGCGCCGTCTCGGTACGTTCGCCCGCCAGTTCAACTCCTACAGCCCGCTCGTCACGCTTGACGCCGACGGACCTGGCGGCTCGCCGGCGGGTCTCTACATGAACGCGGGCGGCCTGCACCGGTTTGACGCAATGTCAACGGACCCGGCGAGTTGGGAGAGCGTGCCGTGGACGCCGCTCAGTTCGCCGAGCTTTGGATCGGCTCTCACCGTGGACCGGACGGCCGCGGTCCCGGGTTTCTTGTTCGACGCGCCACTCTCCCAGTCAGGCCTCACCCAAGGCGCGAACTTGTTTCAGCGACTCTCGCAAGACACGATCACGAGTGCCGGACTCGGGTTTCGACCGCGGTCATCGTTGATCTCTGATGTTCAGATGATGACGTGGGACTCTGACGGAAGCGGGCCGCGGCCAGCGTCACCGATCATTTCACCGGTGGTCCAGGCAAACGTTCCGCTGAACGCAAGCTTCGGTACGTCCCCCTGGAACTACCGCGCCTCAATCGCTCGGGACGGTCGCTGGTACGGGCTCGGCTCACCGCTCACGGGACTCGTCTCCGCAAACGGATTGCTCTCGTTTCGGCCCAACCCCGCGTCGAGCGACGAGGTCCTACTTCAGTACGGCGGCAAGCTGAACTTCCCGGCGAGCGACATCTTCGTCTTCTCCGCCGACTGCCCCTGCACCGTCGCTGACATCGCCGATGACCAGGGCAACCCCCTCCCCGGCGCGCCGGGCGTCCCCAACAACGGCGTGACCGAGGGCGATTACAACGCCTTCATGGCCAACTTCTTCAACGCCTCGCCCACCACCGACATCGCCGACGACCAGGGCAACCCCCTCCCCGGCGCGCCCAACGTTCCCAACAACGGCGTCACCGAGGGTGATTACAACGCGTTCTTCCGATTCTTCTTTGAAGGCTGCCCGTAAGCCCCTGCACCGCGCGGCGACCACGGCGGGTGCCGCGGCTGCCGACTGATCTGACGAACACCACACGGGCCGGGCGCACACGCGTCCGGCCTGTGTTTCTTTTCCGGCGGCGACGGCCCGCGACTCGCACGATCGTCCGTCGCCGTCGTCCGACTGGTGATAAACTGACCGGCTATGAAGATCATCTGCGCCCGTGACGCCCTGCTGGAAGCCGTGAACCTGATGTCGGCGGTGGTCCCGGCTCGAACGCCCGCGCCCGCGCTCTCGTGCCTGAAGCTCAACGCCACCAAGCAGGGCGGCGTGGGCTATCTCCAGATCACCGGCACCGATGCCGACACCTCGCTCGAGCTCAACCTCACGCAGGTGGACATCGCCCAGCCCGGCGTCGCGGTGATCTCCGCCGAGAAACTCCGCCAGATCATCCAGGCGTTTGATCCGCGCGAGAAGACCGTCACGCTCGAACTCGAGAACGACACCTGCCACATCCGCGCCCAGCACAGCCGCTTCCGCGTGTTCGCATTCAACGCCGCGGACTATCCGCCCGTGCCCGCGTTCAACCCCGCCACCGGCGTGGCCAACGCGCGTTCGCAGTTCGCCCAGTCCGTCGGCACGCTGCTGCGTCTGATCAACCGCACGATGTTCGCCACCGCGAAGGAAACCTCGCGCTACGCGATCAACGGCGTGCTGCTGAAGCGCGACGGCAAGAAGATCGAGATGGTCGCCACCGACGGTCGCCGTCTCGCCCTCTGCCGCGCGACCGTCAAGGTCGCCTCTGAGACGCCCGTCTCGTGCATCATCCCGACCAAGGCACTCTCGCTGTTCACGCGGCTGGCCGGCAACCCGGAGTCGGCCGTTCGCGTTGCAATCACCGACAACCGGATTTTCTTCGCGTTTGACGATGCTGAGGTGACCGACGCCAAGAAGGATGCGAAGGAGCCCAAGGACGCCAAGCCGTCGCTCCCGCCGCGGGCTGTGCTCAGTTCGACGCTGGTCGAAGGCGCGTTCCCTCCGTACGACGACGTGATTCCCAAGGACCAGGACAAGAAGGCCACCGCTTCGCGCGACGAGCTCATCTCCGCCGTGCGTCAGGCCTCGGTGCTCACCAACGAAGAGTCCCGCGGCATCCGCATGGCCTTCTCCAGCAAGGACAAGAGCGTCAAGCTCTCCAGCCGCGCGCCGGAACTCGGTGACTCGGAAATCGACCTGGGCCTAGGCGGCTATGAGGGCGAAGACCTGGAAATCTGCTTCAACCCGCACTTCTTCTCGGACGTGCTCAAGGCCCTTGACGAGCCGGAGATCATCATCGAGTTCAAGGCGCCCAATAAGCCCGGCGTTCTGAAGGCCGGGGCTGATTTTCTCTACGTGCTCATGCCCGTGAACCTGCCGACGTGAGCCGATGTAAGAGACCTTCGCACCCCGGCGGGCACCTTCCGGTATCGTCGGGGCGATCTGATGTTCTCGCTTGTCCGGGATCAGTGAAAGCCCTCCCTCGACTTCGCTCCTGAAAGGCCTCGTCATGACGCTTGCCCGCTCGCTTCTGGTCTGTGGTTTGGTCACGCTCGCTGGCTCCTCGCTCGCACTGGCCCAGCTTGTGCCGACGGTGCCCGAGGCCCCCAAGAAGTCCCCGGCGTACACGCCGCCGCCGGCACCAGCGGTCAATCCGACGGTCACGCCGGCACCCGCGCCCGGGG
>VYLL01000251.1_pt1 | contig 17100 bp, 23 predicted proteins | sample 5114301 | NCBI WGS metagenome assembly VYLL01 (sample SAMN12291809, study PRJNA351875) | freshwater metagenome | isolation source: freshwater lake | place: USA: Michigan, MSU2 Lake | collected 2011-08-16 | reverse complement strand
CCGCGTCCGGCCCAGCCCGTCGCGGCACTCCCCGCGTCACAGCCAGCTCCCTCGCCCGCGCCTCCCGCAACGCCGCTGCCGCAGGCCGCACCGGGACCGACCGAAGGCGATCGGCTCCGCGCGATCATCGACCAGGCCGGGCCGTTCATGCTGGCAATGGCCACTGGCAAGAGCGAGCCGGACGCAACCAGCATGGCCAACGTTCTCGGCAGCGCTATCGAGATCGAGGGCATCGACGAGTGGGTGAAAGCCAACATCGGCGCACTGCCCGAAGGCACGCTGGCGAACATGATCGCGTCGAACGACGCCCGATTCGCGTCGGACAAGGCCCGCACGTTCCTCGCGGACTTGGAACGCGAGGTGCGTGAGTACTTCAGCGACGCCGAAACCACCAACGAAGACGACGACGGCGACGCCGCCGCGTGATCTCGCGCGGCGTGTTGCCGCGTGAGTTGTGAACCGTGAACCCGTATCGAAAGGACTCGCACATGGCCCGAAACGTGACCAACAACGACACGCACATCGACATCGCGGACGACGACACGATGACGAAGCTCATCGCGCCGAACGCGATCGTTGTGAAGACCTCGCGATGCGAGGCCCTCACGCAGATCGACGCGCCCAAGGCGCAACAGGTCATCGCGAACGACTGCGACGCGCTGGAGCCCGACGCCGTGAACGCGCCCGCCGCCCGCAAAGTCGTGTTCAACCCGCCGCGAGAGTGACCAACCCCCCACCCTTCGCCCCGCGTTTAAACGCTGGGCGCGGCTTTCGCCCGCCGTGTTGGCGTGCGTGTTCCGAGTGTCCCGCAGTCTCAGGAGTGTTTCACATGAAGAACGTGAGCCCAGCCCCGACCCTTGAACCCATCGTGTTTCGCGGCGGCGTCCAGATGATCGGCGACGACCAGACAGCAAGAGCGGACTTCAGTATCGGAAACGAACTGCGGACCGTGATCGAGGGCTTCGGCGATCATCTGCGCTTCATGCTGGCCACGCCCCCTTCCGGGCACGTAACCGTGCGGGCGGACTCGATCGGAACGTTTTACGACTCGGACGCGGGCGGCGCGATCGTCGTCAGCAAGGGAGCAAGCAGAGGGAACCACGTTGCCGCAAGCGCGGCGTCAGTGCAGATGGCGATCGACGTGATCGAGAGGCGCAAGAAGCGTCAGCAGGACCACGCCGCGGAGCTGCAAGAACGCACGCTCGCAGCGTTCGCCAGCATCGGCAAGGCGACACCCGACCCGACGATCGGCGTGAATGCGCCGGGCTTCACGCCGCCCGGCGTCCCGACCAAGGCCAGCGACGCGACCGGCGCGGAGCCAGGCGGAACGCCGATCGCGCAGACGCTCGACGGCATCTTGCGGTCGTTGGGCATCTCGCCCGTTCCGGGCAACGCGGGAAGCGGCCCGGCAGACGCAGTACGCATCGTCAGCCAAGGCGTCGCGGCACCCGGGCTGGATCAGCCGAGCTTGGCCGTCATGCTGCGCGATCCGGACACACAGGCCGAAGTGAAGAGCGCAACGGAGATCGTGTCGATCGTGCGCGAAGACGCAAAGCGCCAGATCGTCGAAATGTGCAAGTCGATGGGCATCGCCGCCCGCGTCTCGGGATCGTTCTTCGTCCTTGAGATCGAGCCCAAAGCGTTCTGAACCACCCCGCGCCCCGGGCCGACGCCCGCGCGTTCTCACACACACGCCAAACCAAGAAAGCGAGAAAACACATGTTCATGTACTTCAATAACATCTACGGCCAGCGCGTCGCGATCGTCGCTTCGCATGTCGCAGCGATCGAGCCCGTCAGCGCGTCGCGTAAGCGGAAATACCGCTCCCTGAGAGGCAAGCCCGTCGCCAGAATCATCCTTGGCGCATGGGAGCACATCGTGCGATGCACGCCCGCCGAGGCCCGCCGCCGCGTGCGGGAGGCGTGCGATCAGCACTTGATCGCGACGGCAAAGAAACATGCCAGCGTCGTCCTGACCGCACAGGACGAACACAACGCGGCGCGTATGCAGGAGGCGAAGCGCAACGCTGGTCGGCTGGGCGCGACGCTGGCGGACATGTTCCCGCGGCCGAGCAAACCGCGACGGACGCGCAAACCTCAACGCGCATGACTTCCCCCGCGCCCCGGGCCAGCGCCCGCGCCGCGGCTTCGCCATCGTCACCACACACCACGGAGGGCCACATGAACAAGAACGTGTATCTGACCATCACATGTGCATCGAAAGACGACGGAACCGATGCCTACGGGCTCCCGCCTGACTTGGCGTCGGGCGACTCCGGGCGGATTTGGGCCGAGGCGGAACGCATGTACACGCGATATTCCGAAGCCGCGCAAGTCGTCAAGGCGGCGGGTCGTGTGCCGATCCCGATCCTTCGATACCCGTGGGGAGTGAACGTCGGGATCACGCGATTTGTTCCCGGCGATGCGATCCGCAAGGGCGCGGATCGCACCCACAACGCGCGCGTGATATGTAACGCGTTCTCATCGCGCGGAGTGTCGCCGCTGGTCTACATCGGAACGGACATCGCGCCAAATGTTGCGTACCTGCCCTCGCAGATCGAAGAGCTTGCGAAAAAGTACATGTACGACGTGCCATGCGCCGGAGTCATCGGCGACACCTGGGCGTGCGTCGATGCGTTCAGCGCCCCGGGCCAGCTTGCCCGCGTCCTCGCGATCCAGTGCCGACACAAGCTGGGCGTAGAGCCGAGCCCATACATGCAGTGGGCGGCGACGTGGGGCCGCTGGGTGCTGTCAGACGCGCCGACGTTGCTCCGCGAGCGTGCGCGCTTTGAGCGGCTGTACAAGGACGCAGAGGAATCCAACCCGCGGCGTCGCGAGGGCTGGGCGCGACCGGAGTTTATCTGCAACCACGAGCCCGGCACCATCACTGATGAGCAGGCGAGCTCGATCCGCAAGGCACAACGCGAGATGAACGCGGCGGTTGCGTTTGGGTGCAGCCCCGTCGATTCCGTCCGCGAAATGCTCGCCGCGATCGCTTGAACCAACACCCGCGCCGCTGGCGAGAGCTGGCCGCGTGGATTCAGGAGTGACCCCATGCCCCCACGGTTGACGATCAGCGGCGAATACCCGGACGACTGGAAGGCGATCGCGGACGCGGTCAAGGAACACGCGGGCCGGCGCTGCGTGCGATGCGGAACGCCGCACCGCCCCGACATCGGGCGATGCCTGACCGTCCACCACTTCGACGGCAACAAGTCCAACTCAGCGGCTTGGAACCTCATGGCGCTCTGCCAGGCGTGCCACCTGAGCGTTCAGAGCCGCGTGAACCCGCACACGCCGTACATGTTCACGCCGACGCCGTGGTCGATGCCCTACATCGCGGGGTTCTACGTCGCGGGCCACGGCTCGCCGATGCCGGGTTTCAGCGTTGAGCAGTGGCAGCGCGTGTACTTCGAGAACGCCGCCCAGGTGCAGAACGCGGGCCGCTGGCCCGTGTGGGCACCGACACCGCGCGAGCAACGCGGCGAGCGAGAAGTCTACAACGAACGCGCCGAGAACTACTACGCCGCGTGGTTGTTGCAGATGGAGGCCGCCAAGTGAGCGAAGCCAAGCGTTTAAACGGGCAGGCGAAGCGATCGCGGGAAGACTGGTTACACACTGTCGCCGTCCGGCTGAAGACCGGCGCATTCCGCAAAGCGAAGATCAAACTCCCCGACGTGCAGATCAGCGTCGGTTGGCCGCTGGGGCGTCGCGCCGTGCTTCGCAAGGGCGATTCCGGCGTGATCGGCCAGTGCTTCAACGCGAAGCTCGCTGGGGACGCGAAGCCGCACATCTTCATTTCGCCCGTGCTGGACGACTCGATCCAGATCATCGGCGTTCTGGCGCACGAGTTGATTCACGCGGCGATGCCCGACGCCGAACACGGGCCGGAGTTCGCAAAGGCCGCGTACGCAATCGGGTTGACCGGCAAGCCGACCGCGACCAAGGGCGGCGAGGACTTCAACGAGTGGGCCGCGGCGTTGATCCGCGAGATTGGCGAGTTTCCCCATGGCGGGCTCGCGGGCGGCGCGTCAGCGCACACGCCCAGGTCGCAGGGAACGCGGATGGTCAAGTGTGAGTGCTCCAAGTGCGGCTACATCGTGCGCACGACTCAGAAATGGCTCGACGTGGGCTTGCCTCTGTGCCCCGATGGCGACGCGATGCTCACGGACGAGGGCGACGGGGAGGATGAGGAATGATCTCAACCAGCCTGACCGAAACGGAGTGGCTCGACGAGGCCGACGAGCTCGACATGAAAATCGGCGGGCTCGCGCCGTGGTTCGGTGCAAAGCGATTGCCCTCGCTTCAACGCATCATCCTCGCGGAGCTGGGCAAGGGCTCGGGCTTGGTTGAGGGCTGCGGAGGATCTGGAGCGATCACGCTCGCCGCCGAGGCGTGCCGCTTCATGGTCTACAACGACCTGTACGGACCCGTCGTCAACGTCGCGCGCGTCCTGGCGTCGCGGCGCTGGCCGGAGTTGCACGAGCGGCTTGAGCGCACGCTGTCAACGTCCGCGATGTTCATCGAGGCCCGCGACATCTACCGACTCCCGAGCCCGGTTGCGCCAAGCGTCGCGGCCGTCGCCGACGAACACCTCGAAGCGGCGTACTGGTTCATCGTGTTTCACTGGCAGGGCCGCGCGGGCTTCGGCGGAACCAAGTTTTACAACTATCACCCCGCGCGACGCTACACGTTCGAGGGTGGCGGGACCGCGCGTCGGTTCCGATCGGCGGTTGAATCGCTCCCCGCGTGGGCTGAGCGGTTCGCGCAGGTTGAGGTTCGCCAGGAGGACGCGATCGAGTTGTGCGCCAAGACCGCCGACGTCGCCGGGATGCGGCTTTACGTTGACCCGCCCCACATCGAGAAGGGCGCGAAATACGTTCACGACTTCACGCCCGAGCAGCACGCGGCGCTTGCCGCGACGCTCGCGACCAAGCGCAAGTCGCGCGTCGTCGTCAGCTACTACGACCATCCGATCGTGCGTGAGCTGTACCCGGCTTCGCGCTGGACGTGGATTGAGTGCCCGACGACAAAGGGGCTCAACAACCAAGGCTCGCGCGGTCCGCGATCGAAGCCCGGCAAGGCCCCGGAAGTGTTGATCGTCAACGGCCCCAGCTACACGCAGGCGGGCTCGCTCTTCTGACCCCCCCACTCTCGCAAGGACGCGACACATGAGCCAAGCCGACCGTTTCTCTTCAATCCGCTTCCCGCGCCGTCCCGCGGCGTCACCGTTGCCGCTGGGTGAGGCACAGACCGACGCGACGATCGCGGCGATGTTCGCCCTCGCTGACGACGCGCAGCGCACGGGCGGCGTGCGGGCGTTGACCGATCGACTCGCGAGCGTGGTCGGATGCACACCCCGCGCCCCGACTTCGATGAAGCAATGCGTCTTCAACTGGGTAAAAAGCTCGCGGCGCAAGCGGCTCGACCCGGACGGCGTGGAACGCCTCGACCACCCGGATTCGTTGCTCGCGCAGATTGCGCAGAGCGGAGGCCCGATCGCGATCGACTGCAAAAAGACCGCGACGCTCGCGCTGGCGATGCTCCAGGCGGTCGGGTGCGTGCCCGCGCTGGCGGTCATCCGCGCCCCGGGCTCGGACGAATGGCAACACGTTCTCGCCCTGTGGCTCTACGACCGATCCAGCGAGGCCGAGCCCTTCGACCCTCAGGAGACGCACGCGCCCGGCTTGTGGCCCGCAGGAGCGATCGAGCGGGCAAAGCTCTACATCGGAGGTGCGCCGTGAACGCGACGCGTCCGCTGTCCGAATCGCTCATGCTCGAAACGCTCCGGCGCTTGTGCGCCGGCGCGACGTGGACGGGTGGGATTAAACAATTGGCGATCGAGGCCAGATGCTCGGAGAAGACCGCGAGCCGCGCGACGCGACGGTTGATCGAACGCGGGTGCGTGTGGCGATCGCACTTCCGCACCCATCCCGCGCCGACGTGGAGGGTGAGGCAGTGATCGAGAACGACCCAGCCAGCTACGAGCAAGTCCTCGCTTCACTTTGGGGCTTTGTTACAATCGGCCACTTCGTGTGGCTGACGTTTCTCGGCGGACTCGAAGCCACATGGAAGGCAGCGTGCGTCGCGCACGATCTTGTCAGAGAGGCGCGGTCCGATCAACAGAGGGACACTCAATGAAGCCCAGTCGTCTATGCACACTCGCCTTATTGATCGTCCGACGCGCGAGCAAGCCGCGGCCGGGATGCGTCATCGCGAGCGTCATCGACCTTGCCGAACCATCGACCGCAGCACTTGTCCGCGCGACGTGCAGCGAGATTGACCAGGCCATCAGAAAGGCGCGGGCGGCTCAGGGTCAACCGTCGTCGGCTCGGGTTTCCACTTCACCGCGGCGCAGCGGTCAGACTCGCAAAGAACCTCGTTGTCGCGCGGCTTCAAACGACCGATCTCGCCGTATTGCAGCTCCGGCGCGTCGTCCGGGTTCGTGATCGTGTAACCGACCAGCACGTCGGCCCGGTCATACGTCACGCCGCCGCGTGTGCGCCCGCTGGCGTACTTCAACCGCGCGGGCCGCTCCCACGCGCGAAAGTGGCGCGTGATCGTGTCATAGAGCCGCCCGGAGTGAGACTCGCCGACATACAGGACCGTGCCGGCACGCTTGCTCACGAGGACATAGACGCCGCTCGCACGCTTGCCGCGGAGCTTCGCCAGGTGCGGCGCATAGGCGCCGGAGATCCACGCCGGCGAGGGCTTCACGCGATGGCTGGGGGCAAGGGTCATAGCGAACTGAGATAGTCCGTGCTTCCGCCCGCCGTGTTCGTCGTCGAAGTCGCCTGAGCGTTGCCGACGGGCGCGGAGACAACCGCCGTCACCAAGTCGGGCGTCAGTGTCTCGACCCGGAAGGTCTGCGACGGACGGTTGCGCGTGCCGACCAGCCGGACGCGGCCAAGGGCCGTAGAACCGCCTGAGCGACCCGCGACAGCCTCAAAGGCCGCTTGGGCTACCGACGCGGCGAGAGAAGCACCAGGCGAGCCCGAGCCAACGCGGGCGATCGCCGCGGCGACGGCCGCGGCGGGAGAGCTGGTCTGCGTCACTTCGTTCGTGTCGCACGCCCCGCGGCGTCGGTCCTCTTCCGAGCAGGGACGCGGACGGGGCGAGAACAGCAAAGCGGCTGGATTGCTTGACGCGGGTTGCGTCCGGAGGCTCGCGCCCGCACTTGGGGACGCCGACGCCGCCGACGCGCCATAAGCGAACGTAGAGGCTTCTGGCGTGTTGACCGTGCGACGACGACGCCCGAGCATGGAAAACACCACCCCGGCCCCGAGCAAGAGCAGGAGCAAGCCCGCGCGATCGTCGTCCTTGCGGCGGCGCTTCATCGGTTCATGTCTCGGGTCGGCTCGGCGACGCGATGGTGGATCTGGACTGAGAGACAGCCAGCGATGTTGCCTTCGACCAGCGAATCGGCGAGTTGGCGCGAAAAGACCATCGCGACACACAGGCGTTCGTTCTCGCCGACACGCACCACGTCCGGCGCGAAGTTGTCTTTGTACCGCACCTCGCGCACGTTCGCAGCGGTGATCGAGCCTTCGGGAATGTGTTGCGCCGCGATCAAGCTCGGGCCAATGCGGTTTGAGATGTTCGGAGCGTCGTCGGCCAGCGGCGTTTCAAGGATGCCCGGCAACGAGCACGCGGCACGAACCGCCTGCTGATCCGCCGCGTTTGCGCCGGTCAAGCGTTCAAGGTTTTTGCCGACGACAACCCACGCGTTCATGGGCTTGAGCCCGTACGTGTTCGTCGGCGACCATCCCCACGGATCGAACGCGAGCCCTTCATTCCACAGATCGTTAATCAACAAGGGCATGCCCGGATACAGGTTGAACGTCACGCCCGTAACCTGATACTCCGTGCCAGCAGGCGGCGCGTCGAACACGCGCAGCAGTCGCCAGAGAGGCAGCTCGCCGTTGACCGTGCCGCCAAGGCCCGTGAGCGTCCGCATCTCCGCGATCATCGGCGGAGCGGCTTCAGCGGTCAGGTTGAACAGCGGGGAGAGGGCCATGATCGCTCCAAGGGAATCAGACAGGCGTGAAGGACGACGAATGCGAAGCGTCGATCAGACCTTGAACGAGTAGCCGCTCAAAGCGATCTGCATGTCCAGCGGGATTGCGATCGAAGATCGGTTCGCGACGCGGGCGCTGAACTTGACACCGCCGACCATGACAATCGGCACGTCCAACTTCTTGTCGTCGGCGCGACCAAAGTACGCCGGGGCCCAGATCCAGTTGTCATCGTCAAGCTGGTAGCTGCCGAGCTTCAACTTCACTTCGATCGCGTCAAGCGACGGGTTTCGCCCGGCAACGTTCACGCCCGCAACGGCACCCTCGCCGAGCGCGCCGTCGGAGAACCGCGTAACCGGGTGGCGCTTGTTGTAGTTCGCCGCGCCGCCCCCCGAGGTCGTTGCGGCGTTGAGCGAGATTGACGTAGCGACAAACAGCGTGCCCTGAGGGATCGTCAACTCTTGAATCGGAGACTCGGAGTTCGCCACGATGTTGGTGAAATCCAGGTCGTAAATCTTCAGCGGCGAAAACCTGTCTCCAACCACGTCGGCACCGAGCGCTGCCTCAAAGTTGCCGGGGATCTGAGCGATGACGGCAAGATCGTTGATGATGTCGCGAATCTTCATGGGATGCGTCCTTTGGTTGCGTTGGCGAGCGAGGCGGGAAATCTCGCCGCGAGCGTTGGCCCGCGGCGAGGTTGGATTACTGCGGCAGGGTCAGCTTGCGACCCGACAGCGAAACGGTCACGTACACGTCAGCGCCGGTCACGCCGAGCGAGGCCGCAACGGGCATCGCGATCGAGCAGTTGAGGCGCTGGTTCGGCCCGATGATCTTCCACGGGGTGAACCGCCACGCGTTTTCACGCGAGGCAATGCCGTTGCTCGGCAGCGACATGCCCGCGGTCGTTGCGTTCAAGTTGCCATAACCCGTCACGCCGCGGCCCGAGGGGAAGTTGTCGAGGCCGCGAATGTTGTCGATGAACACCTGATTTTGGAGTTTCAGGTTCACCAAGCCGCGCTTGATGAGGAAGTCGTAGATCCCGGTACGCAGCGCCGCGGACGTGCCGCTTGTCGCCGACGCAGGCTCGGTCTGCGCGTCAAGGTCTTCGGCGGTCGTCGAGGTCGTGAGCAGGCCGAAGCGAACGTCAACGCGGAACGCTTCCGCGATGAACATCACGTTGTTTTCCAGGCCTTGCGGCCCGGCCCAGTTGGTGCGGTGATTCAACTGCGTCGAGTTGAAAAACTCCATATTGCCGTTGTTCTGCCAGACAGCGTTGGCGATCAGCTGCGCGGCGTCCTGATAGTCGTGCGGGATCACATTGACGAACGACGGATCGACGTCCACGTCGGCCATCGCCGCCGACCCAGCGGCCGCCATCTCGCGTGAGATTTGGCCAATCTGCATCTGCGTTTCGAACGTGGGGTGAAGGGGAAACGACGTGTAGTTTCTGCGAGTCAACACTTGACCACCGGCCATGGGGAGAGTCCTTTCTCTTGTGTGTGCGTGTGTGCGTGTGAGGGAAACGGAGAGGGGTTACGTGGTTGGCGCGAATCAGCCCGCGGAACTCATGCGGCCTGCTTGGCGGTCACGGACGGCCCAACCGGCGTAGGAACCAAGCTGGCCATTCTGATTACCCGCAAGGGCGAGGACCGTGTTACCGTTCTCGCCAGGAGCGAAGCCCGAGCCGGGGGCCTGATACGCGCCGCCCGAGAGCGAGGGCTGACCCATGTTGTTGCGGATTGCATCGACGATGTACGGGCCGACCAGCTCATAGACCGCCGTGCCGACGCACCCGCCGAAGTGGCCCATCGCGAACGAGCGGGACCAGCGCTTGGTTCCCCAGTACCCGATGCCGCCGATGATGACTTGCGTCGCGGGACGGAAGATGCGGTTTTGGGTCATCTCCGGAGGGAGTTGGTTGGCGAGCAGATCGACGCCGACCGTCGATGCGACGATGCCCGTCGCCGCGCCCGCACCGAGCATGACCGGCGACTCCGGCGTGAACTTCGAGAGGAAGCCACCACCGCCGCCGCCGCCGCGAAGGGCGAGGAAGCCACCGGGTGAACGACGACGACGCTTGCCGCTGCTCTTACGCCGCGCGGCCTTCTTCTGCTTCTTGGCCACGTTCGGCCCTTTCTGAGTCGCGGGCGGCGAAGGCTTACGCGCCTTCGGACGCCGCGGGGGGTTGCTGAATCGCCGCTTGGCCTTGCGCTTGGCGCGCTTCTGAGCCTTGCGCTTGGACTTGGGCGGGTTGATGAGCAGAGTGAGCGGTTCCATGAGCGATCAATCTCCGATGTACGGGCGCTTGTTGCGAGTGACCATGCGGGGGACGCGGATCATCACAAACGCTTTCCCGCCGATCGTGGTGAAGTACGTGGGGGCTGAGCGTTTAAACGTGTGGCGATACCGCTGCTTGTCGCCCGCGTGCGTGTAGCGGATCTCTGCCGCGAGCCCGAGCGGCGCGAGATACAGCTTGCCCAACTGGTCTTGCACGGTGCGCGTGCGCCCAAGCCGAGCCGCCGCGATCGGCTTCTCTGCGACGCGGCGCGACTTGCCGGGCTTGCGGGCCTTCTTCACTTGGCACCTCGTTTCGTGAACGCCTGGACAACGAGGAAGCCCAGCACGCCGACGACGGCGACCGTCGCGATCGAGCCCGCGGCTTTGGCCGCGGCGTCGGCGAGTTGCCCAATGCCGCTTTCCTCTTGCGAGAACGTGCGCGGGCGGATCGGGTCTTGACCAGCAGCGATGCGTTGGGCGTTACGCTGACGCACAGCCTCGATGAAGTTGTCCTCTTCGAGAATGGCCGCGCGGATTCGGACAGCGCCGAGGGCGAGTTTCGGCAGGATGTCGCCCATCGCGACGATGACGAAGTAGCAGAACACGAGGAACAGGCCGACCGCGACCACAACTGCCGCCGCGACAATGAGAGCCGGCACAGCTCCCAACCCTCTGTCACGAGGATCAGTGACCGGGAGCGATGACGCACGCTGCATCACACGGAAGGCCGTGTCAGCGGGCAACCGCCCACGTGACACCTGATAGTCGATCTCATCCATGATCGCTTGAGTCAGACGATCGTAAAGCGGCTCGGCCTCGCTCTGCCAAGCACGCAGTTCATCAAGGGCGACTCGCGCGTTGTATTCCCACCCGGTTGGTACGAACGCTTGAAGCTCGGGCGTCAGGCTTGCGAGCGCTTCTTCAAGCCGTTCGGCGCGTCGCCGCGCAGAGTAAATCTGACTCTCGAACCGCTGCGCGTCGATCGCCAACTCTTGCTTTTTCCGGTCGGACGTGATCTGCCACGCCGCATATTCAACCCAACCCCGCGACGCATCCGCAAAGTCCCACGCCCCAAGTTGCCTACGGTTGGTTTTCATACGGCGAATCTCACAGTGCGGATTGGCGAAGACAAGGCGGGAGGCAACATGGAAAATCTGCATCAACTGGCCGGAATCGCGATGATCTGCACAACCGTGTTGGTTGTCGCATTTCTCGCGTTCTTGGCGTACTACGCCAAGGTCGCACACGCGAGCAAATCAGCCCAGCGCAACAGCAGCCAGCCCCAGCAGCCCCAGCAGAATGAGCCCACCTCGACCGGAGGCGGCGGACGTTGACGGAGTGCCGCGCTTGACAGCAGCGGCGGACGACGACGACGCGGGCGACAGAGTCGCAGGCGTCGCGCTGGAGCGCGCAGGAGTGAACGCGCTCACGAAGCTCGACCCGAAACCCGCGCCGCTGTCAGAAGTCGCGGACGGCACCGAAGCCGGTGCGCTTGCCGCCGAAGACGCGGACGCGGAAGACGGGGTGGAGTCTGACACGGCAGCCGGACGGGGCGCGGTCACCGCGGCATAGGCCGCGCGTGCGTAGCCCTCAGCGCCCTCAGGGACGTTTGCGTTGACGATGGCCCCTTCGGTGCGGATCGCCGCTTCGTTGAGCAGGCGAAGGCGAGGACGCAGCCCAGCAGCGGCCACAGCATCACGCGCGGCGGCGTCGGTGAAGTTCACCGGGACCGGCAAGTTGCCCGCCGCGCGATCGGCCCGCGCGAGGACTTCGGGGCTCGGATCGACGAGCGGCCCTTGCACGTACACGGGGACGCGATCGAGGAACGCCTGATAGGCAACCGCATCGTTCCGGTATTGCGGCTGGTTCAGATCGGGCGGGGTCAGCGCGTCGTAGTTGTCGCCCGCGCCGCGCGTCGCCAGCTCCACGCGCTTCGCCTCAAACATCTGGATTGCCTTCGTCCGCCGACCCTGAGCCGTCGCGTAGCTGGCCGGGGGCCAGAACGACGCGGGGTAGTCGATGAAGACGCCGGGGTTCTGCGTCATGGAGACGCGAACGCCTTGCTCGGTGCGCATCGAAGTACGCGAGCCGCCCGTCTCCGGGTTGTAGTTCGGGTCGATGACCTCGTGCGTGACAACGACCGGAGCCACGCTCAGCGTCCACTCGGGCGGATAGGGCGAGATCAACGGGTCGATGATCTGGTTCGAGCCGTACACCGCATTCCCCAGGCCGCGTGACTGGCACCCGCACCCGAGGCCCGACAGACCGCGACGCACACCGCGCCGGCTCGGGCCGGTGCGGTTCGTCTCAGTCTTGCGGGCGGGTGCGTACATGCTTGTCCAGGCGGGGCGTGCGGGGTGCGGGGTGAAAACGTGCGTGCGCTAACTTGCGCGTCTGAAGGCCAGAACGGCGAGGCCGACAAGGCCCGCGGGGACGACCCATGCGGGCAAGCCGCCACCACTGCTGCTGGCGCTTCCTTGCGCCCGCGTCGCGGCCTGCGATTGCTCGGCGAACAGCAGTTGACGCGCGGCGGCAGCGGCGGCGGCTTGCTGCGTGCTCGCGTTGTAATCGTGCTGGGGGAGATTGGGCTCATTGCCGAGGATCGAGCCGAGAACACCGGACAGCGGGCCGGACCCAAGCACGTTCAACACCGAGCCGAGCGACCCCGAGATACTGCCGATGGGTCCGGCGATGCCGCCGATCGCGCCGGAGATGCCGCCGATCAACGACAGCGGGTCGAAGAACCCGAGGCCGCGTGAGGAGCGCACGTCGTTCGCCGTGTTGGCGATGGCGCGGACGCGATCAGCCAGCGGGGCGAGCCTGCCGTCGAAGTTGCCCTTGCTCAGCACATCGAACGCCGCGGCGTACTTGGCGAGCGTGTCATTGTCCAGCATCGCCAAGGCACTGCGGAGCTTCGCGTCGTCGCCCGCGACGAAGATGAGCCCGAGCAGGCGGCGAGCTTCGGGCGCGAGCTTGCGCCCGGCGCGAGCGAACACGGCATCGAGATCGAGGGTCGGTGCGTTCATTACTTCTCCGGGGCTTTGAGGCTGACGCCGTGCTTCGCAAGCAACTCGCGGAGTTCGTTGACGCCGACGTTCTGAAGCAACTGGACTTCCTTCAGCAGTTGCGACGTGGCGTTGAGGATCTCGGCGAGCGTGATGAGCTTCACGATGGTCGCGCCCATGATCCAGCGGGTTGCGGCGAGGATGACCACGAAGCAGATCACGCCAAAGCCAAAGTCGCCGTAGCGGGCGAGGACGCTTGCAAAGGCGCTCATCTCCGCGGGCGTTTGTGCAAGCGTGGTCAGGAGGCTCATGGGTGGCTCGCGGGGTGAAAAGTGAGAGCTGGTGTTGTGAGCGTGAAGCATCGAGCCCGCGACACGCGCGGGCAATGCGTTACGGACACGCTGTCCGTAATCTCTTCAGATCAGGGCGTCGGGTAGAGCTTCTTCAGGAGGTCGATCGCGGCGGTGATGGCTTTGAAGCCTTCCTTGCCAAGACCCGCTTGCTCAGTCGCGTACTTCTCGTACGCGGCGCGCTGGTCAGCCGACCATGCGCTCCACGCTGGCGTCATGGCCGCAACGACGACCGCGACCGACTCATTCGCTTTCGCGGCGTCGGAGCCGATCTCAAGCCCCGTCACTGTGACGGTGCCATCCGGCTTGACTTCGAAGTTCTGAGCCTTGACGGAAAACACGGTTGAAGTGCGCAAGCCCGCCCACTGCCCGTTGGTCGCAAACGCGCCCTCGTGACTCGCGCCGTTGCCAACCGAATCGACGAACGGGACCATGACGGTCGCTTTGGTGCCGTCCGCGTTCGTAATGACCACTGGCTGGGCTGAAAGCCGAGACGAGAAGTTGGGGCCTACGCCGTCAACCGTGACGGTTCGCTTTCCTGTCTTTGTCACTTCGCCGTTGGTGATTTCATCACCGCCAATGGCCGTGACGACCTTGTTCGGAGCCTTCGTCGAAGTAAACACCTTGCCATCGTCCTGGCTCACCTCGTTCTCACGAGGCGGCGGGCTGACGCAGCCGCCCACCAGCGTGAAGCTGGCGAAGCTGGCAGCCAGAATGAACAGAGCGCTTACGGCACGAAGACGGGCAAGACGGGTGGTTTGGGTTTTCATGCCCGAACCATCAACTTCACCCGGTCACATGGCAACGGCTTACGGACATCCTGTCCGTAATCTCTTGGACCCGAACGCCAAAAGAAACGGCCCGCCAAGTTACCATGCCAGGCGGGCCGTTCCGTGTGCCCCGGTCAAGCGGGGTGATATTTTGTGTTGACAACCGCTGATCTGCGACGATAGTCTATGTCACCATGCCAGCCGGTCAAGGATTCGACCCACAGCATATCGGGCAAACAAGCCCCGAGGCTCCAACATCCGGGGCCAAATCACTCGGCGACCTTGCCGTCTCGCTTTCGCCCCGAGCCCTTCAGGTGTACGCACTGATGACAGATTGGGCCGACGCAACCGGCACATACACCGGGGGGCTGATGCGCGTCGCGGAGCGGCTTGGCATCAGCCGCGGCACGCTTTCCCTAACGCTGCATGAGGCGGGTGGGCTGATTTCGAGCGGGCTGATTCGCGTGCTCGACGGAGTGGGTCGGTCCCCCAACTACGCCGTTAGACATCGCTTCGCGCTCCACCCGATCGCCCCGGGTGCATGTTATGTAAAACACACGAGGTTTGGCATTCAAGGTGGGTGCAAAACCTGGGCGGGTGGGCCACTCGGCCATTGGATCGCGTGCGCGGCGCTGTCGGAGCCGCGGGCGCCAGCACGCGGACGGCGATGCCACGGCCAGTCGAACGCTCAGGAAGCGGCGCACGTTTCTCGTGTCGTGTGAGTCGCGCTCGTCGCACTGGCCACATGGATCGCCTCTGTCGCGCCGGCGTGGCCCGGTCCGCGTGCTGGTGCCCACGGCTCCGACCATCACATGGGCCACTACGCTTGGGCATGGTGAGCTTTACTGCGTGCGGTGTTGTTGCGATGGTCCTAAGTCAGCCGGCGGCGACGCCAGCGGCCGGCACGGTGCCAGCTTCACCCGGTTCAACCAGTTCAACCGGCGGGTCGGCGGCTCCGGCGGCTCCGGCGGCTCCGGCGGCTCCGGCGGCACCCGCGCCTGCGGCGGCCGAGGTGCTCGATTGGCGCACGCTCGAAGCCCCCTATTTGACGCGGTATGTTCAGCTCACGAAACCCGAGGATTTCAGCCGCGCTGGCGAGGCGTACTTTGACCATCAGAAGCCCGCGCGGTGGGTTGTGTTCCAGGCGATCCCGCGGCCCGCGCCGGGTCAGGCTCCCGACACGAACTACGGGATGTACATCGCGAAGCTCGCTCGCGACGCGGCGGGAGTCGTGACCGGCATCGAAACGCCGACGCTGATTTCAGCGCCCGGGTCATACAACACCTGCGGGTGGTTCCATCCGACGAGATCCGGTGTGATCACATGGGGTTCGACAATGGTTGCCCCGACGATGACCGATGCGCCCGGGTACAGCAGAGATCGGCGGCGTTACTCGTGGCAGTTCCCGCCGGAGACACAGGTTGTCTCTGAGAGTCAGCCGGAGTGCCTCGCTGACACGCTTTATGCGATCCGTCTTGAGTCTGATAAGCGTTGGGCTCGCGAGCATCCGGGGGAACCACCACAGCAGCCCTCGATGGGTGCATTGAACCCAAATCGAGCGCTCGTGGGGTTCGAGCCCGGCCCGCTCTTCTCCCGCCCCGGCTACGACGCCGAGGGTTCGTTCAGCGCCGACGGCCGGTTCTATCTCTACACGCATGTGGACCCGGCGAACAACGACCCGAATCTTTGGATCTTCGACACCACGACCAAGTCGCACACGCCGATCGTCACCGCGCGCGGCTATGACGGCGGGCCGTTCTTTCACCCGGACTTTCCGAACACGCCGTGGATTTGTTACCGCTCGGATCGTCGCGGCGACAACAACCTGCAGCTCTTCATCGGCGAGATCGCGATGGGCAACGATGGCGACCCGAGCGTGCCCATCGGGCTGGCTCGCGAGATACAGGTGACCGATGACGAGGGCATCGTCAACTGGTGCCCGTTCTGGCACCCCACCGGCGTCTACCTGGTGTTCGCAAGCTCCGCGGTTTCGCACGCGAACTACGAGGTCTTCGCGATCAAGGTCGATCGAGGGACCGTCGCGCCGCGGCCCGCCGCGCCGGGCGCGAAGCCGGAGGAAGGCGCGAGCACGCAGGTCCCCGCGACGATGGTGCCAGTGAGCGAGTGGCCGCGCGTGCGCGTCACCAGCGCCACCGGCTTCGACGGCCTGCCCGCGTTCAGTGCTGATGGCGGGCTCATGATGTGGACCAGCCAGCGCGGGCCGATGATCGCTGGCGAGCAGCGCCCGAGTTCGCAGCTTTGGATCGCGGAGGTTGTTGGCGAGCCGGCGTGGAACGCGGCGCGATCCGGAGCAACCGGCGCGCCCGTTGTCACCCCGGCTGCGCCCAAGCCGTGAACGCCGGGTCGCCGGCACGCAAGGCCAGCCGCGAACGCATCGTCCCGCTCCTTTTCGCGTTCACGTTCATGTTTGCGTTATCATTCGCAGGCCTGTCCCGGTAGCTCAGCTGGATAGAGCAGCCGCCTTCTAAGCGGCAGGTCGTGCGTTCGAGTCGCACCCGGGACGTTTGAGTTCGAGAATGAATAGTGACGTTGCTGCGGACTCTGACGCAGTTGGGCTCACGAAGCCTGCATATTCGTGCTCTCGCTCGGGGCTCTGACGAGTGCCACCCCGTGCTTGCGCACGGGGCTCACTTGATCCCTTTCCCCCCACCCCCCCACCCCAC
>VYLL01000249.1_pt1 | contig 17215 bp, 13 predicted proteins | sample 5114301 | NCBI WGS metagenome assembly VYLL01 (sample SAMN12291809, study PRJNA351875) | freshwater metagenome | isolation source: freshwater lake | place: USA: Michigan, MSU2 Lake | collected 2011-08-16 | reverse complement strand
GGGCGGTCTGGACCGGGCGGGGTCCGAGCGGCTCGCCCGCCGGGATCAGTCCTTCGCCTGTCGCCGGCACGGACGGCAGTGGCGCGACCGGCCGCATCGCGGCGTTGCCGAGGTAGGGATCGCCGGTCTGGACGGCGAGTTGCGTGCCATCGGCAGGCACAGTGCCAAAATTGACCGCGTGCGCGCGCTCGGCCGCGTTGAGCGTCGCGAGACGCGCGAGCAGCGGCGCCATCGCGCTCGCCATCGCAGGCACCATCAGCTGGCGCGCGACACCATTCGCGCCGGGCACATCGCCGGTCATCGCCAAGATGAACGCGCGCGCACGCCACGCGCCCTGATCCTGCTTGCGGAGCAACGGGTCGAGCTTGTCGAGCGCAGCCTTGCGGTCGCCCGCGATGCCCAGCGACAGGGCGTGTCGCCGCAAAAGCTCGTCGTCGGTGCCGCGGGTCGCCGCGAGCGCATAGTCCCGCTGCGCGCGCCGGTAGTCGCCGCGCAGGTCGTAAGCGAGCCCCCGGTCGCGTGCGAGCGCGGCCTCAGGCACGCCCATCGCCACAGCTTCGGCAAACAGCCGCAGCGCATCGTCGGGCTTTTCGATCATGACAAGCGACGACCCGAGGCCCGCCTTCACACGCCCGTCGTTCGGAGCGACTTCCTCTGCCCGCGCGTAGAACCCCAGCGCGGCATTGGGATCGCCGACGTCGAGCGCCGCCTGCCCCGCGCCGAGCAGCGACGAAAGGTCGCGGGGCGATCCGGCGAGCACACGAATGTAGCGCCCGAGCCGCTCCACCGGATCGTTCGCGTCGGGGATCGGCTGAATGGTACGGATGCCAGGCGCCGACTGGGCGGCGAGCGGGGCCGAAAGTGCCACCGCCGCCACCGATCCCGCCAGAATGTAAACTCTCATGTCGATGCGTCGCTAACCTTGGCGCACCCGGTTAGGCAAGCGCGGCTGACACACCCGTGAACGAAATACGGCGAGGCGTGGCGCTACTGGTTCCCTTGCCGGTTGAGGAAGCGCGGGATGTCGAGCGGGTCGCTCTTCGTCTCGGTCTCCTCGGGCTTGATCGTCGTGCGCGCGATGTTCGACATGCGCTCGAAGAGCGTCGTGCCTGCCGACGGCGCGGCCTCTGCCTTCGCGTCCGAATCGGGCGCAAGCCAGCGGCTGCCGCTTTTCGCGACCGGCTCGGGCTGGATCGCCTGGTCGAGCAGCAGTTCGTCCCCATCGTCCTGCGCGACCGGCTCGTGGGCGACCGCATCATCCTCGAAACGCATCGGCGCGGCGTCAGCGACCGGCTCGGGCTTGGCCTCGACCTCAGGCGCAGCTTCCACGTCCGACTCTGGCGCTTCGAGCACCATAGCGGGTGCCTGCTCGGCGACCGGCGCAGCCGCGATGACCGGCGGCGCCTTGGGCTTCAGGCCCGGAAAGGCAAACACCTTGGCGGGTTCGGGCGCAACCGAGGCATCGGCTTCGATTCCGGTGGCCACGACCGACACGCGGATCTTGCCCTCCAGCTTGTCGTTGAACGCCGATCCCCAGATGATGTTCGCGTCCGGGTCGACCAGTTCCTTGATATGGCTGGCAGCCTCGTCGACTTCCATCAGGCGCATGTCCTCGCCGCCGACGATCGACACGATCACGCCCTTCGCGCCCTTCAGCGACACGCCGTCGAGCAGCGGGTTGGCGATCGCCTTCTCCGCCGCCTCGATCGCTCGGTTGTCGCCCGACGCTTCGCCGGTGCCCATCATCGCCTTGCCCATCTCGCCCATCACCGAACGCACGTCGGCGAAGTCGAGGTTGATGAGGCCGGGCATGATCATGAGGTCGGTGATGCCGCGCACGCCCTGCTGCAGCACCTCGTCCGCCATCGCGAACGCTTCCTTGAAGGTCGTCGACGGGTTGGCGATCAGGAACAGGTTCTGGTTTGGAATGACGATCAACGTATCGACGTGCTTCTGCAGCTCGGAAATACCCGCCTCGGCCGACTTCATGCGGCGCGAGCCTTCGAAGCTGAACGGCTTCGTCACGACGCCGACGGTCAGGATGCCGCGGTCGCGCGCGGCCTTGGCAATCACCGGGGCTGCACCGGTGCCGGTACCGCCGCCCATGCCGGCCGCGATGAAGCACATGTGCGCGCCGTCCAGCGCCTTTTCGACGTCGACGATCGTCTCTTCGGCCGCCGCCTTGCCGATCTCGGGCCGCGAGCCTGCGCCCAGCCCCTGGGTGATCTTGAGGCCGAGCTGGATACGCCGTTCGGCGGCGCTGGTGTTGAGCGCCTGCGCGTCGGTGTTCGCGACGATGAAGTCGACGCCCTGGACGTTCGCGGCGATCATGTTCGCGATCGCATTGCCGCCCGCCCCGCCAACGCCGATCACGCTGATCCGCGGACGAAGCTCGTCAACCTCGGGTGTCATGAATTCGATGCTCATGCCTCAACTCCCCTTACATCTTGCGGACGCGCTGCCGATAAACCCCAAAGTATTGTATGCCGCGTCCCGGGGTGCAACGCGATAGAAAAGTTAACCAGCAGACAAAATTTTTCAGTAGCCATAACGAAACGCCGACATCAGCCGTTTCACGAGACCGCCGCCCGCCGCGCGCGCGACAACCTGGTCGGTTGCGACGCTCCTCAGGTCGAGCGGATCGCTTGCGGCATAGTGCACGAGCCCGGCAAGCGTCGCAAAGCCGGTGCCGCTGTGCGCTTCGGGCAGGCCGTTCAGTCCGCGCGGCCGGCCGAGCCGCACCGCCCGCCCCAAGGCGCCCTGCATGTAGTCGGCGAGCCCCTTCAGCTCCGAACCGCCGCCGGTAATGACCACCTGGCGCCCGACTGGCCCCGAGAACCCGAGGTCCTTCAGCGCCTTCGAGATCTCACCGACGAGGTGATCGAGCCGCTGGCGGATGACCGCGATCAGCTGCGCGCGCGTGATCCGCCCGGCTTCGCCCGCGTCTTCCTCGCTCGACATCGGCGCGACCTCGATCATGTCGTGGTTGTCGCGCGGGGATGCGGTCGCGGATCCGAAGAAGCATTTCATCCGCTCGGCCTGCTTGCGGCTGGTGCCGAAGGCGCTGGCAATGTCGTCGGTGATGTCGCTCGATCCGAACGGGATGCTCGCAAGACCCACGAGCATGCCACCCGCGAACAGCGACACGTTGGTCAGCCCCGCGCCGATTTCGACGAGCGCGACGCCCAGCTCGCGCTCCTCTTCGCTGAGGCACGCCATTCCCGTCGCGACCGGCGAGGCGATGATCGACTTCACCTCGAGATGCGCCGACCGCACGCACAGGTCGAGGTTGCGGACCGGCGAACCGTCGGCTGCGACAACATGGATGTCGACGCCGAGCGTGTCTGCGTGGAGTCCCAGCGGCTTCTTCACGCCCTTGAGGCCGTCAAGCGTATAGAGCGTCGGCTGCGCGTGCAGGACCATCCGTCCGTCGGGGTCGATCGCTTCGCGCCCATGCGCAAGCAGGCTGTCGATGTCCTCCTGCTCAACCCGGTGCCCGCCGAGTTCGACCTCGACCGACGCGAGGTTCGAAACCAGCCCGCCTGCCGAGAAGCTGACCCACACATCCTCGATGTTCGTTCCCGCGATGCGCTCCGCCTGCTCGACCGCCTCGCGGATCGAGCGTTCGGTCGCGTCCATGTCGGCGATATAGCCGCGCGTCACGCCCTTGCTCTCGCGCTGGCCGGTGCCGAGCACGTTCAGCTCGCCGCCGTCGCCGCGTTCGGCGATCAGCGCGGACACTTTCCACGATCCGATGTCGAGCGCGGTAATCAGACGGTCAGGACGGGGTGCGGGCATCGTTGGTCCTTCTTCAGGTCGCAAGGGCGGGGTCGAGGGGTTTGGACGGCTTCGGCGACGGCTTGTCCGCAGGCTTTGCCTCCGGCCTCTTCGGGCGCGGCAGGACGGCCATCTGCTCGGGGATCCGCAGATCGAAGCGCGCCATGTCCTTGCCGAGCAAACGCTGAGCGGCGTCGAGCTCGGCGAAGCGCTTGAGCGCCGCTGCCGCTTCCGCCTCGCCTTCGGGGAGCAGCAGCGTCTCTCCCGACTGGAACTTCAGGTCCCAGCGCCGGTCGCCGACCCAGACCGCGCCATCGAGCACGGGCTTCAGTCGCGGCGCGACGGCCATCAGGTTCGTCAGCGCGGTCGCCTGCACGTTCGCATCGGGACCGATGACGAGCGGCAGGTTCGGCATCTTGTTGAGGTCGACCGCCTCGAGAACCACGCCCGTCGCGTCGATCAGGTGGAGTTGCTGCGCGTGCTGCCAGACCGCGGCGGGCTTGCGCTCGACGATCTCGATCGCCAGCGTGTCGGGAAAGCGGCGCGAGACGCGCGCATCGCTCACCCAGCCGTATTGCAGCAGCCGCTGGCGCACGCTCTCCAGATCGACGAGTGGCAGCGCGGTCGATTGCTGATCGAGCGCGACCGCGTACACGCTCATCCGGTCCATCCGTTCGATACCGGTGATATCGATGTGCTTGACGGCATAGCCTGCGCGACCGATCGCCTCCCCGGTCGCCAGCCCGACGCGACGCGGCACGTCGAGCATCAGCGCGACCGCGATCAGCCCCGCACAGACGATGCCCACGATCAGCACCGTCATCGCGCGCTCGACATCGCGCGCACGGATTGGCAGCGCGGCGAGCAGGCGGACGGCAAGCGGCGGGCCGCTCGGCTTCTTCACGACCTTGGCAGGCCTGCGCTTGACGGGCGCGCCCCGACGGATGGCGGCAGCGGTCATCGCGGGTCTCCGTCATGCCGCGCCTCGGCGAGGATCGCGGCGACCAGGTGTTCGTAGGACATGCCGATGTGGCGCGTCTGTTCGGGCACGAGGCTCAGCGGCGTCATGCCGGGCTGGGTATTGACCTCGAGCAGGTAGAGTCCCTCGACGCCCTTTTCGTCGTCCCAGCGGAAGTCCGACCGCGACGTGCCGCGGCAGCCGAGCGCGCGGTGCGCCTTGAGCGCCATGTCAAGGCACGCATCGCGGATCAGGTCGGGGACGTTCGCAGGGCAGATGTGCTCGGTCAGCCCGTCAGTGTACTTCGCGTCATAATCGTAGAAGCCGCTCTTGGGCTTCAATTCGGTCACCGCGAGTGCGCGGTCTCCCAATACGGCGGTTGTCAGTTCGCGTCCGCGGATGAAGGGCTCGGCGAGCAGTTCGTCGAACTCGTGCCACGGCCCCTTTACCTCACGCCCGATCGGATCGCCGTAATTGCCCTGCGCGGTCACGATCGCGACGCCGACCGACGAGCCTTCGTTGACGGGTTTCAACACATAGGGGCGCGGCAACGGATCGCCGAGGTAGAGGCTTTCGGACTTCACGACATGGCCGCCGGGCATGCGGATGCCGTGCGGAACCAATGCGGCCTTGGTTAGCTGCTTGTCGATCGCGATCACCGACGTCGCGAGGCCGGAGTGGGTGTAGGCGATGCCCATCAGGTCGAGCATGCCCTGCACCGACCCGTCCTCGCCGGGCGTGCCATGCAGCGCGTTGAACACAATGTCGGGCTTCAGGTCCGCAAGCTTTGTGGCGACGTCGCGGTCCATGTCGAGCGCGACCGTTTCGTGTCCCAGAGCGCGACACGCATCGGCTACGCCTGCGCCGGTAATGAGCGACACTTCGCGCTCGGCCGACCAGCCACCCATGAGAACGACGACCTTCATGGCCGCCCGACCCTTTGGATTTCCCACTCCAGCTCGACGCCCGACTGCGCCTTCACGCGTGCGCGAACTTCTTCGCCCAGCGCCTCGATGTCGGCACTCGTCGCGTCACCAGTGTTGATCAGGAAATTGGTGTGCTTCTCGCTCACCTGCGCCCCACCGCGCCTGAGCCCGCGGCAGCCAGCCGCGTCGACGAGCCGCCAAGCCTTGTCGCCATCGGGATTCTTGAACGTCGAGCCCCCGGTCTTCGAACGCAGCGGTTGCGACGCCTCGCGCGCGGCGGCGATGCGGTCCATTTCTGCCTGGATCGCCGCCGGTTCGGCCGGGTCGCCGCGAAAGGTTGCCGACACGACGACCGCGCCCTCGGGCAGTTCGGAGTGGCGGTAGGTATAGCCGAGCGCCTCGACCGGCACCGTCATCAATTCGCCCGAGCGCAGCACGACGTCGCACGCGACCAGCACATCCTTGACCTCGCGTCCATAGGCGCCGCCGTTCATGCGAACGAAGCCGCCCACTGTGCCAGGGATCGAGCGGAGGAACTCGACCCCACCGATACCCGCATCGCGCGCAGTGCTCGACACGAGAATGCCCGACGCACCGCCGCCGCACTTCAGTGTCGTCGCGTCGAGACGCTCGACCTTGGCGAACGCCTTGCCGAGCCGCACGACGACGCCCGGCACGCCGCCATCGCGGACGATGAGGTTTGAGCCCAGCCCAAGCGCCATCACCGGCGTCGCGGGGTCGAGCGCGGCGAGGAAAGCCTGCAGGTCGGCCACATCCGCGGGTTCGAACAGAGTCGCCGCCACGCCGCCCGCCTTGAACCACACCAGTGGCGCAAGCGGCGCCTCGTGCGTCAATCGCCCACGCACCGGCGGCATGGCGAGACAGACGCTCACGCCCGCACTCCCTCGATCGCCGTAGCCAGGCCTGCCGCCCATTTGGTGACGTCGCCCGCGCCCAGGCACACGACCATGTCGCCGACCTGCGTCTCCTCTGCGAGCACGCGCGCAAGGTCGTCCGCGTCGGCAACCGTTGCCGCCGCCCGATGCCCGCGCGCCTTCAGCCGCTCGACCAGCGCTTCGGCGGACACCCCCTCGACCGCCGCTTCGCCCGCCGCATAGACCGGCGTCACATAGACAGCATCTGCGTCGTTGAACGCCTGCGCGAACTCATCCATGAGATTGCCGAGGCGCGAGTAGCGGTGCGGCTGGCAGACGGCGATGACGCGGCCCTGGGCACCCTCACGCGCAGCGGAGAGGACGGCGCGGATCTCGACCGGGTGGTGGCCATAGTCGTCGATGATCGTGACGCCGCCCGTTTCGCCGACTTTGGTAAAGCGCCGTTTGACGCCACCGAACCCGGCAAACCCCTTCGCGATCGTCGTGTCGTCGATCCCGAGCTCGATCGCGACGGCAATCGCCGCGAGCGCGTTCTGGACGTTGTGCCGCCCCGCCATCGGCAGGACGATGTGCTCGATGCTCCGGACCGACCCGTCGCGTGAACGGATGAGCGCCTCGAACCGGTTGCTGCCGCCCTCCGGCACCACATTCACCCCGCGCACATCGGCCTGCGCCGAGAAGCCATAGGTGACGATCCGCCGGTCGCGCACGCGCGGAAGCAGCGCCTGCACCTCCGGATGGTCGAGGCACAGGATCGCCGCGCCGTAGAACGGCACGTTCTCGACGAACTCGACGAACGCATCCTTGACCGCGTCGAAGCTCCCGTAATGGTCGAGATGCTCGGGATCGATGTTGGTCACGACCGCGATTGTCCCGTCCAGCCGAAGGAAGCTGCCGTCGCTCTCGTCGGCCTCGACAACCATCCAGTCGCTCGCACCCAGCCGCGCATTGCTCCCGTAGGAATTGATGATGCCGCCGTTGATGACGGTCGGATCGACCCCGCCCGCGTCGAGCATCGCCGCAATCATGCTCGTCGTGGTGGTCTTGCCGTGCGTGCCCGCGACCGCGACGGTCGATTTGAGCCGCATCAGTTCCGCGAGCATCTCCGCGCGGCGCACGACGGGTACGCGGTTGGCATAGGCCGCCGAGACCTCTGGATTGTCGCGGCGGATCGCCGTCGAGGTCACGACCACTGCCGCGTCGCCGAGGTTGTCCTCGTTGTGGCCGATGGCGACCGGGATGCCGCGCCCGCGCAACCCCTCGACGACATAGCTGTCGGCGACATCGCTGCCCTGCACGCGGTAGCCGAGATTGTGCATCACCTCGGCAATGCCCGACATGCCGATGCCGCCGATGCCGACGAAGTGGATCGTGCCGATGTCGGTCGCGACCCCCTTCATTGCGCGAACGCCGGATTGAGCTCGAGCGGGTTCGGCCCGTCGACAGCCGGGCCGATCCGCTCGATCAAATCGGCGAGGTCGCGCGTCGCATTGGGTCGCCCGCAGGTGAGCGCGCGCCGTGCCGCATTCGCCAGCGCCTGCCCGTCGAGGCCGAGTTTCTGCATCTGCTTGGCAAGCTCCACGGGGGTGAACTGGTCCTCGGGGATCATCCGCGCACCGCCCGCCGCGACCATTTCGCGCGTGTTGACGGTCTGGTGATCGTCGGTCGCGGACGGCAGCGGCACGAGGATCGCCGGACGCCCTGCCGCGGTCAGCTCGGCGATCGTCGACGCGCCCGCGCGCCCGATCACGAGATGCGCCCAGGCCAGTCGCTCGGGCAGGTCGGTCAGGTACGTCTGCACGTCTGCCGGGATGCCATGTTCGGCATAGGCCGCACGCACGCGCTCGACGTCCTCGGGGCGCGCCTGCTGCACCACCTGCAAGCGGCGGCGCAGCGCGACCGGAAGCATCGCGAGCCCGTCGGGCACGACGCGCGACATGATGCCCGCACCCTGGCTGCCGCCGGTCACGAGAATGCGCAGGATGCCGTTGTCGTCGAGCGGCGGATACTCCTGATTGCCGAGCATGCGGACGTCCTCGCGCACCGGATTGCCGACAAGGTGCGTCCACTCGCGGTGCCGGGGTTTGAGGCGTTCGGTCTCCGGGTAGCTCGTCGCGATGATGTCGACCTTGCCGGCGACCAGCCGGTTGACGCGGCCGAGCACGGCGTTCTGCTCGTGCACCGCCGTCGCCACGCCTTCGGCAAACGCGCCGAGCAGCGCAGGGAACGCCGTATAGCCACCGAAGCCCACGACGACCGACGGCTCGAAGCTGCGATACAGCGCGCGGGCCATGCTGCGGCCCTGCAGGATCGCGCGCAAGCCCCCCGGCCAGCTCGTCGGCTTTCCCGTGATGCGCCCGGCGGGAAGGATGTGCGTCTGCACGCCGTCGAACAGTCCCGGGATCTTCGCCCCGCGCGCGTCGGTGACGAGCGCGACATGATGCCCGCGCTCCATGAGCTCGGCGGCAAGCGCGTGCGCCGGGACCATGTGCCCGCCGGTCCCGCCTGCGGCGAGGACGAAGTGCTTGGTGATGGTCACGCGCCTGCCCCGATCACTTGGCATTCCATTTCACGACGTAGGGACTGCGCTTCAGATACGGGTTCCGCCGCGTGAAGGCGAGCAGCAGGCCGAAGCCGAAGCACAGCGCGATCAGCGACGATCCGCCATAGCTGATGAACGGCAGCGTCATCCCCTTCGACGGCGCAAGGCCCGTGTTGACCGCCATGTTGATGAACGCCTGAACCGCGAGCTGGATCGTCAGGCCCGCGCTTGCGAGCACATAGAAGGGCTCGTCCTCATCGAGCAGCTTCACGAACACGCGCACGACGATGGCAGTGAACAGGATCGCGATCCCCATACACGCAATCAGCCCGAACTCTTCGCCGATCACCGAGAAGATATAGTCGGTATGCGCTTCGGGCAGGCTGAACTTCTTCTCGCCGCCGCCCGGCCCCGTGCCGAAGAACCCGCCTGCGGTCAGCGTTGCGTGCGCACTGTCGATCTGGAAGGTGTCGCCGGTCTGGAACAGGAAATTGTCGATGCGCTGCGTTGCGACCGGGTAGAATAGATACGCCGCGACGATGCCGATGCCGCCCGCCGCCGCGAGCGCGCCCATGACGCGGAACGGCACGCCCGACAGCATGAGGAGCGCAAGCCAGATCGTGCCGAAGATGATCGTCTGGCCGAAATCGGGCTGCTTCATCAGGAATGCGGCGATGACGACGAACAGCCCCGCCGTCACGCTGTAGACTGGCAGCGTCCGGTCCTGCACCTTCAGCGACAGCAGCCAGGCGAGCGCGACGGTAAAACAGGGCTTCAGGAACTCCGACGGCTGGAGCGAAGCGAAGCCGTAACCGATCCAGCGCTGCGCCCCGTTGACCTCGTAGCCGAGGATAGGGACCGCCGCGAGCAGGACCGAAAAGAACGCGGCGCCGCCGAGCGCCAACCGCCGCGCCTCGACGCGGGGCAGCATCGACACCGCGATCATGATCGGCACGCCGACCGCGACCCACATCAGCTGGCGCCAGAAGTAATTGAGCGGCGCGATGGTCACGCTGCCGCCCGAATAGCGCTGCGCGGTCGCGGGCGAGGCGGCGGCGACGGCGATCAGCCCGACAGCGATCAGGACGAACACGAGCAACAGCAGCACGCGGTCGATTTCCCAGAACCACATGCCAAAGCTCGAGCGGTCCGTGCGGCCGAGCCGCGCGCCGGATGTCCGGGCGACGACAGCCATTTACAGGGCCTCCACGAGTTTGCGGAATTGATCCCCACGATCCTCGAAATCGCGGAACTGGTCGAAACTGGCGCACGCGGGCGACAGCAGCACCGTCTCCCCCGCGACCGCATCGCGCGCGGCGTGCTGCACGGCGACGTCGAGCGTGCCGCTCTCGTCGACCGTCATGTGCGGGCGCAACAGCTCGGCGAACAGCGGCCCCGCTTCGCCGATCGTATAGGCGGCGCGGACATGGCCGAAGTGCGGCACGCAGGCGTCGAGATCCTTCGTCTTCGCCTGCCCGCCGACGATCCAGCGGACATGCGGGTAAGCGGCGAGCGCAGGCGCGGCGCTGTCCGGATTGGTCGCCTTGCTGTCGTTGACGAACAGGACGCCGTCCCGCTCGCGGATGCGCTCCATGCGGTGCGGGAGGCCGGGGTAGGTCATCCAGCCATGCTCGATTGCTTCCATGGGCAATCCCAACGCCCGGCAAACGTCAGCTGCCGCAGCAGCGTTTTGAGCGTTGTGCGGCCCTTGCAATGCTGGCGATAACGGCAATGGTCCGACATCGGCTCGCCCGTTCACATGCGTGCCCGAAGACATCTCAAACAACCGCGCCTTGCTCGCTGCATAGGCCTCCAACCCGTCATACCGGTCCAGATGATCCGGCGTCACATTGAGCAGCACCGCCACATCGCAGTCGAGGCTGAACGTCAGGTCGATCTGGAAGCTCGACAGTTCGAGCACATAGACGCCGCCCTCAGGCAAAGGCTCCTGCGCGAGGATGGGGAGGCCGATGTTGCCGCCCATCGTCACCGGCACGCCCGCCGTCTTCAGGATATGATGCACCAGCGCGGTCGTCGTCGACTTGCCGTTGGTCCCGGTGATGCCGACGACCTTGTGCGGCGGCAGCTCGGCGCGCGCCTGCGCGAAAAGCTCGATGTCGCCAAAGACGGGGACGCCGTATTTCGCTGCGTGCGCTGCGATCGGGTGGCGGTTGAGCGGGACGCCGGGGGAGACGACGACGGCGGTGAAGCCGGTGAGGTCGAGGGTGAGCGGGTCGGCAAATCCACAAGCACCCGTCCGCTTCTCTGCATCCTCATCCCACGCGACCACCTCCGCCCCGCTCGCGAGCAGCGCATCCACGGTCGCACGGCCGCTGCGCGCCAGCCCGAGCACGGCATAGCGTTTCCCGCGCCAGGTCTTCGAAACAATCACCGCAGCTTCAACGTGCTCAGCCCCGCCAGCGCGAGCACGAAGGCGATGATCCAGAAGCGGATGACGACGGTCGCCTCCGCCCAGCCCTTTTGTTCGAAATGATGGTGGATCGGGGCCATGCGGAACACGCGCTTGCCGGTGCGCTTGTACCAGAACACCTGGATGATCACGCTCAGCGCTTCGAGCACGAACAGTCCGCCGATGATGCCGAGCACGATTTCGTGGTGTGCGGTGACCGCGATCGCCGCGAGTGCACCACCCAACGCGAGGCTGCCCGTGTCGCCCATGAACACGGCGGCGGGCGGCGCATTGAACCACAGGAACGCCAGGCAGCTTCCGACGATTGCGCCGCAGAAGATTGCGAGGTCGCCCGCGCCCGACACGTGCGGGATGCCGAGATACTCGGAAAAGCGCGCATTGCCGACGAGATAGACGATCAGCATCAGCGCGACGCTTGCGATCACGACCGGCATCGTCGCAAGCCCGTCGAGCCCGTCGGTCAGGTTCACCGCATTGCCGAACGCGACGATCGTGAATGCGGCGAACGCGATATAGATCGGCCCGATATCGAGATAGTATCCGGTCAGGAACGGCAGGTAGAGCCCATAGCCGTTGTTCGACGTGATGATGTAGGCGGCGATGCCCGCGATCACGAATTCACCGAACAGGCGCATCCGCCCCGACACGCCCTTGTGGCTCGCCTTCCTGACCTTGTCCCAGTCGTCGAGGAACCCGATCGCGCCAAAGCCGAAGGTCACGAAGATGCACGCCCAGACGTAAGGGTTGTTGAGGTCCATCCAGAGCAGGCTGGAGACGCCAAGCGACGTCAGGATCATCAAGCCGCCCATCGTCGGCGTCCCGCGCTTGGCGAGGTGCGTCTCGGGGCCATCGGCACGGATCGGCTGCCCCTTGCCCTGCTTGACGCGCAGCCAGCCGATGAACTTCGGCCCGATGATCAGGCCGAGCAGCAGCGCGGTCGCGACCGCTCCGCCGGTGCGGAAAGACAGATAGCGCAGCAGGTTGAGCACGCTTGGAAAGCCCAGCCATTCGGCGATGAGGTAGAGCATCGGTCAGGCGGTCCTTCGCGTTTGCGCGGCGACAAGGGCGGAAAGCCCGACCCCGTTCGACCCCTTGACGAGCACCGCGTCGCCAGGGGCGAGCAGGTCGGCCAGCGCGGTCGTTGCAGTCGCGGCGTCGGGCACATGCCGCACGTCGAGCCGCCCTTCAAGCGCATGCGCGAGCGGCGCCATCGCTTCACCGACGAGAAGCGCCAGTTCGACGCCCGCGCCGATCAGATGCGGGGCGATCCCGGCGTGCAGGTCGGCGCTGCGTTCGCCCAGTTCGCGCATTTCGCCGAGCACCGCGATCCGCCGTCCGTTCTCGCGCCCGAGCACGGCGAGCGTCGCTGCCATCGATGCGGGGTTCGCGTTATAGCTCTCGTCGATCAGGAGCGCCTCGCCGTTCGCGACAGCGACGCTCAGCCGCGCGCCGCGTCCGGCGAGTTGCGCGATATCGCCCAGCGCGAGCGCCGCGACGCCCACATCGGCCCCGAGCGCCTGCACCGTCGCCAGCACGCCGAGCGCGTTCGACACCCAATGCGCGCCCGGCTGCCCGACGGTGAAGCAAAGCTCGAGGCCGGGCAGCACGGCGGTGAGGGTCGAGCTGTCCGCGTTCTCGATCACCTCGCGCGCACGGACGTCGGCGCCTTCGCCCAAGCCGAAGGTGACCACCGTGTCGGTATGTCGCCGCGCGTGTCCGATCAGCCGGTCGCGATACGGCGTGTCGAAGGGGATGACTGCCGTGCCGCCGGGCTCCAGCCCTTCGAAGATCTCGCCTTTTGCGTCCGCGATGCCCGCGAGGCCGCTCTCGAAGAACTCGATATGCGCCGGGGCGATCGCGGTGATCAGCGCGACATGCGGTCGAACCATCCGCGTCAACACGCTGATCTCGCCGGCATGGTTCATGCCCATCTCGAACACGGCATAGTCGCTGTCGGCGGGCATGCGCGCCAAGCTGAGCGGCACGCCGGTATGATTGTTGTAGCTCTTGACGGAGCGGTGCACGCGCGTGCCCGGCGTGCGTGACAAGGCGGCGGCGAGAGCTTCTTTCGTGCCGGTCTTTCCGACAGAGCCGGTGACACCGGCAACCCTCGCCGCCGTCCTCCCTCGGTTTGCGACCCCAAGGGCTTCAAGCGCGGCTGCTGTGTCCGCGACGAGAACATGTGGACCTTCGACGTTCTGACAAACGATTGCCCCGGCCGCACCGCGTGTAAAGGCCTGCGCGACGAATTGATGACCATCATGCGCCGAACCGGGCATCGCGACGAAGAGGTCGCCCGGCCCGATCTCGCGGCTGTCGAACGCGACGCCGGAAACGGCGAAGTCCGTCGATGCGACGCCCCCGGTCGCAGCGGCGATTTCGGCGGCGGTCCACAGGCTCACAGCGCACAACCCCGTGCGACCTCGACATCGTCGAAGGGCAGGACCATCCCGTCGACCTCCTGCCCCGTCTCGTGCCCCTTGCCCGCGATGAGCACGATGTCCTCGCGCCCCGCCTCGGCAATCGCGGCGGCAATGGCAGCGCGACGGTCGCCGATCTCGGTCGCCTCGGGCGCCTTCGACAGGATCGCGGCGCGGATGGTCGCGGCGTTTTCGGTACGCGGATTGTCGTCGGTCACGATCACCCGGTCTGCCATCGCCTCGGCGATCAGCCCCATTTCGGCGCGTTTGCCCTGGTCGCGGTCGCCGCCCGCACCAAAGACGAGGATGAGACGCCCGACCGCATGTGGCTTGAGCGCCGAAATCGCCGCCGCCAGTGCATCGGGGGTGTGGGCATAGTCGACATAGACCGGTGCGCCAGACTTCGCGATGCACGCACGTTCCAGCCGCCCGCGCACGCCCTGGACGCGCGCAAGGTTGGCGAGCGTCTGCCCGGCGTCGCCGCCGGTTGCGATGACGAGCCCGGCCGCCATCAGCGCGTTCGCGGCCTGATACGCGCCGATCAGCGGCAGGTTGACCTTCAGTTCGCGTCCGTCGTGGCAGACGGTCAGCATCTGTCCCAAAGCACTCGGCTGGCGATCGAGCAGCTTGATCGTGGCCCCACGCGTGCCCACGCCGATCAGCGACAGCCCCCGCGCGTGCGCCAGGTCGATCACCCGGTCTGACGCCTCGTCGTCCTGCCAGACGACCGCCGTGCCGTCACGATCGACCACCTCGCTGAACAGCCGCAGCTTCGCGGTCAGATAAGCGGCCATGTCGCCGTGGTAGTCGAGGTGGTCGCGGCTGAGGTTGGTGAACGCCGCCGCACGCACCGGCAGCCCCTCGGTGCGATACTGGTCGAGGCCGATCGACGACGCTTCGAACGCGACATGGCTCGCGCCCTCTTTCGCCAGCCCCGCCATGTTCGACAGGAAGGTGACGACATCGGGCGTCGTCAGGCCCGTTTTGACCGATCCGTCGGCGGTGGTGACCCCCAAAGTCCCGATGCTTGCCGCGTGGTGCCCGGCCATCCGCCACAGCTGGCGGGTGAGCTCGACGGTTGAAGTCTTGCCGTTGGTGCCGGTGACAGCGACACAGGTTGCCGGAAACGGTGCGTAATACCTGCCGGCCAGCAGCGCGAAGCGGCGGCGGGGCTCGTCATCGGTGATCGCGACTGCGCCCTCGACCGCGATGTTTGGCCGCGTCACGACCGCAACCGCGCCCGCGCTCACTGCCGCCGGAATAAAGTCTTCGCCGTTGAACCGCGCACCGCGGAACGCGCCGAAGACATTGCCCTCGGCCACCTTGCGGTGGTCGAGTGCAAAGCCGGTGACCTGGGCTCCGTCGTCGGTTCCGAGGAGCGTGCCCAGCCGCATCAGTCCTCGCCCGGCGCTTTCCAGAGCAGCGGGGTCAGCTCGCTCGTGTCGATGTCGCGGTTCTCGTCGGGGACGATGCCGAGCATCGGTCCCACGCGCGCGATGACCCGGCCGACGGCGGGCGCGACCGTCCACGCTGCGGTTCGCTGGCCATGGCTGATCGCGGACCCCTTGGGTTCGTCGACCATGCCGATGACGACGTAGCGCGGCTTGTCCATCGGAAAGGCGGCGGCAAAGGTCGAGACGGTCGAAGTCTTGCGATAGCCGCCCTCGGCCGGCTTTTCGGCGGTGCCGGTCTTGCCGCCGACACGCATGCCGGGGACGTTGGCGATCTTGCCCGTGCCGTCAGTCACGATCAGGCGGAGCAGCTGGCGCATCCGGTCGCTCGTCCCTTCCGAAAACACGCGCTTGCCCTTGGGTGCCTTGCCGGGCTCCAGCTTGAGAAGCGTCGAGGGACGCCAGATACCCCCGTTGACGAGCGCGGCATAGGCGGTTGCGAGATGCAGTGGCGTCACCGCTATCCCGTGCCCGTATCCGATCGTCATCACCGTCGTGCGGCCCCAATAGCTCGGCCAGATCGGGCGGCCACGTTCCTTCAGCTCGATGTCGGGCTTCGCGTCGAAATGGAGGCTTCGATAGAGTGCCTCGGTCCGCGCCTGCCCGAGCTCATCGGCAACGCGCGCGGTAACAATGTTGGACGAGTGCACAAGCATTTCGGGGACATTTAGCCAGCGCTTCGACGGATGCGTGTCGTTTATCTGGAAACCGCCGACCTTCAGCGGCCCGGTCGCATCGTAGCGGCGCGCCATCGACGCGACGGTGCCGGCGTCCAGCGCCGCAGCGACCGTGATCGGCTTGAAGGTCGAACCGAGCTCGTAGACGCTCTGCGTCATGGCGTTGCGCCATTGCGGGTCGTCCTTGTTCCCTTGCGGCTTGTTGGGGTTGAACACGGGGAGCGACACAAGCGCGACGATTTCGCCCGTGTGCACGTCGAGAACGATTCCGCCCGCGCCGACCGCGCGCTGGTCGACCATGACTGCATAGAGCTCGCTCTCCATCGCCGCCTGGACACGCGCATCGATCGACAGCGCGACGGGCGCGGCGCGCTGGATCGAGCCTGCGAGCCGATCGTTGAGGATCCGTTCCATGCCGGTAACACCATGCCCCGCAAGGTCGGTGTGGCCGAGGACATGCGCGGCGAGCGTCGTCTGCGGATAGAGCCTTTCGGGCTCGCGCGCGAAGCCGATCCCCGGCTCGCCGAGCGCGTTCACCGCTGCGACCAGTTCGGGCAGTGCGCGGCGCTTCAGGTAAGTGAATTTGGCGCCCGACGCCTGCCGCTTCCTGATCAGTTCGAGATACTCTGCAGCCGTCTTTTCGGGGATCAGGACCGCAAGCTTTTCCGCGAGCTCTTCAGGCGGGGTCAACAGCCGGTCGGTGTGGATGCCGATCGACCATGCCTCCATCGTGCGTGCCAGCACCTGCCCGTTTCGGTCGGTGATGTCGCCGCGCATCATCGCGCTGTCGGCCAAACGCGCGCGCGCCTCGTCAGCGAAGATGCCGTTCCATGCGATCTTCCCGACGAGCACGGTTGCGCCCGCCGCGAACAGCAACATGATCAGCATCAGGCGCTGATGCGTGACGACGATGCCCGCGCCGCGTTCGGCGATGTCGCGGGGACGCGCGGGCTGTGCGACGAGCGTGGTCATTGACGGCGCGTGCGCTCCTTCGCCGCCGCCTTGGCGAGGTCGCCGCCGAGGCCATCGAGGCGATCGCCGGTCACAAGCGCGATCTTCTGCGGTCGGGCTGCGGGCGCGCGGGTCGCGGCAGGCGTGAACGCCGCGTTGCGGATGGGCGCTTCGACGGCCGGCGGC
>VYLL01000325.1_pt1:10000-17340 | contig 17340 bp, 9 predicted proteins | sample 5114301 | NCBI WGS metagenome assembly VYLL01 (sample SAMN12291809, study PRJNA351875) | freshwater metagenome | isolation source: freshwater lake | place: USA: Michigan, MSU2 Lake | collected 2011-08-16 | reverse complement strand
GCCGCCGCCGCCCCCGCCGCCGCCGCCGGACTGCTGCGAGCCGCCCCCGCCGCCGGAGTGCTGCAGCGGCAACGTCAATGTGAACGTCAATGTCAACGTCAACGCGGGGGCCTCGGCCAGCGCCCGATCGTATCTGAACGCCCGCGCCGGCACCGCGGCCGGCAGTTTCGGCCGCAGCGGCGGCGTTGCCTACTTCAATGTCGACCAGCCCTATCCGACCACCATTCAGGGGCTGAACGTCGAGGCCGCCTCGGTCGCCCGTGTGGTTCGCGTGCCCTACACACTGACCCGCAGTGTCTCGAAGCGGGTCGTCATCCAGGCTTTCTGCATCGACGATCGTGGCGTGCCGCATCCGGCCTCGCAGGTTCGTCCGGGCCGCGATGTTCAAGAGGACCATGAGGGCGAGCTGTACCGCTGCCTCGCGGGTACGCGCCTGCAGATCACCATCGCGGAATATGAGGGCGAGGTCCGCTTCGACGGCGGCGAGACGCTGACGTGCGAGAAGGGCGAGGCCCTTTGGCACGAGCCGGGCGGGATCATCCAGTGCCGCGTCCAGCGCCCCGAGCGCGAATGCAACGAGCGTTCGCTACTGCGCCGCTACGGTGCCGGCCTGAAGATCCTGACGATGCTCCGCGAGGAATCCTACACTGAGTATCGCGAGGAGATCGTGCACGAGGCCGGAGCCGTCGTCGTCGGCTCCTCGATCACCCTCGACGGCGGCGTGGGCGGCCGGGTGTTCTGAACCTGCGGTTCAGCGACCGGTCAGCTTCAGCGTTATGAATTCGGCCAGGGTCGAAGTCTCCGTCGACCTCCTGACAACTGCCCCGCTCCGGCGAACCGGAGCGGGGTTTCTTGCGTCAGGCTCAGTTAGCCGCCGCAGCGGCCGAGACCACCTGGGCGCGCCAGGCGCGGTCGGCGTTGAGGTAGCGCTGCGCCAGGGCCTGCAGCATGGCCGGGGTGACGGCCTCCAGGTCGGCGATGTGGTTGACCACGTCGTTGACCGCGTTGGCGTCGCTGGAGGCGTCGACCAGCTGGGTCAGCCAGTACTCGTTGCCGGCCAGCGCGCGACGCAGCGCCTCGATCTGCGGGGCGCGGGCCCGGGTCAGCTCATCCTCATCGATCTGCGCGTCGCGCAGGGCGGCGGCGATGGCGTCCATTTCGGCGAAGAAGGTGGCCAGGTTCTCCGGCGAGGTCTGGGCCGAGGCGAAGATGGAGCCGTAGCCGGCGAACACGTCCGAGCTCGAGGACCCGACGCCCGGGGAGTAGGCGATGGCCAGCTCCTCGCGGATCCGGTCGAGCACGCGCAGTTCCATCACCGAGGCCAGTACGTCGAGCTGACGGGCCTCCGTGGCGTCGGCGACAGCGTCCGTGGTCGGCCAGGCCACATAGGCAAGGGCCTGGTCAGCAGGACCCGAGTGGGTTAGGGCCACCGGCTGCGGCGTGCCGGCAGGGAAGCGCAGCACATCGCCACCGGCCGGGACCGCCGGACGGGCACCGCGCGCCGGCAGGGCGCCGAAGGTGGCACCGACCGCCGCGGCGACGGCGTCCACGGTGGTGTCGCCCACGACCACGATCTCGATCGGGCCCTGCGACAGGCCTTCGGTCAGGGTCGCCTTGAGCTGGTCATTGGTGAAGCTGGCGACCGTTTCCGCCGAGGGCAGACCCTGGCGGGCATCGCCCGAAGCGAGCAGGCCGGGTGCCTGCAGGCCGAAGGCCCCGGCCGGAGTGGCCGACTGCTGGGCGATGATCTGCGGGAACAGGCCCTTGATCCGCTCGAACGGTGCTGGGCGCAGGCCGGGGTCGGTAAGATAGGCCGCCAGCACCTGCAGCTGCAGGTCGAGGTCCTGCGGGCGGGTGGTGCCGCTCAGGCGGTAGGCGTCGCCCTCGACCCCGAAGCCGACACTGTAGATGCGGCCCGACAGCACGCGGTTCAGCTCATCCAGGGTCAGTTGCCCCAGGCCACCGGCAGTGAAGGTCCCGCCCGCCAGCGGGGTGGGGGTGACGCGGTCGGTCGGCAAGCCGAGCTCGCCCAGACCGGTCCGGACGCTGATCAGGATCTGCTCGTCGCGGAAATCGGTTGGCTTGACCGTCAGACGCACGCCGTTCGGGAAGGTCAGGACGGTTGCGCCCAGCTCGGCGATTTCGCGGCGCTCGGCCGGGGCTGCGGGCTCGCCGAAGCTGGTGTAAGGCCAGTTCAGCGCCGTGGCCTCGGCCCGGGCCTGGACGGGGGTGGCGCGCGACGCCTCGAGCCAGCCGGTGACGGCCGCTTCGCCGCCCTCGATCGGCTCCGGCGTGATCACCAGCACCAGCGGCCCTTGGCCCTGGAAGGCCGGACGCAGGGCGGCGAGCACGGCCTCGGGGGTCAGGCCGGCGACGGCGGCGTTGAACAGGTCGAGGTTGGTCGGGGGGCTGGTGAAGACGCGATTGGCGTTGGTCGCGCCGAGCAGGCCGCCGGCGAGGCCGGGCGTGGTGCGGGTGGCGGCGGCGGCCACGGCATTCTCCAGCGCCGTGCGGCGGTCGGTGATCTCGCGCTGCAGCTCCTGGGCGGTTACGCCGAACTGGGCGATGCGGCGGGTTTCCTGCTCGATCGTCTCGAGGGCCCGCTTCAGGCCGCCCGGGTTGAAGCTGGCCGAGACGCTGCTCAGGTCGAGGCTGTTGAACAGGGTGTCGGACGAGGCACCGCCACCGAGGAACGGCGGGTTATCCTCGCGCGCCAGTTCGCCGAAGCGGCGGTTCAGCACCGCGAGGCCGAGGCCCAGCACCGTATCTTCGCGGCGCTCGGAGACGCTGTCCGGATCGAGGTCGGGGTCCCGGGTCCAGTTGATCTGCACCGAGGACTGGATGCCCGGCTCGACGAGGATGCGGGTCTCCGGACCGCGCGGGGCGACCCGGCCGAGATCGGGCTCGGGACCATCGGCGGCACGCGGGGTCCAGTCGGCGAAGGCAGTGCGGACCTTCTGTTCCATCACATCGACGTCGAAGTCGCCGACCGCGATCATTGTGGCGCGCGACGGGCGATAGTAGGCCTCGTAGAAGGCAACGAAGCGCTCGCGCGGTGCTGTGCGGACAACGTCGAGGTCGCCGATCGGCAGGCGGTCAGCGATGCGCTGGCCGGGGGCCCACAGCGCCAGTTGGGCCTTCAGCGAGCGGAGCTGTGGCGTGTTGCGGGTGCGCTCCTCGCCGACGATGACGCCGCGCTCCTCGTCGATGGCCTCAGCCGCGAACAGCGCCTCGGACACCTGCTCGCGCATGATGCGCAGGGCGGTATCGACGGTCTCGTCATTCGTGCGCGGCAGTTCCAGCTGGTAGAAGGTCTGGTCGAAACTGGTCGCGGCGTTGGTGTCGGCACCGAAGGCCAGGCCCAGCCGCTCGAGAATGCGCAGCAGGTCGTTCTCGGGAATGTTGGTCGTGCCGTTGAAGGCCATGTGCTCGGTGAAGTGGGCGAGGCCGAGCTGATCCTCGTTCTCCATCAGCGAGCCCGCGTCGATGCGCAGGCGCAGCGAGGCCTGTCCCGGAGGCGTGGCGTTGCGCAGGATGGCGTAGCGCATCCCGTTATCCAGCGTGCCGAAGCGAACGGCGCTGTCGGAGGGGATGTCGCTGGAGGCCTGGGCCCAGGGATCCGACGGCGCGACCTGGGCGACGGCCGGCAGCGCGACCCCGGCGAACAGGGCGACGCTCGAGGCGCAGACTAGAAGGAGGCGACGGGACCGGTTCATGGAGACTCTCTGAATGGCATCAAAGCTTGACGCTGCCGCGTCGGCGGCACCGACGCAAATGACTTAGTCTTAATCTATCCCGGAAGGGGGCCTGTTGACGCGCCTCGGCGTGAATGCCGGCCTTGAGACAGCGCGTGGAGGAACGGATGCGGATGCGGATGCGACGCGGGAGGGCGGGGCTGGCTGTCGCGGCAGGGCTGCTGGCGAGCGGCGTGGCGGTTGCGGAAGAGGCGGTGACGATCGCCGGGCCGACCGGTCCGCTGGCCGGGTCCTATCTGGCGCCGCTCGAAGGCGGACCGGTGATGGTGATCATCCCCGGGAGCGGCCCGACCGACCGCGACGGCAACAGCCCGCTTGGCGTGGCCGGCGGGGCCTACCAGAGGCTGGCGGAGGCGCTGGCGGCCCAAGGCGTCGGCTCGATCCGGATCGACAAGCGGGGCATGTTCGGCAGCGCGGCCGCGGCGGCGGATCCGAACGCCGTCCGCATGACGGACTACGCCGCGGATGTTCGCGCCTGGGCGGCCGAGGCGCGTCGGCGCAGCGGTGCCCCGTGCGCCTGGTTGCTGGGACACAGCGAGGGCGGGCTGGTGGCCATCCTGGCGGTGCAGGACAGTCCGGACGTGTGCGGACTGGTGCTGCTGGCGGTGCCGGGACGGCCGGTGCAGCAGGTGCTGCGCGAGCAGCTGGCGGCCAATCCGGCCAACATCCTCATCCTGCCCCAGGTCGATCGCATCATCGCCAGCCTCGAGGCAGGACAGGCGCCGGATCTGACCGGCGTGCACCCTGGCGTGGCCGGCCTGTTCAACCCGGCCCTGAACACCTTCTTCATCAGCCTGTTCAGCCATGATCCGGCCGCCGAGCTGGCGCGCTACGCGGGGCCGGTGCTGGTGGTGCAGGGCGAGACCGACATCCAGGTCACCCTGGCCGACGCCGAACGCCTGGCGCTGGCGAGGGGGCTGGAGCCGGTCATCATCCCGGGTATGAACCATGTGCTGCGCGACGCCCCGGCGGACCGGGCGGCCAATGCGGCGACCTACAGGCTGAGCGATGCGCCGCTCTCGGCGGGGCTGGCGGAGGCCATCGCCGGCTTCGTCACCGGCCGGTGACGCGGCTCAGTTGCTCGGGCCGGTGACGTAGAAGGTGGCGCGGTTGCCGATGGCGTTGGCGCCGACCACGACGGCGCGGCCCTGTCCCCCGACCGAAGCGGTGGCGGTCGAGGTCACGGCGGCCGTGTTGGTCTGGCTGTTGGCGGCGACCAGCGTGCCCTCGCAGGCGGCGCACGCATAGGCGATAACGTTGTTGCCGACCGCCTCGGCCCCGACCTGGGCGTCATAGCCCCAGGCCCCGACAAAGGCCGCGTCGGCGCTCACCACACCGCCGTTGAACTGGCTGTTGTCGACCTCGACGTAGCGATCATTGTTGCCGACCTGGGCGCTGTTGCCGGCGGCGGTGGCCGAGGCTTCGGCGCGGCCGAAGTCGTACGCCGTCACCAGGGACGCGGCGCGCACGGCCGAGCGGCTGGTCTGGTCGGTGGCGGCGACGACCGAGCCGCCGGCGTTTCGGAGAATCGTCTGGTTGGCGGCGGCGCGGGCCCGGCCCGCGAGGTCCCAGGCGTTGCCGGCGTTGGCGCTGACGGCGGCGGTGACCAGCGCGCCGTCAGAGACCTGGCGGATGTCCAGCGCCGCGCTCGAGGCGCCGGTCCCGCCGGACTGGACGGCGTTGCCGAGGGCCTGGGCCGAAACCATCGCCGCGGCGGGGATGTACCGGGTGAGGGCGAGGGCCCCGGCGTCGATCGAGGCGGCTGTCGAGGTCTGGGCGATACTGCCGCTGACCTGCCCTTCCGTGGCCCGGAGGGCGGCGACATTGCCCCGGGCGGTGGCGGTCAACTCGCCGCCCTCGAGAAGTCGGGCGGTGTCGTTCTCGATCCGGGCGCGGGCGATCACCGAGGGCGCGCCGACCGTTTGGCGGACGTCGAGGTCGAGGCTGCCGCGCTCGGCCGTGCCGCCGAGACTCTTGCCGGTGGCGTCAGCGCGGGCTTTCAATGGGCCGGTGTCGCCTTCCAGCGTCAGGCTGACGGTGGCGCGGGCCCCGCCCAGCATCGTCTGGTCGGAGGTCAGACGACCGTTGGTGTCCACCACGCTGGTCAGCACTTCGTTTCCCAGTGCGCTAGCGTAGGCGTCGACTGCGGCGGCGTCGACGACGTTCAGCGTCGTCTCGGCGACGCTGTCGTTCAGCTGGATCTGTCCGTTCAGGACGGTCGAGCCGTCCTGGGCCAGGGCCTCAGTAGCGGCCGCGGCGTACGTCACGGTCGCGGCGATCATGCCAGCGACCCGGCTCAGCGCGGGTTTCGCCATTGTTCGTATCCGTGTTGGCGTAGGCCGGATAGTAACCGCCCGTGGGGCCCACGCTGCCGAGCGGGTCGTTGGCGGCGTCGAGGCAGACCTGCGGGCCCGGCGCACCATAGAGATTGGCCATCATCTCCAGCGTGGCCCGCTCGACGAGGGCGCGCACGGCCAGTTGCACCGGCTCCATGCCGCCGGTCCCGGCGGACAGGTCGAAGACGTTGCCGTTCAGGAAGTCGAACAGGCCGGCGGAAACCTCACGGCCGACCACCTGCTTCTGGTAGGAGATGACATCGACCACCTCGAGCGTCTGGGTCTGTACCAGCCGCAGGTCGAGGGCGATGTTCATGACATAGATGCGCCCGGTGACGATCCCCGAGCCGCCGTGGTCCTGCACCTCGCCGCCGGCGACGTCGAAGCCGGCCGAGCGGATGTTGGCGTTCACCTCGGTGATGCCGCCGACGATGTAGAAGTCGGAGCCCGGTACCTGGCCGGCCATGATGCGCCTGAACTCGATTTCGCCCGGCGACTCGGGATTGGTGCCCTCGTCACCGATCAGGCGGTTGTTGGCGTAGCGCAGCTCCAGTTCGGACACCGAGGTGTCGAAGCGCTCGACGATGCGCGCGCCGGCCTTGGCGAGGGCGGAGGTGGCCATCAACGAGGCCCCGCCGGTGATCTGGCGGCCGCCGTCCGACGAGATGGTGCCCGTGTAGTCGCTGATCCGCCCCACCGCCATGCGCGGCGAGGGCAGGTTGTTGCGGCGAGCGTAGTCCGCGAGACAGTACAGGGCCGTGGAGTAGGGGGTCGGATTGGCCGTGACCGGTGCATTGCCGATGGGTCGGGCGTAGAGCCCGCCGGGGCCGGCGATCGGGCTGACCGCGCAGGCTGACAGCAGGGCCGCGGCGGCGGTCAGGACGCCGAGCGGGCGGGCGCGCTTGAGGGCGATCATCAGGCTCATGGCAGGTTCAGGGTTCCGTTCAGCACGGTGCCCGCCGTGACGTCGCCGCTGTTGGTCTGGCGCGAGTTGACGATCACGGTGTTGCGGCTGCCGGTGACGACCACATTTAGTTGGTTGCCGATGGCGGTGGCCCCGCCGACCTGGGCACCCCCGGTCTGGCCGCCGACGCCGGACCAGGCGCGGGCGACGCCGCCGGAGGACGAGGAATAGGCGCTGGCCCCGTCCTGGATGATGCCATTGACGATCAGCCGGTTGCCATTACCGTCACGGGTCGAGCCGGTCGCCGGCGTGGCCACCGCGGTGCGCGCGTCGCCATAGCCCGAT
>VYLL01000325.1_pt1:0-5000 | contig 17340 bp, 9 predicted proteins | sample 5114301 | NCBI WGS metagenome assembly VYLL01 (sample SAMN12291809, study PRJNA351875) | freshwater metagenome | isolation source: freshwater lake | place: USA: Michigan, MSU2 Lake | collected 2011-08-16 | reverse complement strand
TCCGCGAAATCTATTTAGGTAGAGCGTCCGACGAACTCCCTGGGGGGTAGAGCACTGGATGGATGCGGGCGGCGCGAGCTGTACCAATTCTAACCAAACTCCGAATACCCAGGAGAGCTATCGGGCAGACACACGGCGGGTGCTAACGTCCGTCGTGAAAAGGGAAACAACCCTAACCATCATCTAAGGCCCCCAAGTAACGGCTAAGTGGGAAACGATGTGGGATTGCTTTGACAATCAGGAGGTTGGCTTAGAAGCAGCCATCCTTTAAAGAAAGCGTAACAGCTCACTGATCAAGCGATCCTGCGCGGAAAATGTAACGGGGCTCAAGCCGTTCGCCGAAGGTATGGGCGCAGTAATGCGCGGTAGCGGAGCGTTCCGTAAGCCGGTGAAGGTCAGTCGTGAGGCTGGCTGGAGGTATCGGAAGTGAGAATGCTGACATGAGTAACGATAGGAGTGTGAGAGACACTCCCGCCGAAAGACCAAGGGTTCCTGCGTAAAGCTAATCTGCGCAGGGTTAGTCGGCCCCTAAGGCGAGGCTGAAAAGCGTAGTCGATGGGAAGCAGGTGAATATTCCTGCACCAGCTGGAAGTGACGGATGACTAAACTCGTACAGACTTATTGGATTGTCTGTGCGGGGGCGTTGTCCCTGGAAATAACTCCAGCAGAGACCGTACCCGAAACCGACACAGGTGGTCAGGTAGAGCATACCAAGGCGCTTGAGAGAACTGTGCTGAAGGAACTCGGCAAATTGCACGCGTAACTTCGGAATAAGCGTGACTCACCCTGCGCAAGCAGGAATGAGTGGCACAAGCCAGGGGGTAGCGACTGTTTAGCAAAAACACAGGGCTCTGCGAAGCAGCAATGCGACGTATAGGGTCTGACGCCTGCCCGGTGCCTGAAGGTTAAAGGGAGATGTGAAAGCGTCGAACTGAAGCCCAGGTAAACGGCGGCCGTAACTATAACGGTCCTAAGGTAGCGAAATTCCTTGTCGGGTAAGTTCCGACCTGCACGAATGGCGTAACGACTTCCCCACTGTCTCCAGCACAGGCTCAGTGAAATTGAACTCCCCGTGAAGATGCGGGGTTCCCGCGGTCAGACGGAAAGACCCTATGAACCTTTACTATAGCTTCGCCTTGGCGTTAGCGACCGTATGTGTAGGATAGGTGGGAGGCTATGAAACCGGGGCGCCAGCTCTGGTGGAGCCATCCTTGAAATACCACCCTTACTGTCGTTGACGTCTAACCGAGGGCCGTTATCCGGTCCCGGGACATGGCGTGGTGGGTAGTTTGACTGGGGCGGTCGCCTCCCAAAGTGTAACGGAGGCGCGCGATGGTGAGCTCAGAGCGGTCGGAAATCGCTCGTCGAGTGCAATGGCATAAGCTCGCCTGACTGCGAGACTGACAAGTCGAGCAGAGACGAAAGTCGGCCATAGTGATCCGGTGGTCCCGAGTGGAAGGGCCATCGCTCAACGGATAAAAGGTACTCTAGGGATAACAGGCTGATCATGCCCAAGAGTCCATATCGACGGCATGGTTTGGTGTCGGCTCATCACATCCTGGGGCTGGAGCAGGTCCCAAGGGTATGGCTGTTCGCCATTTAAAGTGGTACGTGAGCTGGGTTCAGAACGTCGTGAGACAGTTTGGTCCCTATCTGCCGTGGGTGTTCGAAGCTTGAGAGGATCTGTCCCTAGTACGAGAGGACCGGGATGGACATACCTCTGGTGGACCTGTCGTGGCGCCAGCTGCGCAGCAGGGTAGCTAAGTATGGAATAGATAACCGCTGAAAGCATCTAAGCGGGAAACTAACCTCAAAACAAGGCTTCGCTGAGGATCGTGGAAGACTACCACGTTGATAGGCCAGGTGTGGAAGCGCGGTGACGCGTGGAGCTTACTGGTACTAATAATCCGATCGGCTTGATCGTTTCTCAGCAAAACTCATTCGGTTTTATGCTGCCAATAAATTCGATGTCTTCTCACTGTTCTGTCTGATCGGTTGACCTGGTGACTATGTCGGAGGTTCCCCACCCGATCCCATTCCGAACTCGGTCGTTAAGCCCTCCAGAGCCAATGGTACTTCGTCTCAAGGCGCGGGAGAGTAGGTCGTCGCCGGGTCTACCGATCAGACAGACAGTCAGTTCGCCTCCTGCTCGCGACGCGATCGCTTGCGGCTTGAGGCGTGTTCTCGAACATCCTTCCTTCACAGACCGCCTTGCCGCGGGATGGAGCAGCCCGGTAGCTCGTCAGGCTCATAACCTGAAGGTCGCAGGTTCAAATCCTGCTCCCGCACCCAAGAACCACCCCACAGTCCCTGGCTGTGGGGTTTTTCGCGTCTGGCGTGGACGATCGGCTGTTGCACCATCTCAGGCCCCTTCCCCCCACCGCCGGCGTCGCTAAAGTCGGCGGCCTTGTGCCGTTCCGGGGGAAGAGATGACGAGGGCAGTAGGGTGGGTCCGCATGGCGGCGGCGATGGCGCTGGGGGCAGCGGTGGCCGCAGGACCGGCCATGGCCCAGAGCGCCGGCGAGGCCCCGACCTACCGGCAGCCGCCCGAGCCGATCGCCTCGATCCTCGACACGGCACCCACCCCCTTGTCGAGCCTCGGCCCGGATCGCAGCCGCTTGGCCCTGTTCAGCCGCTCTGCCCTGCCGCCGGTGGCCGAGCTGGCCGAGCCGACGCTGCGGCTGGCCGGTTACCGTCTCAACCCGCGCAACAACGGTCCCGCCAATGGCCGTCTTACCTGGCTGACCGGCATAACCTTCAAGAATGTCGAGGACGGGCGTGAGGTCGCCGCCGCCCTGCCGGCCGGCACGCGCTTCATTGCCCCGACCTGGTCGCCGGACGGGGCGAAGGTCGCTCTCCTGAAGGACGCGCCGACCGGGCTTGAGCTGTGGGTCGTGGACGCCGCCACCGGTGCCGCCCGGGCCCTGACCGGTCCGATCGTCAACGCCGCCGCCGGGGCGGATCTGGCTTGGTCGCCGGACAGCCGCGCCGTCCTGTTCCGCGCCATTCCCGAAGGCCGCGGGCCGGCCCCGACGCCGGAGGTCGCCCCGAATGGGCCGGTGATCGAGCAGACGGGCATCCGCCCAGCGCCGGTGCGCACCTATCAGGATCTGCTGGGTAATCCGGCCGACGAGCGCCTGTTCGATCACTACTTCACCGCCCAGCTGGCCATCGCCGGGATCGACGGCCGCGTCACGCCCATCGGAGCGCCGGGCATTCTGCTCGACGCGGCCTTCTCGCCCGACGGCACCTGGATCCTGCAGACGCAGGTCAAGCCCCCGTACAGCTATGCCGTCCCGGCGCGGCTGTTCCCGGCCGAGACCGCGGTGCTGGATCGCACCGGCCGCGTGGTGCACCAGGTCGCCGACCTGCCGCTGCGCGACAACATCCCGCCGCCGTTCGACGCGGTGGCGCTGGGCCCACGGTCTGTGCAGTGGCGCGCCGATGCGCCGGCCACCCTGGTCTGGGCCGAGGCCCAGGACGGCGGCGACCCGCGCACCCCGGCCGAGATCCGCGATCGCGTCTTCATGCTGTCAGCGCCCTTCACCGGCGCGCCGGCGACCCTCGTGGACCTGCAACAGCGCTACGCCGGCGTGACCTGGGGCCGCGACGACGCGGCCATCGTCACCAGCCGCTGGTTCAACACCCGGCGCGAGACCCGTATTCTGGTAGATCCATCCAACCCGGGGCAGGGGCGGGTGATCGTCGAGCGCAACTACCAGGACCGCTACAATGACCCGGGCTCGGCCCTGACCGAACCGAACGCTGCCGGGCGCCAGGTCATGGTGTTCGCCGCCGACGGCGAGTCCATCCTGCTGGAGGGCGACGGGGCGACGCGCGAGGGCGAATTCCCCTTCCTCGCCCGGCTGAACCTGCGCACCGGCGAGCGTACCGAGCTTTGGCGGTCGTCGCGCGACGCCTATGAGACCATCGTCGGCCTGCTGGCCGAGGACGGCAGCCGTCTGGTGACGCGCCGCGAGACCCGCGACACGCCGGCCAATCTGATGATCCGCAGCCTTGACGGCGCGGCTCCCACCCCGCTGACCAGCTTCCCCGACCCGGCGCCGCAACTGGCCGGGGTGACGCGCCAGCTGATCACCTACACCCGCGCCGACGGGGTGCAGCTGTCCGGCACCCTCTATCTCCCGACCGGCTATGACGCCGCGCGCGACGGTCCGCTGCCGCTGGTGATGTGGGCCTATCCGGCCGAGTTCACCGATCCGTCGGTGGCCGGCCAGGTGGTCGACACCGGCAACCGCTTCGTGCGCCCGGGCGGCTCGAGCCACCTGTTCCTGCTGACCCAGGGCTATGCCGTGCTGGACGACCCCTCCATGCCGATCGTCGGCGTCAACGGGGCGGAACCCAACGACACCTATGTCGAGCAGCTGAGCGCCAGCGCCCGGGCCGCGGTGGACGCTGTGGTCGCGATGGGTGTCGCCGACCGCGACCGGATCGCTGTCGGCGGGCACAGCTACGGCGCCTTCATGACCGCCAACCTGCTGGCCCACACGGACCTGTTCCGCACCGGCATCGCCCGTTCCGGCGCCTACAACCGCACCCTGACGCCGTTCGGCTTCCAGGCGGAACAGCGTACCTACTGGGAGGCGACAGACACCTACACGCGGATGTCGCCCTTCACCTACGCCAACCAAGTGAATGAGCCGATCCTGCTGATCCACGGCGAGATCGACGACAACTCGGGCACCTTCCCGGTGCAGAGCGAGCGCTTCTTCGCGGCGCTCAAGGGCACGGGGGCCACCGCCCGCTACGTGGTCCTGCCTTACGAGGCGCACGGCTATCGCGCCCGGGAATCCGTCGGCCACACCCTGTGGGAAATGGTCGAGTGGCTGGACGCCCACGTGAAAAACGCGCCGCCGCGGAACTGACGCGGTCCGGGCGGCGGTCGGCCTTCAGGTCGCCGCCCAGCGCCGCAGCAAAGCGCCGATCGCCTTGTCCAGCGCCAGCTGCCCCCGCGGGTCGCCCTCCGCGGGCCAGGCGGC
>VYLL01000245.1_pt1 | contig 17415 bp, 17 predicted proteins | sample 5114301 | NCBI WGS metagenome assembly VYLL01 (sample SAMN12291809, study PRJNA351875) | freshwater metagenome | isolation source: freshwater lake | place: USA: Michigan, MSU2 Lake | collected 2011-08-16 | reverse complement strand
GGCCTTGCAAAGGACTCATACAATTTAGTGATTTATTCTCTGAGAGAGTCGTCCGGATGGTCTCCCGTTAGCTTCGGAAATCAATCTCGTTTCCGGGATGGGTTGAATGACCGCTAACGTTTTGCAGCTACCCGAAAGGCGGGACTTTTACCACAAACCTTGATTTGAAATCCGCCAGCTGGCGGATTGTTGCGGAGAGCCATCCCGATGCATCGGGATCTGCGGAGCACTGAACCGCCACTTTTGCCAAACCCGTGTTAGCGGTTCGTTGTTTTGTCAGTCAGCATTTCATTGTTTTATGTTTTTGATTTAAGTAAGAATAATATCAATCCAATGCAAAGAATTGCTGTCGCAACAATGTCAATCATCATTACTTTTTTAAGTTCTGAATTAATGCCCTTGTCAATTAAGAAGTAAAGTAGTATAAATGATAACATACTAATTAGACCAGCAATAGTTGATATTTCATAATGTTTTTTAACTATTGCAGAAAAGATCATAAGTCCTCCAATTATTCCAAACAAGATTGCGCGATGTCTTAGTAGTAATTCATAATTTGAGTTGGGAATGTCAATTCCATAAGAGTTAGAAATCTTGTCTGGTAGAAATGCCAACAATGCAGGTAGCAGGTTAATTAATCCAGCTATAAAAAGTGTTATTCTAAAAATCAATTCCATATTTCTTAAAAAGTTCATTACTTGTTTATTAGAGCCGAATTGTCTTTCTTACATTGAATGCCAACGGTTTGCGGCTTGGCGTAGTGGCCGATTTTTAGCACAAAAGTTCAATCGAAGAACTGCACTTGAACCTACCACAAAACTGTCATACGAAGCACTGAGCCTCGCCTGACGCAAAACCGCTGTTAGCCGTTCGTTGTTTTTACTTAGTCTTTCGTTTCCTAGAAGATTTGGCGACTTTGTTGAAATCAAGGCATAAATTTAAGAAAAATTCAAAATCATTTTTGTTCTTAAACCCGTCCGGATTTACATAGCAGTAACCTTTGTATTCTTTACCTTTCATCAACATTATCTCATAACCATTTTTTTCTGAAAGTTCTTCTTGTCGGCTTGGGTCAAAGCGCAACATTAAGTTTTCGCCACTTACACAAATACAAGTTTTTCCGTTAACCATAAAATTTAGAACATTAAACATTTCTTTTTCTTCAATTTCAATGTTTGGAATTTCAGCCAGATATTCTCTTACTCTGTCAACAAGATTTGTGTCGTAAGCCATGACTAAACTCTACTTTCGTGAGTGAAGTCCCACAGTGTTGCCTTCTGTGTCAATGAAAATAGAGATATAGCCGAATTCACCAATATTCATTTTAGGTTGCACAACTTTTCCACCTGCCTTATCAATTCTTTGTTCTTCCGCAATGTTGTCTTCGGTTTCAAAATAGATAACCGTATTGTTGCTACTTGAAACAAAGTCAACTTTCTCCACCAATGCACCTGATATGTCGTGGCTTTCAGGGCTAAAAGGAAAGAATGATTGCTTACCCCATTCAATGGGAGCATCTGTTAGCTTTAGGTTGAAAACTGTTTCGTAGAATTTTTTTGCTCGGTTTAAGTTTGCTACATAAAGGTCAAACCAGCCAACTGGATTTACATTTGCCATTTTAATGTGATTTTTAAGTTTTTTGCACTGTTGCGATGCAAAAGAAGAATCAATCCTAACGGCAAAATTGTAAAAATGGGACAATGCTATTTTTTGTCGAAAATCAGAGACATTTTTAGGTCGTCTCCGAAAAACACCTTTGGTGTCAATCCTGTAAATTCCTTGAATTCTTTAATAAAATGTGCTTGGTCAAAATATTCGTTTTTATAAGCCAAGTCAGTTAGGCTAGTAATCTCTTCATTCAGTAACACTTTTAAGGTTGTCTGAATTCTAATTGTCTTTGCGAGTTGCTTTGGGCTTAACCCTATTGCTGAAGAAAATTTTCGAGCCAATTGCCTTCGGTTTATGTTATTGTTCTTTGAAAATTCATTCACAGAGAACTGTCCATTTGTATTGAAGATGGTTTCAACTGTTGATTTTACTATACTGTCGATTCTGCGTTTATCGGCTAATTCTCGGCAAAGAAAGGACTCAATAATTTGAATTCTTTCAGATGTAGAGTTTGCGTTTAAGATTTGATTGCCAAGTTTTGTACCATCTTCTCCAAATAATACTTCCAATGGCACCGCAGTGTTTTTCATTTCTTTGATTGGAATTGAAGTAAAGGGTAAAAATCCATTTGGTTTGAATTGAACGACAAAACTGCCTGTTACTCCTATAGGCTCAATCACATACGGCTTTGTCAATTGTCCGATTAAAAAGCATTTTGGTAAAATTGTTATTTCGCCATTTTGTGAATGATGTTTATAAGTGTCGCCATAATGAAAGATTAATTTCATTGTTCCGTCTGGTACGATTGTGTTTTTGAGAGGTATATTTTCCTTTTCACCATCTAATGTCCAATACCGTTTGACAAATTCTGTCAGTTCGATAGTTGGCTCATATGTTTTCGGATTTAACTCCATTGTCAGTTTTTGTATGGTGTATTTTTTAATGACGGCTAACGTTTTGCAGCTACAAGAAGTTGGCGATTGCGAAGCACAAAACTATCCACTGAGCTTCGATACTTATTGGACACAAAGCCTAGTTTAAATATTAAACCGCCCAGTTCTTGTAGGTGCTGTTCTATTTCGTGACCGGTCATTTCTAAAATTTCAATTTTTTAAGGTGTCGTTGCATTTCTCTTTCTACTTGGTCAAAGTCGGGCAGGTCTTTTATTTGTTCGCTCAAGGAGCTTTTCCACCTTCCTTTGTATTGTGGTAATCTTTCGTCCAATTTTTTCGGAAAATCAGTGTGCTGTAGATCCTTGCTTTTGCATTTAGCTTCAAATTCACTTATATAAAAACCGGCATCCATTTCATGTTCTTCCAGCAAATACCAGATGTCATAAAAATCTCTCGCTTGCATTCGTTGCATTACCGACCGCATTTTTTCCACCAACACTTCTTCTAATGGGTAACAAAGCAATTGGTATGCATCCAAATCGGAATAGTCAACAAACACATCTTTCATCACAGGTTCAAACACTAATTGTTCACTGCGAGAAATGTCCACTTTTGCGCATTTGTTATTTCCCTGTCCGCCAAGCGGACCAATATAGCTAATGTAAGAATTAATGCCGCCATCTTCATGGCCGTTGTTGTCAATGATTTCAAGCGGAATGTTGGCTTCGTCTTTTATGAATTCAAATACTTCGTTAAACCATGAGAAAATTTGTTCATTGGATGCCTGTGCCGAGCCGGCCGAAACATCGGCATTTAGCAATGTAAAATCCAAGTCCTCCGAAAAACGATAATCCTCAAAATAGACTTTCTTTAAAACAGTTCCGCCTTTGAAAACTATTGTTTTTGAATGCTGCCTATGTTTTGCAATGCCAAACAGAATCCATGAAAGGATATAATCCTTTTCAATCTGCTGGTCACGAACTCCAACTGCTCTTGCTTTTTGCTGTATTTCTCCTGGCTTAATCATGTATAAAATGCAGATTTAATTGTTTCGGTTTCCAAATTTTGTTGGATACTCCAACGGCTATTTCGCTTGCCTGTTTTGGGTAATTCAGTATCGAGCAAAACATACGAAGCTGTTTTTAATTTTTGCAACTCATCAATAATTTTTGTGCTGATGTCCAGCATTTCTAAGAGAAACCCTAATCGTTTTATTACCGCTTGTGAATCAAATTTCTTCGCGTATTCGAGTAGTGTGTCGTAGTTGATTTTGTCTTTTGAAGTGTATATTGCTCTTGCTACTTCAACAATGCCACCTGAGTATTCAGGTTTGAACAAACAGTCAATAAAAGTTTTCTCTAAGTCTGAACAACGCACCTTATTATAGCTGTCTATCCAAATTTTCTTTTCACCAAAAAAATGTTTTTTGTTGTGATAGATAAATTGAAAAGGAACTTTTTTGATTTTTATTTCCGATGGTCGTATTTGTTTTGATACAACGATTTGTTCTTTCAGAGATGGTTGTGTAATCAGGTTATGAATCTGCAAAGCAGAATAATAGCCGATATAATGGTTAGCATCATTCACTAAATGCTCCGCAATTAAATGCCAATCGGGCATAAAGGTTTCCGCATTTTGCTCGTAGGGAATGATGTAATAAATACCTTCTTTCAATCGCATTAAAAGCCCCCTTTTTGTCATGTCGCTTAGCAGTTCTCTTACTGCACTTGCTTTAGAGTCGGGCAGGGCTTTGTATACCAAAGAATAGTCAAAGCAATTCCTGTTCTGTCTGTTGAAATAGGATAGAAGTTCGCTTGATTGCGTTGATATGTATTTATTTATCATAGTATCAATGTCAGGTTTAACCTGACTTCAATGATACAAAAGATAATTAATTTTGTGACGTTACTTTGTAAGAATATTATTATTCATAGTCTAACAGTCAGGATGAACGTGACATTAGTGATAAGAAACATCATTATTTGTCTGTGCAATGCCAAAACTGGCTCTTTTGCAAGTCTTGGTCTGTTCTTGGGCTTATGTGGCTTGCAGATATGCCAAAGTGCGGTTGGCTAAAATTGAATGAAAAAAATGCACGATTGGGAAAATAAAAAAAGGAAGGGTCGGTCCCGATAGCTATCGGAATGTCGGCTCAGTTGCTTTCTGTTTGAAATATGGTCTGTAGATTGGTCACCTGCCAAAATGGTTTGTCTTTCGAATGTTAAATTTTGGTCGGTCTGGCCCACCATTTCTTGTAGCAGTGTCCTGTGTTGGTTTCATCACTTCGTTTTTCTTTTCAGTCCTGTTAAATAGTTCTTCTTTATCATGGCTGCGATTTCAAGGTCGGGGCTTGCAATAGAGGGTATCCGATATTCAATCAGTGGGCCAATTACCTGACTTACTTCTCTGGCGGTAAGACCGTAGTCGCTTAGGATCCATTCGAGCAAGCCAAAAGTCGCGTTTTGTAATGCTTCTTCTAAACTTTTGTCCATGGCCATTGCTACAATATGTTCAGCGTCTTCGATGCGTGGAAATTTTATCGGTGGTTGTCCTTTAATTACGGTTGCCACAAATGCAAAATCCATTGATGTTTCTAAAGCGTCTCCATTGATTTCACCGTCTCCTTGTTGCGCGTGGCCGTCACCCAGGTAGAGCAAACCTCCTTCATGAAACACGGGTAGATAGATGGTTGCCCCGGTGGTCACTTTACGAAAGTCCATGTTGCCTCCATATTCACCGGCATAATACGTTAAAGGTTCTTTGCTTTTTAGCGGTGCCGCAAGCCCTACACAACCTAAAAAAGGATGTAATGGAATGGTAAAGTCACTTAGATTTTTCCCTTCCAGTTCGGGCTTTGCATAACCCTTTTCTGGTATCAATTTCCACTTGACGCGGTCTGCGCGTGGGTCAAAGTTTTCTTTGAAAACAGCTAAGGGTACGCTTCTTTTAAGATAGCTACCAACGGTTGTTGCATAGTCTCGATTAAGAGAGACAGATGTTAACGTAATGGCTAAGATGTCGCCTGGAGAGGCACCTACAATAAAGAATGGCCCGGTCACCGGATTTCCACTTTTTGCAACTCGACTACCTAACTTATCAAACCCACCAGCGTCTACGCTCGCACTCTTTATGGTGTCACCTTGTTGTACTTTTAATACAGGGAGAAATTGATGAGAAAAATTATTGTAATAGGTGGTAGGCTCAAATTGAATTGACTTTGGCTGTGCAAGGACTGTCAGTTCGGCTATACTAAAGCACACAGTTATCAAATATCTTATTTTCATCTTTTGGTATTTTATCGGCTGGAAAGATGGAGGCTCTTTTGCAAGCTTTGTCTGTGCCTGGGCTTGTGCTGCTTGCAAATGTGAACACACTTGTGCATTGGGTTGTTCTCAAGCTGTTAAATTGTCTGCTAGTAATTCCGCTTGTCTTAATACCGTGTCAATTGCTTTTTGTTGCTTGTCGGGTGGATAGCCCCATTTATTCAATGTGCGTCTTACAAGCACCATGAGTTTTGCTCTTGCACTTTCCCGGATGGTCCAGTCAATGGTTGCGTTGGCTCTTACTTTGTCGGCAATTTCGCGGGCTATTTCTTTCAAGGTGTCGTCTCCTAAAACCTGAACGGCACTGTCGTTAATCTCTAACGCATTGTAAAAAGCAACTTCATCATTATTCAATCCAAGTTTTTCACCTTCTTTATCTGCTTCTTTTATTTGTTTGGCTATGGCAATCAATTCCTGAATGATTTCTGCAGTGGTCAATAAGTTGTTTTGATAACGCTTGATTGATCCCTCCAGCATTTCCAACAGTTTCTTGCTCTTGACCAGATTTGTTTTCGCTCTTGCTTTCAGCTCGTTGTTTAAAATCTTTTTCAGTAATTCAATTGCAAGATTTTTGTGCTGCATGCCTTCGACTTCCATCAGAAACTCCTCGGATAGAATTTCTAATCCTGAAATCTCGGGCTTATCAATTCCTGCCGCTTCAAAAATGTCAATTACCTTATCGCTGCTCAGTGCTTCATCAATTATTTGTTTGATGGCTGTTTCAATTTCCAAGTTGGTTCTTCCGCCCCCCGATGGTGCATCAAATTTTGCAAGCCTTGCTTTAACGGCCTGAAAAAATGCTACCTCCGGTAAATGAGGTTGCACTTCATCTTTGGTGATGCAAAGCGAAAGCGCCTGACTTAATAGACTTACTTCGCGGATGAATCTTTCTTTTCCGTCCTTCAATCCCAAAATATGTTCTTCTGTTTGTAGAATGATCGAAAGCTTTTCTTGTGCGGACACCTGGAAAAATCTTCTGTAATTGAACTTATAACTGTTTTTGTAATACGAGTCTTGTATTTCAGAAGCTATGCTCAGTTGCGATTGGCTTTCTTCATTGAACATTTGCTGAATGATTTCTAGTTTCTCCTCGAAAATCTCAAATGCCTTGTCAATGTTTTGGGCAGGATCACCTTTCCCTCCAGCTTGACCATAAAACGAGAGGGCTTTTTTCAAATCGGTGCCAATACCTAAATAGTCGACAATCAAACCACCTGGTTTGTCTTTGAACACTCGGTTCACCCGTGCGATGGCTTGCATGAGGTTATGGCCGCGCATGGGTTTATCTACATACATGGTATTCAAACACGGAGCATCAAAACCGGTGAGCCACATATCGCGAACAATAACCAACTTCAATTCATCGGCAGGGTCTTTCATTCTTTCCGATAAATCTTTGCGCTGCTGTTTGGTGGTATGGTGTTTTGAAATTTCAGGGCCGTCTGCACTGTTGGTGGTCATCACTACTTTAATGAAGCCTTTCGTCTTATCATCGTTATGCCATTGCGGTCGTAATGCAATGATGGCTGCGTAAAGGTCGGCTGCAATTCTGCGGCTCATCGCGACAATCATGGCTTTGCCTTCAAATACGGTTTGCCGCTTTTCAAAGTGAGCAACGATGTCCTTAGCCAGATTCTTCACGCGGTTCTGATTACCTACAATGGCTTCCAGCTTTGTCCACTTGGCTTTGGTTTTTTGTTTTTCGGTTACTTCTTCGTCTTGCTCTAAATCCTTATCAAATTCTTCAATCAATCTTCTACCCTCGTCATCCAGATTTACTTTGGCCAAACGACTTTCATAGAATATCTTAACGGTGGCGCCATCATCAACCGCATCTTTGATATCGTAGCGGTCAATGTAATCACCGAAAACCTGTGGTGTGTTTACGTCTGTGCCTTCGATTGGTGTGCCGGTGAAACCGATGTAGGTTGCATTGGGCAAGGCATCCCTCATGTATTTAGCAAAGCCGTAGGCAATACGTTTGCCAATTACTTCTTTGGTTTGTTTATCCAACACATCTTTATAGGAAGCATCTAATCCATATTGTGTGCGGTGCGCTTCATCAGCAATTACTACAATGTTTCTGCGGTCGGATAATCTCGGAAACTCAGAGCCAGCGGAAGGATCGAGTAAAAACTTTTGGATGGTGGTAAACACAATACCACCACTTGCAACCTTCAACACTTCTTTTAAATGATCTCTACTTTCGGCCTGAATGGGTTCTTGACGAAGCAACTGAACGGATGATGCAAAGGTGTCGAACAACTGATCGTCTAAGTCATTACGGTCGGTGATGACGACAATGGTTGGGTTTTGCATTTCGGGAGAAGTAATGAGCTTGCCCGAATAAAATACCATACTTAAACTTTTGCCTGAACCTTGTGTGTGCCAAACTACACCGCCTCTTTTATCACCTATTGTATTATTCCCCTCCTTGGAGGGGTTAGGGGTGGGCTGTACTCGCCCCACTAAATCATGCTTTTTCTCATCAATCCACTGCCTGATTTCAGCAACAACCTTCTCAACCTGATTGCGAACCAGCATATCATCGAAGCGCATGAATCGTACACCCAACGACTCTAAGATCTCCTGACGATTGGCATCGTAACGCTTGGCTTCATCACTCGAATGGCTGTCGCCATCTATTTCAATAGCTAACATCAGGTCTTTGCAATAGAAATCAACGATGAAATTATCAATGGGCCGTTGACGGTCGAAGTCGAAGCCAAGTTTGCGTTGTTTGATTTCGTTCCAAAGAGCAACCTCACCCAATGTCATGTTTTGGCGTAGCTCTTGGGCGCGCTCAGTGAGTTTTGGATTGTAGGGGATGATCTTACGCCTAAATGTACCTACCCCCGATCCCTCCAAGGAGGGGAGAAATGCAGAGGAGAGGGAGAAACCGGAAGCACGAATTGTACTTTGCACGGCTTTATTTACTGCGTAATACTGATGATAAGCAGCTAACTTCTTTACGGTTTGAATTTGTATCAATCCTGTTTTTGCATCTTCCTTTTTTGATTTTTCAAACACAATGAAGTTGCGCACTAAATCCAAAAGCGTGGCAGGTTGCAACATGCCTTTTAACAACGTTTCTAGTTGTGGTTTAAACCGCGAAGCTTCTTTGATGCCGTCTGCTGTTTTCCAGGTCATATATCGGCTGAGGTCAGCCGAAATGCTGCCGGCCTTGCATTCCAACCCATCCGACAGGATGCAGATGGCATTGTAGGTAAACAGACTGGGTATAATGGCCTTATAGGTTTGTATTTGCTGATACGCACTTTTGATATCAGCATTTTCGCTGGCTGCGTTTTTTAGTTCAATGACTACTAACGGCAAGCCATTGATAAACAGCAAAACATCAGGGCGTTTGTTCTGGTTGTTTTCAATGATGGTGTATTGATTGACAACCGTGAACTGATTGTTGGCTGCATTTTCAAAATCAATCAACGCTACTTCATGACTCCGCTCATAGCCTTGTTGCTGATACGGTATTTTTACTTTCTCTACTAATAACCGGTGAAACTCTTCGTTGTTGTGCAATAATTCAGGTGAAGCAATGCGCAACACTTTTTGAATAGCTGCTTCCTGTGCATCTGACGGAATTGCAGGATTAATTTTGGCAATGGCGCTTCTTAAACGATTAACCAAAACAATCTGACTGTAATTTTCCCTTTCGCAAAAAAGACCTTCGGGTGAAATCTCTTTGCCGTTGGCATATTCCCACCCCTGCGATTGTAGAATTTCAATCGCTGATTCTTCGATGATATTTTCGGTGATGGGCTTACTCATCTTTTCTTTTCTTGCTCTTTACCAATTCTGGCTTTTTTGCCTTTTCTAGTTTTTTGATACTGTCGGCACTTGGAAGATTTTCTGGCATTGTTCCACCTAATTCTTTAATGGTTTGTCTCACTTTTTTACCTACATCAAAATGTGTTTGGTTGGCTTTTTGTTTGCCTTGAATATTCTCTCTTCGTAGTTTTTCTTCGGTTTGCGTAGCACGGAATAAGTTAGCGGCTAACTCTGTGCTTCCCATGTGATCGAGAATTTGCTGGCTCTTTTTCAACCCTTTCTTTTTGTGGATGCCTTTGGCATCTAATCCACCATATAAACCCATGTAACCGTGATTTTGAAAAATGGCATAATCCAAAGGGTCGATTACACCCGCACTTTTAGCAGCAGCAGCTAGCTGACTATTATGCCTTGCCATTTCATTTCGTAAGAAAAGCCTTTTTTCGTCTTCTGTAGTTAACCTGTTGTAGGCTTCCATTTGGGTTATTTCCTGCAAGCGGGTTTGTACTGCAAAATAGGTTTGCCCTAATGCCACCACTTCTTTAGTAGAGTCGGCATTTTGTACAATCAGATAGCAAGCATATCGCGATAGCTTTACACTTTCGGAAGTACGTTGTGCGCCAGAACCAATAGGTACCATTTCGAGGATATCCTCGAAATGGTTGGCGATTGACTGACCACTGTTTTTACAAGCTTCTTTAGCCCTTTCAATTACCGGCAAAAAATGACGATACTCAGAATATTCCAACACTTTAGCTAAATCTCTGGCACTCCAAAACTCGTTGCCTTGTTCATTGGTTTGCTTAATCTGCTCAAATAGCGTTAATGTTTGTTTTGCTACTGCTTTTGCCATAATGGTTTACATGTGTAGACTATTCGTAACTGACCCTGCGACTGCAAAATCTCAATCGCTGATTCTTCGATGATATTTTCGGTGATGGGCTTGCTCATTAATTGGTCATTAAATCAATAAAAAAAGCGCTGATAGTCAATGATTTATAGCAGGGTGCGGTTTTCTCGTCAAATAAAACACGTTCAAGCACAAAATGCCCTTGACTGTGTCTTTGATTGCTATTTTCAATAAGAGACAATACTCGGCATTGCCGAAATTGGGAAATCGGCAATTTGCGATTGCCGATTTGAAGCATTTTCCAAAAATCGGCAACGGAATTCAAAATCGGCATTGCCGGAATTGCCGATTTAATCAATCCAAACATATCTTGTGCCTTCCTTTTTGGCATAGCCATTATCAAATAAAGCTGTCAAGTGATTTCTTGCCTGACGCTCTTTCAAGCCAGAAATCTGTTGATATTCCTTTGTTGTAAGTGATTTGTGCTTCCTTAAAATATCTAACCCAGGCAATTCTATACTCGATTGGGTCTGTTTTTCGGGGTTTACCACTCTGTATAGTTTTGCTTTCAATGTGCCATTTTCCAATGTAAATATTGGTTTCGGCAAGCCGAAACCTTCAACTTTTCCAAGTTCTTCCATTCCAAAGCCCCTTTCCTCAACCAAGCCCATTTCAAAAAAGATATGAGCAATTTTTGCGTTTCTGCTAAATGAAGGTGCCGTGAAATTATTTAGTTGCACTAAAGAACAAAGTGGTTCACCTGGGCTTGATACAACCACTTTTTCATCATCAATATCCACCATAATTCTTCCGCCATCAATACCGTAATCTCTATGTACTATGGCATTCATGATTACTTCATAGAGTGCCGAATAGGATGCTTCTACTTTTTCAGTTCTATCAAAAGATGTTCGTGAGGAAAAGCCTTTTGGAAAAACAAACCCCAGATACTGCTCGATTTTTTCTGGTAGTAAAACCAAAGGACCCTTAAAATCTTCTATTTTAGGATCGTCATTGCTTGACCTTACTGTGAACTTTATTCTAGCATGTGGAAAGTGTTGTTCTGGTTTTTGACCCAGTAGCAGTAAACCCAAACCAGTAGGTCGGGCTGTTTGACTTTCTCCATCCACTTTTATCAACTTCATCCGGCTCAAATAACCTTTCCAACCATCGGTTCCCAATTTATAAGACAAGCCCATTTTATCAATCATTGTCCGTTGTGCTTCTTCAGAAAGGTCATGTAGCTGAAATTCTATAAGTTCATTTTCAATCGGGTCAATTGCAGATTGAATTTCCTTTGTTTTTTCCTGCTCAGCCCGTTTTACAGCTTCCTTGAAAAAAGCCTCATTTGCTTTTGCAATTTGTTCTTCATATTTCTTCTCGTAAAATTCGACTTCAATGCTTGCTTTTTTTAACAATTTATATCCATTGGATGCGACAGTAGGGTCAGGGTCATAATGACCGATATAGACTTTTTTTAATCGGGCATTGATACACCTTTTGTAACAACCTTTTTTAGGTAGATTTCTTTTAACACAAGGCTCCAGCGTTGTGTATAACGTGAAACCAGACAAATCTTCTCCCTGATGTTTTCTTTCCAATAGTGTAAACTCACCATGATCACCTACTCGTAATTCACCTCGGTGGGCTTTATCAAAAAAGGCTCCATCTCTATCCACTAATACAGCACCCACTAAAGGGTCGGATTTGTGGTTATGTTCCGACTTTGACTCCATCATTTCCAAAATGGAAAGCTCCATGTATTGCTCATGAGTATATGTCTTTCCTTTGATAAAATCTTCTCTCTTCATATTTCTTGATTTAATTTTACCCGCACCTCCCCACTCATCAACTTCGGAAGCAAGGTATCTCGTAGCTGTGTAAGAGTTCGGATTTGTTGGGTATTGGATTTAACTTTTTGTAAATGTTCTTTTGAAAATAAATGAAACTTCTCAATCAATTTCTTAGGTGGCATAAGAAAAGACAAATTAAAAATGTCATCTGGATTAACTCGCTGATGACTACCGCTTGTTCCACCCGAAGCATTAGCAAGCTCTTGTGTTACTTGATAAGATTTCAAGAAACAAAAAATGAACCCAAAAAAGGCCTCCTCTTTCGGTTTTACAATTTGAAATTCCGTTGAACAAATTGCGTTTTCTGGTATCGCCTCACCATACAATTCCCATATCCTAGGAAAGCGTGGATTTAGTTTGGAAATCAAAATTGAATTTGGAACTACTTTATACTTGTTGCTTAAAATATCTTTTCCAATCTCAGCTTTTGGATTTTTGCCGTCATCATAGGCGGGCAAACTATAATGGTAAAATACTTTGTCAGGATATTTTGATGGGTTAATACTCTCTTTACTATGGTCTCCAATATCTCTAATTGTTTTCTCCTCCCAACTCTCCTCCGCTTCTTCCACAAACCACTGCCTAAAAAGCGTTTCGGCCAATTGCTCTAAGGTTTTGTTTTGGCGGTGCAGCAGGTCTATTTTGTCGTCTAAGCTGCTTAATACTTCGGCTATGGCGGTTTGTTCGGGGAGTGATGGGAGTTTAAATGAATAATCCCTTAATCCTTTTAGTGGAACATTTGGTATAGTTGTTCCTGTAGCTATTCCTTCTAAAAAGTTTTGGAAATCCCTATTAAGAAAATTATAATAGAGAAAATACTTATTTACTTTATCATTAACATTTATATAACAAGCGCTTTTACCTAAAACACATTTTTCTCCATTATAAAATGCCAAGTTGCCAATGGTGCCATTTATCCCAAGAAAAATTGTTTTTTCGGATAGAGGTTTTTGATACTTATCGAACTCTGCTTTGCTTACCTTCTTAGTTTCTTGCTTGATTATAATTTTGCCTTCATTCAAATTATTTCCATTGATGAAATAATAGTCACCATTATCGTCATACTTTGGCGTGCCATGCAAACCATCACCGATTTTTTCTGTGATTTCTGCTAATATGACTTCTTTCCATTCACTCATACTTCCACTTCAATTTTAATATTGGAAAGATTTTTAGCTATGCGTTTATTCATTGCATCTTCTTCAGCAATCTGCTTTTCCAGTTCGGCTTTCAGCATAGCAAAGCGTTCGGCAAAAACAAAATCATCTTCTTCCTTTGCAAGACCAACATACCTTCCGGGGGTAAGGGCGTAGTTCAATGCTTTTACTTCTTCTAGTGTGGCACTTTTGCAAAAGCCTTGCACATCGTTGTATTCGCCTTCGCCCGTGCGCCAGTTGTGGTAGGTTTGGGCAATTTGCTTCATGTCGTCTGCACTTAGGTCACGCGTTTTACGATTAAGCAAATAGCCCATGTTCCGCGCATCCATAAACAGGATTTGTCCTTTCCGGGGTGAGCCTGTCGAACCCTTGTTCTTTTTCATGAACCACAGGCAAGCGGGTATCTGTGTATTCAAAAACAATTTGGTGGGCAGGTTTACAATGCAGTCAATCAAATCGGCATCTACCAATGCTTTGCGTATCACATCTTCGCCACTGCTGTTGCTGGTTAACGATCCCTTTGATAAAACAAAGCCTGCCTGACCGTTCGCAGAAAGATGATAGAGAAAGTGTTGTATCCATGCATAGTTGGCATTGCCGCTGGGTGGTGTTCCGTATACCCAGCGCGCATCGGTTCGTAATATATCACCGCTCCAATCGCTGTCGTTAAACGGTGGGTTGGCAATGATGTAATCGGCTTTCAGGTCTTTGTGCGCATCGTTCAAAAAACTGCCTTCGTTGTTCCATTTTACATTGCTGCTGTCAATGCCACGGATGGCGAGGTTCATCTTGGCCAGTCGCCATGTGGTTTGGTTGCTCTCTTGTCCGTAAATAGAAATGTAGTCTGACCCACCCCCGGCCCCTCCAGGGAGGGGAGGTTTGCCTGGTCTTTTTTTGCGGTAATAGTCTTGATGATGTTTTATGAATTTTTCGCTTTGTACAAACATGCCACCGCTTCCGCAGCAAGGGTCAAATACTCTGCCTTCATACGGTTCGAGCATTTCAACCAATAGTTTCACTACGCTTTCTGGTGTATAGAACTGTCCGCCTTTCTTTCCTTCCGCTAAAGCAAACTCGCCTAAGAAGTATTCAAACACTCTACCCAACAAGTCCTTGCTTTGTGCTTCCTTCGTTCCGAGTGTGGCGGTGCTAACCATGTCTACCAGTCCGCCAACCGTTGCCTTGTCGAGCTTCTCTTGCGCAAACACTTTGGGCAATACGCCTTTCAACGAAGGGTTGTCTTTTTCAATGGCGTCCATGGCATCGTCAATGTCTTTGCCAATGGTGGGCAGTTTGGCGCGGCCTTGCAGCCATGTCCACCGGGCAGAGGGTGGCACGTAGAAGACTTTATCGGCCACGTATTCATTTTTGTCTTCAGGGTCTGCATCTTGATAGTCGCCCTTGCCTTCTTTTAATTTGTTGTATTGTTCTTCAAAGGCATCGGAGATGTATTTGAGGAAGATCAGACCTAACGCCACGTGTTTGTATTCGGCAGCGTCCATGTTCTTACGGAGCTTGTCAGCCGCTTTCCAGAGCTTTTTCTCGAGCGGTTCTTCTGCCGTTTGCTCCGCCTTCTTTTTGGATTTCACAGGTGTTTCTATAACTCCGGTTTCGGTTGCTTTTTTAGCCATTATTCGGTCTTAGCATTTAAAGTTTTTGTTGTTCGCTAAGTTAAGTTTTATCTCGTCACTATCGGTATTGGTGCGTTGGTCTTTCACATCCTCGTTTTTACCCCAAAATTGTCATTTAGGTATTCAAGATTCTAAAACCGCTCCCTTTGCAGGCAATTAGCAATGGTTTGCCAAAATCGCCTGAAAACCGTACCTTCGCGCATCATTTCACAAAACGGGCTTTTTAGCCCATAAAATCACAAAAAACATGGGAAGACCTCCAATTTTACCGAAAAAGAAGAAAGATGGCTGGTACATTGAAGTGCGCAACAAGGGCGCCAAAAGCGGTATGATTCTAATTCGCGATACTGAAGTGGCTATGTTCCAGGCTGCCAAACAATACGAGACTACCAAAGATGTTCTCATCTTGGGCGAGCACCGTAGCGGAAAGCGCGTTGACGAAAAGAAAATCAAGAAGACAAAAGTGTAAGATCGATTCTGATCTACCAAAAAAGGCCTCTGAACGAGGCCTTTTTTTATTATGGGCATCTTTAAAAACCATGTCAGGTTGCCTCTGATAGCCATCGGAAACCAACTTGTCGCTGTTCATATTCCAAACGACTTCGACAAGCCTGCCTGTCCGGCAGGCTCAGTCTGACACTCAGTTTTATGTTTTTAGAGATGCCCTTATTTATCTCGCAATCTTTCAAAAAACTGACTCAGCAGTTCCTGGCTTTCGGCTACACAAACGCCTTTTTTTATTTCTGTTTTTGGGTGTAGCAGGTTTTTTTGATGCATCGAGAAACCCCTTTGTACATCATCTGCCCCGTAAACGAGTTGCTGCAGTTGAACCCAGTGCAAAGCCCCCGCACACATTACGCAGGGCTCTAGCGTTACATACAGCGTGCATTCATTTAAGTATTTAGAACCCAGTTCGTAAGAAGCTGACGTAACCGCCAGCATTTCGGCATGTGCGGTGGCATCTGTCAGCAGCTCTGTTTGGTTGTGGGTACGCGCAATGATCTTGTTTTGGCATACTACAATAGCACCCACCGGCACCTCACCCATCGCCAATGCTTTTCTGGCCTCTTTCAAGGCTTCTTGCATAAAGTATTCGTGCGATTTTTTTTGAGCTAAGATTTCCAACTGTACTGTTTATTCTTTCAACTTCACGGAAGTCATCATTGCGTGTACTATCGGTTGCCACTCACTTTTTAGATCTTTTGGACAAGAGAATGAAAAAACAATCGCCCTGTCTTTCTTAATCAGATACTGAATATACGTGTAGCGAAAAACGGCAGACTGTTCACCCTCTTTCATCCGATTTCCGTTTACTCGTGATTCAAATTCAAAAAAAATGAATTTGCGTTTATTGATCTCCTTTACGCCTTGATCAATAAAATCAACACGATCAAACAGATTCGTGATTCCTGATTTGAAAAATTTCTGTGCTAGTTCAGTATTGCCGTCAGGCCATTGGGTGGCAGACGTGTTTATACTAAAATCAGCTGTTCTATTCCTATTCGTATAGGCAGCCAACGGGGCCCGCACGGAGGGATAGCGTTGCACAATGTCGTCTGGGGTCATGGGTGTCAACTCGCTCGGCATCGAAACGGTGATTCCGTCTGCCACTTTTGTCTTTACCAACTTACTTTGGCTAAAACCGAACAGGAAAACACAGAGGAAAATGATTGATTTTGGCATAGTTAGTAGCTTAGTGGATTGATCTTTTAATAACGCAAGAGATATCCTTTTATTAATTTGCGCCTTCAAATTTAATCATTTTGCTATGCTAAGGACTCATACGTGCGGTGAACTTCGAATTGGTGATGTAAACAAGGAAATTACCCTAACGGGATGGGTGCAACGGCAGCGCGACAAAGGCAGCTTACTGTGGATCGATTTGCGCGATCGGTATGGCGTTACGCAGCTTTTCTTAGAAGAAGGCAAGTCTGAAGCCAGTTTGATTCAATTGGCAAGAACCATGGGAAGGGAATATGTTATCAAAATAACAGGCATTGTTGCCGAGCGCCTTTCCAAGAACGATAAAATGCCAACGGGCGATATTGAAGTAAAATTGACTTCTCTCGAGATTTTAAACACCTCCAAAACTCCACCTTTCACCATCGAAGATCAAACCGATGGGGGAGAAGATCTGCGAATGAAGTACCGTTACCTGGACTTGCGCAGAACAACCGTGCGTGAAGGGTTGCAGCTAAGACATAAAATGGCTCAGCAAACCCGTCTTTATTTGGATAGTCTGGGTTTTATTGAAGTCGAAACTCCGGTTTTGATTAAGTCAACACCGGAAGGCACGCGAGATTTTGTCGTT